>Ga0209311_1000089_pt1 | contig 110719 bp, 103 predicted proteins | sample AD_UKC045_MetaG_FD_184417 | JGI IMG/M metagenome (GOLD analysis project Ga0209311, IMG submission 184417) | Active sludge microbial communities of municipal wastewater-treating anaerobic digesters from USA - AD_UKC045_MetaG (SPAdes) (version 2) | ecosystem: Engineered > Bioreactor > Anaerobic...
TGGGCATTATTGGCATGGAGTTGAAATGTTCAACGGCTGGAAAATAACCAACATTCTCGACGTGGGCCTGTGCGAGCTGGACACAGCCGACGGGCCCTACAACAAGACCGGATACCGGCTTGAGCATCGAGAGGACGGATTTGCTATCACGGTCGGCCTGATGGAGTACATATCCGGCTGGTCGGCGTTGGAGATACTTTACTGGCTTAACGAAAAACAAGCGATACCAAGGAGATACGACAATGAAAACCGAAGAACAAAGAGAACACAATCAAGAGCTGGCGTGTCTGGTTGATGACATTGCGTTCAAGGCATCTCTGCTGAGGATCGCGGAAAAGGCTCTGGAAGATATACGTGGGCTTTGTGTCTCAAGTACTTATTGGAACAATCCTGACTATCCCAACTGCGCCCGTCTCTTGAAACAGCATCACAAGATTGTTAGCGACGCGAAGGTGAAGGCAGAGGAGATGAGGGCAATAGAGTATGGGGACGACGTTGAAGTTCCTATCAGAGAACACAGTTAGGAAATGTACATTTGGGAACCGATAAAGAGTCACTTACTAAGGCTGTGACTGAAAGCGTAACCACAGGCTCCCGGTTGTTTACGGATGACCACGACAGCTATAAGCACGTTGGCGGCTACCGCCATGAATGCGTTAACCACAGCGGGAAGGAGTACGTTCGCGGCGACGTTCATACCAATTCGATCGAAAGCGTTTGGGCCCTGATTAAGCGCGGGCATTATGGCACGTTCCACCAGTGGAGCAAGAAGCACTTGAATCGGTACATTGATGAGTTTATCTTTCGCCTGAATACGAGGAATCTGCCCGCGTTCGGACAGGAAACTACTTGCGGAATCAATTTCGTCCGGGTTATGGTTGTGAATATGGAAGGTCGCCGCTTGACGTATAAGATGTTGACAGATGAATAACGATCAATTGCTTACGTTCCCGGCGATGGTTCAGGCCGTCGCCGCCCCAACCGAACCGCCCGGGCATCTCGGCGGTCTTCGGACGTATATTGATATGTTTTGCGGGATCGGCGGGTTTCACTTAGCCGCGAAATCCTTCGGTATGAAGTGCGTTTACGCTTGTGATATTGACGAGGCGGCCCGGCAGACATACGAGCATAACTTTGGGATTAAGCCCGCAGGTGATATATCCCGCATTCGGGAAGCCGATGTCCCAGACCATGACCTATTTTGCGCCGGGTTCCCCTGTCAACCGTTCTCGATCATCGGGAAACGACAGGGCTTCGATGATATGCGCGGGACGTTGTTCTTTGAGATCATCCGTATTCTGACCGTGAAGCGTCCGCGAGCGGTCCTCCTTGAGAACGTGAAGCAACTGGCGACAGCCGACAAGGGTGAAGTTCTCGCTCACATGATGACAGAGCTTCGGGCCCTCGACTACTACGTTGACGCCAAGATTCTCAATGCGCTTGACTTCGGACTCCCCCAGAAGCGGGAGCGGGTATTGATCGTAGCCACGTTAGACCCGTTCGACGAGTTCCCCTGGCCTAAGGGCGACAAGCCAATGAAGCCCCTCAAGGAAGTGTTGGAGCCCGATCCGCCAGAGCGGTTCTTTGTGAGCGAGCGCATCCGCAACAGCCGCAAAAAGGCCCATACCAGCGAGTTTAATCCCGGCATATGGCACGAGAACAAGGCCGGCAATATTTCCAGCTACCCGTACTCTTGCGCCTTGCGCGCCGGAGCCTCCTATAACTATCTTCTGGTCAACGGGGAGCGACGGTTGACCCCGCGCGAGATGCACCGATTGCAGGGCTTCCCTGACACGTTTGAGATCGTATCAAACGACAGTCAGGCCCGCAAGCAGGCGGGAAACGCCGTGCCGGTTCCGCTAATTTCCGCTGGAATAGAGGGATTACTCAGTGTCATCAGAGCATCCGAGAGTAAGAGGCAAATCAAGAGCGCATAGGGGGCCTTACCCGTTCGGCGAATTTCCAGACGATGTTATCATTGCCATCGGCAAGCAGATTGTGCATCGACTGGCCATCGGTCACGCCGATATCTCTGGTGAGGATTGGGGCGGCATTTTCGCTAATGCAATAAGCGGCGAGCACCTGGGTTCACCTATCGGGCTGACAGATATCATATACAATAGCTCAAGCTCATGGTCGGCAAAGACGGTGCAATGCCCACGACCGTTTACAACGCCGTCAATTCGCCTTATTTCTGGCCGATGCTCGCCCGACTATTCCTATGCGATATCAGATCCGCGCGCGGACGTGGCAAGGACGGGAGAGGCCGTTCTGTCGATCTGGAACGAGAGGGTAGCACGGTCGAAGAACGACTATGACGATCTAAGGGTAATTGTGTTGATCCGCAATATGAGCCAGTTACAATTTGCTCTCTTTGAATACGAGCCGGTTCGGTTTACCCCCGGCGACTATGTGTGGTGCATCGGCAGCCGGAACAACCTTCACGCGGATGATAAGGTGTCCGGAGAACGCTGTTTCACATGGCAACCGCATGGGGGGCAATTCACCATCCATAAAACGGTCCCCGGTTCGGTCTGTAAGTTTCGTATCGCGCGACACCCCGGCCTGATTGAGCCTCAGCAGGTATTGCAGTTGATTCGCTTTAAGGATAGCTGGATAGAGCGGATTCCGTAGTATGATCTCGCGCCCGCATATGCAAAAGGTCCGGGGGACGAATACTTCTCCCGAGATTCGATTGAGGACGATTCTTCGGGCTGTGGGTCACAGGGGATACCGCCTGCACGCCAAAGAGCTTCCCGGAAAGCCCGACATAGTATTCCGCAAACAGAAGAAGGCTATCTTCGTTCATGGGTGCTTTTGGCATGGTCATTCGTGCCGGGCGGGGCGCAATGTACCGACTTCTAATCTCACCTATTGGGGGCCAAAGCTCACAAGAAACCACGAGCGGGACATACGAGTCAGGCGGCAGCTTAGAGCCTTGGGTTGGAGCGCGTTGATCGTGTGGGAGTGTCAGCTATCGAAGGAAGAACAGCTATCGGATCGGCTTAGGTCGTTCTTGTGTGGCTAAAGTATATAATTCCCTAAGAAAAGGCTGGATTCTGAAGAACTTCTAAGGGCGATAGCCTTTACGTGGCTCAACCTGCGTCGGAGAGGCAAGAGGATGCTAGCCGACATGGAGCACGATCTGACCTGGGAGCAGATCCTCGTACTTTCTGAACTGGATCGCGAGGATGGTTTACAGCTCACCGTGCTGGCAGATCGCCTGGACCGCGAGCACACGACCATGTCGCGCATGGTCGACGGTCTGGAGAAACGTAACCTGGCTGTGCGCGTAGCGGCAAAAGATGATAAGCGCCAGAGGTTGGTGTATCTAACCAGATTCGGAAGAAAGCAAGTCGAGCAACTCCAGCCGATGGTCGACGAACTAATCGGGGCGCTTTTCAAGGGTGTATCGGCGAAGCAAACGGAAGTCGCCCTCGAGTGCTTGCAGACCTTGATTAGGAACATGGCTGTCGAATGATTTTTTTAGCCACATACGTGTAGCTACACGTAGTGTCCGAAACGGAAAGGAGACGACTGATGAAAGTGGGGCCATACATCACCAGTCTAGCACTTGCAGGTGGGCTTTGTCTCACCTCGGGATGTTCTGCCAAGAAGGAACTGGCTGATCCTCCGGTCCGCGTGTATGTGGAGACTGCTAAGCGCACGATTGACGAGGCGTCGTTCAAATACAGCGGTACCATCGAAGCATCGGAGACCACTCCACTCAGCTTTCCCGTCACCGGGACGGTGGCGCGAGTGCTTGTATCTGAAGGCGACTTGGTGCAGAAAGGCCAGCTGCTGGTCGAGCTCAATGACGCCACTCTGCGGAGCGCTTTCGACATGGCCCAAGCATCATTGCAGCGTGCCCAAGACGCATACCAGCGACTGAAGCCGATGCACGACAAGGGGAGCCTGCCCGAGATCAAGTTCGTCGAAGTAGAGACTGGCCTGCAACAGGCGAAAGCTGCTGCTGCCATCGCCAAAAAGAACCTCGATGACGCCAAGCTCTATGCGCCGACACCAGGGTATGTTGGTGCTCGCTCTGTCGATCCTGGGATGAATGTGGTGCCCGGACTGACCGCAATCGAACTGCTGAATATTGACAACCTCTATGCTCGCGTAGCCATCTCTGAGAAGGAGATCGCTCACATCACCAAAGGACAGCCGGCGGTAGCCATGGTGGGCGCACTTGGCGATAGAACGGTCCAGGGTGTTATCCACGAGATCGGCGTCCAGGCCGATCCCATCGCACACACCTATAAGATCAAAGCGCTTCTGCCCAATCCTAATCATGACATTAAACCAGGAATGATCTGCGATCTCACAATTTCGAGTCGGGACACTGCTGCCACCGTGGTGGTAGCCAACCAAGCGGTGCGGGTAGATGAGCGGGGTCGGACGTTTGTTTTCAGCGTGGATGATAGCCGCCGCAAAGCGACACGCCTCTTCGTGCAGAGCGGCCGCCTCTTGAACGACGGTATCGAGATCCTGGGGGGGTTGCGTGAAGGCCAGTTGGTGGTTATTGCCGGACAACAAAAGCTGGTAGACGGCTCTGCCGTGGAAATAGTGAACTAGGAAGCGAGGCCGCCGATGCACGCCCAACGCACGCTGCTCGAACATATCCTCAGGCACCGACAGCTCATTCTCGCGATAACCGGCTTCCTGGTGCTCTTCGGTATAGTCGCACTCATGGAGATGCCGCGGGACGAGTTCCCGGAGTTCATAATCCGTCAGGGTCTAATCATTGGCGTCTATCCGGGAGCCACCTCGCAACAGGTTGAGGAGCAGCTGACGAAGAAGGTTGAGAGCTTTCTCTTCCAATTCGAAGAAGTCGATAAAGAGAAGACGTACTCTATCTCTAAGGAAAACGTCTCAGTAATCTATGTCGAAGTCCGCAAGACGCTGAAGGACACCAAACCGTTTTGGGCGAAACTTCGGCACGGGCTGAACGAATTCAAGAGAGAATTGCCGTCCGGCGTGATGTCCCTTACAGCCAATGAGGATTTCGGCAATACTTCCGCGTTACTTCTGGGCATTTCCTCCGAGACCAAGACGTACAAAGAGCTGGAACGGTACGTCGAGCAGTTTGAAGATGAGGTCCGAAAGATACCGGCAACCTCGCGGGTGAAGCACTTCGGCTTACAGCGCGAGGTGATAAACGTCTACATTGACGACGCCAAGCTCGCCACCTACGGGATAAAGCCCTTGTCGGTATACCTGGCGCTAAACCCGGAGGCGACGGTCAACTACTCCGGCGAGCTTGACGACGGCCAGTACATCCGCCCCATCCATCTTCCCTCGGATTATCACAGCGAAAACGACATTGCCAACAAGATTGTCTTTGCCGATCCCCTTGGCCACATCATTCGGGTGCGGGACGTGGCCCGCGTGGTCCGTGAATACGAGGAACCAGAGTCGTTCATTCGACTCAACGGCACGAAATGCCTGATCGTATCGCTGGAGATGCTTCCCGGACACAACATCGTCCAATATGGCGAACAGGTCCAGCAAGTGATCGACAAGTTCACCCGCTCGGTTCCATCGGACGTCAGGGTGGGATTGATCTCCGACATGCCGCATTTCGTGTCGCAAGCCATCCGGAACTTCCTGAAAGAGTTTCTTATCGCAGTGGTGGCCGTAATCCTGGTTACGGTCCTGCTCCTCCCCCGGCGAGTAGCGCTCGTCGCCGCGTCTGCTATTCCCATATCCATACTCGCGTCTTTGGGAGTGATGTGGGCGACCGGTATATCACTGCAAACCGTGTCACTCGCAGGTCTTATTATCGTGCTGGGAATGGTGGTTGACAACGCCATTGTGATCGTGGACAACTACGTGGAAAAGCTGGATCACAGCATTTCTCCCAGGGATGCGGCATCGAGTAGTGTCATCGATCTGTTTGGCTCGGTGTTTTCGGCAACGCTCATCATCATTCTCTGTTTTGCACCGATCGCCATCTTCATGACTGGCCTGGGCGGCGACTTCGTCAGGTCCCTTCCCTGGACGATCGGCTTCACCCTCTTCATATCCCTGTTTGTCTCGGCGATTCTGATTCCCATGTTGAGTTTCACCTTCATAAAGGTCGGCGTAAAGGATGCGGCGAAGGGTGGGACAGGAAGGTTCTTGCGCCGCTTGCAGAATGGGTACGACCGGCTGGTCGAAGCCTCGTTCAGACGGAAGAAGATGGTCGTACTGCTCGGCGGTGCGTCGTTCGTGATCGGAGTGGTCTTGCTGGCCTTGTCGCCGCAAGAGGCCTTTCCGGACTTCGAACGCAACCAGTTTGCCGTGGAAGTCTACCTGCCGGTGGGAAGCTCTCTTCAGCAGACCGACGCGGTGATGAAGGAAATCGAGAATGTGCTGGTGAAGGATGAGCGCGTGAGGGAGGTCGCGGCCTTTGTCGGCACCAGTTCGCCCCGGTTTAATACGATCTACGCCCCGAACTTCCCTGCGAAGCACTACGGCCAGTTGTTGGTCATTACCAGGTCACCGGAGGCGACCCGAGAAATCCTGGATCAATACACCGACACCTGGAGTGAAACCGATCCGAGAGCGCATGTCCGATGGAAACAACTGGCAATGAACCCCACCAAGGCCCCCATTGAGGTTCGTCTTTCAGGTAACAGCATCGCCACGCTGAAGATCGCCTCCGATCAGGTGGCCAATATCCTTCGCCAGACCGAGGGAACGCGATGGATCCGTACTGACTATCAACAACCCTATCAGGCCATAAGACTGAACGTGGACAACGATGTGGCAAGTCGCATGGGCTACTCCAAGCAAATTCTCGACTACTCACTCATGGTGGGAACCAGGGGATTTCCGCCCTGTTCTCCGCCGTCCAAGTACGTGATCTGGCAACCGCTCGACCGGAGTGGACCGAAGGAGAAATTGTCCGGCGCAACGGCGTGCGAACCCTGACTGTTCGATCTGATGTCGAGCGCGGTCGGTACGCAGCGGATGTGTTCGCGCGATTGAAGCCGGCACTAGACAAGTTGGCGCTCCCCGACGGTGTGTCACTGGCATACGGCGGCGACTACGAGAAGGGACTCGAGGAAATGACTCCGTTGTACTACGCTTTGGTGACAAGTGTGGTCATCATCTTCTTTATTCTCCTGGCCCAGTTCCGACGGGTTAAAACCGCGCTTCTGATCATGACGACCATCGTGCTGAGCATATTCGGAGCTGCATTTGGCGTTTTCGTGGCCGGATATCCGTTCAGCATCACCGCTTTCATCGGATTGATCGGCCTAATCGGGATTGTCATCCGCAACGGCATTATCTACGTCTCCTACGCTGAGGTGCTACGCCATGCGCACGGGCATAATCTAGAAGAGGCCGCCATCGCTGCGGCCAAGCGGAGGATGCGCCCGATTTTTCTGACCTCGTCTGCTGCAGCAGTCGGCGTCATACCGATGATAGTCAGCCGATCTCCACTGTGGGGACCATTGGGATCTGTGATATGTTTCGGGCTGATCTTCGGGATGATCCTTTCCCTGATTGTCATCCCCGTGCTGTACTACATCTTCCATCGAAATGACCGGCCCACGGTCGAGGGGGCAGAAGCATGAAGAACCTACTGCCATTGACACTATGCGTGAGCCTGCTGGTCGCAGCTCCGGTGATTGCCCAGGATTCGCTGTCACTGCAGGCATGCATCGATCTCGCGCTCAAGAATAACTACGCGGTCAAGAACAGCCAACTGGAGCTTACGGCAGCGCTCCAGACCAGAAGGGCCGCAGTGACCAACTACTTTCCACAGATCGGTGCTGGTGGGCTGCAGTTCCACGCCGAGCAACCGCTGATGGCATTCGGGTCGGGGAGCGAGAGCATGGGCCTTTTGGAGAAGGGATCCGTTGCCTATGTTGGCGCCGTACAGCCACTGTTTGCCGGCGGCAGAATTTTGAACGGAAACAAACTCGCCAGCCTCGGTGTGGAAGTGGCCCGTAGCAAAGGGGCGAGGACGCGCGACGAGGTCGTGCTGCAAACAGAGGTGCAGTTCTGGCAGGTCATTTCGCTGCAAGAAAAGACTCGGACCATTCGAGCATATGAGCAGATGTTGGACAGCCTGCAAAGCCAGGTGGAAGATGCATACGCATCTGGTGTCGTCATGCAGAATGACCTTCTCAAGGTGCGGCTGCAGCGCAGCGAAGTAATGCTGAATAAGTCGCAACTCAGTAATAGATTGACGCTGGCCAGCATGGCCTTTTGCCAGTATCTCGGCCTGCCGCTCAATTCAGATTTGGTGCTGCGTGATTCGCTCGCAATTGATGGCCCGCCACAGCCGCTCAGAGTAGATCATTCGCGAGCCCTGACGGCACGAAGCGAGTACAAGCTGATCGAGTTATCGGTTGAGGCAGAAAAGTTGCAGACGAACCTAGTCAGGGGCGAGTACCTGCCACAAGTGGCCGTCGGCGCCAACTACCAGCGATTGAAGTTTGATGACGGTGACAGCCGATCGTTCGGCATGGTCTACGGCACGATCTCTGTGCCGATTTCCGACTGGTGGAGAGGGTCGCACGAACTCAGCAAGCGCAAGCAACAGCAGCGCATCGCCGAGAACAACTTTCGCGATAATGCCGAGCAACTCCTGCTCCAAATGGAGAAGTCCTGGCAAGACCTTACGGATGCGTACACGCAAGTACTGCTCGGCGAAGAAGCTCAGCGGCAGGCGGCAGAAAACATGAAGGTCAACCAAGATAGTTACGACAACGGACTGACACCGGTATCCGACTTACTCGAGGCGCGAGCGCTGCTGCAACAGGCACAGGATCAGGCAGTGGAAGCGAGGGCGCACTATCTGACGCAGCGCTCCCACTATCTGCAAGCGACGGGAAGGTTGCAGCACTAAGAGGGTGCCTATGGACAGCTCTGACACGGATAGACAGCCGGCAGAACCGGACTTCGACCATGAAGAGGCTGACCGGCGGATCAAGCCGGATCTGCGAGACCTGCGGTCGTTTGTGTCCGCCTACCAGGACTATTCGACCAAGGTACTTGTGCCACTGCGACGACGGCTGGGCGGTTTGTTTGGCGAGTGGAGTAGACCGGAATACTGGCACAAGGCGACCGGAGAGACAGGACAACCGGCGCCGACGCCAGTGCAACGGCTACGCGTCCGGGTAAAGCAGCCGAGCGCCGTGGTCAGAAAGGTTCTGGCAAAACCGAAGTATTACTCAAGCGGTTTTTGCAGCGACAGCTTTCGGTCGATGACCGATACCGTTGGCGCCCGAGTCGTCGTGTACTTTCTGTTCTCGCTGCCGCTCATCGATCGCGAAGTCCGGGAGTGCGGCTGGTTTGATATTGCGCCAGACCATCCTCCGCACGCCTATATGAGCGAGCGCACGCGGATTACGCTGGGGCTGGAGATGGCGAGCCAAACGAAAGCCAATGGGTACAATTCCATTCATTACGTCCTTCGCTTGCGGGACCGCGCGAATAAGGGAGAGGTACCGCCGTGGTTCGAATTGCAGGTGCGCACGCTCACGCAGGACCTCTGGGCCGAAATCGAACACGTGCTGGGATACAAGTATCACGCGGCGTCGCCCATGGCCCAGGGGCAGCTGCAGGTGATCGGGCGTATGCTCGGCACGATTGACGAGTATTTTGACCTCATGGCTGGAGAAATGGCGCGCCGGCGATCATTTGAACCCATCAATGACACGGCGCCGTTGACGGCCGTTAACTTACCGCAAGTGCTTGCCGCCTGCGGCCTGTCCTGTTCTCAGTACGATATCGAAGGAATCTTAAGAATGGCAGCGGGCTGTGGCACCGAGACGGTGCGCGACCTCAAAGAGGTACTGACTCCCGAGAGCGTGGCTCGGGTTACCGAGGCTGCCCGAGCCGCTGTAGGCAGAGACCCACTTGGGTCGGAGCTCGTCCCGGCATTGGTACTGCTCGGTCGCATGTCAAGTGCGGAGCGTGAGGCCATGCTGGCCCAGTGGGCCGAATTCGTGAGAATGTTCGGAGCTGCGGAGCAAGGATAGACACTTGCCCGTGTTTTTAGGTAAATGCGTGTACATACACGTATATAAGAAAGCAAGATCCCTATCTCGGGTCTGGCAAGGTGAAGGAGGCGGCATGACACAAGATTCCGTTTGTACGACATGCTATCAAGTCAAGTGATGTGTATTCAACAACAGGAAAGGAAGAAAAACATGAAACGGACATTGGTACTGCTGGGGCTAATCGTGACAATCGCCCTGCCGGGAATAAGCTTCGGTCAGATACCGAAGGTTGGGAATTTCGGCGTCGGATTAAACGGAGGCATACTGCTTCCTGTGTCCGGTGACGTTACAAGAGACAGCAGCTTCAACGACTATTTTAAGGTCGCCCCGGACCTCGGGGCGCACGTGTCCTTTGTCCCGATCCGGTACTTCACTCTGGAAGCAGGCTTTGACTATGCTTCCTTGAAGATGAAGGACGAGGTTCGTCCTAACGCGGGCCGTGAACCCTATTTCACGACACCGTACGTGTACCTCGACGGTAAGTGGAACCTGGGTGCGCTCATCAAGTCGGAAAAGAACATCGTCAATCCCTACTTGTTGGCTGGTGGCGGGGTGTATTTCTGGAAGGTCACCGATGACGGCGCCGGGGGCGATGCAGTCATACTTGGCAACGGCGAAGAGTTCAAGAAGACCAGCTTTGGCCTGCAGTTCGGCGCTGGCTCAGAGTTCTTCGTTGCTCCGAACATCTCCGTGTTTGCCGAAGGCAAATACCACCTGATTTTCGCCAAAGACGAAGAGAAGTTTGGCGAAGACTTCTCCAATCCCAGCGCAATCAGTGTGACGGGCGGACTGACATTCTACTTCCCAATCGGCGCCAAGTAAGACAAGGTAACCCCTCATTCACTGCCTGGCGCTTCTCAACCAGCGAGGGTGGCCTGAGCCACCCTCGCGCCCCTCTTGCTAGGAAGTGACCGACACGTTGCCGTACGTACTTGCGATCCAGCGGATCAGATTTTGGAGGACCGTACGAACACGAAAACGAGAATTCTGGAGGAAGCGTTTGGAGAAATTCTGGCTGTAGGATACAAACACGCGAACTTGGTGGCGATTGTTCAGAAAGCGGGGGTGACCAAAAGGGGGTTATTCTATTGCTTCAGGTCGAAAAGCGATCTTGTCGCCGGAGTGTTGGGCGCCATTGAAGCGAAGATTACTTCAGCCTCCGTTAGCGGCACTCCCAATGATCCGACCGTAACTTGCGGCCGTGTCTTTCCAAAATGGCAAGGGCCAAGTTCTCGGCGGTGGGTGGACACAGCTTTGATTCCCATGAGGCTTTCGAACGAAGTGCCGAAAAACCAGCGGGCAGTCCATAGGCAGATCGAGACAGTGGTTGGTATCGTCGCCGATAAACTTACGGCTGCATTCCAGGAGGCGCAGGCGGTGGAGCAACTGAACAGGCGAGTAAAGCCTGACGAACTGGCCGTACTCGTCTGTGCGGCCATGTTTGGAAGTATCACGATGTACGGTATGTTTCAAAGCCGCTCGCCGATGACCGCGCTGCGAAAGCCCTTAACTTGCTCACCATATGTTCGGCTGATGCAAGTCTGGGTATTGCCAAGAAATGAATGTATGCCAGCACGGCTGCGGTTGACGGTCAGCACGCTTATTGGCAGTGCACGTGATTACCGGACAACGCATCACAGCCCTTACATCCGTGGATACTTCCGTCTGTTGTGGCTACAAGAATGCTGCAAAAAAACGTCACAATTTGGTCACAATGACCCGTAAGTCCTTGACTCACAACGTTGGTTGGGGGTTCGATTCCCCCCACCTCCGAATTGCAGCCTTCATGCTGACGTCACAGGTGATGACCCAACGTACGTGAACGTCGCTGACGTCACGTTTCTGATTGCCTACGTGTTCCGCGGCGGCCCCGTCCCGGCGGCATGCCCGTGAGTTGGCAGTGAGATGCAGATATATAGGCTCGTGGCCTCGGTCACGGGCCTTCTCTTTGTGGACCGCGGCCGCTAACCGAGGTGCAAGCTGCACAGGACCGGTGCCGTGCGTTAGTCACGATCAAGGGTTCGTGCGTCTCGTCAAGCGCCCGACAACAACGAATCCATAGCCTGCGAACTACCACCCACGCCGCTCCTCCCCGCGGCGGTCACGCGTGAGCACCCCGCCTGTGCTGCCGGCTCGGCGCACAAACCGTGAGCGTTAGCCTTGACTAATTCGTTCACGTTGTTTATCATAAGACAGTTAGCGTAGGGTTTCACAACAGCAGCGGCGACAGTGCCGCCAAGGTAAGAGGCTGTGATGAAGTGCTTCTCCGTCGTCTTCATGCTCTGCCTGCTTCTTGCGGGCAATGTTCTTGCCGGCCAACCGCCAACCACACCCGCTCCTTCCGCCCGCAGCATCGGCGAGTTCCTCACCCCCGACGGCCGGTTCGACCTCGACGCCGCTCGGCGCTCCGGCTACGAAGGCCCGCTTGACATCGAAGGCGTTGAGTCACGGATCGACCCCGCCACCGGTGAGCTGAACTTCCAAGCTGCCTTTCCTGCTTCTTTCGCCGACCACCCCGATGACATCTACTGGGATAATAGCATATCACCATGCGTTCCCGGCGTAGATGAGAGTGTCCGTGCCCTCACCGTCTACGACGGCAAGCTGATCGCGGGGGGTGGTTTCCAGGCGGCTGGTTGTGAGATAGCCAACTTCATAGCCTCCTGGGACGGGAGTAGTTGGTCCCCCCTGGGGTCGGGGATGAATGACATTGTCAATGCCCTGACCGTCTACGACGGCAAGCTGATCGCGGGGGGCTATTTCTCCGCGGCCGGCGGCGTGGCGGCGAACTACATAGCCTCCTGGGATGGGATCAACTGGTCCCCCCTGGGGTCGGGGATGAATGGCTCTGTCTATGCCCTGACCGTCTACGACGGTAAGCTGATCGCGGGGGGCGTTTTCACGACGGCCGGCGGCGTGGCGGCGAACAGAGTAGCCTCCTGGGATGGGAGCAGTTGGTCCCCCCTGGGGTCGGGGATGGATCACTGGGTCTTTGCCCTGACCGTTTACGACGGCAAGCTGATCGCGGGGGGCGATTTCACCACGGCCGGCGGCGTGGCGGCGAGCAGAGTAGTCTCCTGGGATGGGAGCAGTTGGTCCCCCATGGGGTCGGGGATGAACGACGATGTCAATGCCCTGACCGTCTACGACGGCAAACTGATCGCGGGGGGCCGATTCACCACGGCCGGCGGCGTACTGGTGAACAGAGTAGCCTCCTGGGATGGGAGCAGTTGGTACCCCCTGGGGTCGGGGATGAATCCCGAAGTCCGGGCCCTGACCGTGTACGATGGCAAGCTGATCGCGGGGGGCTATTTCACCACGGCTGGCGGCGTGGCGGCGAACAACATAGCCTCCTGGGATGGGAGCAGTTGGTCCCCCCTGGGGTCGGGGATGAACAACTATGTCTATGCCCTGACCGCCTACGATGGCAAGCTGATAGCGGGGGGCTCTTTCACCACGGCTGGCGGCGTGGCGGCGAACAACATAGCCTCCTGGGATGGGAGCGGTTGGTCCCCCCTGGGGTCGGGGATGAACAACTATGTCTATGCCCTGACCGCCTACGATGGCAAGCTGATAGCGGGGGGCTGGTTCACCACGGCCGGCGGCGTGGCGGCGAACTACATAGCCTCCTGGGATGGGAGCAGTTGGTCCCCCCTGGGGTCGGGGATGAATGACTTTGTCTGGGCCCTGACCGTCTGCGACGGCAAGCTGATCGCGGGGGGCGCTTTCACCACGGCCGGCGACGTGGCGGCGAACTACGTTGCCTCCTGGGATGGGAGCAGTTGGTCGTCCCTGGGGTCGGGGATGAATGACGATGTCCGTGCCCTGACTGTGTACGACGGCAAGCTGATCGCGGGGGGCTCTTTCGCCACGGCCAGCGGCGTGGCGGCGTACAGAGTAGCCTGCTGGGATGGGAGCAGTTGGTCCCCCCTGGGGTCGGGGATGAGTAGCGATGTCCGTGCCCTGACCGTCTACGACGGCAAGCTGATCGCGGGGGGATATTTCACCACGGCGGGCGGGACCACCGCCAACTACATTGCCTCCTGGGACGGTTCGGCGTGGTCCTCCTTCGGTTCGGGCATGAATGACTATGTCTGGGCCCTGACCGTGTACGACGGCAAGCTGATCGCGGGGGGCGATTTCTTCACGGCCGGCGGCGTGGCGGCGAACAGAGTAGCCTCCTGGGATGGGAGCAGTTGGTCCCCCCTGGGGTCGGGGATGAGTAGCTGGGTCAATGCCCTGACCGTCTACGATGGTCGCCTGATCGCTGGCGGCTCGTTCACAACCGCGGGCGGAAAGGTTTCGGCGTATCTCGCCGCGTGGACAAAGGGCCAGGACACTGACGGTGACGGCGTTCCCGACTACGCTGACAACTGCCCCTCTATTTCAAATGCTGACCAAACGAATAATGACAGTGACGCCTATGGCGCCGCCTGTGACTGCAATGACAATGACAGCACCGTCTACTCCGGCGCCACCGAACTTTGTGACGGACAAATCAATGATTGCAGCACTTCGACCCTCCCAGTTGGCGAACAGGATGCCGACGGTGACCACTTCATCCCTTGCACCGTTGACGCCGGTGGCTGGGATGGGGATCCGGCGATTATCGGCGGCAACGACTGCAACGATGCCGACCCCGCCATTAACCCACTCACCGTTTGGTACTACGACGCCGATGGTGACGGCCGAGGTGTGCATAGTGATTCACTCATCCAATGCGAACAACCCACGGATTATGTCCTGCTCGCGCCGGATAATTGCCCGGCAATTGCGAATCCCAGCCAAGAGGATACCGACACGGATGGCATTGGCGACGCTTGCGATGTCTGCCCTCATGATGCGGCCGACGATGCCGATGCAGACGGGTTCTGCGCCGACGTGGACAACTGCCCGACCGTGGCGAATCCCGATCAGGCGGACAGCAATGGCGACGGCATCGGCGATGCTTGCTGTTGCACTCTTCGTGGCGACTTCAACGACGACGGCTCCGTGAAGGTCTCCGATCTCACGGCCCTGATCAACTTCCTGTTCCGGGGCGGGGCCTCACCGGGCTGCCTTGACCACGGGGACACGAATGCGGACGGGTCGATCAAGGTGTCTGACTTGACCTTGCTGATCAACTACCTGTTCCGCGGCGGCCCGCCGCCGGCGGCCTGTCCGTGAGCCGAAGGGGGTGGAGTCGCATAACAAAGAGCACGATAGCAACTCCGGCAGGGCCGCAGAGGGACTACCTGCGTACGCTCGTACGCCAGTCGGTCATGCCGGCTTTCTGAAGGAGTGTGTCACATGAACTTGGCCCGGGGCGTTTGTTTTACTCTCGCTGCTCTGGCGGCGGTCGCATCCATGACCGCTGCGGGCACGCCACGAGTAATCAGCTATCAGGGCAGGGCCACCGACGGGACCGGCGCTCCGGTACCCGACGGCAGTTACCCTGCGCAGTTCCACCTCTATGACCACCCGACCGCAGGCACCGCCCGCTGGTCGGAAATCTACCCCATGGTCAGTACGAGCGGCGGATTGTTCACCTATCTTCTGGGCAGCAGCACGCCGATTCCGGACAGCCTTTTCGCCAGGTACGATTCCCTGTACTTGCAGGTGATCTTCAACGGCATCATTCTGTCGCCCCGGATGCCCGTCGCGTCAGCCGGCTATGCCCTGCGCGTGAATACCGTAGATGGGGCGTCAGGTGGAACGATCCGATTGGAGGACACCAGGGACACCGGACTGTCCGTTATCGGCACCGGATTGCATGCTCGGACAGGTGTACTCACGCGATTCGAGACGCAATCTGCGGGTGATGTCTCGTCAGTTCGCGCCACGATTATCAATCAGGGCAGCGGCACGGCCTACGGCGGAGCGTTTCTGGCGACGAGCGCCGGTCAGGGGCCCGCTCGGGGTGTGTACGGCGAGGGAAGAAGCAATGCCTTGATGTACAGCGCGAGAGGAATCGAGGGATATGCGGCGAATCCCGGCGGTGGATACGTTTATGCGGGCGTCTTCTGTGCCGACAGTCTGGGTGATGGCGACCATACGGGAGTAACGGCAAGTGCCTTCGGTGGTCCCGGCAGCACATGGACCGAGGGGGGCAGCTTCCTCGGATCAGGCAAGGTCGGCATGACATTCGGCCTGCGATGTGGCGGTTATGGTGAGAGCGGAACGGTCGTTGGCGGAGATTTCAGTGGTTACTGCAAGAGCGGCTCACAGCCGACCTACGGGATCCGAAGCACGGTCAACGCCGACGCGGCCCGCAGCGGATCCTCGTACGCCGGTTACTTCGACAACCATGTGCCCTCCGGCACCAATGCCTATGCCCTCTATGGGTATGCCTATGATCTCGCCAGCAGCGCCTCCAGCTTTGGCGTTGACGGTCTGACCGAACCTTCAGGGACCGGCTCCAGCGCAGGCGGTTACTTCAAGAGCGATTCCACCGGTACCGGGACCTCGTATGGCTGCCGGGGTGTCGCCAACGCGCGGGGAAGCGCCAGCGCCTATGGCGTAACCGGTGTCGGCTCCAACCAGTCAAGCGGGGCCGTTTACGGAGGCTATTTCAGCGCCGGCAGTTTCGGTACCGGCTCCAAATATGGAATCTACAGCACAGCTCCGACGAGCGGCTACGCCGGTTATTTCAGCGGCAACGTCTACGTCAGCGGCAATTTCGCGGTCAGCGGGACCAAGAGCGCCGCGGTGGAGGTAGCTCCCGAGCAATATCGGCTGGTCTACTCCCAGGAGTCACCGGAGTGCTGGTTTGAGGACTTTGGACGGGGTCAACTGAGCGGTGGCCGGACGCATATTGAACTAGATCCGCTGTTCCTTCAGACGGTCACCATCGACGAGAATCATCCCATGAATGTCTTCGTGCAGCTGAACGATCCTCGCTGTGCGGGAACGGCCGTCATCTGCGGCACCACGGGGTTTGATGTGGTGGAACTGATGAACGGGGCCGGCGATGCGAGCTTCACCTATCGGGTGGTCGCCAAGCGCCGCGGTTATGAGGACGTTCGCCTGGCCCGCATGACCACTGCCGACCCCGGCGAGACGGCGGCTCAGCAGGAGGCGGATCGCGCGGAAGATCAGGCGGTCGAACAGACGCTCCAAGAGGACGTAGCGACCCACAAGGCGCTTGCCGAAAGCCGGCGGGAGCGGGAAAGAGAAAAGGCCGAACCGGCAGCAGTCGGGCGACCCTGAAGAAGAGCGATCCAGAGATGCCGGCGTGGGTCGTTGTCTCGTCCACGACAGATACGGCGGCCATCGACCGGTGCGGGCTCCTGAACTGACACCTTTGATTAGCTGCGCCTCCCGTGCAGGCCGACGACCGGCGCCTTGCTGAGGCTGTTAAGACTTGCGTACGACGCCCCCCGGAAGCTGCAGTTTCAGCCACGGGCCCTCCCCTCGGGGAGACGGTCACTGTTTGAACTGCACCGAACATAGAACCCGTGTTCTCAAGACGTGGAAGCACACGATCAGCGCGCTTTCACGAGTGTAAGGAATCCATATGCAGCGACAACCACCCTCGTTTCTTCTCCCCGTCGCCCTGGCATGCCGTCCGGTTAGCCCGCTGAATGCCCCTGTGGCGCACAGGGAGGCCCGTAGGGCGACGATCTCTCTACATGCGACAAGTTGGGCGCATAGACACAATTCTACTTTCTTGCGCGATTTCTGTTGACACTGTATAGGCAAAGGCTATATTGTCGATAGAATAATCAGAGGCCCTTATGACCAAGACGACAGTGTTCTTCATTCGGATCGACCCCAAGGACAAGCGGATCATCGAACGTGCCGCCAAGATTGATCGGCGTACGGCATCCGACTTTGTCCGGCTTGCTGCGTTGGACCGTGCCGAGGAGTTGATCGCATCGAAGAAGCAGCGTGCGAGTGGCAAAAAGGGCATCTGATCATACGAGAAACCAACGTGGCTGGGAAATGTAAGGCATTGTGCACCCAGCTATTAGCTCAGTTGGTAGAGCAGTTGACTCTTCATCAGCGGGTCCGGGGTTCGAATCCCTGATGGCGCATTCTTCTTTGGGAGGCGCGGCCGCCCGTCGGTGCGCCCTCTCCCGCTCATTTGCGGTCGCCAGTGAGGGACTTGCCCAGATCCTTCAGCCGGTCGGCGGCCTCGGTTTTGATCGTCTCGACTCCCTGGTCTTTCAACTCCTCGAGATTTTTCCCGAATCCCTCCGGGAGCACGCCGCTTCCGGCGGCCAGCGCCTTGGTGATGAGCGATTTCACGATCGTCGCCGTCAGCCGGCCGACAGTGGCGCCATTGTCGCCGCCGATGTTGCGCAGGGAGAAGTCATCAAGCGTGAAAGATTTCTCCGAGTGCGCACCGAGCAGGCTGAGCGAGCCGTTGACGGTGATGTCGCGCAGGGCGATGAGGGCAATCCGGAAAGTGCGCGAATCCTCGGACGACGTAAGATCCAGCCGGTTGATGTTGTCCAGGAGAACCCGGTAGTTGCCCGAGCGGTCGATTTGCTCGAGGTTCAGGGTCACGCCTTCAATGATGAAAGAATCGACGACCACGTTCTTGTCCAAAACCGACCCGGCATCGACATCGAACATCATACGCCGCAGCGACAGGAAGCGTCCCTCGGCAAATCCCTCCGGATTGTCGACCGCGAAGTCGTTGAGTTCCAGGCTGCCGCCGCCGAGTTCGAGGGCAGCCGAGCCGAGCTCCGTGTCCACGCCGAGGGCGTATGCGGAACCGGCTTCAACCGCCTTCTCGACCAGCAGATTGCGCACAAAGTATGCGACGGCCGCCCCGACGGCGACGAGGACGATGACCGTAAGAACCAGTTTCTTCAGCATGGCGACTCCTCCGGCAAGGGTTAGGTTCGATCCCGGAGTTGGGCCGGGACCGTGCCGCATGATACGGCGGGGGCCGAGCGAATTCAACGCTCAATTGCGGACCCATTCCGCGGATCGGGCGGCAGGTTTTCGATTCCTTCCCTGCACGACTCAACCGTGAGAAGACTCTTTTGTGGTGTAAGCGGCTCCCTCCCGCCCAGGGATCGAACGAGGCCGTTGACAAATCCGGATTTGGAGGTATCATATATGTTGGCGGATCGGACCGACTCTCCTGACCGAGGGAATAACATGTGCAGGTATCTTCAGTTTCTCACAATCGCCTCGCTCACGCTGCCGTGGGGCAACACCGGGCTTTTGGCGGCGACCATTCATGTGCCGGGGGATCAGCCGACCATCCAGGCGGGGATCGATGCCGCGCAGGAAGGGGACACCGTGCTGGTGGCGCCCGGCCGATATCCGGTGAATCTCAGAATCGCCAACGCCGACGTCTGTCTGACCGGTTTCGGCGGACCCCGGCTGTGCTTTCTTGAGCCGGACAGCGGTGCGTTGCCGATTATCGATATCAGCACCGGCGACAGCATGGAGACGGTGGTGACGGGATTCACGATCCGCAAGGCGGCACAGAACGCGGCGATCCGTGTCGACGCAACCTCGCCGGTCATCAGCGGCAATATCTTCACCGATAACGGAGGCGGAAGGCTGGGCAACAACTCGGTGATCTATACTACGGACGGCTCGGCGCCGCTCATACAGCGGAATGTCTTTCACGGCAACGACAGCGCGTACTGCGTCGTCTGGGCGGGTTACGGCAACCCCGCGACGATCATCAACAATACCATTGCCGGGGGCCGGCTGGGCGTGTATCTCTATGGGCCCGGTGCGGTGCTGATGAACAATATCATCACGGCCTGCCAGATCGGTGTCTCGATCGGAGCGCCGGCCGGCGGCTACAACGATATCTGGGGCAACGGCGTCAACGGCCCGCTGCTGCCTACCGACATCTCGGCCGATCCCCATTTCGCGGGGGCGTCGGCCGCGGATTTCTCGCTTCTCCCCGGTTCCCCGTGTGTTGATGCGGGTATCGGCGCTCAGGCCTACAACGATCCCGATGGAACTCGGAACGACATCGGCGCGATTATTCTTGACCAGACCTGTCCAACGGCCAACGGCATGGCCCTGAGCGGATCGGATGCGGCCCACGTGCTTGTGGATGCCCCGATCTTTGCCTGGCGATACTACGACACGACGCTCCCGGAGCAGAATGGGTACCAGGTCCAGGTGGGAACGGACATGGACTGGACGACAGCAGAGCAGTGGGATTCGGGACCGGTTGTGTCTGCAGACCAATCGTGCATCTATGGCGGCGCTCCGCTTGCCGACGGTGAGCTGTATTTCTGGCGTCTGCGGGTCGACAACGGCGAAGTGTCGAGCGCCTGGAAAGAGGCGGCGTTCCAGATGAACTCGTTGCCGGCGGCCCCGACGCCGGAGTTCCCGGTCGACATGGAACCCGTCAGCAGCGAGGGCGTCTATCTCTCGGTGGTCAATGCGACCGATGCGGAGAACGACGCGCGGGTGTATGAGTTCGAGATCTTCGCTGATCCGCCGGAGATCACGCCGGTGGCCAGCCGCGCGGGTGTGGCCGAAGGGACAGGGCTAACCTCGTCGGGAGTCTTCGAGGGCCTGACGACCGGTTCCCCGTACTGGTGGCGGGCGCGGTGCTTCGACGGATTCGAGAATTCGCCATGGTCGCCGATGGAGACTTTTGTGATCAGGGCACCGGGGGTAATCCACGTGCCGGGGGACCAGCCGACAATCCAGGCGGGGATCGATGCCGCGCAGGAAGGGGACACCGTGCTGGTGGCGCCCGGAATTTATGCGGGCGAGGGCAACCGCGATCTTGATTTTCACGGCGTCAATCTCGTGCTGTGTTCCGACGGAATAGGGCAGGCGACCATCGATTGCGGCGGCAGCCCGGGCGAGCCGCACCGGGCGGTGTACCTGGGGAGTGATGAGGACACGTCGTCGATCATCGAAGGATTCATCATCACCGGGGCCGCGACACCCGGCTATTTCGAGGGGGCGATAACCTTCCACAATGCGGGCGGAACGGTGCGGAACTGCCTGATCATCGGCAACGACTGCCGCGGCGTGGCGGCATCATCGACGTCGCCCAACTACTTCCGATACCGCGTGCTCGTCGAGGGCTGCACTCTTCAAAACAATTGGCACGGCATAGAGAGCATCGCCAACGGCGCCATCTCGCATTGCCAGATTCTCTATAATGATTCCGTTGGAATCCACCTGGTATCCATGGACACCATCACCGTCACCAACTGCCTGATTGTCGGCAACGGGCAGGAGGGGATTTTCACGGAGACCGGGCGTTGGGGGAATTACGCCATTGCGAACAACACGATTGTCCTCAACGGCACCGGGTTTCGCTTCTACTACGAGCCGCCGAAGCTGGATGCACCCGGGCTTGCGGAGATAAACCCGTCGCTGATAACCGCGAACCTGCTGGCCGCAAACACGGGCAACGGTCTCCAATCCGATGGCATGGGCCTTGTCGGCGTGCTGGTTGGGTGCAATAATGCGTACGGCAACGGCGGGGAGGATTTCGCGGTGTACGGCGCGCAGCCGCAGCCGGGCGACACGCTGGGCAACATTTCCGAAGACCCGCAGTTCTGCGATCTGGACACAGCCTACTCGGTAAACCTGCAGTCGCCCTGTTTGCCGGCGAACAACTCGTGCGGGGTTCTGATCGGGGCGTTCGGGTCCGGGTGCGGATTCCTCTGCGGCGATGTCAACGGCGACGGGTCCGGGCCGGCGGCCCCGGATCTGACGTACCTGATCGCGCACCTGTTTCGGGGCGGTCCCGCCCCGGCGCCGGAGCCGGCCGACGTCGATAATGACGGCAATCTTGACGTGGCCGACCTGACAGTCCTGGTGGACTACCTGTTTCGCGGCGGGCCCCCGCCGGTGTGCGATTAGGAGGGGCCCTCGCGGCCGGTCGCTTGGCCCGCCGGGGGGGCCGGCCGGCGGCGTAATTTTCGGGCCCTGAGGCCCGGCGCCCGCGGAATGCGCTTCCCTGAAACTCCCTCATCTTGTACATTGAGGATTAGTCCGACCCATATAATGCGAAGTCGCGCAGTGAGGGTGCTGCCGTGACCGAGGGCGACAACAGCGGCCGAGGGCAAGCCTCCGGCCATCATGTCGGCAAGAACCGCATCCGTTCGGTGGATGTGATGCGGGGGACGGCCATGGTGCTGGTGATCGTGCAGCACTGCTACCAGGTCGTGGATCCCCGCCAAGCGTCGGCGGTGCTGGATGCGCTGGTCTATCTGCCGACGCGGATGGCGTCGGTGGGGTTCATGGCCGTCTCCGGCATGATGATCAGCTTCTTCCTGAATACGAAGGGGGACCCGGTGGGAGTGCAGCAGCGGTTCGCGCGCCGGGCGCTCCTGCTCGTGCTGGCCGCACACCCGGCGATCCATCTGGCGCGGCTGTTCTATTATGGCCCCCCCTACTTCGCATCCTTCCTCCACCATTTTCGATACGATTTCCAGATCACCGACACCATTGCGGTCGCGCTGGTGTTGGCGCCGCCGGCGATCCGCTGGGCCGGGATGGCGGCGCGGGGGGCGATCGCGGTCGGGCTGCTGGCGGCGGCGCCGGTCGCGCTCATCTGGTACCAGCCCTCGGGACCGTTCGGCCATATGCTCAAGGCGGTGCTGTTTGGCGGGGAGCTGGGGTCGGGGGGGATCGGGTTTGCCTGGCCGCTGGCCCCCTGGGTCGGGATCTTTCTCCTTGGGTCGCTGGTGGGGCAGATGCTTGCCCGAATGCGGACGGGGGGGATGACGGCCGACGAGTTGGCCGGGAGGCTGCGACGGGCGGGGCTGTGGCTGATGGCGCTCGGGCTGGTCTTGAACGGCGCTTACAAGGTTTTCCAGCTGGCCGGGGGCGCACTGGACCCGCGCGTGTTTGACGCCGTCTATCCGTCGCGCACCACCTCCCTGCTGCCGATCTACCTGGCCGTGCTCCTGTGGATATTCTCTTTCTACGTCACCGTGATCGACGGCCGGGGGCGTTATGGCCGGGCGGCCTGGGCGCTGTCCGTGTTCGGGAGAACCTCGCTGTTCACCTATGTGACGCAGTTTGTCTTCGCCCATTCCGTGCCCGGGTTGCTGGGGGTGCGGTGGCGGATCGGCGCCGAGGGATTCGTGCTGCTGTTAGCGTTCGCGCTGCCCGCTTCGTGGGCGCTCTCGTATGCATACGGGCGGTGGCGCGGGTGGATTGCGCCCCATGACTATGCGCTGCTTCGCGGAACCACGGCACCGCGAGGCGCCGTATGAACCGTGCGGCCGGCTCACGGCGGAACCGGGCGGGTGCCGGAAAAGCCTGGCCTGGCGCGCTCGCGGCGTGGGCCACGGTGTCCCTGGCAGCCGATCGGCTCTGGGCGGAGGGGACCGCCGAGGCGGCGAGAGTTTACAACGTGGCCGACTCGCGCGGAATGGAGGCGGGCCCGTCCAAGTGGATCGCCGACGTATACAACACCAGCTCCTGGCAGTACGCCGTCCTGGTCGTGGCGGTCATGGCGCTCATGGGCCTCCTCCTGGGCTACGGCACCGACCGCCTCCTCCGGCTGCTGCGTCTCAACCTCGGTCCTCTCGACCATCACGAGTAGCGGCGGGGGGGAACACGGGCATGGATATGCTGACCATCTACCTGCCGATCGCCGGGACGGAAATGAACGCTCTGCTCCTGCTGCTCATCGGGGCAACGGTGGGGGTGTGCGGGGGATTTTTCGGCATCGGCGGCGCGTGGATTGTCACGCCCGCTCTGAACATCTTCGGTTTCCCCATGCCCTACGCGATCGGCACCGACCTTGCGCACATGGGGGGGAAATCGATCGTCGCCACGATCCGCCACAGCAAATTCGGCAATGTCGACATGCGGCTGGCGGTGGCGATGATGGTGGGCACGATGGCGGGCATCGAGCTGGGAGCGAAACTGGTGATGGCTCTGGAGCGGCACGGCCTGGCGGAATCGATGATTCGGACGATCTACATCGTCTTTCTATTCCTCATCGGGAGCTACGTGCTGTACGATTACCGGAGACACGCTCGGCGGCAGGCGGCATCGCCGGGTGATCGGGCGGCGCCGGTGCGGGCGACGCTGGCGCAGCGGCTCCAGCGGATCAACCTTCCGCCGATGGTCACTTTCACGACCTCGCGCATCCGGTGCTCGCTCTGGCTGCCGGTCCTCGTCGGTCTCGTCACCGGCGCAGTCGCCAGCGTGCTGGGAGTGGGCGGCGGATTCATCCGCATGCCCGCGCTCATCTACCTGGTCGGCTGTCCGACGCTGGTGGCGGTGGGGACGGATCTGTTTGAGGTGATGGTCACCGGGGCCTACGGCGGGTTCACGTACGGTCTCAAGGGGCGGGTCGATCTGCTGGCGGCGATGTGGATGCTGGCGGGGGCGGCGGTGGGCGCGCAGATCGGCGCGGTGGCGGTGAAGTATGTGCGGGGCTATTCGATCCGGCTGTTGTTCGCCGTCACCATCTTCATTGCCTGGGCCTCGGTCCTCCTGAAACAAGTCCGCCTGCAACTGCTGTCGTCGGTTCTGATCCTCGCGGCGGGAATTGCGATCAGCGGCGTGATCGTGGCGTTGCTCGTGCAGGGGATGCTGCGGGAGCGGACGGAGGCCCGGCGGGCGGCGGGGGGGAAGACGCCATGAAGAGGCGCCTGATCCTGGGGGCAGCCGCGGCTCTGCTGCTCGCGTCCGCCGCCCCATCGTGCGGCGACGCCCCGTCCGTCGTGCAGGGGGCTGTGGTCAGCTATGATCCCTCTTCCGGGATCGTGGTCCTGTCCGATGAACGGGCGGCGGGGAGGACGGTGGCGCTCGACCTGACCGGGGCCGAGAAAGGCTCCGATCCGGCGCCGGGGGACACCGTACGGATCGCCTACCGCGCGACCGATCTCCGCGCCCTGCGCGTCATGAATGTCAGCCGTCGGTTCAGGTAGGCGCAGCCGGCAGGGGCCGCGCTCATCCCGACCAGCCGGCGAGGCGGGCCAACAGCCACCAAAACGCCTGGCCCTTGCGGTAACAATTGAAGCAGTGGGAGTGGGCGCAACTGCAGCTCTCGCACGAATGCGTGGCGCACCAGTCCGCGCACCAGTTGCAGGCGTCGGTTTCATCCGGGTAGTAAGCGCCATCGGGATCGTAGCTTTCGATGTCGGCAAAGTCGAAGAGGGTCTTTCCGTGCTCGACGCAGTAGGCCCGGATCTGGTTATTGCGCGCATAGAGGTTCCCGGCGGGGCCGGTGCCGTCGAGATGGCCGGTCATGTAGATGAAGTCCACGTCGGGGTAATCGGTTTCGAGGTCGGACCAGGCGGTCAGGTAGGCGTTGATGCCGGCTTCCGTATTTTCGGACACGCCGCCGCACCACGACCAGATCACCACATTCGTTTCCGGGTGACCGTTGAGGTAGTTTCTGATTTCGGCGGTCCAGGTGGTGTCGCCGACCACCCCGAGGTCATCGCCGTACTCGGTGATGGCCGGCCGGAGGTAGGCGGAACTCATCCCTGCCAGCAGATCCATGCCGGTGAGCAACTGGGAGCCGTGCGAGGTGTGGCCGAAGTAAATGGTGAGGCTGTCGCGGATTCGGTCGAGGATCGCGCCGGGAATCTGCGCCGCCCGCTCGGGCGCGCGGTGGTCGGCGATGATCGCTGTCTGCTCGCCCGGTTCGCTGACCGTGATCGTCACGATCTCCTGGTCGGTGAGGGCGCCGTCGGAAGCGATGAACGTCACCTGGTGGGTTCCGGCCTGCGCGAGCGTGGGGGTCCAGGCGAAGTCGCCGGCGCCGGTGGCGTGGTCGGTGAACGATGCGCCCTCAGGGAGGTCGACGGCCGACAGTGCGGGGATTTGGCCGTCCGGGTCGGTGGCGGTGACGGTGAAGGCGAGCGGGACGTCTGTCGTCGTGCTCCGGGGGCCGATGGCGGCCAGGACCGGGCTTCCGGGCTCCGGGTTATCCGTGCTTTTATAGTCATCGGAGCATTCCACGGCGAGTGCGACCGCCGCCATGAGGAAGGCGGCCCGAAGGGCGGGGGCGGGGATGGCTCTCATATCGGCCTCTTGTGTAGAATGAAAGATTGCACCAGAGTATCTACATTCCCCGGGGGCCGTTGGCAACTAAAAACCGGACGCTGGGCGGTCGGGCGGGGAGCGCGAATCGGCAGGAAACCGGCCGGGCGGAAGGGTGTACTATATTGGAAAGAACCGTGAGGCGGGAAGGCGGCCTCACCAGTGTAAAGGAGTGCCAAGGTTATGATTCGGGGCAAGTATTTGACGCCGATGCTGGTTGTCATCGGGCTGCTTGTTGCCGGCGGAATCATCACGGAGTACTTCGACTACCCCAATTCCGTCCAAGCGCAGAACCAGCGGCAGGCGGCCGGCCCGGCCGACCGGCCGATACAATCGCTGCGCGACCTCGGGAACGCGTTTGTCGAGATCGCCGACGAGGTGCGGCCATCGGTCGTGACCGTCTTCTCTGAGCGCGTCCTTCGGATGCGCAACCCCTTCTACAACAGCCCCTTCGGAGGCTTTTTCGATCAGTTCTTCGGCACGCCGGGGCGGCAGGCGCCGGAACAGGAGTACCGGCAGACCGGGCTCGGCTCCGGAGTGATCATCAGCGAGGACGGCTACATTGTCACTAATAACCATGTCGTCCAGGACGCCGACACCATCTATGTGCAGACATCGGACGGGCAGCGGCAGACGGCGAAAGTGATCGGGACCGATCCCCGCACCGACATTGCCGTGCTGCGCATCGACGCCAACGGCCTTCGAGCCATCCGCCTCGGCAACAGCGACGATATCAGGGTCGGCGAGTGGGTGGTCGCGGTCGGCAGTCCGCTCTCGCCCAATCTGGCGCAGACGGTAACGCAGGGGATTGTCAGCGCCAAAGGGCGGTCCAACGTCGGGCTGGCCGACTACGAGGACTTCATCCAGACCGACGCAGCCATCAATCCGGGCAATTCGGGCGGGCCGCTGGTGAATCTCGACGGGGAGTTGATTGGGATCAACACGGCGATCGCCTCTCAGAGCGGCGGGTACCAGGGGATCGGTTTCGCGGTGCCCGTGAACATGGTGAAGTACGTGATGGAGTCGCTCATTCAGGAAGGGCACGTGGTCCGCGGCTGGCTGGGGGTGTCGATCTCGGACATCTCGCCGGCGATGAGCCGCACCCTCGGCCTGGAGAGCACCCAGGGGGCGCTCGTGCAGGAGGTGGTGAAGGGAAGTCCGGCCGAGGATGCGGGTCTGAAGGAAGGGGATGTGATCCTCGCGATCGACGGTCAGACGGTCCAGAATTCCACGGAGTTGCGCAACCGGATCGCCGAAATTCGCCCGGGGACCCGGGCCAGCCTGACTGTGTTCCATGAGGGCGCGAAAAACCAGGTGTGGGTCAAGCTGGTGGAGATGACGGCCGAGGCGGCCGCGGCCGGGGGGCCCGGATCATCGCTGGACGAGACCCTCGGTTTCCAGGTGGCCGAGTTGACCCGAGATCTGGCGCGCGAGTACGGAGTGGAAGGCGGGGCCGGCGGCGCCGTCGTGATCGCCGTGGATTCCGAGAGCTCCGCGTACCAGGCGGGGCTGCGCGAAGGGGACGTGGTTCGGGCGGTCAATCGGCGGCAGGTGCGATCGGTCGATGAGCTCCGGAGCCTGTTGTCGGGGGTTGGAAAGGGGGACGACGTCCTGCTGCGCGTCCAGCGCCAGGACCGTTACTTCTTCATCGCTTTCACCCTTTAACAGAGTGGCAGGGACAGGAGTTTGACCGGGCGGCCGGGCGGGCCGCCCGGTTTCTTTTGGCCCGAATCAGAAGCTCATGTTGAATTTGAAGCTGAAGCGGTCGCTCTCGTGGGCCGAGACCCGCCAGGTGAAGAGCAGCTCCACCAAGAGGGGCAGGCGGGAAATGCCGAAGCCGATTTCGGAATACCAGTCCGGCGCGCTTTTGGGCGGGTCCGGCGCACCGGCGAAGGCAGCGGGGAAGCTGGCGCGGGTGGCGGCGCGGATATCGGTCCAGAACGATCCGCCGTAAACCGCCAGACCGAACGGCAACTCCTCCAGCAGGGGCAGGCCGAGGCGCCGGAAGAGCGTGCCTCCGAAATCATGCTCGAGGTAGAATGCGGCGACGCGGTCGCCGGTGACGTTGAAATCGCTGAGCGTTTTGAACTCGAGGAACGGCTCGTACGGGTTCTCCAGCGAGACCGTGAAAAAGCGCTGGGGCGGCAGGGCGTAGTCCGAGCCGCCGGCATACGCGCGGAGCGACGTGAATCCCCAGCCGGCCAGCGACTGCACCCGCACCAGCGAGAGCGCGTACCGGCGGAAGTGAAAATCGGTGGCGATCAGATCCGGATCGGCGGCTTCGAACTCGAGCCGCACCGACGTGTAGGGGTACGCCATGACCTGTTGCTCCCGGCCCTTGAAACGAACCAGCGGCCGGGAGTCGTAAGCGAGGCCGGCGGAGAGGGCGCGCAGACGGCCGTCGGCGATCACCGGGTTGGAGCGGTAAGCGCGGTCGATGCCGGTCAGGCTGTATTCGGTGGTGTTGCCGACTGTCGACTGCCGGAAGTCGCGGTAGCCGAGTGTGGCGGAGGTGTGCGGGAGGATGCGCAGCGACAGCCCGAGGTCAAAACCTTTCTCAAGGTAATAGTCGATGGGGTCGTACTTGAAGAACAGGTTGGCGAAAGTGGGGTTGAGGGCCTGGTCGCCGTAGATGTTGGGCCGGGCGACGATTTCATCGCGGTAGCCGATGGCCGCTTTCAACTGCGTCGGCTCGTGGAGCAGCACCTGCAGCCGGTAATGGTGCTGCCAGCAGTCGGCGTCGAAGGCGCGGCCGGTTTTGAGGGACAATTCGGAGCGGGGAACGAGTTTGGTCAGATTGGCGCCCGCGCCGAGGTAGGGTCCCTCGACCCGGTTGAAGTGGAAGAACTTGTGGGCGGACTGCGCCATGGTGCCCGCCGCCGCGAGCATGACGCCGTACCCCAGGGCCCGCCGCGGCGTGAGGGGACGGTGCTTCAGCGAGTCGAGGTACCGGTAGCCCGTCTGCTCACTCTCGGTCAGGGGCAGGAGGGCGCCCTGCTCCCAGGCGGCCGAGTCGAGGTCGTCGGCCTCCGGCGCCACCTCGAGAACGTAGCGGTCGAAGCGCTCCTCGGGGATGCCCTGGTTGATCACGAGGCGGTTGAGCAGGCCGGTGTAGGCGAAGCGGAGGTCGGGAATGAGCGGGAGCGGCGACTGGAAATCGCCGTCGAACCGGATCTCAACCGGCATCCAGATGTCATTGTCGAAGCGGGACATGCGCTGGGTGAAGCGAAGATCCTTCAGGTACGGCGAGTCGAAGCCCTTGTTCAGGCCGAGGTCGACGCCGGCGACGGCGTAGACCGAATCGACGATCAGAATCCGGCCGGCGAAGAGAGCGTGGGCATCGGTGCGGGGTTCGACCTCCAGGAGAAACGCCGGCGCGCCGTCGACCAGCACCGTATCCAGCAGGTAATAATTGTAGTAGTCGAGAGCGTCGGAGGCGGTGGGGGAAACGACCGGCTGCCCGAGGTCGATGCGGTTGGCGTTGAAGTTGAAGATCTCGCCGATCGTGATGATATTCACTTCGGCGGGGATGTTCGCGGACTGGCGCCGGGCGGTGATGATCTCCTTGTAGCGGTCGGGTTGCCGGAACCAACCCTCGAGCTGGCTTTCGATGATCGCGAAATACTCGGCAGGCCCGTCGTCAGTGAGCCGGCGCACCGCGAGTTTCGTGTAGCCCTCGAATCGGTAGTCCCTGATCCGGGCGAGCAGCTCCTCTTTGTGCCGGATCGCCTCGACGATAATCTCCTGCGCGGGGTCGTAGGCCCGGGAGTAGACACGCGTGCCGGGGACGTCGATCAGGCAGGAGGCGAGGAGGATGTCCCGGGACGAGGTCGAGTCGCTCAGGGCGACGTCGCAGGCCGCCGGGAAATAGGCGATGTGGGTGAAGCGCAGGCGATGGGTTCCGGGGTCGAGCCGGAGACGGTAGTAGCCGTCCTCGTTGGAGAACATCACCCGGTCCTCATGCTCGACGCGGATTGTGACCCGCGGGATAGGCTCGTGGGTGGCCGAGTCGCAGATAGTTCCCTCGATTATCGCCGCGGCGGCGGTGCGAGGGGCGCCGAGGACGAGCGCGACCGCGGCGGGGAGCAGCGCGAACCGGACCCGCCGGAAAAGACAGGCGGCGCGCGTGGTGCACTCCCGATATACCGGTTGCGGCGCGTACACGGTGGCCAAAATAGCGACCGGGGAGAAAAAAGTCAAGTTTCGCGGCCGCGGATATTGACAACGGAGTCGGAATACCGTAATAAGGTGGACAAGTTTGCTCGATTTAACGGCGTTCCCGGCCGCGAAGCGCGGAACTTTCGGCGGGGGTGCGCGGTTGCAGAGCGCGAGCCGCGGGGAAGGTCCCGCCGGCGGAGAGAAACAGGCCGATGAAAGCGACGCTCGCACATTACTTTCAATTGACCAAACCGTCGATCATGCTGCTGGTGGTGTTCACGGGGACGGCTTCGCTCGTGATCGAGGGGAGTCTGCTCGACCGGCCGGGGCGGTTCCTGCTCGTGCTGCTCGGCCTGTACCTGGCGGGCGGCTCGGCCAACGCCCTCAACCAGTATTTCGAGCGGAACATCGATGCGCAGATGAAGCGGACAAGCGGGCGGCGGCCGCTGCCGCGCAAGCAGATCAGCCCGGCCGGGGCGCTGGTTTTCTCGGTGGCGATCGGCGTGCTCGGCGTGGCCGTCTTCGCACTCTTCTTCAACCTGCTCACGGCCGCGCTGGCGCTGGCGACCATCCTGTTCTACAGCCTCTTCTACACGCTGTACCTGAAGCCGACGACGCCGCAGAACATCGTGATCGGCGGAATCGCCGGGGCCATGGCGCCGGTGGGGGCGTGGACGGCGGCGACGGGAGCGATGGCGGTTGCGCCGTGGATCATGTTCGCGATCGTCTTCCTCTGGACGCCGCCGCACTTCTGGGCGCTGGCTCTCTACTGCAAGGACGACTACGAGAAGGTCGATCTGCCGATGCTGCCCCTGGTGAAGGGGGATCGGGCGACGGTCGACCGGATTTTCGCGTACACGCTGGCAGTGGTGGGGGCGAGCCTGGTGCTGATCGCGTTCACGGCCGGGTGGTTCTACTTCGCCGTGGCCGCGCTTCTGGGCGGGCAGTTCATCCGCCGGGCGGCCCGCGTGCGCCGGGAGCAGTCGGTCGCCGGATACCGGTCGCTGTTCGGCTACTCGATCGTGTACCTGTTTAGCCTTTTCGGGGCGATGATGGCGGACGGCGTGCTGCAGCGCTGGCTGTAGGCGCGGGTGCGGCAGAGGTTCCCGCATGCGGACCGATCGGTCCGCATTTGCGTTGGCTAAGGTTCGTTGGGCCAGGGAGGTTCGTCGGTACAAAGTCGGCGCGGCCGCCGCGCCGGAGAGACTCCGGCCGGCCGGGGGCGGCGGTTGCGATAAATGGACTATTTTGTTCTTCGATAGCGTCTTTTTGTGTTGACAGCGGGCCGACGGAGGCGTATCGTTGCGGACTGTCGGCTGTACATGATTGGGATGGAACCGGGCGGATTCGTTGCGCGCCCCGAACCGCGCCCGCGCGCGCGAGGATCCCTCGATCGGCGCAGAGATAATTGGTTTTGGCTCAGATCTTTCCAGTCTGGACAAATCGTTTGCCCCTGCTGCTGGCGGCGGCGGCGATCGTGATCGGCGCGGCCGCGGTCCTCGGCGTCTGGTACTACGGGTCCCCCCGCTACACCGACGTCGGGTACCGGCCGGTTCAGCCCGTGGCCTACAGCCACAAGCTGCACGCCGGGGATCTCGGAATCGACTGCCGCTACTGCCACACGGCGGTGGAGCAGTCGCGATACGCGACGGTTCCGCCGACGCAGACGTGCATGAACTGCCACAAGCTGATTCTGCCGGAGAGCCAGAAGCTGCTGCCGGTGCGGGAGAGTTTCGCGACCGGCCGCCCGATCGAGTGGGTGCGGATCCACAAGATGCCCGACTACGCCTATTTCGACCACGCCCGGCACGTGCAGAGCGGCGTCGGGTGTTTCAGCTGCCACGGCAACGTGGCGCAGATGGAAGTTGTCGAGCAGGTCCAGCCGCTCAGCATGAGCTGGTGTCTGAGCTGCCACCGGAACCCGGCGCCGCACCTTCGCCCGCTCGATCAGATTACGAATATGACCTGGGCGCCCGCGCCCGACCACGCCGACTGGGCGGAGCGCTTCATGCAGGAACACCACATTCGGCCGTCGGAGGATTGCTGGACATGTCATCGCTGAAGGACGACCGGTCCCTGACGGGCAGGCAGTACTGGCGCAGTCTCGACCAGTTGACGGGGACGCCGGAGTTCGAGGAGTGGCTGCACCGCGAGTTTCCCCAGGGAGCCTCCGAGTGGGCCAATGCCTGGAGCCGGCGGAGTTTCCTCACCCTCATGGGAGCCTCGCTGGCGCTCGCCGGCCTCTCCGGCTGCCGCCGGCCCGAGGAGAAGATCGTTCCCTACGTCCAGCCCCCCGAGGACCTTGTCCCCGGCATCCCGGTCACCTACGCGACCACGATGCCGTGGGGGACCTCGGCCTACGGGATCCTCGTGGAGTCGCACGAGGGGCGGCCGACCAAGATCGAGGGCAACCCGCTGCATCCATCGACGCGCGGGGCGGCCAACGCCGCGATCCAGGCGTCCATTCTCGACTTCTACGATCCCGATCGCTCCGCCGCCTTTGTGCGCGAGGGGGTCAACACCGACTGGGGCGCTTTCGTGACGTTCTGGCGCGAGCAGTTCCTCGCTTTCCAGGCCGGCGGCGGGCGCGGGCTGGCGGTGCTCGCGGAGCCGTCGTCATCGCCGACGATCGCGCGGTTGCGACGGGCGTTTCAGCAGCGGTTCCCCAACGCCCGCTGGATCGCCTGGGCGCCGGTGGCCGACGAGCGGCGGCAGGAGGCGCTCCGGATCGCCTTCGGGCGCGACCTCCAGCCCGTCTTCCACTACGACCGGGCGAAGGTGATCCTCTCCCTCGACAGCGATTTCCTGCTGACCGAAGATGAGATGGTGGCGGCGACGCACGGGTTTGCCGCCGGGCGGCGGACGACCTCCGAGAAAGACCGGATGAACCGTCTGTATGCGGTGGAGGGGTTGCTGTCGGTCACGGGCGCCAACGCCGACCACCGGCTGCGCCTGCGTGCGCGCGAGGTCGGCTCGTTTGCGCTCGCCCTGGCGGCCGAACTGGCCCGGCAGGGACTGCCCCTCGAGATGCTCGGCGGGGCGAAAATCCCGCAGCTCTCCGGTGCGGCGGCGCAGTGGCTGGCCCCGTTGGCCGGTGATCTTTTGCGGGCGCGCGGGGAGAGCCTGGTGGTGGTCGGGCGCAGGCAGCCTTCGGCGGTGCACGCGCTGGCGGCAGCGCTCAACGAGGCCCTCGGCAACACGGGCCGCACCATTACGTATGTGGACAATCCGGACGTTGCCCGCTCCGACAGCCCCGGGCTGGCGGAGCTCGTGAAGGGGATGGCTTCCGGCGAGATCCAGGCGCTCGTGATGCTCGGCGGCAACCCGGCCTACAACGCCCCGGCCGACCTCGAATTCCGCGCAGCCCTCGCCAAGGTGCCGACCACCGTGCATCTGAGCACGCACCGCGACGAAACTTCGCAGGCGGCCCTGTGGCATCTGCCGCGCGCGCACTACCTGGAGGCCTGGGGGGACGCGCGGGCGGTCGACGGCACGCTGAGTCTCGTCCAGCCGCTCATCGAGCCGCTGTACGGAGGAAAGAGCGACAGCGAAGTGCTCGCACTTCTGGCCGGGGGAGATGACGCCCGCGGGTACGACCTCGTGCGCGAGACCTGGCGCGGGCTGATCGCCGGCGATTTTGAAAACGGCTGGCGGCAGACTCTCCACGACGGCATCCTGCCCGGGCAGACGGCGGCGGCGGTCGCGGCCACGGTGCGGCCGGGTGAAATCGCGGCCGCGATCAAGGCGCACCAGTGGGAGGTCGCTTCGGCCGACGCCCGCGGCCTCGAAGGGATCTTTCATCCCTGTTACACCACCGGCGACGGCCGCCAGGCCAACAACGGCTGGCTCCAGGAACTCCCCGATCCGATCACCAAACTTGCCTGGGATAACGTCGCGACCCTGAGCCCGAAGACGGCCGAGGAACTGGGGGTCAAGAACGAAGATTTGGTCAGGGTGGCGGTGAACGGGCGGGAGCTGACGCTCCCGGTTTGGATCGTGCCCGGACAGGCCGACTACTGCGTCGGGCTGGCGCTCGGGTACGGCCGCGAGGCGGCCGGCCGGGTCGCCAGCGGCGTCGGGTTCGACACCTACCGTCTGCGGACCGCGGCCGCGATGCACGCCGCCCCCGGCGTCTCGCTCACCCCCACCGGCCGGTCGTACGAGCTGGCCACAACACAGGATCACGGATCCATGGAAGGGCGGCCGATTGTGCTCGAGGCGACCCTCGACGAGTACCGCCGGGATCCCGATTTCGCCGCCCGGGCGGCGGTGGTCCCGGCGTTCATGGCCGAGAGCCCCAAGGCGCAGGAACGGGAACTGGTGCGCGAGTACCCCTCGTCCTGGCAGGAACCGTCGTACAAGGACGGCCACCAGTGGGGGATGGCGATCGATCTCAGCGCCTGCACCGGCTGCAACGCCTGCACGGTCGCCTGCCAGGCGGAGAACAACATCCCGGTGGTCGGGAAAGACCAGGTCCGCCGCGGGCGGGAGATGCACTGGATCCGGGTCGACCGGTATTTCGAGGGGGACCTCGAGGATCCCCGGGTGGTGCACCAACCGATGCCCTGCCAGCACTGCGAGAACGCCCCCTGCGAGCAGGTCTGCCCGGTGGCGGCCACCGTACACAGCGCCGAGGGACTCAACCAGATGGTGTACAACCGGTGCATCGGCACCCGCTACTGCTCCAACAACTGCCCCTACAAGGTGCGCCGCTTCAACTTCTACCACTACACGGCCAACTACCCGGAGACGATCCGGATGCAGCAGAACCCCGAGGTGACGGTGCGCTCGCGCGGGGTCATGGAAAAATGCACGTACTGCATCCAGCGGATCAGCCGGGGCAAGCGGCAGGCCAGGCTGGAGAACCGGACGCTGCGCGACGGCGAGGTGGTCAGCGCCTGCCAGCAGGCGTGTCCGGCCGAGGCCATCGTGTTCGGCGACATCAACAACCCGGAGTCGAACGTCGTCCGGGTCAAGAAGAGCAACCGCGATTACGCGCTGCTCGGCGAGTACAACACTCAGCCGCGCACGACCTACCTCGCGCGCATCCGCAACCTTAATCCGGAGATGCCGGCGTGAGCACGAAGGACGCCAAAGGGAACGCCCTGGTGATCGACGAGGACCGTTTCATCGTCGGCAATCCTACTTACGAGGAAATCACCGAGGCCGTGAGCCGGATCCCCGAGCAGCGCGCGACCCCGAAGGCCTGGTGGGTGTTGTTCCTGGTCTCGGCCGCGCTGGCCGGTATGTTCTTCGCCCACGTCGGCTACCTGTTCTGGAAAGGGACGGGGATCTGGGGTCTCAATATCCCGGTGGGATGGGGATTCGCGATCGTCAACTTCGTCTTCTGGGTGGGTATCGGCCATGCGGGGACGCTCATTTCGGCGATCCTGTTCCTGCTGCGCCAGCGGTGGCGGACTTCGATCAACCGGTTCGCGGAGGCGATGACCATTTTCGCCGTGATCTGCGCCCTCATGTTTCCGACCATCCATGTCGGGCGCGTCTGGTTCATCTACTGGACGATGCCGATTCCGAACCAGATGGGGATGTGGCCGAACTTCCGCAGCGGCCTGGTGTGGGACGCCTTCGCGGTCGGCACGTACTTCCTGTGCTCGCTGATGTTCTGGTATGTCGGGCTGGTGCCCGATCTGGCGACGCTCCGGGACCGGGCGAAGGGGAAGATACGGAAGATTCTGTACGGCGTTTTCTCGCTCGGCTGGCGGGGGGGGAACCGGCAGTGGCGCCACTATGAGCTGGCCTATCTGGTGCTGGCGGGGGTGTCGACGCCGCTGGTGCTGTCGGTGCACTCGATCGTGTCGACCGATTTTGCGACCTCGCTGGTGCCGGGGTGGCACACGACGATATTCCCGCCCTACTTCGTGGCGGGCGCCATCTTCTCGGGGTTTGCGATGGTGATGACGCTGTCGCTGATCGCGCGGCGCGTCTACGGCCTCGAGCACATCATCTCGCTGAAAGTGCTCGAGCGCATGAACATCATCATGCTGGTGACCGGGTCGATGGTGGGGTACGCCTACGGCATGGAGTTTTTCATCGCCTGGTACAGCGGCAACATTTACGAGAAATTCACGTTCGTGAACCGGGCCTTCGGCCCCTACGCCTGGGCCTACTGGATCATGGTGACCTGCAACGTCATTACGCCGCAGCTCTTTTGGTTCAAGAGGCTGCGGACGGCGATCCCGGTGATGTTCGTCGCGTCGATCCTCATTAATATAGGCATGTGGTTCGAGCGTTTCGTGATCGTCATGTCGCTCTCGCGCGACTTCCTGCCGTCGAGCTGGGACTACTACAGCCCGACCTGGCACGACGTGGGGCTGTTGATCGGGTCGTTCGGCCTGTTCTTCACGCTCTTCCTGTTGTTCCTGCGGTTTTTGCCGATGGTGGCGATGGCGGAGGTGAAGGCGGTGCTGCCGCAGGCCGATCCGCACTACCACGGGGAGCGCAGCCATGGCTGAGCGCGCCAGGAAAGCGTACGGCGTGCTGGCCGAGTTCCGGAGCACGGGCGACCTGCTCCGCGCGGCGGAGAAGCTGCGGGACGCGGGTTTCCGCCGGTGGGACGTGCACTCGCCGTTTCCGATTCACGGCATGGACCGGGCGATGGGGCTGGGGCGTTCGCCGGTCGGATTCATCGTCGGCCTGTGCGGTACGACCGGGCTGCTGGTGTTCCTGGCTTTCCTCTACTGGATCAACGTGTACGACTATCCGATGGTGATCTCGGGCAAGCCCCATTTCAGCTACCAGGCGTTCGTGCCGCCGCTCTTTGCGATCACGATCCTGTCCTCGGCGCTCGCGGCGCTCTTCGGCATGCTGGCCCTCAACCGCCTGCCCCGGCTGCACCATCCCCTGTTCAGTTCGCCGCAGTTCGAGAAGGTGACCGGCGGCGGGTTCTTCATCAGCGTGGAGGCGGATGATCCGAAGTTCGCCGAGATCGAGCGGACCGGGCTGCTGGAGGCGCTCGGGGCGACGGCAGTCGAGGTGGTCGGCGACGGTGGGGAGGATGAACGGTAGGCCGATGATGCGTGCGCGTTTGACATATGGCCGGGCGGCGATGCTCGTTCTGCTGGCCGCGAGCCTGCTCTTGGCGGGCTGCTACCGCGGCCGCCCCTCCCAGCGCACGCCCATCCACATGGTCCGGGACATGGACAGCCAGCCCAAGTACCAGCCGATGGAGCGGACGGAGTTTTTTGGAAATGAGGCGATTATGCGGACGCCGCCGGCCGGGACGGTGGCCCGCGGGCAATTGCGGGGCGACGCGGTGTACTTCACGGGTGTGACCCCGGCCGGGGACACCGTCCGGCAGCTGCCGGTAGCGGTCACGTTGCCGTTCTTGCAGCGCGGCCGCGAGCGCTTCGACATCTACTGCTCCCCCTGCCACGGGCGGGTCGGCGACGGGAAGGGGATCATGGTGCAGCGGGGGTACGTGCCGCCGCCGACCTTCCACGACGCGCGGCTGCGGAGCGTGGCCGACGGCCACATTTTCGACGTGATCACGCACGGCCTGCGCAATATGCCGGCCTACCAGCACCAAATTTCGGTCGAGGACCGGTGGGCGATCGTAGCCTACCTGCGTGCCCTCCAGCGGAGCCAGAACGCCTCGGCCGCCGATGTACCGGAGGAAATCCGCCGGGGGCTCCGGCCCTAGCGGGACAGTTATGACGATCGATCCGCAGACCTACCGGGTGAGCGGCGGTTCGCGCCGGGCGGCGGCGCCGCTGGCGATCGGCGTCGCCGGCCTCGCGCTCAGCGCCGTCGCCTGCGCCGTCGATCCTCACCGCTTCTTCCCGTCGTACCTCACGGCTTTCACGTACTGGGTGACGATCGGGCTGGGGGGGCTCTTCTTCACCATGCTCCACCACCTCGTCAACGCGAAGTGGAGCGTCGTGCTGCGCCGGGCGGCGGAGAACATCATGAGCGGGCTACCGCTCCTGGCCGTGTTCGCGGTGCCGCTTTTGTTCGGGATGCACGACCTCTACCACTGGACCCACGCCGAGGCGGTGGCCGAGGATCCCCTCCTGCAGGCTAAGGCCGCCTACCTCAACGTGCCGTTCTTCATTGTCCGGATGGTCTTCTACTTCGCCGTGTGGGGCCTCCTGGCCTACCGCCTGAACAGGATCTCGGATCTGCAGGACCGGGGGGGACCGGAGGACGTCCGGCGCCGCCTGCGGGTGGTGAGCGCGCCCGGGATGCTGCTGTTTGCGCTGACCTCGACGTTCGCGGCCTTCGACTGGCTCATGTCGCTCGACCCGCACTGGTACTCGACCATTTTCGGCGTGTACATCTACTCCGGGGGGTTCCTCGGCGCCCTCGGGCTGCTGGTGGTCCTGATGTCGTACCAGCGCCGCCGCGGTCTGCTCCGCGAGGTGGTCACAGTGGAGCACTACCACGATCTCGGCAAGCTCATGTTCGCGTTCGTGATATTCTGGGCCTACATGGCCTTCTCGCAGTACTTCCTCATCTGGTACACGAACGTCCCTGAGGAGACAGTCTGGTTTCTCGTGCGCTGGCAGGAGCCGTGGAAAGCGGTGAGCCTGGCGATCGTGTTCGGGCACTTCGGCCTGCCGTTTGTGGCGCTCGTGTTCCGAGCCACCAAGCGCAACGTGGCGGCGCTGACGACGGTGAGTCTGTGGCTGCTGGCGATCCACTGGGTGGATCTGCATTGGATCGTGCAGCCCAATTTCCCCGGCGCGGGAGCCGTGTTTTCGTGGATCGACGCGGCGACCATGGCCGGGATCGGCGGCATCTTCATCTGGTACGTCTGGCGGCGGCACCTGAGGCGGCCGCTCGTGCCGGTGGGCGACCCCGGGCTCCAGCGGTCCATGCAGCTGACGAATTAGGAACGGAATATGACGGACACCGAAAATAAACCGGCGCCCGGCCGGGAGGAAAAGGCCGGGTACGACACGAGCGACGTCAACGTGACCAAAGCGCTCGTGGTCGGGGTGCTTCTCACCCTGCTCGTCATCGCGTTCGCGGTCGTGCTCAACGAGTACTTCATCGCCGTGACCGAGGAAATCTCCTACGAGCAGCAGCGGGCGCCGGAGTCGAAGGCGCTGCGGGAGCTGCGGGCGCGGGAGGTCGAGCAACTGGAATCGTACGGGGTGCAGGACGGGGCTGCGGGGAGCTACCGGATTCCCATCGAACGGGCCATGGAACTTCAGGCGCAGGAGGCGTTTACCGCGAAAGCGCGGTAATGCCGGACGGCCCCGGGGGGCGGCTCCGGGCGGCCGGTAAAATGGATTATATGGATCATTTAAGGAGACAGTTTTCCGGATCCTTTCCGGCCCGCCGGCGGTTACGAAGACAGGCCATGCAACGTGTCCTCCGAAATATAGGATTCCTCGCGCTCCTCGCGGCGGCCGGGGGGGCGGCCGGCCAGACGGTCCGCACCGACCCGCCCGAACTGCGCGGCATCGATGTCCACGAGCGCCTCGGCGACACCATCCCCCGCGGGCTCGGGCTGGTCGACGAGGCGGGGCGGGAGGTGGCGCTGGGCGATTATTTCGGCGGGGACCGGCCGGTCCTGCTCGTGCTCGGGTACTACGAGTGCCCGATGCTGTGCAACCTCGTGTTCAACGGCCTGACCGAGGCGCTGCCGCGGGTCGGGCTGGACCTGGGGCGGCAGTACCGGGTGGTCACGGTGAGCATCGACCCGGGCGAGACCCCGGACCTGGCGGCGGCCAAGAAGGCCAGCTACCTCGCGCAGCTCGGGCCGGCGGCGCCGCCGGCGAGCTGGGCGTTTCTCACCGGCGATTCGGCCGCGATTGCGCAACTTGCCGACGCGGTCGGGTTCCGCTACTACTACGACGAGAGCCGCGACGAGTATGCCCACCCGGCGGTGGTGCACGTGCTCTCCCCCGAGGGAGTCGTGTCGCGCTACCTCCACGGCATCCAGTACAACCCGCGCGACCTGAAGCTGGCGCTTGTGGAGGCCGCCGACGGGAAGATCGGCAGCACGCTCGACCGCGTCATTTTGTACTGCTACCACTACGATCCGGGCGCCGGCGGCTATGTCGTCCTGGCGCAGAATGTCATGCTGGTCGGCGGCCTGCTGACGGTGCTCGGGCTGGGCGGATTCCTCTTGGTTTTGTGGCTGCGCGAGTCGTACCGCACGCGGCATCGGCCGGCGCCGGCGGGATGAGAAGGAGCGATGGATACAACCGGAACATTGTTTTTCCCGCCGGCCGGCTCGACTTTGGCCGGTGAAGTCGATTCCCTTTTCTACTTCATCTTCTGGGCGTCGGCCGTGCTCTTCGCCATCGTCATCGGCCTGACGGTGTTTTTCATCATCCGCTACCGGCGGCGGCGGCCGACGGGGACAACCTACGGACGGGACCACAATCTCGCGCTGGAGATCACGTGGACGGCGGTGCCGACCGTGCTCATCCTCATCGTGTTCGTATGGGGTTTCCGCGCCTACATGCGCATGACGATCGTGCCGCGCGACGCCCTGGAGGTCAAGGTGACGGCGCAGAAGTGGTTCTGGACGTTCGACTACCCGAACGGCGCCAACAGCGTCAACGAACTGGTGGCCCCGGTCGACCGGCCGGTCAAGCTGCTCATGTCTTCGCGCGACGTCATCCACAGCCTTTTCGTGCCCGATTTCCGCATGAAAATGGACGTGCTGCCGAACCGCTACTCGGTCACGTGGTTTGAGGCGACGCGGCCCGGGACGTTCAACCTGTTCTGCACGGAGTACTGCGGCACGGGGCATTCGGAGATGCTGGCGAAGGTGAAGGTGGTGTCGGAGCGGGAGTTCGCGGAATTCCTCGCCTCGACCGGGGGACCCGGGGCCGGAGAGTCACCGGCCGACTACGGCCGCCGGCTCTACACGAGCCGCGCCTGCAACACCTGCCACACGCTGGACGGCAAGCCGAGCGTGGGTCCGACCTGGCAGGGGCTGTGGGGCCGCCGGGAGGCGCTGCAGACGGGCGACTTTGTCACAGTCGACGAGAACTATATCCGGGAGTCGGTACTCGAGCCGCAGGCGAGAGTCACGGCCGGGTTCCAGCCGGTCATGCCCACCTACCAGGGAATCCTGACGGACCGGGACATCGACGCCCTCATTGCTTTCATAAAGTCTCTGGACACCACCAACAGCGAGGCGGCCGGTGAGTAACGACATGGCGGAAGCGACGGCGGTTAATTATCTGAATGCCACCCGGGGGTGGAAATCGTGGCTGTTGACGCTCGACCACAAGCGCATCGCGATCCTCTACATGGCCGCGATCGCGGTGTTCTTCTTCGTCGGCGGCGTGCTGGCCATGCTCATACGCCTCGAGTTGCTCCACCCCGGGCGGGACCTGGTGGGCGCCGACACCTACAACAAGCTGTTCACCCTGCACGGCGCGATCATGATTTTCCTGTTCATCATCCCCGGGGTGCCGGCGATTCTCGGCAATTTCCTGCTGCCGCTCATGCTCGGCGCGCGGGACGTGGCGTTTCCCCGGTTGAACCTCGCGAGCTGGTACATCTTCATGCTCGGGTCGCTCTTCGCGCTCTACTCGATCGTCGCGGGCGCGGCCGACACCGGGTGGACGTTCTACACGCCCTACAGCACGCAGACCGACACCTCGGTGATCTCGATGACCCTGGGCGCCTTCATCCTCGGCTTCTCCTCGATCTTCACGGGGCTGAACTTCATCGTCACCATTCACAAGCTCCGTCTGCCGGGGATGACGTGGTACCGGATGCCGCTGTTCGTGTGGTCGATGTATGCGACCGCGATCATCCAGGTGCTGGCGACGCCGGTGCTGGGGATCACGCTTCTGCTGCTGGTGATCGAGCGGGTGGCGGGGATCGGGATTTTCGATCCGGCCATGGGGGGCGACCCGGTGCTCTACCAGCACTTCTTCTGGTTCTACTCGCACCCGGCGGTGTACATCATGATTCTCCCCGGCATGGGGATTGTGAGCGAACTGATCACGGCCCACGCGCACAAGAAGATCTTCGGCTACAAGGCAGTGGCCTATTCGAGCCTCGGGATCGCGTTCGTGAGTTTTCTCGTCTGGGGCCACCACATGTTCGTGAGCGGGCAGTCGGAGCTGGCGGCCATGCTCTTCTCGTTCCTCACCTTCTTCGTCGGCATCCCCTCCGGGATCAAAGTCTTCAACTGGGTGACGACGCTCTACCGCGGGTCGATCAAGCTGACCACGCCGATGCTCTACGCGCTGTCGTTTTTGTTCCTGTTCAGCATCGGCGGGTTCACCGGGATCATGCTCGGGGCGCTGGCGGTCGATGTCCACGTCCACGACACCTACTTCATCGTCGCCCACTTCCACTACGTGATGATGGGCGGGACGGTGATCGCGTTCCTCGGCGGGCTGCACCACTGGTGGCCGAAGATGTTCGGGAGGATGTACAACGAGCCATGGGCGAAAGTCGCGTGCGCGCTGATCTTTGTCGGTTTCAACGTCACCTTCGGCAGCCAGTTTCTCCTCGGTCTCCACGGAATGCCGCGGCGCTACTACAACTACCTCGACCAGTACCAGCCGCTCCACGCGTTCTCGACTTTCGGGTCGTGGATTCTCGGGGCGGGTTTCGTGATTATGGCAATCTACCTCATCCACTCGCTCGCGCGGGGCCGGCGGGCGGGAAGCAATCCGTGGCGCGCCCTGACGCTCGAGTGGGAGACGCCATCGCCGCCGCCGACCGAGAATTTCCCCTTCACGCCGTCGCTCGCCCACGGGCCGTATGACTACGACCGGGTGATCCCGGTGAACGTGGAACCGGGCGGCCGGGCGGTGCGGCCGGAGGTCGTCTCATGAGCATGGCGAAAGAACGGATGGAAGCGCCGGGGGCGGCCGGCCACGGGCACCCGAAACACCTGGCCCACCACTTCAGCGACCCGGCCCAGCAGAAAGACTCGGCCAAGCTCGGAATGTGGATCTTCCTGCTGACCGAGGTCCTCCTCTTCGGCGGGCTGTTCTGCGCCTACGCCGTCTACCGCGCCTGGAACCCGGAGATATTCCACAACGGGCACGCCTTCCTCAACACGACGCGCGGCACGGTCAACACCCTCGTGCTCATCACGAGTTCGCTCACGGTGGCGCTGGCGATCCGGTTCCTCCAGATGGACAACCGGCGGGCGGCGGCGGCCAATCTCGCGGCGACTCTCGCCCTGGCGGGGACCTTCCTCGTGATCAAGTATTTCGAGTACGCGCACAAGTTTCACGAGGGGCAGCTGCCGGGCAAGTTCTACACGTTCCAGGGCATGGAGGGGACCAACCCGCACGTGTTCTTCAGCGTGTACTTCCTCATGACCGGGCTGCACGGCATCCACGTTCTGGTCGGCATGGGCGTCATCACCTGGGTGCTCGCCCGCACGCTGAGAAACCATTTCTCGGCCGAGTACTACACGCCGGTCGAGCTCACCGGCCTGTACTGGCACCTGGTCGATTTGATCTGGATTTTCCTCTTTCCCTTGTTCTATCTCGTGGGGTGAACGGCTATGGCGAGCGCGACACACGTACATACGGAACACGTTCTCCCGCTGCGCGTCTACTTCGGCGTCTTCGCAGCGCTCCTGGTGCTGACCGCACTCACCGTCTTCATCGCCCGGTTCCACTTCGGGGCCCTCAACCTGGTGGTGGCGATGGCGGTGGCGGCGGTTAAAGCGGGCCTGGTGGCGCTGTTCTTCATGCACCTGAAGTACGACAGCAAAGTGTACGCGGCGGTGTTCATCACGGCCGTGGTCTTCCTGGCCGTGTTCATCGTGCTGACGATGTCCGACACGATGACCCGCGGGCACGTGGATCCCGAGAAGCAATCGCCGATCATCCCCGAGGCGGTCATTTATCGGCAGGCGGCGCCATCGGCGGATACGGCGGCCGCGGGGGGCTGAGTCGCCGGCCGGGCAGGAAAAGCTTGCGCCCCGATTGAATCGGCGGTAGTATCGGGAAAGCGCTGCGGCCCGGGGCGCGGCGCAGCCGGCGGCCGTTAGAAGTGGAAGGGTCTATGAAGTCGCTCTGGCGCATGGCGCTGGTATCCACCATCGCAACCTACGTGCTCATTTTCATCGGCGGCCTGGTGCGCGTGTCCGGCGCCGGGCTGGGCTGCCCCGACTGGCCGAAGTGTTTCGGCCGCTGGATGCCCCCGACCGACGTCAGCCAGCTCCCCCCCGACATCGACCCGAGCCGGTTCAATTTCACGCTCGCCTGGATCGAGTACACCAACCGGCTTTCGGGCGTGATAGTCGGCCTGCTGATCGCGGCCACCGCCGTGCTGGCGCTTGTGCGGGCGCGCCGGACGCCCGGGATCCTGTGGCCGGCGGTCGCGGCCGGCCTGCTCACGGCGCTCCAGGGGTGGCAGGGGAGAGCGGTCATCACCTCGGAGCTCGCGCCGCTGGTAGTGACGGTGCACACGGTCCTCGCGCTCGTGATTGTCAGCCTCCTCATCTGGGCGGCGGCGGGCGCCTATCGGCAAGTCCACCCGCGCGAGGCGGGGGAGGGCCTGGCCGCCTGGGCGCAGCGCCGGCTCCTTCTGCTCTGGGGGCTGGCCATCGTTCAGGTGATGCTCGGCACGCGGGTGCGGGAAGGGCTCGAGGCGATGCGCGAGGACCATCCGGCCTGGTCGGCGGCGAAAGCGATCATGGCGATCGGGGCGGTGAGCCATCTCCACATGGCGCTGGGAATCGTGGTCGCGGCCGTGACCTGGTGGACCGGGCGCGGGTTGCTGCGCGCCCCCGGCGGGAGCGCGCCCGCGGTGCGGCAGGCCGCGGTCGCCGCCATGGTGCTCGTGGGATTGCAGATCCTCAGCGGTCTGACGTTCATTTTCTGGGACATCCCGCCGGTCGTCCAGGTCTTCCACCTGTGGATCGCCTCGCTCTATATCGGCACGCTCCTGCTGGCCCTGGCCGCCGCGCGGCAGCCCGGACCGGTGCCGGCCGGGGAGATGAGAGGATGAGCAAGATTATCACGATCGGGGTGATTCTGGCGGCGGTGCTCGGCGGGGTCGCCCTCGTCACCCTCTACCAGGCCGACAAAGCGCGGTCCGAGTTGCCCGTTCTCGGCACGGTGGGACCGTTCACGCTGACCGACCAGTTCGGCGAGCCGTTCACCGATGCCGACCTGACCGACAAGCTCAGCGTGGTCGAGTTCTTCTTCACCGGCTGCCGGGGACCCTGCCCGATCATGAACGGCCACTTCGCCGACCTCTACCGGGCCTTTGCGGAGACCGACCGGGTGCAGTTCGTGTCGATCACGGTCGACCCGGAGGCGGATTCGACGGCCCGGCTGGCCGACTACGCCGCCCGGTTCGGGGTCAGCGACCGGCGCTGGGTGTTTCTCACCGGTCCACTCGACTCGATCGTGCGCATCTCGGAGACCTACTTCATGCTCGCGGCGGATGATCTTCCGGGCAATCACAGCACGCGGTTCGCGCTGGTCGACGGCCGGCACCGGATCCGGGCGTACTACTCGGGGACGGATGCGGCCAGCGTGGACGTGCTGCGCACGCACCTCCGCGAACTGCTGGACGACCTGCCATGAGCGCCGCCGACCTCCCCTCCCTCAATGCCGTCCTCAACGGGACGAGCACGCTGCTGCTGCTGGCGGGGTACGCGGCGGTCAAACGGGGGCGGGCGGACATCCACAGGAGGTTCATGCTCGCCGCGCTGGCGACGTCGGCGCTGTTTCTCGCAAGTTACCTGGTCTACCACGCCCGGGTCGGCTCGGTCCCCTATCCGCGGCACGACTGGACGCGGCCGGTCTATTTCGGCATCCTCATCCCGCACGTGATCCTGGCGGGCGTGATGGTCCCGTTCATCCTGCTGGCGGTCCGGCACGCGTGGCGGCGGCGGTTCGACCGGCACGTCCGGATCACGCGGTGGGTGTGGCCGGTTTGGCTGTTCGTCTCGGTGAGCGGGGTGGCCATTTACCTGATGTTGTATGGCATTTAGTGAAATTATTCTCAAGGACGGTTCTTTCGCGCGGGTCTCCGCTTGCGCCATTTGTCACATACCGGCAGGCGCACGGTCGTCTCATTGTGGCGTAAGGCGACCCAGGTTGAACAATAGTATGTCGTTTGGAAATAGCCGATTATCAGAGGGGAATTGTGACTGAAAGATCCTTTCTCATACGGAAACGGGCCGCACAACGCCAAAAAAATCAGTTGACAGTAGTGCGCACCGGGATATATTGGCATCCTGAATTTTCGCAGGCAGGCTGAGATGGGATTGTTGTCGTCGGGTCCCGACGATCAGCCTGGCCGGGACCTCCGCCAGATAGGCCTGCTGACAGCCGTCCCGTTCCTTTTGCTGGGCGGGGTGCTTGTCGGGTATCTGATCGGCAACTGGGCCGATCGGAAGCTGGGGACGGAGCCGTACCTCGCCGCCCTGGGGGTGCTGATGGGCGTCGCCGCCGCAGCGCTGGAGATTGTCCAGGTGGTGCGGAAGGCGTCGGCGGACGATTCGGAAAAACGCCATGAATGAGACGATCGACCTCGGTTTCATCAATCGGACGCTGAAGACGACGGGGCTGGTGCTCCTGATCTTCGTCCCCTTCGGCATCTACTACGCCGGGATCTACCCGACGGTGGCGGTGCTGTCAGGAGGCGTGTGGGGGATGGTGAACCTGATGCTGTTGACGCGCCTGGTGCGCGCGGCGATTCGCCCCGGGGGGGCCAACAAGATGGAGGTGGCCGGCGTGGCGCTGGTGAAGTTTCCGCTGCTCTACGCGTCCGGCTACTTTCTCGCCACGACGCCGCTCTTCGGCCCCCTGGCGCTGCTGGCCGGGTTCTCGGTTCCCCTGGCGGTGATGGTGCTCAAGGTGGCCGCCCGCGCGCTCTTGGGCGCCGACCGCTCGGCCGGGAAACGCGGGCAACTGCAGAGGGCGGTGTAAATGCTCGCCTACTATCTCACAGTCGTCGCCACGACCGCGGCCAAGTACGCGCCCGCGCTGGCGGCGGGCGTGTCGGCGGAGGCGGGGGGCCACGGCGCCGCCGTCTCCGACGGCCATGCCGCGGGCGGGGCGCATGCCGGACCGCCGCACCTGCCCAGCCTCATCTGGCTGATCGGTTGGGCCTTCGGCATCGAGGACGTGGCCTGGGTGCGGTTCCTCGAACACTGGATCAATGTCTTTTTCGCGTTTGTGGTTGCGATCTTTTTCACAATCGTCGCCATGTCCGTCTACCGCCGGCGGCAGATGATACCCGGACGGCTGCAGAATTTTCTGGAGTGGTGCGTCGAGTCGATGTACAACTTCATCTACTCGATCCTCGGCCATGAGACCCGAAAGTACCTTCCGTTTCTCGGGACGCTCTTTTTCTATATTCTCGCGCTCAACTGGATCGGGATGATTCCGCTGGGCCACTCGCCTTCGACGAGCATCAACATCACGGCCTCGATGGCGGTGCTGGTGTTTCTCTATGCGCAGTGGACGGGGATACGGAGGCTGGGGATCGGCGGTTACCTGTACCACCTGGCGGGCAGCCCGGTCGGGGCGGTGGGGTGGTCGATGGTGATCATCATGTTCCCGCTGCACATTATCGGCGAGTTGGCCAAGCCGTTCTCGCTGTCGCTCCGTCTGTTCGGGAACATCACCGGCGAGGACACGCTCATCGCCGTCTTCGTGACACTGGGCATCATGCTGATCAGCTTCTCCCCGGTGGGCGTCCCGCTGCAGATCCCGTTCTATTTCCTGGGGCTCTTGCTGTCGACGATCCAGGCGCTCGTGTTCACGCTGTTGTCGACGATTTACATACTCCTCATGCTGCCGCACGACGAGGCGGCGCACTGAGGCACACGCGGCAGAACGAACGATGGACCATACGGTTTCAAGCGGTAAAAGGAGGATGTGATGGATTATCAGGCGATGTTGGGTCTGGCGGCTCCCCTGGCGGTGGGCCTGGCGGCGATCGGGTCCGGTCTGGGGATCGGGCGCGCCGTGGGTTCGGCGATGGAAGCGATCGGCCGGCAGCCGGAAGCGGCGGGCAAAATCCAGACGGCGATGATCATCGGTGCCGCCTTCATCGAGGCGCTCACCATCTATGTGTTCATCGTCTACATCCTGGCCAGCGGCAAAATCGGCGGTTGAAAACGTGTGTCGGGGCGCCGGCTTCCGGTCTCAACCTAGGAGCTTGGTGATACTATGAATTTCGAACTGCAGCAAATACTGACACACGCGCTCGGGTTCCTCCTCACGGTGTGGATCCTCAAGCGGTACGCCTGGGGACCGCTCATGAACATCATGGAGGAGCGCCGGTCCCGGATCGCCGGCGAATTCGAGACGATCGAGAAGGAGAAGGGCAAGGTGGCCGCGATGGCGGCCGAGTACGAGGCCAAGCTCAAGCAGATCGAATCGGAGCGGCGGCAGAAACTGGTCGAGGCGGTGACGGAGGGCAAGAGGATCGCCGAGGATCTCAAGGCCCAGGCCCGCGACGAGGCCCGGGAGATTGCCCAGAAAGCCCGCACCGATCTCGAGCGCGAGGTGGCCAAGGCGCGGGTCGAACTCAAAGAGCAGATGGTGGCCATCACCATGGGCGCCGCCGAAAAACTGCTCCGCGAAAAACTCGATGACGCCCGGCACCGCCAGCTGATCGGCCGCTTCATCGACAGCGTCGAAAAGGCCTGAGGCGGCTATGCTGGCACAGGAAGTCGCTCAACGCTACGCCCACGCGCTCTTTGACGCGGCCCGCGAGAAGGGACTGCTCGACGCCGGGTACAGCCAGATGGCCGACCTGCGGACCGTTGTCCGCGCCGATCGGACCCTGCTCAATTTCCTCACCGCCCCGCAGGTGCTCGACGAGCACAAGATCGAACTGCTCAGGACGGTGTTCGGCAGCCGGCTGCAACGGCTGTTTGTCGAGTTCCTCGTCGTGCTGGTCGGCAAGCACCGCATAAACTACCTGGTCGAGATCATCGACGAGTTCGTCGAGCGGGTGGAGAAGGCCAAGGGGATCGGGCGGGCCCGGGTGATCTCGGCCGTGCCGCTGTCCGGCCCGGAGCGGGAGAACCTGGTCGGCCGGCTGTCGGCCAAGACGGGCCTGCAGATCCGGCTGGAGGTGCGGATCGATCCGGCCATCCTCGGCGGCCTGATCGTCATTTTGCACAACGAGATTATCGACGGCTCGATCCGGCACGGGCTGGGGCTGATCGAGGAGCAGCTTTTGAAGGTGAAAGTGAACTGACCGCCGCAGGCGCCGCCCCATGCGACGCGCGCGGGGCGGCGGCGCGGCCCCGCCCGGATGCGGCGATGGCGGTGCGGTTAAGACAGGAGTACGAAGATGGGTCTCAACCCTGAAGAAGTTACATCGGTCATCAAGAAAGAGCTGGAGAAGTACGAAACCAGGCTCGAAATGGAATCCGTCGGAACCGTACTCCAGGTGGGCGACGGGATCGCGCGCATCTGGGGGCTCGAGGATGTCCAGATGTCCGAGCTGATCGAGTTTCCCGGCGACATCATGGGCCTCGTGCTCAATCTCGAAGAAGACAATGTCGGCGCCGCCATCTTCGGCTCCGATACGCACATTCACGAGGGGGACACGGTGCGGCGGACCGGCCGCGTCGCCAGCGTCCCGGTCGGCGAGGCCCTGCTGGGGCGGGTGGTGAACCCGCTCGGCCAGCCGCTCGACGGCAAGGGGCCGATTGTCACCGACAAGTTCCGCGTGATCGAGGGCCACGCGCCGGGCGTGGTCGACCGCCAGCCGGTGAAAGAACCGCTCCAGACGGGGTTGAAGGCGATCGACTCGATGATCCCGATCGGGCGCGGCCAGCGCGAGCTCGTGATCGGCGACCGCCAGACCGGCAAGACGGCGCTCGTGATCGACACGATCATCAACCAGCGCCATTCCGACGTCTACTGCATCTACGTCGCGATCGGCCAGAAGGCCTCGACGGTGGCGCAGGTGGTGGAGACGCTGCGCAGGTACGGGGCGATGGAGTACACGACGGTCGTGGCGGCGACCGCCACCGACCCGGCCCCGCTGCAGTACATCGCCCCCTACGCCGGCTGCGCCATGGGCGAGGAGTTCATGTACAACGGCAAGCACGCCCTGGTGGTGTACGACGACCTGTCCAAGCAGGCCCAGTCGTACCGCCAGCTGTCGCTCTTGCTGCGCCGCCCGCCGGGCCGCGAAGCCTACCCCGGCGACATCTTCTACACCCACTCGCGGCTGCTCGAGCGCGCCGCCAAGCTGAACGAAAAACACGGCGGCGGGTCGCTCACGGCCCTGCCCATTATCGAGACGCAGGCCGGCGACGTGTCGGCCTACATTCCGACCAACGTGATTTCGATCACCGACGGCCAGATTTTCCTCGAGGGCGAGCTGTTCTTTGCCGGCGTCCGCCCCGCCATCAACGTGGGCATCTCGGTGTCCCGCGTGGGCGGCAACGCCCAGACCAAGATGATGAAGCAGGTGGCCGGGTCGCTCAAGCTCGATCTCGCCCAGTTCCGCGAGCTCGAGGCCTTCACCCAGTTCGGGTCGGACCTCGACGAGGCGACGCTCCGCCAGCTCAACCGCGGGCGCAAAATGGTCGAGCTCCTCAAACAGGGGCAGTACGTGCCGATGTCGGTCGAGCACCAGGTGATGATCATCTGGGTGGGGACCAAGGGGTATCTCGACGACGTGCCGGCCGAGGCGGTCAAGACGTTCGAGGCCGAATTCCTCGCCTTCTGCGAGAAAGAATTCCCGGACATCGCCCACAACCTGAGCAAAGAGAAGAAGATTTCGGAGTCGACGGAGAAAGAGCTGCAGGCGGCGGTGGCGAAGTTCAAGGCGCAGTTTGCAGCCTCGGCGCCGGGCGCCGCCCCGGCGGCGGCCGGACCGGGACCGCACAAACAGGTGTAGCGACGCATGCCCACACTGCGCGACGTCAAGAAGAGAATCCGCTCCGTCCGCTCGACCCGGCGCATCACGGGGGCGATGGAGATGGTGGCCGCGGCGAAGCTCCGGCGGGCCCAGCAGAAGGTCGAACAGACCCGGCCGTACGCCGACAAGTTGGAAGAGATGCTGGCCCACCTGGCGGCGGGATCGAGTAACGAGATTGTCCACCCGTATTTCGAGGAGCGCCCGGTCAGGAAGAGGACGCTCGTGCTTTTCACGGGCGACCGCGGCTTCTGCGGCTCCTACAACGCCAACATCATCCGCGACACGCTCGCCTGGCTCCGCGACCACACGGCGGTCGCGACCGAACTGGTCGTCATCGGCAAGAAGGGGTACGACTATTTCCGCCGCCGCCCGCAGGCGGTGGTCGGGGCGCACCCCGGTTTCAACACGACGCTCGATTACGGCAAGGCGCGCGACATTGTCGGCTTCCTCACCCACCGCTTTGTGAGCGGCGAGACCGACCGCATTGACCTGCTCTACACCCGGTTTCTCTCGCTCAGCAAGTACCGGATCACGCTGCAGAGCTATCTCCCCATCCGGCCGCCGGCGGTCGGGGCGGCGGCGCCGGGCGGCGCCGACTACATCTTCGAGCCGGATGCCGAGCACATCTACGCGGCGCTCATGCCGAGCTACGCGACGACGATGTTCGTCACCGCCCTCGTGGAGTCGTTCGCGAGCGAGCTGGGCAGCCGGATGATCGCCATGAACGCGGCGACGAAAAACGCCGGGGAGATGATCGACCGGCTCACCCTCGACTACAACAAGGCGCGGCAGGCCCAGATCACCAAAGAACTGCTCGAAGTGGTCTCGGGGGCGGAGGCGCTGAAAGGATGAGGCCGGGGCGGATTCACGCGAAGAGAATGATGTGACATAGATGCGGAGTTATCTCAATGGCTGAAAACATTGGCAGGGTGGTGCAGGTAATCGGGCCGACGGTGGACTGCGAGTTCCGCTCGGACGCGCTCCCGAACATCCTCAACGCCATCCGAATTGTCGATCAGGCGAGAAATATCGATCTGACTGTCGAAGCCTCCATGCACGTCGGCGACAAAATCGTCCGGTGCGTGGCGCTGGCCTCGACCGACGGCCTGGTGCGCGGCATGCCGGCCATCGACAGCGGCAGCCCGATCACCGTGCCGGTCGGCGACCAGGTCCTCGGCCGCGTGTTCGACCTGCTCGGACGGCCGATCGACTCCAAGGGAGAAGTCAAAGAGCCGCGCAAACGGCTGCCCATCCACCGCCCCGCCCCGCCGTTCGAGGAACAGGCGACCAAGGCGGAGATGTTCGAGACCGGGATCAAGGTGATCGACCTGCTCGAACCGTACGTGAAGGGGGGCAAGGTGGGCATGTTCGGCGGCGCGGGCGTCGGCAAAACCGTCATCATCCAGGAACTGATCCACAACATCGCCACCGAGCACGGCGGCTACTCGGTGTTCTGCGGGGTCGGCGAGCGGACCCGCGAGGGGAACGACCTCTGGCTGGAAATGACCGAGTCGGGGGTGATCAACCGGACGGCCATGGTGTTCGGACAGATGAACGAGCCGCCGGGCGCCCGCCTGCGGATCGGCCTGTCGGGACTGACGATGGCCGAGTACTTCCGCGACGAAGAGGGCCAGGATGTGCTCATCTTCATCGACAACATCTTCCGCTTCGTCCAGGCGGGCAGCGAGGTCTCGGCGCTCCTCGGGCGCATGCCCTCGGCGGTGGGCTACCAGCCGACCCTGGGCACGGAAATGGGCGGTCTGCAGGAGCGGATCACCTCGACCAAAGCCGGTTCGATTACGTCGGTCCAGGCCATTTACGTGCCGGCCGACGACCTGACCGACCCGGCGCCGGCGACCACCTTCGCCCACCTCGACGCGACCACCGTGCTCTCGCGCCAGATCGCCGAACTGGGCCTCTACCCGGCGGTGGATCCGCTCGATTCGACCTCGCGCATCCTCGACCCCCAGATCGTGGGGGAGGAGCACTACGCCGTCGCGCGGGCGGTGCAGAAAATCCTCCAGCGCTACAAAGACCTCCAGGACATCATCGCCATCCTGGGCATCGACGAACTCTCGGAAGAGGACAAGATCACGGTGTCCCGGGCGCGGAAAATCCAGCGCTTTCTGTCCCAGCCGTTCTTTGTCGCGGAAGCCTTCACCGGCCGCAAGGGGGTGTACGTGAAGATCGAGGACACCATCCGGGGCTTCAGGATGATCATCGACGGCGAGCTGGATCACGTCGGCGAACAGCAGTTCTACATGGCCGGCGGCATCGACGAAGTGCTCGACCGGTACGAGAAGTCCAGGAAGTGAAGCGGCGGGGACGATGTTCACACTCTCGATAGTCACGCCCGAGAAAGTCTTTTTCGAGGCCGAAATCCGGTCGCTGGTGGTGCCGGGGAGCGAGGGGTACCTCGGCATCCTCTCCGACCACGCCCCGCTGATCACCGCCCTCAAGCCGGGGAAGATCGAGTTCCGGGACGCCGCCGACAAGGTGCGGGTGATGGCGGTGTCGGGGGGGTTCCTCGAGGTGTCGCACAACACGGCGACGCTGCTGGCGGACGCGGTGGAATGGGCGGAGGAGATCGACATCGCCCGGGCGCGGGCGGCTCTTGAGCGGAACCAGCAGGCGCTGGCGGCGGCGCAGGCGAAGCCGGGGACCGACCTCGGCGGCCTGCCGGACGCGATCGAGCGGGCGCGCAACCGAATCCGCGTCTACGAGGCGCGGCGCTGAGCGGCCGGCGGCGGGAGGCCAGGGGGCGGGGCCCGACCGACGCGGTAAGGCCAAGTACAGCGGTCGGTTAGGCCGACGTTTTCTCCCTTGACTTGGGGGCTCCGGTCCTGTACACTACAAGGCTATGAAATTGGTACTGCGGGATTTCGAAACTTTTCCCGCCCATGTCTGTTTAGAGGCCGAGCCGGGGACCTTGCCCGTAGACTACCCGGGTGTTGTTGAGGTCGGCCGCGTCACGGTTGACCTGGATATTCAGAAGTCCGGCGAGGAGTTCTTCTGCCAGGGGCAGGTCGCGGCCGAGGTTGGGGTCGAGTGCTCCCGCTGTCTGGTCCGGTTTGAGGAGCAACTGCATGGAGAGACCGATTTCATCGTGTGCTCGTACGATACCTGGGTCGAGGCCCACGCCGAGGCCGAGGACGACGAGGAGTATGTGTTCTACGAAGGGCGGTCGCTCGAGGTGGACCTCGGCGAGCCGGTCCGGCAGGCGGTCATTGTGGCTTTGCCCATGACGCCGCTGTGCCGCGAGGACTGCAAGGGGCTCTGCCCGAAGTGCAAAATAAACCGGAACGAACAGACCTGCGACTGTGCGTTCGATGACGTCGACCCGCGCTGGAACAAGCTCAGAGACCTGCGCGGCGAGAGCGATTGACAGAGGAAACGAGATGCCACTTCCCAAGAGACGACACTCCCGCACGCGCGGCCGCAAGCGCCGCACGCACTGGAAGTTGAGCGCGCCGAACGTGAGCGAGTGCCCGCACTGCCACCAGCCGCGGCTTCCGCACCACGTGTGCACGCACTGCGGATACTACAACGGCCGCCCGATCATTCAGCCGAAAGAAGCGTAATACGCTGCGGATGTCGCCGGCGCGCGGCCGCGCCGGCAACGAGTCGAGTCGATGGCGACCGATAGCGCACACACGATTCTGCTGGACGTCATGGGAGCAGACCATGGCCCCGAGGGGATCATTGCCGGCGGGATCGAGGCCGCCCGCCTGATCGGTCCGGCCGCGCGCGTCGTGCTCGTCGGCCACCGCCCGACCATCGATCGCGTCCTCGCCGGCACGGTCAACGTCCCCCCCGCGGTCGGGGTTCTCCACGCCGAGACCGAAGTTCCCATGACCATCGCGGCCACCGATGGCGCCCGCATGCGCGACAGCTCGGTGGCGGTCGGCCTCCGGGAAGTCCGCGAGCGACGGGCCGATGCGTTCGTGTCGCCGGGCAACACCGGGGCGGTGATGGCGACCGCACTGTTAACGCTGGGCCGCATCGAGGGCGTGATGCGCCCCGCCATCACGACCATGTTTCCGACCTCCACCGGCCGGCCGCTCGTGCTGCTCGACTGCGGCGCGAATGTCGACTGCAAGCCGACCCACCTGTCGCAGTTCGCGGTCATGGGCAGCATCTACTCGAGCATCATGTTCAACCTTGAGGCCCCGCGTGTCGGCCTCATCTCGATCGGCGAGGAGCGGAGTAAGGGGAACGACCTGGTGTTCTCGGCCCGCAAGCTGCTGGCGGCCTCGCACATCAACTTCGTCGGGAACATCGAGGGTCGGGACATTCTGTCGGGGACGGTCGACGTAGGGGTGACGGACGGGTTTACCGGGAACATCCTGCTCAAGTTCGCGGAGTCGGTGCAGCCGATGCTCGCCAAGGCCGTGCAGCGCCAGATCCAGACCAACATTTTCTCCCGCATCGGCGCCTTCCTGCTTCTGCCGTTTTTGCGCCGCATGGCCAAGCAGTTCGACTACGCGCAGTCGGGCGGCGCACCGCTCCTGGGCGTCGACGGCACCGTAATCATCTGCCACGGCTCGTCCAGTTCGCTCGCCATCCAGAACGCCGTCCTCGCCGCCTACGAGATGGCCGCCAAGGGAATCCGGGAGCGCATCCACGAAGAACTACTCACGAATCAACTGGGAAACACGAATGGGGCAAATAAAAGCAAGGATAATCGGGACTGGGTCGTATGTACCGCCTCGGCGCCTGACGAACGCTGAGTTCGAAAAGACCATCGACACCTCCGACGAGTGGATCGTCACCCGCACGGGAATCCGGGAGCGCCGGATTGCGGCGAACGGCACGGCGACGTCGGAAATGGCGACGGAGGCCGCACGCGCGGCGCTGGCGATGTCGGATCTGGCCCCCGACCAGATCGACCTGGTGATAATCGGCACGGTGACGCCCGATTACCGGGTGCCGGCGACGGCCTGCCTCGTGCAGGAGCGGCTCGGCTTGGTGAATGCCGTCGCCTTCGACATCGCGGCCGCCTGCACCGGGTTCATCAGCGGACTCACGATCGCCTCCTCCTTCATCTCCTCCGGCCAGCACACAAATGCCCTGGTCGTCGGCGCCGAAAAGCTCTCCTCCATCACCAACTGGAACGACCGCGGCACCTGCATCCTCTTCGGCGATGCGGCCGGGGCGGCCGTGGTCACCGGCGACGACAGCGGGCGCGGCCTGCTCGCGTCGTTCATGCGCTCCGACGGCCGGTACAGCCAGTTGCTGTGGCAGAAAGTCGGCGGCACGGCCTTCCCCTACACGCCGGAGTTCCCGTTCGACGGTTCGGACAAGCTGGTGATGAACGGTTCGGAGGTGTTCAAGGTGGCGGTGCGGGAGATGGCGAACGCCGCCGAGCGGGTGGTGGCCGACGCGGGCATCGACTCGAACGATATCGCGCTCATCGTCCCCCACCAGGCCAACATTCGGATCATCGAGGCCCTGGCCAAGCGGATGAAGGTATCCATGGACCGGGTGTACCTGAACATAGACCGCTACGGCAACACCTCGGCGGCCTCGGTGCCGCTGGCCCTGGACGAGGCGAACCGCGCGGGGATGTTGCACCCCGGCGACCACATCCTCCTTGTCGCTTTCGGCGGCGGCCTGATCTGGGGCTCCGCTCTCGTGAGGTGGTGAGTATGAGCAAGACAGCGTTGTTCTTTCCGGGCCAGGCCTCGCAGTACGTCGGGATGGGCCGGGATTTGTATGAGGCCTCGGCCGACGTGCGCCGCCTGTATGAGCTGGCGGCCGACGCCATGCAGTTCGATATCGCCCGCCTCTCGTTCGAGGGGCCGGCCGAGGATCTCAGGCGCACCCGGTTCACCCAGCCGGCGATCCTGCTGCACTCGCTGGCGGCGCTGACGGTGCTGGGGGACGGCCGGCCGGCGTTCGATTACGCCGCCGGGCATTCGCTCGGCGAGTACGGGGCCCTGGCGGTCACCGGCGCCCTGACGTTCGAGCAGGCCATCCGCGCCGTCGTGCGGCGCGCCCACCTGATGGAGGAGGCCTGCCGCCAGCAGCCGGGAACCATGGCCGCCGTGATGGGGCTGAGCGCCGCGCAGGTCGAGCAGGTCTGCCGCGAGGCCGCCGCCGCGGGCGTGGTCGTGCCCGCCAATTACAACTCGGGAATCCAGATCGCCGTCTCGGGGTCCCGGCCGGGAGTGGAGAAGGCGATCGAGCTGGCCAAAAGCGCGGGCGCCAAGCGGGCGATGCTGCTCGAGGTGGGCGGCGCTTTCCACTCGCCGCTCATGGAGCCGGCCCGCGAGGGACTGCGGACGTATCTCGCCGATCTGGCGATCGCCGCTCCCGCCCGCGCCGTGATCGCCAACGTGACCGCCGAGCCGGCGACTGACGGTGCAACGATTCGCCGCCTGCTCATCGAGCAGGTGACCGCGCCGGTGAAGTGGGCGCAGACGATGGCCTGCCTGGCGGCGGAGGGCGTGACGACCGTGTATGAGATCGGTCCGGGCAAAGTGCTCACCGGACTGGCAAGACGTGACATGAACCTGACGACGTCGGTCAATCTCGACACCCTGGCCGACATCGAGGCGCTGGGCGCGCTGCAGCGCCCCTGAGGGAGGCGGAAGATGATGGATTTTAGCGGCAAGACGGTCGTGGTCACCGGTTCCGCCCGCGGCATCGGGCGGGCGATCGCCGAGCGGTTCGCCCGCGCCGGCGCCCGCGTGGTGATCAGCGACGTCGATGACGCCGCGCTGGCGGCCGCGGCCGCCGCCATGCCGGGCGAGGCCATCGGCGTGCGGGCCGACGTGACCAGCAGCGCCGACGCCGAAGCCCTGATCGCGGCCGCACAGGAGCGGTTCGGTTCCGTGGACGTGGTGGTCAACAACGCCGGCGTGACCCGCGACACGCTCCTGGTGCGGATGGACGAAAAAGACTGGGACATGGTGCTTGACATCAATCTGAAAGGCGCTTTTCTTGTCACGAAATCGGCCGCGAAGGTGATGATGAAGCAGCGCTCCGGGCGCATCATTAACGTCAGCTCCGTGGTCGGATTGTTTGGCAACGCCGGTCAGACCAACTACGCGGCGTCGAAAGCCGGACTGCTCGGATTGACGAAATCCGCGGCCAAAGAACTGGGGGCGCGCGGCATTACCGTCAACGCCGTCGCACCCGGGTTCATTGAAACGGACATGACCCGGGTGCTGCCGGAAGAAGCGCGCGCCCGGTTTTTGGAGCGCAGCGTGATCAAGCGGGCCGGCACGCCCGACGATGTCGCCGCCGCCGTGATGTTCCTGGCGTCCGACGCGGCCGCCTACATCACCGGCCACGTGATCGCCGTCGACGGCGGCATGGCCATGTGAACTGGACTGAAGACATACAACCATACTCAGGAAGAGGTGCTACTATGGCCGCAGAACTGGAAGATCGGGTGAAGGAAATCATCGTCGAGCAACTCGGCGTCGAAGCTTCCCAGGTGACTGAGAAAGCCAAGTTCGTCGACGACCTCGGCGCGGATTCGCTCGACACGATCGAGTTGGTGATGGCGTTGGAAGAGGAATTCTCGATTGAGATACCGGATGAAGATGCCGAGAAGATCGTCTCGGTAGGCGACGCCATCACCTATATCGCGGAGCACAGCCCGAAGGCCAAGTAGGCGGCGGGCAGGCCGTTCACGGAAGGAACGGAACCTCAACTATGAAGAAACGTGTTGTCGTGACGGGCATGGGGGTCGTCTCCCCGAACGGGAATACGCTCGAGGCGTTCTGGCAGTCGCTCCTGGCCGGGAAATCGGGGGCGGGGCGGATCACGCGGTTCGACCCGGAGCCGTTCCCGACCCAGATCGCCGCCGAGGTCAAGGACTTCAATCCGGAGCTCTACCTGGAGAAGAAAGAGGCGCGCCGGATGGACCTCTCGGAGCAGTACGCCGTGGCCGCCAGCGACATGGCGCTGGTTGACGCCGGGCTGAAGGACGGGCGGCTCGACCCCGACCGGATCGGCGTCGTCATCGGCTCCGGCATCGGCGGCATCAGCACGTTCGAGCGGCAGCACTCCCTCATGGAGGAGACCGGCGGGCCGGCCAAGGTGTCGCCGTTCTTCATCCCGATGATGATCATCGACATGTGCGCCGGGCTGGTGTCGATTCGGTACGGCTTCCGCGGACCGAACTACGCCACCGTCTCCGCCTGCGCCTCGTCGGCCCACGCGATCGCCGATGCTTTCCGCATCATCCAGCGCGACGAGGCCGACGTGATGGTCACGGGCGGGGCCGAAGCGACGATCACGCGGACGGCGCTGGCCGGTTTCTGCCAGGCCAAGGCGCTGTCGGTCCGGAACGATGAGCCGGAGCGCGCCTCGCGGCCGTTTGACGCGGAGCGCGACGGCTTTGTGATGGGCGAGGGGGCGGCCATCCTCGTGCTCGAGTCGCTCGATCACGCCCGGGCGCGCGGCGTCCGCATCTACGCCGAACTGCTCGGGGCGGGAATGAGCGGCGACGCCCACCACATGACCGCGCCGCACCCCGAGGGCCTCGGGGCGCGCCGGGCCATGGCCATGGCCCTCCGCGACGCCGGGCTGGCGCCCGAGCAGATCGACTACGTGAACACGCACGGGACGGCGACGATCCTGGGGGATACGGCGGAGACGCGCGCGATCAAGGAGGTCCTCGGCCCGCGCGCCTACGAGATCCCGTGCAACTCGACCAAGTCCATGACCGGCCACCTCCTCGGGGCGGCCGGCGCGCTCGAAGTGGCGGCGTGCGTGCTATCCCTCCGGGATAGCGTCGTGCATCCGACGATCAACATCGACACGCCGGATCCCGAGTGCGATCTTGATTACGTCCGGGAGGGCAAGCGGGCGGTGACGATCCGCCACGCCCTGTCCAACTCCTTCGGCTTCGGCGGACACAACGTGTCGCTGGTGGTCGGAACAGTCAACGGCTCTGCGTGATGGGTGTTTGGGACCGCCTCAGACGATTTTTCTCTCCCAGCCAGGCGCAGCGGCGCGCCGCCGCTCCGGCCGCCGTGCAGCAGCTCATCGGCTACCACTTCCGCTGCCCGGCTGTCCTCGAGCTGGCGCTCACCCATCGGTCGTTCGCCCACGCGGCCGACCAGTACCACCTGTCCAATGAACGGCTCGAATTCCTCGGCGATTCCGTCCTCGGCCTCGTCATCGCCGAGCGGCTCTACCAGGACAACCCGGATCTCCGCGAGGGGGAACTGACCAAGCGCAAGGCGCTCCTCGTCAGCGAGGCGACCCTCGCCGAAATCGGCGTCAGCACCGGTCTCAACCGCCATCTGCTCCTGGCCCCGGAGGAGGACCGCTCGGGGGGCCGCGAGCGGGCCTCGATCGTCTCCGACGCCGTGGAGTCGATCATCGGGGCGGTCTTTCTCGACGGCGGGTTCGAGGCCGCCCGCGACGTCGTCATCCGCCTCGTCTACACCCGGGAGCCGGTCATCGCGACCGACGCCTCCCGCCAGAACTTCAAGGGGGAGCTGCTCGAACTGGTGCAGAGCCGGGGGCAGGGGATGCCGCAGTACGACGTGGTCGCCGAAACCGGTCCCGACCACGAGAAGGTGTTCAGGGTCGAGGTGACGCTCAACGGGCAGACGATCGGATCCGGTTCCGGGCACTCGAAGAAGGAAGCGGAGCAGCGCGCCGCCGAGGCGGCGCTCCTCCACGTCCGCCGCGCCGCCGACTGAACGGAACGCCGGCGCCGTCGGGAACGGTCCCCGGAGGAGGGTTCCTTCGCCGCGGGCCGGGGGGCCGGGGAGTTTTTTTTGCGCGATCCGCGGCTTGGTGCGTAATACTAATAAGGGTTCTCGGAGGACGAGGGAGCAACGGGCGAGCATAGCTATGGTCATCGCCGTGTTGACTGCGGAACCACAACCTTAACAGGAGGGTACAGCCATGCGCAAGGCTACCAAGGCAACAAGGAAGAAAACAGCCGCGCGCCGCGCCGTGCGGCCGGGGGCGAAGGCTTGGACGCAGGGAGAGGTCCAGGAACTCGTGCGGCTCTACAAGGAGACCACGGCCCACGAGGTCGGGCGGCGTCTCGGCCGCTCGCTCGCGTCGGTGAAAGCCAAGATCCGGACCTTGAAGCTGAGGAAATCGGCCGCGGCCCGGCGGCGCACTGTCGCCGGACGGCGCGGCGGGGCGGCCAGGACCGCGGGGCGGAAGACCGCCCGCCGCCGCTAGACCTCCCTTACCAGTACCGGAAAAAGCCCGCCCCGGAGCGGGCTTTTTCCTGCCTCCCCCGCCCTTGACTTTTCGTCCCCCAGCCATGATATTCGACTCTGAGGAAGACCCGTGAAGCTAGGCAAAGTGGAGTCAACATGGACATCGTCTGCCTGATCAAGCAAGTACCCGAAATCGCCCTCATCAGGGTCAACGAGAGCGCCAACAAGGTGGAATTGCCGCAGGGACCGGGGACGGTCAACCCGTTCGATGAGTACGCCGTAGAAGAGGGTCTGCGGTTGAAGGAGAAGCACGGGGGGACGGTGGCGGTCATGACGGTGGGGACCGAGCGGGCCGATGCGGCGCTGCGCAATTGTCTGGCGCTCGGCGTCGACGAGGCCTACCTGCTGTCCGATCCCGCCTTCGAGGGGTCCGACCCGCAGGCGGTAGCCCGAATTCTCGCTGCCGGGCTGAAGAAGCTCGGCCGCTTCACCCTCATTCTCGCGGGCAAGCAGGCGATTGATTCCGATTCCGCCCAGGTCCCCGGCGCCGTGGCCGCGCTCCTGGACCTGCCGCAGGCCATGTTCGTGAAGAAAGTGCAGAGCGTCGACGGCGGCAAGATCGTCGTCGAACGAACCACCGAAGACGGCTACGATGTCGTGGAGCTGGCTCTCCCGGCCGTCCTCTCAGTCGTCAAGGAGATCAACGAGCCCCGCCTGCCGTCGCTGAAAGGGAAAATGGCGGCCAAGAAGAAGGAGGTCGCGGCCTGGAACGCCGCCGACCTCGGTATCGATCCCGCGACGGTGGGGGCCCACTCGGCGACCGCGACGATGAAAGTGGCGCCGCCGCCCCCGCGCCCCAAGGGGGAGAGGATCGACGGGGAGACGCCGGAGGAGATCGCCGAGAGGCTTTTCCGGAAACTCCGCGACAACCAGATTCTGTAAGTCGACGCCGACTCCGAAAATCGACCGCCGTCAGGCGCGCGCCTGGCGGCTCTTTCATGAGAACCTGGAAGGGGTCTGTCCGAGGCGGCCGGCCCCGCCGCAGCCTAAGGAAGACGGCATGCGCATTCATAAACTGCTCGACTGTCCGGAAACCACTGCCGGTGACGGCGCCCGGCTCCGGGAACTGGTCCACCCCGACCGCCCGTACCCGTTCGAGGGCCGCTACTCGCTGGCCCATGGGACCGTGCCGCCGGGGGAACGCACCGCGGCGCACGTCCTCACCACCGACGAGGTCTACCATATCCTCGGGGGGAAGGGGATCCTGTATGTCGGCGAGGAGCTGGCGCTGGTGGAGCCGGGCGATACGATCGAAGTCCCGCCGGCGACGGTCCAGTGGATCGAGAACCCCGGCGCGGAACCGCTCACCTTCCTCTGTCTCGTCGATCCGGCATGGCGGCCGGAGGATGAGACGATAATACGCTGAGCGGACAGGGAGGCGGCCTGCATTTGAAATTTGACAGGCCCCGGCCGGCGGCTAGTATATTCCGGGCGATGACCACCCTACGGTTCATGTCGGGGGCGTGCCTGCGGCGGGCGTTTCTCTCCGCGGCAGTGTCGGCGCTGGCGGCGATCGCGGTGCCGCCCGCGGCCCGCGCCGCCGATCCGGCCGGTTACGTTCTCAGCGACGTGCGCGTCCTCTATGTGTCCGACGACCCGGAGCGCATCGACTGGCCGACGTTGTACTATCTCAACGACGAGCACGGATGCCGGATCGACGTGGTGCTCCTGGACGAGCGCTCCAGCTATCGCACGGCCGCCGCCGGCCTTCCCGAGCGCGAGCTCTACGTGCACACACTCCTGCTGCCGCCGGGGGACCGGGAGGCGATGGATTCGGCGACGGCGATGCTGTTTTCCGAGCGGTACCCGGACATCGTTCTGTTCGAGGCCTTGCGGGGCCAGGGGGGTTACAACGCCCTCCGGGAGCGGATCCTCGCGGCCGAACCCTCGGCCGACCGCCGCTTCAACGTGCTGAAGATCTACGAGCAGGTGACCGATCCCAATGAGGCGCTCGATTCGGCGGCCGCGGTTTTCCTGAGCCGCCGCGAGCTGGCGGTCCGCTACGCCGATCGTCTCGCAGGCGAAATCCCGCAGCTCCTGGGGCGGGATTACCGGGCGCGCGCAGCCGCCGAGCCGCAACTGGTCCGATACCGCCAGGTGGTCGGCCGGGTCGGCAGCCGGACTGCCGAAGTCAATTTCCTGGCCGGCGTGCCGGGGAACCGCCTCCTAGCCGTCCTTGAAGAGCTGGTCGCCGACGGACCGAAGAAGACGACGCTGCTGCGTCTGGGCCGGCAGTACCTGGCGAGTCTGAATGCCGCCCTGAGCGCCTCCGGCCGGGAGCGGGCCGCCGCCATAGTCGAGGGATACCGCGCCCTGAGCGATCTGGTTGCGGCGGCGGCGGGCGATCCGCTGTACGACGCGCAGGTGGATCTGCGTGTCTACTTCGCGGAGCTGCTCGCGCAGACCGAGGAGCTTGCCCTCCGGTCGGTCGGGGTGCACTGGGACGGCGGCATCACGGTCCGCGACTCCCCCGACGGTCCGCGGCTGAAATTTCGGGCGAGCCTGTCGGCCGACGGGCCGCAGGAAGTCCGTTTCAGCAACGTCCGGTTCCACCCCTATTGGGACACGGCGGCGGTGACGCTCGACACGGCCGCCCGCACGGTAGCTCCGCACCAGACGTTCGCACGGGAGTACCTGGTGGAAATCGACCCCCGCTACCTCGAGGCTGGCCGTCCCGATTCGCTCGTGTTCACGGCCGAGATCGCGTTCGGCTCGAACCCCCTGACCGTGCGGAGCGCGATCCCGGTCGGGGAGCGGGCGGACCTCGATGTGCGGTTTGAGCCCGACTTCTGCTTCGTGCCGCCGGTCGCGGACCTCGACATCGACCGGGTGGTGGCGCCGCTGACTCTGCGGGTGGTCATTCAGAAACCGCGCGAGTTTGCGGGGACAGTCAAGGTCAATCTGGAAACGCCGCGCGGGCTGTTCGCCGGGGCCTATCGGCAGGAAATCTCGCTCCGGAAAGGATCGCTGCGGGAGACGGTGCGCATTCCGTTTTCGATTTCGAAGCTGTTTGAACTCGGCCTCCAGCAGCAGGTGATATCTTTGGCCTATCGCGACAACGTGGTGGCGGCCGACACCGCGCTCGTGCGGATCGCCTCCTGCCACGTCGACGACAAGACCCAGGTGGCGTTCCTGCCCGATACGACCGGGCGGCTCGAAGACGTGCTGGGAATGACGGACGCGGCTTTCCGCCCGCTCACCGACCGAGGGCTGGCGACGGCTCCGCTGGAGGCGTACGACGTGATCCTGGTCGGTTCGGGTGCGTTTCGCGCCTATCCGTCGTTCGCGGCCATGAAGGATCGATTCGAGGATTTCGTCCGCAACGGCGGGTCGCTGGTGATTTTCGGCCAGCCCGTTGACTGGCCTCAGGATGTTCTCCCGGTGCGGTTCGTGCCCGACGTGGAGCTGGTCGACCGCAACGACATCATCAACCGCATCCCCGACGCCAACTTACTCTCCAAACCGTACCCGATTGTCGAGACCAACCTGCTCTCGTCGTTTTACCGGAAGCAGGACGTGGCGGCGGCGGTGGTGGCGCCGGCCGAGCGGGTCTATGTCGCCCCGAGCGGCGCCGCGCTTTTGTCGGTCTCGCGGATCGGCGAGGGACAGATCATCTACTGCGGCCTGCCCCTCCTGGACATGATTGCCCGGCTGGATATCGACGCCATTCACCTGTTTGCGAACATTCTGAACTATTAGCTCCGGCCGGTGTTATAAGAGGTTCGGCTGCCGACGGTCGGCAGTTCCGGCATTGGTAGGGAATGAACACGACGGCAACACAAGCGAACACCCCGCCCCGGCAGCTCGCCACCGTCACGAAATACTTCCGCACGTACCGCTGGTATTTCCTCGCCGGTTTAGCGGTGACCGTATTGTCCTCCGGCCTGATGATGTACACGCCGCGGCTGGTGGGGCAGATCATCGACGGGCTCGAGCAGGGCCGGGGCGCGGGCTACGCCGGGCGGCGGGTGCTCATTTTGGTCGGGCTGACGGCCGCGTCGGGGGTCTTCATGTTCCTCATGCGCCGCACTGTCATCTGGGCCTCGCGCTACATCGAGACCGACCTGCGCGGCGAGATGTTCTCCCACCTACTCCGCCTGACCCCCTCGTACTATCACGGCACGCGGACCGGGGATGTAATGGCGGCGATGACGAACGACCTGGAGGCGATCCGGATGATGGCCGGTCCGGGGGTGATGTACACGGCCGACGCGGCCGTGAGCCTGCTCATCGGGCTGGTCATGATGCTCACCATCTCCCCCTCGCTCACCCTGTGGGCGCTGCTGCCGCTGCTCGTGCTGCCCTTCGGCGTGCACCGGATCGGCTCGGTCATCCACAAGCGCAACGCGAAAATCCAGGACCACTTCGGCGTGCTCACGGCGGCGGCGCAGGAGAATCTCGCCGGCATGCGGGTAGTCAAGGCGTACGGCCAGGAGGAGCGCGAGATCGAGAACTTCCGCGCCGTCTCCGAAACCTACATCGGCCTGAACATCAGCCTCGCCAAAGTGCAGGGGATTTTCGCCCCCCTCATGCGCCTCATCGCCGCCCTCTCCTACCTCACGGTTTTCTACATGGGGGGCCTGAGAGTGATCAACGGGACCGAAACGCTCGGCACCGTCATCACCTTTTTCGGCTACCTGGCGCTTATGACCTGGCCCGTGATCGCCATCGGCTGGGTCGTCTCGCTCTACCAGCGGGGGTTGGCCTCGCTGGCCCGGGTCAACCGGCTGCTCCACACGGAGCCCGAGGTCCCGGAGGGCGGGGGTCGGGCCGCGGCCGGGCCGATGGCGGGGCGCATCGAGTGCCGCAACCTGCGTTTCAGCTACAACGGCCGGCCGGTGCTCGACGGGGTCAATCTGATGATTGAACCGGGGCAGACAGTCGGGCTCCTCGGCCTCACCGGTTCGGGCAAGACGACGTTGGTGAATCTCATCGCCCGCCTCCACCCGGTCGAGCGTGGCATGCTCTTCATCGACGGCGTCGACGTGAACGACTGGCCGCTGCGCGAGCTGCGGCGGCAAATCGGTTTCGCCACCCAGGAGCCGTTCCTGTTTTCCGACTCCATCGCGGCGAACATCCGGTTCGGCCGTCCCGAGGCCGGCCTGGCCGCGGTGCAGCAGGCCGCCCGGATCGCCGCCCTCGACAAGGATGTCGCCGAATTCCCCCAGGGGTACGAGACGATGGTGGGCGAGCGCGGCATCACGCTCTCCGGGGGCCAGAAGCAGCGCACCGCCATCGCCCGCGCGATCGTGGTCGATCCCCGGATCATCATCCTCGACGACGCGACCAGCGCGGTCGACACCGAGACCGAGCACGAGATCAGTCAGCGCATCAAGGAGGTACTGACGGCGCGGACGGCGATCGTGATCTCGCACCGGGTGTCGTCGGTCAAGGATGCGGACCAAATTGTGTGTTTCGACGACGGCCGGATCATTGAGCGCGGCGACCACGAGGCGCTCATGGCGCGCAACGGCTTCTATGCCCAGCTCTACAGGTCGCAGCTGCTGGAAAAAGAACTGGAGGCGCTGTGAGCGGCGCCCGGGACTACCACGAGGAAGAGGCGCTCGGGAAGGCGTACGACGCGCGCCTCATGCGCCGCCTCCTGACCTACATGCGGCCCTACCGCGAGCTCACGGCCGGCGCCATCCTGTTCATCCTCCTGGCCGCGGCCGCGCAGATTTCGCTGGCCTCCATCACCAAGTGGGGGATCGACAGCTACATCAAGGCCGGCCGGGCGGATGGGTTCCACGCGGTCGCGCTGGTCTATCTCGCCGCCGTCTGCGGGATTTTGTTTTTCTCCTGGGGGCAGATCATGACGACCGTGCGGCTGGGGCAGAAGGTGCAGCACGACCTGCGGATGCAGGTGTTCGAGCACCTCCAGCGCCTGCACCTGCGCTATTTCGACCGCAACCCGGTGGGGCGGCTGGTGACGCGGGTCACCAACGACGTCAACACGCTCAACGAGCTGTTCGGCACGGCGGTGGTGGCGGTGATCGGCGACCTCTTTATGATCCTCCTCATCGTCGTCTACATGCTCTACCTCAACTGGCAGCTCGCGCTGATCACCTTCCTCGTGGTGCCGGTGCTGGTGGGGGCGACCTTTGTGTTCCGGGCGCGGGCGCGCGAGGCCTACCGCCAGGTGCGCCTGAAACTCGCGCGCATCAACGCCTTCGTCCAGGAGCACGTGACCGGCATGGCGGTCGTGCAGTTGTTCACGCAGGAAGAACGCGCCTACCGCGAGTTCGGCGCCATCAACCTCGACCTCCAGGGTGCGCACCTGCGCTCGGTGATCTACTACGCGCTGTTCTACCCGGCGGTCGAGATCATCGGCGCCGTGTCGCTCGCGCTCGTCCTCTACTTCGGGGGCGTGCGGATCATCGGCGGCGCCATGACGTTCGGCGAACTCACCGCCTTCATCTGGCTGGTCGAGCGGTTCTACCAGCCGATCCGCGATCTCTCGGAAAAGTACAACGTGCTGCAGTCGTCGATGGCGTCGTCGGAGCGCATTTTCAGACTCCTGGACACGGCGCCGGAGATTTCCGACCCGCCGCGGCCGCGGGCGATCGCCGCCTTCCGCGGGCGCATCGAGGTCGAGAACCTCTGGTTCGCTTACGAGGACGAAGACTGGGTGCTTCGCGACCTCACGTTCTCGGTCGAGCCGGGCGAGCGGGTGGCGGTGGTCGGGGCCACCGGGGCCGGCAAAACTTCGCTCGTGAACGTGCTCTTCCGCTTCTACGACTATCAGAAGGGATCGATTCGGCTCGACGGCGTCGAGATCCGCGATCTCGCCCTCAGAGAGCTGCGCTCGCACCTCGGGCTGGTGCTGCAGGACGTGTTCCTCTTCTCCGGCGACTATGCCGGCAACGTCCGGCTGCGCAACGAGGGCATCGGCGACGAACAGGTCCGCCAGGCGCTCTCGCGCGTCGGATTCGACCGCTTTTTGAAGCACCTTCCCGACGGAATCCGCACCGAGGTGAAGGAGCGGGGGGCGACGCTTTCGACCGGGCAGAAGCAGCTGCTGTCGTTCGCCCGGGCGCTGGCGTTCGATCCGGGGATCCTCATCCTGGACGAGGCCACCAGTTCGGTGGACACCGAGACGGAGCACCTCATCCAGCAGGCGCTCGAGGAGCTGCTCGCCGGGCGGACCTCGATTGTCATCGCCCACCGGCTCTCGACTATCGAGAAGGCCGACAAGATTCTGGTGCTCCACCACGGCCGCCTGCGCGAGATGGGGCGGCATGAAGAGCTCTTGAGCCGGGGGGGGATCTATCGTACCTTGTACGAGATGCAGTACCGGAGAACCGCCGCGGCGCCGGTCAACCGGCAGGCGGCCGCCAAGTGAGGACCATGGAACTGTCGGCCCGCGACCTGAGCCGTTTTCAGCGCTTTGCCGAAGACACCGCGCGCCTCGCCGGGGAGCTGCTCAAGAAGCGCTTCCACGCCGCCCACCGCGTCCGCTACAAGGGCCGCATCGACCCGGTCACCGAGGCGGATGTCAAATCCGAACGTCTCATCACCGCGCGCCTCCGCCGCGCGTTCCCGGGACACGCGCTCCTGGCCGAAGAGGGATCCGGGACAGGCGCCGCCGCCGAGTTCCAGTGGGTGGTCGATCCGCTCGACGGCACCGTCAACTACGCCCACGGTTTCCCGATCTACTGCGTCTCGATCGCGCTGCAGTTCCGGGGGCTCCCGGCCGCCGGCGCGGTGTACGATCCCGAACGGGACGAGATGTTCCGGGGGGCGCGCGGGCAGGGGGCGTACTGCAACCGCACCCGCCTTCGGGTGGCCCGCGAGATCGACCTGCAGCGCGCCCTTTTGGCGACCGGGTTCGGCTACAACGTGGCCACCGCCCGGCGCAACAACCTCGGCTACTTCGCGCGCATGGTGAAGCGCGCCCAGGGAGTGCGGCGGCCCGGATCGGCGGCGATCGACCTCTGCTGGCTGGCGGCCGGACGGATCGACGGATTCTGGGAACTCGATCTGCACCCGTGGGACACCGCCGCCGCCGTGCTCTTCATCGAAGAGGCGGGGGGGAAGGTGACCCGGACCGACGGCCGGCCGTTCGCAATCACCGACCGGTCCATCCTCGCGGCCAACCCGCGGCTCCACGCATCGATGCTCAAGGTCCTGTCGGGCAGATAGTTATCGTGTCCCGCCCACGCCGCGGCAGATGAGTGTTTGCTCAAATGTGGGGCGGCGCGTATATTATTCTCGCTTCATGCCCGGACTCCTTCGACCATTCGGAACGCTCTTTCGACCCCTACTTGAGCGAGGTTGATATGCATCGCGCATCACTTTTCGTCTGGGTCGCGGCGCTGGCCGTCTGCCCGCTCGCGGCGGTATCATCAGGGGACGTGTGCGGGGACGTGAACGGCGACGGCTCCGTGAGCGTCGCGGACGTCACCGGTGCCGTCAACTACCTCTTCCGGGGAATTCCCGAGCAGCCGTATTTCCGTCCGGCCGACGTCAACGGGGACTACGGCGTCACCGTGGCCGACCTCACCTGGTTGGTGTCCTACCTGTTCCGGGGCGGCCCCGCCCTCGAGTGCCCGGCCACGTTCACCCCGGCGATGGGCGACGGCTGCGTCGAAGCCTGGACGTCGACGGCCGGCGGCCAGCCGAATCCCGCGGTCCGTTCCTCGGGGTGTCTGACCGTGGCTCCCGACGACTCCGCGGAGTACATGTTTGTCGAGCTGGTCGGGAGGGATCTCCACGTCCACCATGTCAATGCATACTACCAGTGCTGTCTGGGGTATGCGGCGACGTTTGAGATCGACGGCCGCTCGGTCACGGTCCAGGAGGCCGACACCTCTTTCTTCCCCTGCCCGTGCATGTGCTACTTCAACCTCGAGGCGATCCTCCCCGGCTTCGCGGCCGCCGAGCCGGGCGAGTATGCGGTCACGCTGGTCGGCCTGGAAGGGGATACGGTCGGCGCGGACACGCTCGTGATCGGCGGGCCGGAGACGATGTCGCTGGAGGTGGTCGGCAAGGATCTGCGCGTCCGGCACTTGAACGCGCAGGCCAACTGCTGCCCCGCTTTCCTCACCGACGTCTTCGTCAACGGGGGCGCGATCACCGTGATTGAGTGGGACACGCTCTCCGCCTGCGACTGCCTGTGCACGTACAATCTGCTCACCGTGGTCAACGATCTCGAGCCGGGCGACTACGCGGTCACGCTCATCGGGGTGTGCACCTATCCGGTGCTGTGCGCTGCGATCGGAACCGACACCGTGACCATACCCGGCCGGTCGGCCGAGTGATCCGCGGCCGGCGCGCAAAAAAGTGCTTGACGGACCCACAGACTCCTTCTTTCTTGGAGGCGCACAACAGTCCAAGGAAGGAGGTGAATCAATGCGCAAGCTGTTCGTTACGGCCCTGCTGGTGTTCGCGGTGGCGATGGTGTTCGGTTTCGCGAGCGGCCAGGTTGCGGCGAAGGGCGGCGGCGGTGGCGGCACGAGCTGCTACTACTACTGCACCTGTGAAGGCAATCCGATGAAGTGCTGCCTGTTCAACGGCGTGTACTTCTGCTTCCCGACGGAAGAGATTCAGTGTACGCAGATCTATGAGTGCTAGGCGTCTGTTCGCCTTCGCACTCGGAATCTAGCGGTTGTGAAACGCCGCCGGCGGGCGACCGCCGGCGGCGCGCTCAGGAACGATCCCGAAAGCGCTCGCCCACCATGCCCGCCTCCCCGCTCCGACTGCTTCGCCTGCCGGTCGCGGCCGGCCTCATCGGCCTCGCCTCGCTCTTCGGCATCTATATCGGCACGGCGACCCGCAGCGTGGTCGAAAAGCCCGCTCCGGGCGACCTGCTGCCCAAGCTCAGCCTCGCGGTCGGGGAGGCCTTCCCCGAGATCCCGCTGGTCGACAGCGCCGGCCGGGGGCTGTCGAGCGGACAGGCGATTGGTTCCGACGGCGCGGTGATCGTCTTCGCCTACCTCGACTGCCCGCCCTGCGAGCAAATGATCAGGAGGATTCAGGATCTCATTGACCGGAAGATCCTGGCCGACACGCAGGTGCTGCTCATCGGCCCCACCACCGCTGCGGCTCACCTGCCGGCTTTTCACCGGCGCTACGGCTGGACGTTCCCGGCCTACGCCGATACCGGGGCTGTGGCGATGCAGCGGTACGGCGTCGAGGGGTTCCCGCTGCTGGCGGTGGTCGGGCCCGACCGGTTAATCCGGCATATTCGAACCGATGCCCGGATGCCGGTGGATCCCGCACAGGTGAAGGCTTGGCTGAGCGACTGATGCGGACGTCCGTGACCACCCGCCGAGGAACATCCGGCCGCCCGGTTCTGTTCTTGTGTTGCCCGTGGTTGCGCTGTAGATTGGCCTCTCACAGGAACGTGCGCGACAGCAAATTTCGGCAGGAGTCATGACGGAGCAAACTCTCATCACCTCCACCTCCGGGATCCGCGGTATTGTCGGTTCCGGACTCAATCCGGTGCTCGCGGCGTCGTACGGCGCGGCTTTCGGCACCTTTCTCACGCGCGGCAAGGTGGTAATCGGCCGCGATAGCCGGCCCTCGGGCGAATTGCTCATGCGCGCCGTGGTCGCCGGCCTGGCCTCGGTCGGGATCGACGTCATCGAGATCGGGGTGGTCCCGACGCCGACCGTGGAGATCGCGGTCAAGGAGTCGAAAGCGGCCGGCGGCATCTGCATCACCGCCTCCCACAACCCGTCGCCGTGGAACGCGCTGAAGTTTTTCAACCGGACCGGCGAGTTCATCACCCCGGCCCAGTTCCGGGAACTCGACGAGCTTTTCCGGTCGGGGCGTTTCGGCTACCGGCCGTATGACCGCCTGGGGTCAATCGACCGGCAGGAGGGTTGGATCGACTGGCACATCCAGAAGACTCTGGCGGTACCATTCGTGAATCGGGCGGCGGTTCGGCGCCGGAAGTTCCGGGTGGTGGTGGACGCTATTAATGGTGCAGGCTCGACGGCACTGCCCGCCCTGCTGCGAAAGCTGGGGGCCGGGGTGGTCGAGGTTAACTGCAAGGGGGACGGCGACTTTGTCCATGAACCGGAGCCGATTCCCAAGAATTTGCGGCAGCTCAGCCTTATGGTCCGTAAGCATAAGGCGGACATAGGAATGGCTTGCGACCCCGATGCTGACCGGCTGGCGCTGGTCGATGAGCGGGGACGCCCGATCGGCGAGGAACTGACTCTGGCTCTTTCGGTTCAGCAGGTCCTGACCCGGAAAAAGGGCCCGGTCGTCATCAATTTGTCAACCTCGAAAGTAACCGAACGGGTCGCCCGCGACCGGGGCGCAGCGGTGTACTATGCGAAAGTGGGCGAAGCGAATGTCGTCGAGCTCATGCGGGCGAAACGGGCGCTGGTCGGAGGCGAGGGGAACGGGGGAGTGATTTTGCCGTCGTTCCATGCCGGCCGGGACGCCCTCATGGCGGCTGCCCTGGTGCTGTCCCGTCTCGCCGAGGCAAACGTGGAGTTTTCAAGTCTTGCCGATTCCCTTCCGACCTATTATACTAGAAAGGACAAGGGGACCGTACCCGCCGACTTCTCTGCGCGGCTCGCCCGGTTTGAGCGGGAGGCGCCGGGACTGCTCGGGGAATTTGCCATCGATCGACAGGACGGATTGCGAGTGGATTTCTCGGGCGGATGGGTCCAGATCCGCACCTCGAATACTGAGCCGATTTTCCGCCTGATTGTAGAAACGGAAAGCAAGGACAGGACTGAACACCTGGCAGACCGGGTGATGGGATATTTTCGCGAGCCGAGGTAAGAGCCTATGTGCGGTATCGTGGGTTACGTGGGGCCGAAGCAGGCCAAGCCGATTCTCCTGCAGGGGTTGAAGCGCCTGGAGTATCGGGGATACGATTCGTCGGGGATCGCCCTGTTGACCGAGCGCGGCCTGATGGTGGCGAAGTCGGCGGGGAAGATCGCCAATTTGGAGAAGATGCTCAGCGAGAATGAGTTCGACAGCAGCCTCTGCACGCACGGCATCGCCCACACCCGCTGGGCCACCCACGGGGAACCCAACCAGCTCAACGCCCACCCCCACACCGACGGCCGGGGCGAAATCGCCCTTGTCCACAACGGGATCATCGAAAACTACCGCGCCCTCAAAGAATTCCTCCAGCGCCAGGGATTCGAACTCAAGACTGAGACCGACACCGAGGTCCTCGTCCAGCTGATCCGCTACTACTACCGCGACGATCTCACCGAGGCGGTGTGCGAGGCGCTCGCCCAGGTCGAAGGGACCTACGGGATCGCCGTCATCTCCGCCCGCCACCCCAACACCATTGTCGCCGCGCGCCAGGGCTCCCCCCTCGTGCTCGGCATCGGCGAGAAGGAGAAGTTCGTTGCCTCCGATGTCGCCGCCATGCTCGACCACACCAACAAGGTCATCTACCTCGACGAGGGGGAGATCGCGACGATCACTGACTGCTCGTACGAGATCACGACGATCCAGCGCGACAAGATCACTCCGCGGATCGAGGAAGTGTCGTGGACGCTCGACCAGATCGAGAAAGAGGGCTACGACCACTTCATGCTCAAGGAGATCTACGAGCAGCCGGTCACTCTCCGCAACGCCATGCGCGGGCGCATCAATCTCGACGAGGGCATTCCCCGGCTGGGCGGGCTGAACCTCCAGTACGAGGAACTGCGCCGGATCAAGCGGCTCATCTTCACCGCCTGCGGTACCTCCTGGCACGCGGCCCTGGTCGGCGAGTACCTCATCGAGGAACTGGCCGGCATCCCGGTGGAGGTCGAGTACGCGAGCGAGTTCCGCTACCGCTCGCCGATTTTCCCGGAGGACACGATCCTGTTCGGCATTTCGCAGTCGGGGGAGACGGCCGACACGCTCGCGGCGATGCGCGAGGCGAAGAAGCGCGGCGTCACCGTCCTCGGCATCGTCAACGTCGTCGGCTCGACCATCGCGCGCGAGACCGACGGCGGGGTGTACATTCACGCCGGGCCGGAGATCGGGGTCGCCTCGACCAAGGCGTTCACCTCGCAGGTGATGGCGATCTCGCTCATCGGCACGCTTCTGGCCCGGATGCGCCACCTCTCGGTGCCGCAGGGACAGGAAATGCTCGGCCACCTGGACCGCATTCCCGAGCAGGTCGACCGGATCCTCAAGAACGACCAGGCCATCAGGGAAATCGCCGAGCGCTACCACCGCGCCGACAACTTCCTCTACCTCGGCCGCGGGATCAACTTCCCGGTCGCGCTCGAGGGGGCGCTCAAGCTCAAGGAAATCTCCTACATCCACGCCGAGGGCTACCCGGCGGCCGAGATGAAACACGGGCCGATCGCGCTCATCGATGAAAACATGCCGGTCGTGGTGATCGCCCTGAAAGATCCGGTGCACGACAAGGTGATGAGCAACATCGCCGAGATCCGCGCCCGCAACGGCCAGGTGATCGCCATCGCCACCGAGGGGGACACCGAGATCGCCGACCGCGTCAATCACGTCATCTATGTCCCGCCGACCTACCGGCTGTTCACGCCGCTCTTGTCGGTGATTCCGCTGCAACTGCTGGCCTATCACATCGCCGTGCTGCGCGGCTGCCCGGTCGATCAGCCGCGGAATCTCGCCAAGAGCGTGACGGTCGAGTAGACCGTTTCGCACATGAGTGTCGACGGCGGCCCGCACCGGCGGACCGCCGTTTCTGTTGGCGGGGAAGGGGGGCTGCGATGGGGAGTCACCTTGAACGCTTTCTCAACTGGTCATAACGGCCCCCCGGTCTCGCCGGGCGGGTCCCACTTCGGTGCTGTAGACCTGACCGTTGAGTCTGATTCGGCGAGAGCCGGACCTCTGCTTGGTGTCGGGGGTCCTACCGAGTCAAGGCCCCGATGTCGGAAAGTACTGACGGGCGAACGGCGACACGGCGGCCCCGACCCCACTCTCCGTAAACGTTGGTGACCGTCAGCTTTCGGATCCGATTACACTATGGCAGAACCAACGACACTCGCTGGAAAGTAATCACTTGGGGTTCGCCGACCGAACCTGCCTGGACTCAATCCTGAGCGACGTGGTTCAGTGCTGATGCCGATGGTGCAAGTCCGGCCAATGCGGAAGCCGGTGCACCACAGGTTTGTGCAGGTGCTTATGCGTGTGCCGACCCGATATGATGCTCTCATGCACGTGTTCATGATGTCCGTCGTCGTGACTGTGGCTGTGCTCGTGGTCCAGTGCCTCGTGCTCGTGTTCGTGGGCGTGCTGCTCCCGAAATAGCAGCAATAACGACAGAGCCAGAAGCAATCCGGCAGCAACATGAACGACAGTTATTTCATCATTGAGCATGATGACCGAGAGAATCACGCCGAAGAACGGATTTGCCGCGAAGAACATTTGGCCACGCGTTGCTCCGATGTTCTGCGCGGATGTGATGTAAAGGACAATGCTTGCGCCGTAACAGACGATTCCTACGCCGAGCGCGGCGGCAGTCGTAGCCGCAGTCGCGGCGTATTCGCTCGACACGAGCCCAATGCCGAGGTTGACCGTACCAGCCACGATCCCCTTCCAAAACGTGCTCTGGGCAGGCGTAATACCATCGATGAGGGAAGTGAAATTGTTGTCGAATCCCCAACCGAGACAAGCTCCCATGATCAGCAACCCGGCGACTACTCCGGCGCTCTTTTCGCCAATAGACAATAGTGTTCCGGCAAGCAGCACACCAACCATGCCAAACCACCCAAACCGTCCCAGATGATCGCGAAACAGGAGAGTACCAAGGACAGCGGTTGCCACAAGTTCGAGCGGTAACCAAAGCGACACCGACGCCGCTGACGCAGCTTTAAGTCCAAACAATAGGAGAACTGGAGCCAGCACACCCCCAAAGAACACAGCGCCGGCCAATCGGAATTGGTTTCTCCGGTCCATTCGCCATGGCAGCGTGTAGGGCCGCTTTCCGAAAGCCAGCCCCGATGCTCCAATGGCGGCGCCCAGGTACAGTAACCCAGCCAGCTGAAAGGCATCAAGAGTTGAGAGCAACGCCTTGCTGAACGGAGTCGCCGCTCCAAACAGAGCGGCCGAAAGAAGGGCAAGAAACACGTAGGACATCCTGCAATAAGATGCCTTCTTTCGAATGCTGTTTCAAGAAAGTCCTGATCATGCTTCGGCCGGCTCCATGATTGTCGCAATTCAACACTCCCGATTAGAAGGGGATGAGCGCTGTATCGAATAATGCATCGAAGGCCGGAAGGAGATTGAGATGAAATGGATAACCCGTTCCAAAGTCAAAGTTGACCGCGTCGCCTGTCCGTGGCTCATCAACAGGTTCGTCGACAGGAATGCCGAGTTCATCTTCGTCCCGGCAAATCAGGCAGTGGCGGAAGCGAAGAAACAGAATGCCATTGCGTTCGACATCCCTGGCGTCGAACCAGGCCATCATGGCCGGGAATGTTCATTTGAAGCGATCCTCAAAAAGTACAGACTCACAGACGATCCTGCCCTCACGCTACTCGGTAAGATTGTCAATGGTGCGGACACAGATAATCAATTGTGGAATCAGCCGGAGGGACCCGGGTTGAGTGCAATCGCCGAAGGATTCCGCCATCTCGGATTCGAGGATGATCGCGAAATCAACACTGCTGAGTGGATAGTCTACGATGCTATATATGCTTGTTGTCAGGAGATGATCAGGCAGGGCAGGCACGACGGTGCTTTGAAGGAATGAACCTGAGGCCGGAACCCACAGCCGAGCCGCCGTCGTATGCTCTCGAACGACAACAACTTACAGATGCGGCGTACTTCAACAGGCCGGCCCGCCGGAGGACTTCACCGGGTGTGCATCCCCCCTACTGCTCCGCCTCCGGCAGATCCCGCTCGAGCTGTTTGTCGGACCGGAAACCGAGGGCGTAGTCGGCCTGCATGAGGGTGTGGATCTCGCGCGTGCCCTCGTAAATGGACGCCCCTTTCGCGTTCCGGTAGAACCGTTCCACCGGGTACTCATCGGAGAAGCCGTACGCGCCGAAGACCTGCACGGCGTTCGCCGCCGCCGCCTCCGCCTCGCGGCAGGCGATCCACTTGGCCAGCGAGGTCGCTTTGGTCGAGCGTACCCCCCGGTTTTTCAGCCAGCCCGCTTTCATCCAGAGATAGGTGCAGTACTCGTAGCCGGCCTCCATGTTGGCGATCATCTGCTTGACCAGCTGGTGCTCGCCGATGGGCTGCTCGAACGTGCGCCGGTCGAGGGCGTAGGCGACGCTCGCATCGCGGCAGGCGCGTATCAGCCCGCACGATCCGGCCGCCACCGTGTAGCGCCCCTGATCGAGACAGAACATCGCGATCTTGAACCCCTGCCCCTCTCCGTACACCAGGTTCTCGGCGGGGACTCTGACATCCGCGAACGCGAGGTACCCGGTGTTGCCGGCGCGGACCCCGAGCTTGCCGTGGAGCGAGCCGGTCGAAACGCCCTCCCAGCCGCGTTCGACGATGAACGCCGAGAGGCCGGAATGGTCCCGCGCGCGCTTTTTGTCCAGATCCGTCCAGGCGAACACGAGGAACTGGTCGGCCACGTCGGCCAGCGATATCCACATCTTCTCGCCGTTCAGGACATAGTGGTCGCCGCGCCTGACCGCCGTCGACTGGATCCCCACCGCATCCGACCCGGCAGCCGGTTCGGTCAGGCCGAAAGTCGCGATCTTCTCCCCCCGGGCCGCCGGAACTAGGTACTTCCGCTTCTGCGCCTCGTTGGCCCAGGTCAGAACGGGCAGCGAGAACAGGCCGATGTGAACCGAGAGGATGACGCGCGCCGAGGTGTCGGCGTACTCGAGCTCCTCCGAGGCCAGGCCGAGAGAGATGTAGTCGGTTCCCAGCCCGCCGTACTCCTCGGGGATGCAGAAGCCCAGGAGGTTGGCCTCTCGCATGGCGGGGAGCACCTCGGGGTTCATCTGCTGCCTGCGGTCGTACTCGGTGATGGTGGGGGCGACAACGCGGCGGGCGAGTTCGCGGGCCATGTCGCGCACAGCCAACTGCTTGTCGGTCAGGCTGAAATCGATCATCGGGCCGGGTTCTCCTTGAAGTTGGTGGTTCCGCTCCGGATATATACGCAGTCCGGGTTCCCCTGTCAAACCGGGGGGGCGGGCGGTTTGTGCCCGGAATCGCGGCGCTCTTTGGCGTTTGGATCGGACAAAATGGGTCGGATCAGCCCGCATCGACCGCCCGTTGCCGGACCCGCCCTTTTCGCGTATATTGCCGCACCCTCTGCCGGGGGAAAACGAAGCGCGAAGGACCAGCAGTGACGGAACCAGCACGTGTCAAGGCCGACCTTGTCCCCTTCCGACCCGAGGACGCGGAAAAGGTCATGTCGTGGATCGACTCCGGGGAGACGCTGCAGTACCTGTGCGGTGACGACACCTGGCCGCCGGCCGAGGATCTGTTGGCGTCGTGGCAGAAAGCCGACGCGGCCTCGTACCTCCTGCTGGCCGACCGCCGGCCGGTCGCCTACGCGGAGATCTGGGACCGTCCCCTCGAGCAGGCGGCCGAGATCGGGCACCTGCTGGTCGACCCGGCGCGGCGTGGCCGCGGCTACGGCACTCTCATGCTGCGGCTGCTCGTCGAGCGGGCCGCACACCATCCCCGCGTGCGCCGGGTGGTGCTGAATTTTCACCACGGCGACGAAACGGTGCTCGGCTGTTACCTGAAAGCCGGGTTTGAGCTGGTGGGCAGCGGACCGGACGGCGAGGGGCTGCGCATGGAGCGCCCGGCGGGGTAGCGCGGAGGCGCGCCACCGCCAGGCGCGGCGCCCGGAAAACGTGGAGATGACGACAAGCGGACTCCGTACGATACTCTTAACGATAGCGTAAGGACTTTCTGTATGACCGAGTACAAGAACATCATCGTCAGGAAAGACGCGGGCTGTCTCTGGGTGACCATCAACCGGGAGCGGGCGCTCAACGCGCTCAACCGCGAGACTATCGATGAACTGCAGCAGCTGTTCAGTTTCTATTGGACCGACGACGAGGTGCGGGTGGTCGTGGTCACCGGAACGGGTGAGAAAGCATTTGTCGCCGGCGCCGATATCACCGAGCTCGCTGAAACCGACCTTCGCACGGGCACCGACTACTCGGCCCGGGGCCTGTACTTGATGAAGACGATCCAGAATTTTCCCAGGCCGGTGATCGCCATGGTCAACGGGTTCGCGCTCGGCGGCGGGTGCGAGCTGGCCATGGCCTGCGACATTCGGATCGCCTCCGACAAGGCCAAGTTCGGCCAGCCCGAGGTCAACCTCGGCATCATCCCCGGATTCGGCGGCACCCAGCGGCTCCCCCGACTGGTCGGGCGCGGCACGGCGCTGAAGATGATCCTCACCGGAGAGATGATCGCGGCCGACGAGGCCAAGCGAATCGGGCTCGTCCAGGAGGTGGTTCCGGCGGCCGAATTGACCGCCCGCGTGCAGGCAATCGTCGAGTTGATCTGCGCGAAAGCGCCGATGGCGATCGCGGCCGCGAAAGAGTGCGTCAACCGCGGGCTCGATGTCTCCATGTCGGTCGGGTGCGACCTGGAGAAAGTGAGTTTCGGCCAGATGTGCGCGACCGGGGACAAGAACGAGGGGTGCGAGGCCTTCCTGGAGAAACGCAAGCCGATGTTCACGGGACACTGAGGGGCGCGTTCGAATTGCCGCCGGCGCCGGGCCGTGCACCCGGCGCCGCGCGATGCCGCGACCCGGCGGCGCTGCTGCGCCGCACCCCTCTGGATCCTCTCCCGCGCAGGGGTGCTCTCCTCCGTGTGCAAAGCCGCCGTCGCGACGACAACCGCCATCAACGAAGTCAGGAGTCATTGCGCCATCCTGCTTCCCTGCGGAAACGGGGTCTGTTACATTGCGGGGAAACCGGAGGCTGCGAACTTGTCAAGGGAGCACTAATGCAGAGCGACGCCATCCCCCTCCATCGGCTCTATGGCGACCTGGCCTGGCTCTGGCCGCTCATGAGTCCGCCCGCGGAGTACGTCGCCGAGGCCGCCCACTGGAAGGCCGCCCTTCGCGAAAACCTCGGCCCCGGCCGCCGCTGCCTGCTCGAGCTCGGCGTCGGCGGTGGGCACAACCTGTCGCACCTGACCGGCGAATTCGATGCCGTGGCGGTCGACCTCTCCGAGCCTATGCTGGCGCACTCGCGCCGCCTCAACCCGGGGGTGGAGCACTTCCTTGGAGACATGCGCACGGTGCGGCTGGGGCGGACGTTCGATGCCGTGGTGATCCACGATGCGATTGCGTACATGCTGAGCGGGGACGATCTGCGCGCCGCGTTCGCCACCGCCGCCGCCCATCTGGGCACCGGCGGGGTGTTCGTCACCTCCCCGGACTACGTGGCCGAGACGTTCGTCGACGGGTCGATCGCCTGCGAGACGCGGCCGTTCGACGGCGGGTCGTTCACCTATGTCGAGTACCAATGGGATCCCGACCCGTCCGACACGCAGACCGAGACGGTGTTCACGTATATTATTCGCCGCGGCGGGAAGGTGCAGATTGAGCAGGACCGGCACCTGTTCGGGCTGTTTCCGCTCCGAACCTGGGAATCGCTGATGGCGCAGGCCGGGTTCGCGGTCGCGCGCCGCGACTACCCGGTGCGTGACGATGGCCAGCCGGGATGGCTGTTGATCGGGAGAAAGCTCTAGTCCAGCGAGGAGCGCATGGGGATAACAATCAATCCGGTGGCCGAAAGCGACCGCCCCTGGGTGGAGGAGGTTTTCCGCTCCTGGGGGGCCGATTTTGTCGTCACCCGCGGGCGCAAGGTCTGCCCGGAGGAAACCGAGGGGCTGTATGCGGCCGACGAGCGGGGGAGGCGGATCGGTCTGCTCACTTTCCAGATCGCCGGGACGCAGTGCGAGGTCGTGACGCTCGACGCGTTCGAGAAGTTCCGGGGCATCGGCACGGCCCTGATGGACCGCGCGGTCGCTCTCGCCCGCGCGCGTGGGTGCACCCGCGTCTGGTTGATCACGACCAACGACAACCTCGATGCGATTCGCTTCTACCACCGGCGGGGGTTGGTGATCGCCCATGTGCATGTCGGAGCCATCACGGAGTCGCGTCGGCTCAAACCGAGCATCCCGCTCCTCGGCGCCTACGGGATTCCGATCCGGGACGAGATCGAGTTCGAGCTGGTTCTCTGACCCGGCCAGGGGCTCTTTACAGCGGCCCGCCGGGTGCGTATACTACGGACGCCGGTTGCCCGCGGGATCGCCGGCGGACGGACGGTGCGGCGGCGGGAATCCGGCCGCATCTCGATTGCGAAGGAGGACTCCATGAAAACGTTCTTTCTGTTCACCAAGCTCGCGCCGTCGGACGGCAAGCGGATGCGCGAGCGGCAGTCGCTCGGGCGGGCGTGGCTCCACGAGGTCAAGGAGAAGTGCCCGGACGTGAAATTCCTCTCCCACTACGCGCTCCTCGGCGACTATGATTTCGTCGACATCTACGAGGCGCCCGACGAAGAGACGGCGATGAAGGTCTCGATGATCAGCATGGACAAGGGGGCGTTCCAGGCCAAGAGCGTCCTGGCGATCCCCTACGCCCGCCTGGTGGAACTGGCCAATGAGTTGTGAGGCGGAGGGGGAGAACCCCGTCGCCGGGCCGAGCGCCGCGACCGGGTGCGTCGGAGCATCGGGAAATCGACTTGCGGGCGCGGACGAAAGCATTCTCCGGCCGGGACTGCGGCGGTCCCGGCGGTCGTGAATGGTGACCTGTGAGTAAACCACCGATGGGACAATCCGCTCTCACGTTTCACCCGCTCACTCCGGAGCGATGGGGTGATTTTGAGGCCCTCTTCGGCGTGCGTGGCGCCTGCGGCGGATGCTGGTGCATGTACTGGCGGCTGTTCCGCCTCGCATTCTCGATCGGCAAGGGGGAGGGCAACCGCCGGGCCATGCAGAAACTCGTCCGGGCGGGAACGGAACCGGGCATTCTCGCCTACGACGGCGAGCGGCCGGTCGGCTGGTGCGCGGTGGCGCCCCGGGAGGAGTATGTCCGGCTAACGGCGGCGCGCACGCTCAAGCCGATCGACACCCAGCCGGTCTGGTCGATCGTGTGCCTCTTCGTGGACAAGGGCTACCGGCGGCGGAACGTGTCGACCGAGCTGATCCGCGCCGCCGCGGCGTTCGCTTGCGCGCGGGGCGCCCGTATCGTCGAGGGGTATCCCTACGACTACCGTGGCCGCGCGAAGCACCAGCCGCCGCCGTTTGTGTACACCGGGCTGATTCAGGCTTTCGAGCGGGCGGGGTTTGTCGAGGTCGCGCGGCCGTCGAAATCACGCGCCATCGTCCGCCTCACCCGGCGCTGACCCAAGCCGCCTACTCCATCACCAGCCGCAGCGGCCTCAGGTGGCCGGCATGCTTCTTCTCGGCGTTGTCGAAGACGGCGATGCCGAGATAGAGTTCGCTCTGAAAACCGATATCGGTCGGCGATCCGGTCGCCAGCAGGCGCGACAGCTCGACCGTCCACACGCCCTCGCGCCACACGCCCCGCGCCTCGATGTCGCCCCGGTCGCCGGTTGACGGCGCCACGAGCACCGCCGGAATGCGGTGCCCGAGCGGAAAGGTGTCGGCCCGATGGTCGTAGGCCTCGTACCCCGGTGTCCCGTAGAGCAGCCAGTCGCGGAAGAGGCGGTGGGTGGGGACGAAGTAGGGGAAGCGGAGGATGCTGTCGAGGTTGTCGCGATAGCCGCCGGCGGCGAGGTTGTCGAAGAACCGCCCGTCGCCGCTCTCCCCGGCCGGGGCCGCCCAGTAGCGGTCGTCCGCCTCTGCCGTCGGGTTGGTGCTCACCGCCATCCACACCCACACGTCGGCCGTGTCGCCGCCGGTGAAATGCCGTCCGGGGCGGCTCGCGCGGCCGACGTGGCAGGTCGAGGCACACCCTCCCGAGCGGCTGAAATAGAGCGCCGCCTGGTCCTCGAAGAAGATGTCCTCGCCGTACGGGCCGGTGAAAACCGACCGCTCCGGGATCCATCCGGTGTCCGTCTTGACGAGGTGGCGGTTGAGTGAGCGGGTGTCGTCGGGCCAGCGCAGGAGGAAGAAGATGCGCTGGCGGTCGCGCGCAGTCTTGACCGTCACCGGCGCAGCCGCATAGAGGAAGTTGGCGCCGCCCTGGGTTTGGACGATGGCCGAATCTGCACCGGCCCACTCGCCCTCCCCCAGGTAACCGTCGATCACGATCGGGCTGCCCGCAGCCCGGCAGGCGAGCGTCGGCGGCCGGCCGAGGGAGACGTGGAGCGCGGTCCCGCCGGCCACGGCGACGGCGGCGGCGATTGCCAGCGCGGGCCACCTCACCGCGCCGACCAAGGGCTTCCCGGAAAACATGCAGGCGACCCGCCCGCGCAGCGACAGAGAAACCTCCAGCGTGTGCAGCGCCGCGAAGAGGACGAGGAGCCGGAAGCTCCACTGGTGCACGAAGCTGTTGAACAGGTAGCCGGGGCCGCCGGAGTAGAGACCGGCCGCGAGGCTTGTGCCGGTGAGGAGTGCGGCGGCGGCGAGGACCAGCATGGACAGGTATGTCAGCTTCCGCGTGAACGAATATTCGGACCTGTGGAAGAGATCGGTCAGCCGGCGGTGCTCGCCGGTGAACAGGAGATAGGCGCAATAGAAGATGCCGGTGGCGGCCAAGAGCACGCCGGCGAAAAGGTGGAGGCGGTAGATGTTGCCGGTCGGGGTAAGCCGGTCGATGAGCGCGCGGACCTCGGGTGACAGCCACTCCGCGCCGTTGACGACGGCGATGCGCAAGCCGGTCGCCGCCAAGAGGATGAACAGCGCGATGGCCAGCGCGTGGGCGGTCCGTGCGGGTAAGCTGATCGTGGGGGCCGGGCGCGACATGCTTTCATAATGCGGAGGGTGGCCGCGCCGGCCAAGCGATTTGTTGCCCGCGGGCGAATTTCCCTTGGATAATCGCCGCGCCGGCCCGTACATTATAGCATGCAGGGTGCGGTGTGAACCGCGTGTCGCCGCGTTCACTGACAGGCGCTCTCAGGCGAGTGCGACCCCACGTTGCGAAATGCACGGACCGGCCTGTGATCACGCGGTTCGGCCTCACTACTACCAGTCAGGAGGCCGAGATGTTTGCGACCGATTCAGCGACCACCCGCCGGCGTATCGAGGATTTGCGCCATCAACTCCTCGAACTCCGGCGCCAGGTGCGCGAGTTGCGGAAAACCGTGCCGGAGGAGGTGATTGGCCGCGAGTACGTCTTTGCGGGTCCGCGCGGAATCCGCATCACCCTCGCCGACCTCTTCGGGGACCGGGACGAGCTCATCATCATACACAACATGGGACGCGCCTGCCGGTACTGCACGCTCTGGGCGGACGGCCTCAACGGTCTCGTCCCGCACCTGGCCGGCCGGGCGTCTCTCGTCCTCGTGTCGCCGGATCCGCCCGAAATCCAGCAGGCGTTCGCCGCCTCCCGCGGGTGGCAGTTCGACCTCTGGTCGACCGGCGCCGAGTTCCTCGTCGACATGAAGATGGCCGACGAGAAGGGTTCCCCCTGGCCGGGGATCTCCGCCTTCGTCCGGCGGCCCGACGGGACCATCGTGCGCACCGCTTTCGATTACTTCGGCCCGGGCGACGACTACTGCGCGGTCTGGCACATCTGGGACATGTTCCCTTCCGGCGCCGGGGGATGGGAGCCGCGCGAGGGCTGAACGGGAGGGCCGCCCCGCCAACGCGCCGTGCGCAGCCGCGGCCGGGAGCCATGAATTCGGCGCGGACCGCAACAATCCTCTTGTGCCGGCGTATCTAATAGACTAAGTTGGTCTATTATCCTGCCGGCGGCCGGCAGGGGCAGAGAGGAGACCGCGACCACGGTGGCGGACACGCTGCGACTCATGGGCATCCTGGCGCACCCGGACGACGAATCGCTCGGCATGGGCGGAGCCTTCGCCCGCTACGCCCGCGAGGGGGTTGAAACCTTTCTCATCACCGCCACCCGGGGCGAGCGCGGCCGGTTTCGTGATCTCCGCGGCGAGGCCCGCCCGCCGATGCCGGTCGTGGCCCGCGCGCGCGAGGGAGAGCTCCGCGCGGCGGCCCGCGTTCTGGGCGTCCGGGAGGTCCACTTCCTGGACTATGTCGACGGCGACCTCGACCGGGCCGAACCGGCCGAGGCGATCGCCCGGATCGTCGGCCACCTGCGGCGGCTGAACCCGCAGGTGGTGGTGACGTTCGCGCCCGACGGCGCCTACGGCCACCCGGACCACATTGCGATTTCGCAGTTCACCACCGCCGCCATCGTCGCCGCCGCCGATCCGGCCTTCCCCGCTCCCGGCGCGCCTCCCCACGCAGTCGCCAAGCTGTACTACCTGGCCTGGACCAGGGCCAAGTGGGATGCGTATCAGGCGGCGTTCAAGCAGCTCGCGACGACGGTCGACGGGGTTGAGCGCCGGGCGACTCCCTGGCCCGACTGGGCGATCACCACGGTCGTCGACACCGCCGCCTACTGGGCGGTCGCGTGGGAGGCCATCTCCTGCCACGAGACCCAGCTGGCGATCTACACCAAGCTGGCCGACCTGCCCCCCGAGTACCACCGCTCCCTCTGGGGCACGCAGGAATTCTACCGCGCTTTCAGCCTCGTTAACGGCGGCCGGAAGCGCGAGACCGACTTGTTCGAGGGACTGCGCTGACCGACACCCGAAACGTCCGCTACCTGGGAGAGACCCGTGAACAGCAATGACCGCACTGCCGCCCGCCATACGCCGATCGATCTGTCGCCGGAGGAATTCCGGGCGCTCGGCCGCGACCTCGTGGACCGCCTTGCCGGGCTGTTCGCCTCGCTGCGCACCCGTCCGGTGACGCCCGAGGCGGCGCCGGGCCGCATCCGCGAGCGCCTCGGCGCCGACCGCCCGCTGCCCGATCAGGGATCCGACCCGGCCGCGCTGCTGGCCGACGCCGCCGACCTGTTGTTTGAGCACTCTCTGTTCAACGGCCACCCCCGCTTCTGGGGATACATCACCTCCTCGCCCGCGCCGATCGGCGCGCTCGCCGACCTGCTCGCGGCGGCGGTGAATCCGAATGTCGGCGGGTGGAAACTGTCGCCGATGGCCTCCGAGATCGAGGCCCAGACCGTCCGCTGGATCGCCGAACTGGTCGGGTACCCCGCCGACTGCGGCGGCCTGCTCACCAGCGGCGGCAACGCCGCCAACTTCATCGGCATCCTCGCCGCCCGCGCCGCGCGCGCGCCCTGGGCCGTGCGCGAGGAGGGGATGCGCGGGGGCCGGCGCATGATCATCTACGCCTCCTCCGAGACGCACACCTGGCTGCAGAAGGCCGCCGACCTGTTCGGATTCGGCACCGAGGCGATCGCCTGGATCCCGGTCGACCGTTTCCGGCGGATGGATCTCGCCCGCCTTGAGGCGCGGGTGCGGACCGACCGGGCCGAGGGACACTTTCCGCTGGCGGTCGTGGGCTCGGCGGGGACGGTGAGCACCGGGGCGGTCGACCCGCTCCGCGACCTCGCTGCGTTCGGCCGCGACCAGGGGCTGTGGTTCCATGTCGACGGCGCCTACGGCGGGTTCGCGGCCGCGCTCCCGGAAGCGTCCGAGGATCTGCACAGCCTCGCCCTGGCCGATTCGCTCGCGATCGATCCGCACAAGTGGCTCTATGCGCCGCTGGAGGCCGGCTGCGCGCTGGTGAGGGATGCCGAGAAGCTGCGCCACGCCTTCTCCTACCACCCGCCGTACTACCATTTCGAGGAGGAAGCGATCAACTACTTCGACTACGGCCTGCAGAATTCCCGCGGTTTCCGCGCGCTCAAAGTCTGGCTGGCCCTCCGCCAGGTCGGTCGGGCGGGCTATGTGCAGATGATCCGCGACGACATCGCCCTCGCCCGCCACCTCTTCGCGCATCTCGCCGCGTATCCGGACCTGGAGCGTTTCACCTGCGATCTTAGCATCGCCACTTTTCGCTACGTGCCGGCGGACCTGCGGGCCGGCGGCGGGGAGGAGGCCCGGGAGTACCTGAATGAACTGAACGAAAATATCCTTGAGCGCATTGAGCGCGGGGGAGAGGCCTTCCTCTCGCCGGCGATGATCGAGGGCGTCTATGCGCTGCGCGCCTGCGTGGTGAATTTTCGCACCACGCGCGAGGACATCGAGGCGCTCCCGGAAATCGTCGTGCGGGTCGGGCGCGCGGCGGACGCGGCGCGGCGCGAAAAGACACTCCGCCGGTAGCGGGCCGCCGGCGCTCCCTCAGGTAAGCCGGTGGCGCATCCAGACATTCGGCTCAAGGTACTCGGCCCGGTCCCGCTCGCGGTCCACCCGGACCGGCGCCAGCCCGCCGGGGACAACGTACTCGCCGGAACCGGGGAAGGTCAGCCCCGTCCACGCTTCCCACTGGGCGATCGAGCCGGGGATGTACATCGAGCGCGCGCAGACGCCCACGATCTCCGCGCCCAGGCGGGCGTGCACACGCATCCACGGATCGAACGGCAGTCCGTCATCGCGCGTCCACCGGATGTAATGCTCCATGGGGATCAGCGGGTAGTCGCCTTTGCGGTTGGGCCGCACCGGGGCGAACAGGTTACGGCAGCCGCGGGCCCGCCCGATCGCCGCCATGGCCGCCACCACCTGTCCGCTCAGGCCATGCCCGAGCTGCGCACGGTCGACCATGATCTGCAGGGCGAACTGGTTCTTTGGTGCAAACGTCGCCCGCGCCGCCAGCTCCGTGAGTATCCAGTCGATCCCGGTGTCCGGAAGCTCGGCCGGTTTTCCCTCCCATGGCAGGGGGCAGGAATTGCCGACCGCGATCACCCGCCGATCTTCGCCGTCGAGCAGGAAGAGCTGGTATTCCGGGTAGCGTTCGTAGAGCAGGCGCCAGTTGTCCTCGACGACCGGATCCCGGAGCATGAATTTCGGCCACAAGTCCGATGCCAGCCGGTTGATTTCCGATTCCAAGCCGGGACAGTCGCGGAGCGTGGCCACGGTGAACGGCGGATGAGACATGCAATGCTTCCTCTACACGGCTTTGGGGCCGAACTTTGCCGGCCAGTATAGCACGCGCGCGGGAAAAAGGCCAGCCGAATCAGGCCGGCGCAATTGACAACTTGCCCCGCCGCGACAAACGGCGTATACTGAACCGCACCTGCAACCAAGGGGTCGCTATGAAACCGGTCACCTGCCGGGCCGAATTGGTCCAGGATGACGCCACCAGCGGCTGCGGAATCACGCTGCCGTTCGACCCGAAAGCGCAATTCGGCAAAGTTCGGGCGCCCGTGGTCGCCACGATCAACCGGTATTCATTCCGCACGACCGTTTTCTCCATGGGCGGCTGCTACTGGATTCCGGTTAATAAATCCAACCGTGACGCGGCCGGCATTGCGCCGGGAGACCGGTTCAAGCTCCGAATCGCACTCGATACTGAACCCCGCGCCGTTACTCCGCCGGCGGACTTGAAGGAAGCCCTGGCCGGCGATCCCACGGCCAAAACCGTTTGGGACAAACTCAGCTATACCCACCGCCGCGAGTACGTCGAGTGGATCGCGCAGGCCAAAAAGCCGGAGACCCGGGCGCGCCGCCTGCAGAAAACGCTCGAAAGGCTGAAAGAACCTCGGTGACGGCGCTGGCGGCAGAGCGCTCGCCCGATCCGCCCGGGAGCAAAGGTGGCTTCGCGGCGGTTGTACTCATTGATCGCCGAATAAGGAGCTTTCTTCAATAAGGAGTTTTCACCATGGCGGTATCAAGCGCGGTGACAGTCGGCAGGAAAGCCCCGGCCTTCGCCCTGCCCAACCAGCAGGGCGATACAGCTCGGCTCTCGGATTACGAGGGGAAATGGGTGGTCCTCTACTTCTACCCCAAGGACGATACGCCGGGATGTACGACCGAAGCCTGCGACTTCACCGATAATCTGAGCCGGTTGGACAAGCTCAATGCCGTCGTGCTCGGCGTCTCGCCCGATTCGGTCGAGAGCCATGCGCGGTTCGTGGAGAAACACAACCTGAAGGTCACCCTCCTTTCGGATCCCGAGAAGAAGGTGCTGCAGATGTACGGCGCCTTCGGCGAGAAGATGATGTACGGCAAGGCGACGGTCGGGGTGATTCGCTCCACCTATCTGATCGATCCGGGCGGCCGCATCGCCTACGCTTGGCCTAACGTGAAAGCGACCGGCCATGCTGAGAAAGTCGCCGCGAAACTGGCGGAGCTGGCGCAGCGATGAAAAAGGGACGCACCCCCGTGCCGCCGGTGGCGTTGCTACTGACAATCGAGACCAACCGGCTTGCTTCGACGTCCCGGCCGGAGTTGCAAGGTGAAACCACATGCGCCTGACGGACATACGATGATCGCCCGTCGTTCTGCAGTTCCCCGCGTGTTGCCCACTCTCGATGGGGAGCGGGTGCGCCTTCGGCCTCTGCGCCATGATGACGCCTTGGCCATATGCCGGTGGCTCCAGGATCCTGAGCTATCCCGCCGTCTCGAACTGCTTGAGCGACCGTTCACATTGGGGACCGCCCGGATGTGGGTTCGGATCGCCGTCGCAGGTGTCGGGGACCGGACCGGCTTCTTTTTCGCGATCGCCGATTGCAGAACCGACGATTTGCTCGGGATGATAGCTCTGCATGGGGTGAACTGGCATGACCGCAACGGCGAGATCTTCTACTGGCTGGCACGGCCGTTCTGGCGGAGCGGTCTCACCGAAGATGCGCTCCGCCTGCTCCTCGGATTTGCTTTTCGCCGGCTCCGCCTTCACCGCGTCTGGGCCAGCGTCGTCGAAACCAACCGCCCTTCCACGGCCCTGCTCGAAAAAGCCGGCTTCTCCCGCGAGGTGGTACGGCGCGACGCGCGCCGCCGGGGGCGCGCCTGGTTGGATATGTACACCTATGGTCTCCTGGGGGAGGAATTTGCCCCGCAGCGCCGCCGCGTATGATAACAACCGCCCCCGACAGTATCACTAAGATCCCCTCCCTTCAGGGCGCTCTCATCAACCTCCGGCCGGTACGCCCGGCCGATATCCGCGCCATCGCCCGCTATGCCAACGACCCCTCGGTTGCCCGGTGGGTGCCGAACCTTCCCCACCCCTATACCTCCGCCCACGCCCTGCAGTGGGTGCGGTTGGCGAAGCAGCTGGCGAGCGATGCCGCCGGGTACAGCTTTGGTATCGAGCATCCCGACTCGGGGGAAATTATCGGTATGATCGGGCTGAAAGATGTGGATTGGACCGACCGCCGGGCAGAAGTCGGCTACTGGCTTGCGAAGACCATGTGGCGGCGCGGCTATATGGAGGAGGCGCTTGGGCTGGCCGCCCGGTTCGCCTTCCGCGACCTCCGCCTCCACCGCCTCACCGCCCTCGTCCTGGCCCCCAACGTCGGCTCTGCCAGATTGCTGGAGAAAGTCGGGTTCCGGTACGAGGGGACCCGGCGCAAGGACTGCCGCCTCCGGCGCCGCTGGTACGATGTGGCCGTCTACGGGCTGCTCGCGCGCGAGTGGGCGGGTCCGCCGGCCCGCCGCCCGTGATTGTCGTTGACGGACGGGGGAGATGAGACTATACTTGTACATGTAGAGGTTCCTATCGACCCCGCCCCGGGGCCAGGCTCGCCTCCCCGACCGCCGGGAGTACCGTCTCTAGTCCGTGTCCGCGTCCATCGAATGAAAAGAATAAAGCGACGATAAGTATGGAAAGGATGGTGCCATGAAAGGCCGTGTTCGCGCCCGACTCCGCCGTCGGCATGCGTTGCTGTCGGCGCTGGCCGCGGGACTGCTCCTGATCCCGGGCCTTGCCTCCGCCGAGACCGCCCCGCCGATCGGCGATATTCACCGCCCCTTCAGCGTTCGAACGACCGACGCCGAGGCGCGGCAGTTGCAGGCCGAGTCGGCGCCGGGTCTCCACGCCGCGCTGGCCGGAGCCGCCGGCCCTCAGCGGCTCGAGGTTCCGCTGCCGACCGGCGAGGCGGCGCTGCTGGAACTGGAGCGCTTCGACGTCGTGGCGCCGGACGCCCGGTTCGTTATCGCGGGCCCCGGCGGCGGCGCCGACCTGCCCCCGTCCGACGTCCTCCTCTACCGCGGCCGGATCGCCGGCGATGAGTACTCCTCGGCTTTCCTCGCCGTCTCCGGGAGCGGCATGATCAACGGTTTCATCGACGCGGCGGGGACGCGCTATCTGCTGGCGACGCCGTCCGCCTCCCTGAAATCGGGCGATCGCACGGTGACCATCCGCGAGGCCGCCGGCATCGGCGAACTCGAAGTGCCCTTCTGCGGCACGGAACCGGGGAGCGCGTTCGACGACGATCTGGAGATGGTCAAGGAAGCGGCGCTCAAGACGTCGGCCGGACCGAAACTGCTGTATCTGGCGATTGACGCCGACCAGGCCTATGTCAACATGTTCGGCAGCGCCGTGGAGGCGCGCGACTACATCGTGCAGCTGGCCGGCGCGGCGAGCGCCATCTACGTGCGCGACCTCGACCTGCGCCTGTGGCTGCGTTTCGCCCGCCTCTGGCCGTCCGGCGGCGAACCCTTCTCCCCCCAGGATCTCTACGGATTCCGCGACTACTGGCAGGTGAACGAAGACCCCTCGCCGTTCAACATCATTCACATGTTTTCCGGGCGGCGGGACACGCCCTACGGCGGCGTGTCCTTCATCTCGAATACCTGCAACGGCAACGCCTACGGAATCGACGCCCTGCTCAACGGCAGCTTCACGGCCCCCGTCACCTACCCCGACAACGGCAACTGGGACATCAATGTATTCCCCCACGAAATGGGCCACAACTGCGGCACGTACCACACGCACGACGACCAGTACAACCCGCACATCGACGACTGCGGCAACGGCACGCCGTCGGTGAGCACCATGATGAGCTACTGCCACACTTTCCAGGGATACCAGCGCAATATCGACCTGCGTTTTCACCGCCGGGTGGTCGGGATCATCCGCTCCGTCACCTATGCCGCCGGCTGCCACGGCTTCGACTGCAACGGCAACGGGGTTCCCGACGACGCCGACATCGCCGCCGGGTCGAGCCTGGACGTCAACAGCGACGGTATTCGCGATGAGTGCCAGGACTGCAACGGCAACGGGACTCTCGACCCGCTGGAGATCGCCGGCGGGGCTCCCGATGTCGACGGCAACGGCATTCTCGACGCCTGCGAGGCCGACTGCAACAGCAACGGGTTGCCCGACCGGTACGAGACGTGGGCTCTGCTGGCGGCCGATGCCGACGGGAATTTCCGGCCCGACGCCTGCGACCCCGACTGCGACAACAACGGCCAACTCGATTACAGCCAGATCCAGGCCAACCTGGCTCTCGATCTCGATCGCAACCGCGTGCTCGACCAGTGCCAGGACTGCAATGGGAACTTCGTCCCCGACTGGATGGACATGGGCCGCCAGTTCAACGTGTTCACGGGCGACCGTGTGCTCACGGGGATCGCCGAATTCCACGAGGCCAGCGGCGTGACCGTGGGCAGCTACCCGTCTGTTGCCACGGCCAACGACGTGCTGGCCGACCCGGCCGGCAGCTACATGTGGGTGGCGGCGACCGACGGTCAGGTGTATCGGCACGCGGTCGGCAGCGGCACGCTCAGCGTCTTCATCGCCGCCGGCAGCGGCGGACTCGGGCAGCCCTCCGGCCTGCTCATTCCGCCGTCCGGCGAACTGCTCGTGCTCGACCTGACCAACGCCGCCGTCCGCCGCTACAACCGCAGCACCGGAGCCTTCCTCGGCAACCTCGTCGCTCCCGGCGGCGGCGGGGTGACGCAGCCGCGCGGCATGGTATTCAGCCCCGACGGCGCTTCCCTGCTGGTCAACAGCTCCGACAACGGCGTCTACCGCTTCCTGGCCGCGACCGGCGCCTCTCTCGGGCTGTTCGTTTCGCCCGGCAGCGGCGGTCTCTCCGGCCCGCGCGGCATGGCCTTCCTCCCCAACGGCAACCTGGTCGTGTCGTCCTACAACACCAACCAGGTGCTTGAATACGACGGCACGACCGGCGCGTTTGTCCGGGAGTTCACCGATGAGTTCGGCCTCAGCTTGCCGTGGGGGCTCCGCATCGGCCCGAACGGCCACCTCTTCATCGGCGCCGAGGGCGCCGTGTTCGAGTATTTCCCCGATCTCGGTAAGTACTACCGCCGCTTTGTGCGCGGCACGAGCGCTGTCGACCAGGTCTCGGGTCTCGACTTCCTGCCCGCCTCGCCGCACGACGTCAACGGCAACCGCGTGCTCGATGTCTGCGAGGCGGGCGACCTTGACGGCGACGGCGTCCCCAATGTCAACGACAACTGCCCGACACATCCCAATCCGGCGCAGACCGATGGCGACGGCGACGGCGCGGGCGACGCCTGCGACAACTGCCTGGCGACCGTGAATCCCGACCAGCGCGATGTGGATAACGACACTCATGGCGACCTCTGCGACGATTGTCCCGCCGAGTACGATCCCGCGCAGGCCGACTCCGACGGCGATGGGCGCGGCGATGCCTGCGACAACTGCCCCGCGCTGGCCAACGCCGACCAGGCCGATGACGACTTCGACTTTGTCGGCAACCTCTGCGATCTCTGCCCAAACGACCCGATCAACGATCCCGACGGCGACGACCTCTGCGCCTCGGTCGACAACTGCCCGCTCAACTACAATCCCGGGCAGGAGGATCTGAACGGCAACGGCGTCGGCGATGCCTGCGAACTGCTGGTCTACGACACCGTCGCCACCCAGTCCACGCAGTTGATCATCGGAAGCACGGGGAACTTCGCGCGCGAGGGCACGGGGGGCGCCACCCTCGATTACTACGACGCCGGCGACTGCGAGTGGATCTACCTCTACGACGGATCGCCGGTGATCGCCTACCAGAGCGGCCCGGCCACGATCGCCGCCTCGTCGCTCTACGGCGACAACGGTTTCAAGAACGACCCGGCGGGCAAGCTCTCGGTCCCGACGATCGACTCCGGCGCCTTCCAGGTCTTCCGCTCAGCCAACGTGACCACGGCCGACGGGACGATCGGCCTGCAGAAAATCTGGTATGCGCCGCGGCAGCCCGACACCGCCCAGTTCGTGATCCAGCGGCTCCGCGTGTATTCGGCCGACGGGGCCGTCCACACCGGCGTCGCCATCGGCGAGTTCATGGACTGGGACATCCCAGGCAGCGGCAACGCCGGGGGGATCGATGCTGTCCGCAACCTGATCTACCTGCAGGGGAGCGGGTCCGGCTGCGAGGACAACTCCCTGCGGCAGGGCGGAGTCGCGCTGCTGGGGACGGTGGTCGACAGTCTCTGCATCGACCCCGCCGCCGTGCCCTACGGAGCGATCACCCAGGCCAATTCCGTCTACATCTATCCGACCGGCAATCTTGTTCCCAGCGAGGTCTGGACGCTCATGCAGCAGCCCGGCTACTCCGCTCTGACGTCCTACACTGATCAGTTCATCCTGATGACCTACTACAACGCCGCCTCGGTTGCGCCCGGCGACACCATCGACATCTACTCCGTCCTGGCGACCACGCTCGGGTCGGCGCCCCGGACCCTCCCGGTGGTGGTGGACCAGGCGCGGGTGTGGTTCGCCGGCCACGTCGGCTGCTACCAGGGCGGCGGCTGCTGCGTACTTCGCGGGGACTTCAATGACGACGGCTCCGTGAAGGTCTCCGACCTGACCGGTCTGGTCAACTACCTGTTCCGGGGCGGCCCCGCCCCGGCCTGCCTCGACCACGGCGACACCAACGGCGACGGGTCGATCAAGGTCTCGGATCTTACCCTGTTGATCAACTACCTGTTCCGGGGCGGTCCGCCCCCGGTCGCCTGCCCGTAGGGGAGAGGCGGCCGCGCGAGCTCGACGGCCCCCCGGTTGCCGGGGGGCCGTTTCTTTTCGCCGCGGGCACCGTCCGACGCACTGTCTGCCCGTCCCATGTGCGAATCTCATTGACAGAATCGGAAAAGCCGATATATTAGGGGTACCCTATTTTGAGGAATACCGCAGCATCTAATCGCTAACCGATCCGTAGTCCCTGGTCAGTTTAATACTAACGTTCTTTGCCAGTGGGGTAGTGTACCTATGTGCAAGTCGGTGGCCTCCCTCGTCGTAGCCGGCGTGTATCTTCTCTTCGGCTCAACCGTCCTTTCCGCCCCCGTTTCCACGGTGGCCAGCCCCTCGTTCCATGTCCCACCTGCGTTCGTTTCCAACCATGGCCAGTGGAGTCCGGAGGTCCACTTCCGGGCAAAGGTCGGCGATCTCACCGCCTGGCTGACCCCGGGCGGCGTCGTGTACGGACTGCGCGGTGCCCGCGAACTGGTCCGGGCGCGGTTCCTCGATGCCCGGCCGGCGCCGGTCATGTCCCCCTCCGAACCGGCCGGGTTTGCGGTCAATTTCCTGTACGGTTCCCGTCCCGATGCCTGGGTCGCCGATGCCGGCGCTTTCGGCCGGGTCACCCTGGAGCAGATTTACCCCGGTATCGACGCCGCCTGGTACTTGCGGGACGGGCGCCTGGAGTACGATCTGATCCTCGCCGGCGGGGCCGATCCCGGGACGATCCGGATGGCCTACGAGGGCGCGGATACCCTGGCGATTTGCGATTCGGGCGATCTGCTGGTGATGGTCGGGCAGGATACTCTGCGCGAGTCCGCCCCGGTGGTTTGGGCGAACGCCGGCGGGTCCCGCCATCGCCTCGACTGCCGGTTTGTGCTCCTGGGTCCGACGACGGTCGGATTCTCCGTGGAGGCCGGTCCCGCCCCGGCTTTCGGCCTCGTGATTGACCCGATCCTCAAGTACAGCACGTACCTTGGCGGGAGTGAAGCCGACCTCGCGACCGACCTGGCCGTCGAGCCTGACGGCAGCATCTGCGTGGTGGGGCAGACCAGTTCGGCCAACTTCCCCACGCTCGGGGCCATGGACCCGACCTATAACTCGGGCCTGGACATCTTCGTTGCCCGGTTTGCCGCCAACGGCGGCGCGCTCCTGACGGCCACATTTATTGGCGGCAGCCTCGATGACGAGGCGACCAGCGTGTCGATCGATCTCGACGGCAACATTTATGTGACCGGCGCCACCCAGTCGACTGATTTCCCGGTCAAAGCCGCCTACGACAGCGTGCAGAACGGCGAGGCCGATGTCTTTCTCGTCAAGCTGGCGGCCGGAGGCGGAAGCATCGTTTTCGCCACCTACCTCGGCGGACTTGAGAATGAGAAAGCGGAGGCGGTCGCGGTCGGCCCGAACGGCCTCATATGGCTGACCGGCCGGACCGAATCCCCCGGTTTTCCCAAAGTCAACGCCATCGACGCCACCCTCAACGGCGCTTACGATGCGTTTGTCTCGCTATTCCCGCCGGCCGGAAAGCCGCTGTCATTCTCAACCTACCTCGGCGGCAACTTCGCCGATGAGGGCCGCGATGCGGCTCCAGTCTCCTACGGGGTTTATATCAGCGGCCTGACCGAATCCCCGCTGTTTCCGGTCACCGCCGGCGCCTATGACGTGAGCTACAACGGCAACGGCGACATGTGGGTGGCCAAACTGGCCTTCAGCGGCGGTCTTGGCTCCCTCAGCTATTCGACCTTTCTCGGAGGCACCGGCCCGGAGACCGACGATTGCTCGATCAACCTGATGGCCGACGGGCGGGTGGCGGTGGCCGGCATGTCCGGCTCAGCCGATTTCCCCGTGTCCCCCGATGCCTTCGACCCCTCGTACAACGACAACGGCGACGCCACCATCAGCGTTCTCAGCCCCGATCTCGCCGATCTCGACTACAGCACCTTCTTTGGAGGTTCCTCCTATGAAGGCGCGGTGGGAACCGCGGCCGATGCCGACGGCAACATCTTTATCGTCGGGCCGACCTTCTCGACCAATCTCCCGCTGCTCCACCCGTTTGACAGCGCGAACACGAACATCGACGGTTTCGTGGCGCGACTCAACGAAAGGGACGGCCTGGTCTTCAGCACCTACTACGGCGGCTCGCAGATCGATCTCATCGCTGCGGCGGTGGTCGATCAAGCCGGCAGCGTCGTGTTCGCCGGCCAGACCTCCTCGACCGACCTCCCCGTCGGCAACGCCTGGGATCCGACCTACAACGCCGGGGGATCCGATGGTTTCGTGGCCAAACTCTACGGCATCAATTCCGGGTGCTGTCAGGAGCGGCGCGGAAACATCAACGATGATGACGTCGAAACACCGAACATCTCCGATCTCATTTTCCTGGTCAATTATCTCTTCCGCGCCGGTCCCACGCCGCCGTGCCTGCTGGAGGCGAATGTCGACGGCGACCCGGGCGGGCAGTTGAACGTGGCCGATATCACGCGCATGGTCAATTTCATGTTCCGCGGCGGTGATCCGCTTCCCCTCTGTCCCTGAGGCAGCCGCGGGAGTGTGCTTAAAGCAGCGGTTGTGAGTTCGTCCAACGCCCGGCGTCCACTGGCGACACCGGGCGTTCTTCCGGCGAACCGCGCGATGGCGTTTTGTAGGTCAGGGTCTTTATGGTCCTGACGGCGCCGTTTGCGTCGTTGGCAAGAATGTCAGGTCCACAAGGGTCCTGACCTACACAAGATCCAGAGGACGTCCGTTGCTTATGTGTCCGGCTCCAAGTGTCACCTATCTGACTAGTTCACCCCCGAGATGAACCCACCATAAATGGTGGGCCACGGTCCGACAAACAGAGCGTCACTATCACGATAGGGCGCGGTCATCTATCTTGTTGACAGGCACTTTGTGAGCCGGTTATGTGCTGATGATTGATCTAATACTGGAGGATCTACCATGAGATATCCTCTTATGTTGTTGTATCTTCTTGGGCTTGGCGGAAGCGTGTGCTCCCAGGGACTAGATAGTGTCTGGTCCAGGGTCTACGATTTCAGACAAACCCCCGATGACTGGTATGTGCTAAATGATGGTGTCCATACGTCCGACAACAGCTTCGTCCTAATCGGATGTGTTCAGCCCGTCGGACCTGAAGGGCAATTGTTCATTGTGAAGATCGGCAAGGATGGAGATACAGCCTGGTCCAAGACCGTGGGCGATGAGTTGACTCATGACGTCGGTGTCGGCATCATAGAAATGAGCAGTAGTGATTTGATGGCTATGAGTATTGTCCAGTTCGAGGGCAATTGGGGCCGCATCCGGCTCCATAAAATGACGCCGGGAGGAGATGTGATTTGGGAAAGGACATATTTGGCCGAAACCGAATACGCGTATGGGTACGGTATAGCTGAAACGGCCGACAGCGGAACAGTCGTCACGGGGGTATCCGAATCGGATATGTTCGTTCTCAAGACCGATTCAAATGGTGATTCACTCTGGATCCGTTATTTTGGCGGGGATTTTTATGACGCTGGCGTTGCGGTCGCGCCGACTTCTGATGGAGGCGCGATTGCTGTCGGGTATTTGTCCACAGCTGACCAGAAATACGATTCACTCGTGGTCGTCAGGGTTGATCCTTTAGGAGATGAAGTCTGGGGAAAGGTTTTTCCATTTAGCGATGGCGAGGTATTTGATGCGAGCGCCGATATTTACAGAGACGAGGGGGGCGAATACATTCTGACTGCCACGCCTGATTTCGGACCGGTCTTCTCCTACAAGGTTGATGAAAACGGAACTGTTCTATGGTCATCTGATCTGGATCAGGACGGCTATTTGACGGTTCTTGATATCTGTGAAGGTCGTAATGAGTCAACGTATATTACCGGGAGCCGCGGGCCGGCCCCACACACACTCGTAGGCAAAATCGATTCGGACGGAGATTCACTCTTCTTAAGCAGTCTAGTCTTGTCAGAAAACTCAACAGGTGAGTTCATTCATCAGGATGACAGCGGGTACATATATGTCGGTGGCAGATTACTTCAATCGCATACCTTTTATATCGCGAAACTGAAAGAAGACACAGAGTCCGACATTGCCGAGGATAGGGCCATTACTGCGCCTATATATGCATTGTCCCAAAACTATCCCAATCCATTTAACCCAAGCACAAGGATTGAGTTTTCGTTGCCGGCCAGTACCCATGTCAACATGGACATCTTCAATATTCTGGGGCAGCGCGTGCGAACGCTCGTGGACGAGGACCGGCCGGCCGGGGTCTACGCGGTAGTGTGGGACGGGATAGATCAAGACGGAGGCCAAGTAGCTTCTGGATTATACTTCTGTCGCCTCATTGCCGGCGATTTTGTGCAGTCGAAGAAGATGCTGTTGACCAGGTAACCAGCATATCGATTCAATCAGGGCCGGGCATTTGGGCGGGCCTGACCTTTGCAGCGGTTCAGCTAAAGTTAAACACGGAGGGGCTTTCTGCTAAGACCCAGTTACGCTGACATTTTCTTGGAAGCAGGAGAAAGCCATGCGTGTCAGAGTGTCTATGCATTGAAACAATGGCGAGCCAATAAGGATGTTGTGTCCGTTTTGTGCCCATCGACCGACCAAAACCACCGGGTCGGATACGACCCGACACAAAACCATAAAAATACGTAACTCCATACGGTTAAGCGTGTTGCGACGCAACGTGCCGTGGTACAAATCACTGCCATTTAACCGGTCGGAGACCACAAGGGTCCTGACCTACACAAGATCCGGAGGACGTCTGTAGCTTATGTGTCCGGCTCCAAGTGCGACCTATCTGACTAGTTCACCCCCGAGATGAACCCACCATAATTGGTGGGCCACGGTTGAGAAACTCCCGGCGAAATACGTTTTACAGGTCAGGGTCTTTATGGTCCTAACGGGGCCGCCTGCGTCGTTGGCCAGAATGTCAGGACCACAAGGGTCCTGACCTACAGCGGATCCGGAGGATTGTCTCCGAGGATGGCAGAGACATGGGGACCACGAGGGTTGTGATCTGCCCTCCCTGCATGTCCGCCGTCTTGGCCTGGCCGTCGGAGACGGTGCGCACAGGCCGGCTGCACCCGCCTCGGGCGCCCGGCTGCGTGCGAGGCGCCGCTTTCCATTTTCCTCGACAAGCTGGTCTCCGTTTTATACCTTGACCGAGGGAACAGTCAATCCGAGTGGGAGAACAGACGTGACTGAGGCCATCCGACGCTATTTCCAGTTCGAAGAACACGGGGCCACCTTCCGCCGCGAGCTGATCGGCGGGGCGACCACGTTCATGACCATGTCGTACATCATCATTGTGAACCCGAAGATCCTCGAGGTGGCGGGGATTCCATTCGGCCCCTCCATGGTGGCGACCATCCTCACCGCCTTTTTCGGCACCCTTCTCATGGGCGTGTATGCGCGCCGTCCCTTTGCCATCGCCCCCTACATGGGGGAGAACGCATTCATTGCCTTCACCGTCGTGCAGGTGCTCGGCTACTCGTGGCAGTCGGCGCTTGGGGCGATTTTTATCGGCGGCCTCCTTTTCACTCTCATCACGATTTTCGGCGTACGGAGCTGGCTCGCCAACGCCATTCCGCAGAACCTGAAAATCGGTTTCGCGGTCGGCATCGGGCTCTTTCTCACTTTCATCGGACTGAACGAAACCGGCATTGTCGGCCTGGGCGTCGAGGGCGCCCCGGTCCATGTCGGCGATTTCGGGACGACCTCGATTCTCCTGGCCATCGTCGGCTTCGTGCTCATCGCAGTCATGATGCTGCGCCGCGTCAAAGCGGCGCTGCTGATGGGCATTCTCCTCACCACCGTTCTGGCCTTCCTCTTCGGGGAGATTCGCTGGCCCGCCGACTGGGTCAGTCTGCCGCCGAGCCTCGGCCCGATCTTCTTGAAACTCGATATCGGGGCGGCCCTCACCTGGGGCTTCTTCTCGGTCATTCTCACCGTACTGGTGATGGACTTTGTCGATACGATGGGCACCCTGCTCGGACTGTCGCTGAAAGCCGGCTTGCTCGATGACCGGGGGAACCTTCCGGAGATGGAGAAGCCGATGCTGTGCGATGCGCTGGCGACTGTGTTCGCGGCGCTGGTGGGGACGAGCACGGCCGGCGCGTTCATCGAGTCGGCCACCGGGATCCAGAGCGGCGCGCGCACGGGCCTGGCCTCGGTGTTCACTGCGCTTCTGTTCCTGCTGGCGCTCTTCTTGGCGCCCTTTCTCACCGTCGTGCCGCCCGCCGCCTACGGCCCCGCGCTCATCATCGTCGGCCTCCTCATGCTCTCGCCGATCACGAAACTTGATTTCGATGATCTCTCCGAGGCGGTCCCGGCCTTCGTCGTGATCGCGCTCATGAGTTTCACCTACAACCTCGGGATCGGGATCACGGCCGGGTTCGTGACTTACCCGGTGATGAAAGTGTTCTCCGGCCGCGTGCGCGAGGTGCATCCGGGGATGTGGGTGCTCGCCGTGATGTCGGCGCTGTTCTTTGTCTTCTACCCGTACTGAGGGGAGATTCTCGAGAGGGCGGCGGGGCGCGGCAGCGTGGCAATCCCGCGTCATCCCGGCAAGGAGGATACAGCGCCGCGGTCGCCGGTCCCTTGGGGCGCCGGCATCCCCTCACCTCCCATACGTGATCCTGTACACCGCCCCGGCCTCGTCGTCCGAAACCAAAAGCGATCCGTCCGGCATCACCAGCACATCCACTGGCCGCCCCCACCGCGCCCCGTTGTCCTCCAGCCACCCTTCCGCGAACACTTCGTACGAGGTCGCGTGCCCCTCGCCGTCGTGCGTCACCAGCATCACCCGGTACCCGAGCGGTGTGCTCCGGTTCCAGGAGCCGTGCTCGGCGATGAATATCTGGCCGCGATACTTCTCCGGAAACATCGCCCCGGTGTAGAACCGCATGCCAAGGGCTGCCGCGTGGGGTCCGAGTTTCCGCACCGGCGCGGCGAAGGTGTCGCAGTCCGCCCCCTGGCCGAACTGCGGGTCCGGGATGTCCCCGGCATGGCAGTAGGGGAACCCGAAATGCATCCCGGCCGAGGGCGCCCGGTTCAATTCGTCCGGCGGGATGTCGTCGCCCATCCGGTCCCGCCCATTGTCGGTAAACCAGAGCACGCCGCTGGTCGGCTCCCAGTCGAACCCGACCGTGTTGCGCACGCCGCGCGCGAAGGTTTCAGCCCGCCCCCCATCGGGATCCATCCGTACAATCGTCCCGCAGATGTCCTCATCGGGCTCGCACACGTTGCACGGAAACCCGACCGGCACGTACAACCGGCCATCGGGGCCGAAACCGATAAACTTCCACCCGTGCGCCCGGTCGCTCGGAAATGTATCGGTGACCACTGCCGGCGTCGGCGGATCGCTCAGGCGCGATTCGATCCCATCCAGGCGAATGACCCGGCTCACCTCGGCGACATACAGACTGCCGTCCCGGAACGCCACGCCGTTGGGCATGTCGAGCCCGGTCGCGATCACATACAGCGAGTCCGCCCGGTAGTCGCCGTCGACGTCGCGCAGCGCGTACACCTTGTCCCCGCGCGTCCCGACAAAGAGCGTGCCATTGTCCCCGAGCCGCATCGACCGCGCCCCCGGCATCCGGTCGGCGTAGTAGCTGATCGAAAATCCGGGGGGCAGACTGATTTTCCCCAGGTCGCCGTCCGGCGCAGTAGCGCGGGCGGCCGGGCCGGCCTCCGAGCAGGAGGCGAGAATAAGGGGGGCGAGCAGAGTGACGAGCGAGGCGGTCGTGCGGTGCGCGGTGAGCGGTCTCATGCGGTATCCTCCGGGCGGTTGATCGTCTCCGTCTGTACAACCGCGCCCGCGGGCGACGGTTCCTGTCATTTTCCCGCCGGACCGGCGGGCCGCCGGAAACGCTTGACGAGGCCGTACGGCGCATGGTAGTTTCCCGGCAGCCTCGGAATGCGAAACGGAAAGGTGCGGGTTATGGATAGAGTGAATGACCGGTTGCTTGAGTGGGGCGCGATTTACGGCACGAAAATCATCGGCGCCCTCGTCATCCTGATCGTCGGCTACCTGCTCACGAAATTCCTCACCGCGGCGGTCCGCCGCATCACGACCCGCGCCCAGGTGGATGCCGCGCTGGTCAAGTTCCTCGCGACCGTCACCAAGGTGATGCTCCTCGTCTTCGTCATCCTCGCGGCGATGAACAGCCTCGGGGTGCAGACGACCTCGTTCATCGCCCTGATCGGCGCGGCCGGTCTGGCCGTCGGCCTCGCGCTGCAGGGCTCGCTGGCGAACTTCGCCGCCGGCGTCATGCTCATCCTCTTCCGCCCCTTCAAGGGCGGCGACTACGTCGAGACGGCCGGCGTCGCCGGTACGGTCGAGGAGATCCACATCTTCCACACCGTTCTCCGGACGCCCGACAACAAGAAAGTGACGGTGCCCAACAGCGCCGTCACCGGCGGCAACATCATCAACTACTCCGCCCACGACACGCGGCGGATCGACATGGTGTTCACAGTCGGCTACCGCGACGACCTCCGGCTTGCCAAGCGGACACTCGAGGAGATCCTCGCGGCCGACCCGCGCGTCCTGAAAGACCCGCCCCCGACCGTGGCCGTCGGCCAGCTGGCCGAGAGCGCGGTGAATATTGTCGTCCGCCCCTGGGTGCGCACCGAACACTACTGGCCGGTGCTGTTCGATGTCCACGAGCGGGTCAAGGAGCGGTTCGACGAGCAGGGGGTCACGATCCCGTACCCGCAGCGCGATATTCACGTCCATCAAACCCGTGTTAGCTGACGGAGGTTATCCGTATGTCCCGTACCGCCCGGATCACGATTGCCGCGCTCGCCATGGTTCTCGGCGCAGCCGGCGCAGTCGCGGCGCAGGAGGCGACCGTCGACTCGACCTTCATCTGGAAACGCGCGCTCGCCGTCGACCTGACCGCCACGCAGACCGCCTATTCCGACTCCTGGACCGGGGGAGAGGCCGGCGCGTTCAGCTGGGTCGGCAACGCCGCCGGTTTCGCCGAGCGCAACCTCAACCCGTGGTTCAACCTGCGCTCGCAGGTCAAGCTCTCGTTCGGGCAGACGACCACTCAGGACGAGGAGACCAAGGATTGGTCCAAGCCGAAGAAATCCACCGACCTGATCGACTGGGAAACGGTCGGCCGCTTCCTCCTCAACCAGTACGTCGATCCCTACGCCGCTTTCCGCCTCGAGTCGCAGTTCTACGACGGCTCCAATGCGAAGAAGAAGCTCTACCTGTCGCCGCTCAAGCTGACCGAGTCGGCCGGACTGGCCCACCGGTTCTATGAGAAGAGCAACGACCACATCACCACGCGCCTGGGCGGCGCCTACCGTCAGATCATCACCCGCTTCATTGCCGACACCGTCACCCTCGCCACCGACTCCCGCACCGTCTCCGACGCCGGCCTGGAATCGGTGACCGATGCCGTGCTGACGCTCAGCGAGAAGATGCAGTACACGGGCAAGCTCACGCTGTTCAAGGCGCTGTATAATTCGGAGGACGACGCGCTCGGCGCCGACGACGACTGGAAAGCGGTCGATGTCCGCTGGGAAAACGCCGTCACCGCCCAGGTCAGCAAGATTATCGCCGTGAGCTTCCTCTTCGATCTGCGCTACGACAAGGAGATCGTCGACAAGGCCCAGATCAAGGAGACCCTGGGACTCGGGTTCCTGTTCAAGCTGATCTAGTTCGCGAACCCGATCCCTTCACATCCCCGGGCCCCGGCCCGGGGATTTGTGGGTGCGAGGCCGAACAAAGCGTCGGCTCTCCCGTACTGACAGGTCAAGACGCACAAACCGACCGACTCATCATGGAGGTGCCTTCATGCGAATTGTTGCTGCCGTCGCCGCCCTGACGGCTGTCGTCGCGGCCGGCGCCGCGCAGGCCGGCCTCACTGATCCCTACGCCATCCTGGAGCGCAGCGTCGCTGCCTCCGGCGGCCTCGACAACATCCGCAGCCATGAGACCAGCTACGCCGAGGGGACGATCGAGATCGTCGGCTCCGGCCTCGCCGGACCGTTTCGCCAGTGGCAGCGTCGCCCCGAACTGCAGCGCCTCGAGGTCGAACTGGGACCACTTGCCATCACCCAGGGGAACAACGGCGAGGTCGCCTGGACCGTCGACCAGAACGGCAAAGTGCAGATTCACCGGGACGAGCTGACGGTCGGCCAGGAGAAGGCCGACAGTCTCATGGCGGAGTTCGCCCACCTCGACCGCGGCAGCGCGGTGTTCGCCGTGACCTATGACGGCCTCGACACTGCCGCCGGCGCCGCCTGCTACGTCGTCACCATCACCAACACTCTCTCGCTCGACACCACGAGGCTCTATATCGACACCGCCTCCTTCCGCCAGCGGAAATCGGCGGCTCTCACCGCAAGCGGGCAGACGATCACCGTCTACGACGATTTCCGCACAGTCGCGGGCGTCGAGATGCCGTTCTCCCAGCGCCAGGTCACGCTCCCGGTGAACATGGTCCAGAACATCGTGATGACCAAGTACGAGGCGAATGTGCCGATTGAACCGGCAATGTTCAACCCGCCGAGCGAGGACGTCTCCGACGTGCGCTTCGCCGACGGCGACCGGGCCGAGGATATCCCGTTCCGGTTCATCGAAAATCACATCTACGTGCCGGTTACGGTCAAGGGCAAAGAGCGTCTCTGGATCCTCGACTCGGGCGCGGAGATGACAGTGGTCGAGAAGCGCTTCGCCGAGGAAATCGGGCTCGAGACGCAGGGGAACATCACCGGCAAAGGGGCGGGCAATCTCGTCGACGTCACCTTCACGACCGTCCCGATGCTCAGTATCGACGACCGCGTTTTGGTCGACGAACAGAAAGTCGCCGTCATCGACCTCTACTGGTTCTTCCAGGAGGCGCTCGGACTGGAGATCGCCGGCATTCTCGGCTACGATTTCCTCTCGCGCGTGGTCACGAGAGTCGACTACGCGGGCGAGAGACTGTCCTTCTACGAGCCTGGGAATTTCGCCTACGCTGGACCCGGAGTTGTGCTTGATCTCCCGATCTCCCAGCGCAAAAGCTTTGAACCGGAAGTCATTGTCGACGGTGTGCTGCGGGGCAATTGGTATCTGGATTTGGGCGCCGGCGGGCTGTCCTTCGGCTACCCGTACGCCCGGGCCAACGGGCTGCTCGACCGGCCCGGCGTCGACCATCTCGCCTACGGCGCCGGCGGGTCTTTCCCCGTGCGCGCGGTCCGCTTCGATTCCCTCGCTTTCGCGGGCTTCACGGTGCGCGACGAGATCATCGACATCCCGGCCGCTGAGGTCACCGGCGCTTTCGCCGAAGGAACCGTCGCCGGCAACCTCGGCAATTCCCTCTTCCGGCGCTTCGTCCTTTTCCTCGACTACAGCCGCGAGCAGCTCATTGTCGAGAAGGGCGTGGACTTTGACCGCGCTTTTCCGCGCGACAACAGCGGCATGCAGGTCCGCTACAATCGCGATCAGCGCATTTCCGTCTCGTTCGTCGCCCCCGGCACGCCAGCCGCCACGTCCGGCCTGCAGGTCGGGGATCTCCTGCGCAGCGCCAACGGCATCGACATCTCGAATCTCGACGGCGTCGTCGCGGTGCGCCGCCTGTTCCAGGCCGGTCCCGGCACGGCGTACGATCTGGTCGTCGAGCGCGACGGCCGGCCGATTCAGGTCCGTCTGACCCTGCGCGACCTCTACCAGTAGCAGTCCAATTGCCGGCCGCCCCGGCCCCGGGGCGGCCGCAGCGGGTGCCGGGCGGAGGCGCCGCGCATCCGCGGCCGGCGCGATCTTCAACCTTGATTGCCGGACTGCCCCCCGCTATATTATTGGCCGACATCAAGCTTTGACGTGGAGACCAATCCGTCCGGTGAGTTCATCCCCGATCACCCCGCCGCCCGGCGCGCCGCCGCCGGCCCGCCGTGTGCGTCAGTGGATTTACAGGATCGTCAAGGTCGCCCTGGTCCTGCTCGCGGTCGGTCTCGCCGGGCGGCAGCTCTGGGTCAACTGGGAGGCGGTGCGCGAGTACGATTGGCAGATCAATTTCGGCTGGCTCGGTCTCTCGGTGGCCGCCCACCTGTTCACGCTGCTGCTTTTCTCGATCGTCTGGTGCCGCCTGATTCTCGGGTTCGGCCACCGGCTGAAAATCCGCTACAGTTTTAAGCTCGCCTACATTGCCACTTTCGGCCGGTACATCCCCGGCCGCATCTGGCCGCTTTTGGCGATGGCCTACCTCGCGCGGCGCCTGGGCATTCCCGAGCAGCATTCGCTCACGTCCTGGGGACTCGCGCTCATCTTCACTCTCACCGCGGCCTTCGCTGTCACCGCGGCGGGGATTGGCCTCGTCCCGTCGCAGGTGGGGCTGGTGTTCCAGGGGTACCTCGGCGCCGGCGTGTGGGCGGCCGGCGTCGTTCTCGCGCTGGCCTCGCTCGCGCTCATCTACTTTCCGGACCGGACCCTCGTCGTGTTCAATTTCCTCCTGCGCCTCATCGGGCGCAAGCCGCTGCGGTTCCGCCTCCGCCCGGCCATCGCTTTCCAGGTGCTGGGCGGCTACGCGGCCTGCTGGATCTCCTACGGCGTGTCATTCTGGCTGTTTCTGAAAGCCGTGATGGGGGCGACCCCCGTGCCGATCGTGTCGGCGATCACGATCTTCGTGATCGCGTACCAAATGGGGTACTTGGCGGTCTTTTCCCCCGGCGGCATCGGGGTGCGCGAACTCGCTCTCATCGGACTGCTCCACCCCTTCCTCGGCCCGATCTCGGCCGCGGTGGCGGTCGCGGCGCGCTTGTGGAACATGGTTGTGGAGATCATTGCGGTGATCATCGCCTGGCGCGTGCCTATGCCGGCGGAGAACTCTGAGCGGGATCTTACCGGTCTCCCCCCCGAACCGCCGGCCTGACCGCGGGGCCTGCCCGCGCCGCCGTCGGAATTGCCGGGCGCGTCCCCAGCGCCTGCTCCAGAGCGTCCAGGGCCAGATCAGTGCGCAACGATCGCGACGCCCGCCAGCCCACGATCATCCGCGAGAAGACGTCGATCACGAACGCCACATACACAAACCCCTGCCAGGTCGCCACATACGTCAGATCCGAGACCCACAACTGGTTCGGACGTAACGCCGTAACCTCCCGGCACACCAGGTCCGCCGGCCGCACCGCGCTATCATCGGCAATTGTGGTCCGACACTTCCGACCACGAACCGCACCGGCCAGACCCAAATCCCGCATCAACCGCTCCACCGTACACCGCGCCACCTCTATCCCTTCACGATTCAGCTGCCGCCATACCTTCCGCGCCCCGTACACCTGGAAGTTCTCCTCCCACACCCGCTGGATCTATGGTTGCCGCTTCAGCTCCCGCCGCGATCGGGCCGACAAACGCTCCGGATGTGCCTCCTGCCCCTTCCGCTGGTAGTACGTCGACGGGGCGATCGGCAACATGGCGCAGATCGACTCGACCCCGTGGGCGTCCCGATGCTCGTCGATAAACGACACCATCACCTCGGTTTGCGGTCGAGCTCCGCCTGGGCAAAACAAGCCGACGCCTTCCGCAGTATCTTGTTGGCCCGCTTAAGCTCACGGTTCTCCCGCTCCAACTGCTTGAGCCGCTCACGCTCCGAGGTCGTCAGACCCGGCCCATGACCCGCGTCCCGCTGAGCCTGAACAACCCACTTTCGCAGAGTCTCGGCGGTGCAACCTATCTTCTGGGAAATCGACTCGATGGCCGCCCACTGGGAGCTATGCTCCTCCCGATGCTCCTCGACCATCCGCACGGCCCGTTCCCGGACCTCCCGTGAATACCTGCTTGGTCTTGCCATAACAGTGATCTCTCACATTATCCTGTCTCCGGCAACCCCGGGGCGGTTCACCTAATCGCATCCGATATAATAACTTTCGGCGTGCCTTCTTCGCACGCAACGACATACCAGGACACCGCCAACAGAATCCCAACCCCTCCGCCACATTGATCGCATATTGGGCGACACCCCCTTCCCTGCGATCTCCGAATCGGCGCCGCTGAGAGTCGTTCGGGTGCACGCCGACCGGACTGCGAGTGAAGCATTTTCTCCCATCCGGGGGCCTCGGCAGCCCCTCGCCGCACGTGACAGCATTGGCGCAAGACGGGCTCTCTGCGGATCCAAGTTCGTTTGACTATGCCCTCCCGATTGCGTATATGTGCAGCAAGGTTGTCCGTCGCCGAGGCATTCAGCAGATTGGAGGATCAAATGTCGAAGACGAATCGCAGCCTGTTTGGGGTGATGTGTCTTGCTCTCGTCCTCGTCGCCCAGCCGCTGCTGGCGCAGGAAAAACCGATCCAGCTTTCTCTCTTCTCGCCGATTCAGATTGTCCCCGAAGAGAAAGCGATCGCCGGACTGCGGCTCAGCCTGCTTTACGGCAAGAACCAGTACGTCAGCGGTCTGGACTGGGGGCTGGTCAGTCACTGCACTGCCGGGATCTCAAAGGGCGTCCAGTTCGGGCTGGTGGGTTTGATCGATGCCGACCTCAGCGGCTGGCAGAGTACGGCCGTCAACATCACCAAGGGTACCTGCGAAGGGTTCCAGTGGGGTATGGTTAACTATGCCGGCCACGCTAGCGGTCTGCAACTGGGGTTCGTCAACTATGCCGTGACTATGAGAGGCCTGCAGATCGGCCTGGTAAACATTATCAAGCAGGGGGGCCAGTTTCCCGTCTTTCCCATCGTGAACTGGTCGTTCTAGACATCTGCGACGCCGGCTGAAGCGCGGGCAGCCGCGCGTGTTTCAGGCCGTGATCCCGCTGCACTCAAGCAGCGCGATGAGGCTTTTCCGCTGGTCCGCACCAACGGGCAGAATCGGTCTGCGGGCCGGGTGAAAACCGGCCAGGTTTTCTGTCTGGCATCGGTATCATGATGCCGCGATCTCCGCCCGGTGCAACAGGCGATCGAGGATCGCGGCCGCGGTGGGAACATCGCCGATCAGCTTGCCCCAGTTGTCCAGGGGCCGATTGGAGGTCATGATGGTGGACCGCAGTTCGTGCCGTCGCATGACGATCTCGAAGACGTACTCCCCGGACTGTTTGGGCAGCTTCTTGATGCCCATTTCGTCGATGATCAGAAGGTCCGCCTTGAGGTAGCGGTTCATGGTGGTGACACGCTCCCCGAAGTTCTCGGCCGGGATCAGTTCGCCTAGGCAATCGAAGATGGAGCGGTACAGGACGGTGAAGCCCATGCGGGCCGCCTGATGGCCGATCGCCTGGACCAGGTGCGACTTGCCGACGCCGGGGGGACCCAGGATGAGGACGTCGCTCCGTTCGCGGATGAAGCGACCAGCAGTGTTAAGACTATTCTCTTCATGATAATCTCGCCTTTCTTCCCCGCCCGAGTCCGAGAGCGGCCTCAGGGAATCGGAATCTTCGTTCTAATCACTGTCCACATATCTAACGGGGCAGAAGGCTGCATTTCAGAGATGATTGTTCACCTGCGGCGGGCGGTCGATAGTGCGACTTGACTTGAGCCTCTTTTGAGGTATCTTGATGACTGCCTTCAAACGAGTGCAATCCCGGTATCCCGTCACGCGCCACGTTGCCTCCCAGATTCCGGTTGTTCAATCAGTGCGGCAGAATAGTGGGGGAGGGGGAGTCCGTAAAATGGCCCCCGCTCACGACGATATGCTCGCCACCGGCTCGATAGAAGTGCTATCTGAGTCTGCCCCTTTATCTAAGTCACGTTATTGCAGATCATCCGGGCAATTCCCGAGATTTCAGCGGCCCTTCCCTTGGGGGCAGCGAATGAGACTTCCAAAGAACGCCTCAAATCCTGCCAATGGATCACGCTAACTTTTTATCAAATTGGAGGTTACGGCGCATGGTCGTGAGATCGGGACCGCCGCACTCGGAAACGCAGTTCGATCCAAGGATAGAAAAGCTCCGGTGGCTGGACTCGAACCAGCGGCCCGCTGATTAACAGTCAGCTGCTCTACCACTGAGCTACACCGGAGTAATCAA
>Ga0209311_1000092_pt1 | contig 106329 bp, 98 predicted proteins | sample AD_UKC045_MetaG_FD_184417 | JGI IMG/M metagenome (GOLD analysis project Ga0209311, IMG submission 184417) | Active sludge microbial communities of municipal wastewater-treating anaerobic digesters from USA - AD_UKC045_MetaG (SPAdes) (version 2) | ecosystem: Engineered > Bioreactor > Anaerobic >...
CGAGGATACGCTTGGGCCGGAAGGTTTGCAGAAGTCCGTCATTGTTACTGCGACTTCGGATGAGGCTGCGCCGCGTCGTCGTCGTGCGGCTTGGCTGACGCTGGCTGTCGCCGAGCATTTCCGCGACGAGGGCAAGCAGGTGATCTGCTTCCTCGATAGCGTTACGCGCTTTGCGATGGCGCAGCGCGAGATTGGGCTGGCCGCCGGGGAGCCGCCGACGACGCGGGGTTATACGCCTTCGGTGTTTGCCGAGCTGCCCAAGCTGCTGGAGCGGGCGGGGCCGGGCATCACGGTGGCTGACGGCGAACGCCAAGGCCACATCACCGGCCTGTTCACCGTGCTTGTCGATGGCGACGATCACAACGAACCCGTTGCCGATGCCGTGCGCGCCATTCTGGACGGACACATCACGTTGTCGCGCCACATCGCCGAGCGGGGGCGGTTCCCGGCGGTGGATGTGCTCAAATCCATCTCGCGCCTGCAGACGTTGCTGCAGGGGCCGCGGGAGAAGGATATTGCCCGCAAGGCCCGCAAGATGATCTCGCTCTATTCCAACATGGAAGAGCTGGTGAGGATCGGCGCTTATGTGAAGGGCGCTGATGCGGAAGTTGATGAGGCCGTGCGCCTGTGGCCGCAGATCGAGGCCTTCCTGCAACAGGATGTGCACGAGGTGACGACGCCAGACGATGCGATCGCGATGCTGGAGGCGGTGCTCGCGCCGCAACAGGCGTCGCAGCAGCAAGTGCCGGTCAACAAGGGATTGCGTAGATGAAATCGCTGCAGACACTTCTCAAGGTCGCGCAGCGACGGATGGACGAGCTCGGCGTGGAAGCGGCGAAGGTCCAGGTGCAGGTCGATGAGTTGCATCAGAAGCAGGCCGCGATCATCGCGCGCGAGCAACAGGAGATCGCTGCTGCTCAACATGACTCGATGTTTGCATCGATGTTGCCGGCGTATCGGATGCGCGTGAAGCAGAAGATCGCTGAAGTGCAGCAACAGGTTCAAGCGATGGACAACGTCCTGGCCGGCATTCGCGAAAAGTTGCAGGCGGCGTATATCGAGAAATCCAAGTTCGAGCAGTTGATCGAGCAGGAGACCAAGCGCGTGTCTGCCGAGCGTATGGCGACGGAGCAAGCGATGCTCGATGAGGTCGCGATCAATCGCGCCGGATCTTCAGCCAAGTAGTCTATCGAAGCAGCGTCGTCACCGCCTAGCGCGTGATGCGGTCCACGTCTGTGCGGCGGCCGAACTTGCGCATGACCCACGTTACGCCTGCCACAACAAGCAGGGCTGCAACGGCGAAGCCGATCAGCTTGAAGGCGAGGCCGATGATCATGCCGATGATCAGAACGGCGGCGGCGAGGGCGAGGAAGACGAAAACGAGGAACTTCATGGCGGGTCCCGATCCTTGGTGCTGCCGGAGAAATGCGTGACGGGGGAAGGGGTTCCATTGGCGCTGCGCGCTGGGCAATGGGCAATCGAGTTGTGATTTCAAACATCGTGGTGCACCCTACGTCCCGTCGGGGCTTCACCGCCGTGTCCCCCGCGAAGGCGGGGGTCCAGTGGTTGGTCGTGTTGTCAAATATCGTGCGCTGACGCGCGCTTGCTTTGTGGGACTGGGTCCCCGCCTTCGCGGGGAACGCGGAGCAAGGGCTCCGCTTCCAGATGTGAAATCGCGTTCGCACGGACCGATGTCCTGCGTGATGCGTGGTGTCGTCTCTCCCGAACAGGGAGTTGGGGCGCGCGATGGTCTGCGCCGTGGGTAGTGCCAGTGCTGATCCGAAGATCAGCGGTTGCGCGTGATCATCACGCGCCCCGGCATTGGCCGTTCTTCCCGGTGATGGCGATTGGAGTTGCTTGCGACACACCAAGGGGGTGAACCCCAGGGGCCTTAGCTCCATTGCCAGTGACCGGTTCAGCGTGTCGGAACCTGTCCGTCAGGTCCCGGACCCTCCGATTTCACTTCGGAGGCAATGCTGCGCAGTTCGTTTCGCCGGGTCGCCGCAAGGGGTCGAATACGCCCACTCGCAGGTTCCACGACTTCCTTGAAGGAGCGCTTGGTCACCCAAGTCTCCAACACACCGCAGCCACGCCGGCCAACTGACCTGACATCTTGAGCTCGGACGCGTTCCAAGACCTCCCGTTTGTCAGGTGCGAGCGGACTATCTCATGGGTGTGAGGGGTGTAGGATGGAGTGGTGCGGAAATTCGACCTAGATCACTGTATTAGATAGATAATTTTCCGGAACACCCGCCAGATTCCGCGGAATCCAGGTGGTTTATGCGCAATTCGGGCTGTATGCCGGGGGGAAAATAATTCTGCGGGTTGGCTGCTAAGTGGCTGATTTCGCGCGTCCCGAGGCCGTCATTCCGGGTTCACAACCCGGAAAACCTGAACTATATCAGCCACGCTCAGGACTTTTTCTTCTTCTCGACAATTCCGAGAAACCCGGCCCTAGCGCCGGGTTTTTCGTTTTCAGGACTTATGCGCATGGCCAAAATTCTCATGCCTAAAGCGACGGCCGTCTGGCTGATCGACAACACCACGCTGACTTTCGAGCAGATCGCCGAGTTCTGCGAACTGCACCCGCTCGAAGTCAAAGGCATCGCCGATGGTGAAGTTGCCGAGAACATGCGCGGCGCCGATCCGGTCGCATCGGGCGAGCTGACGCGCGAAGAGATCGCCAAGGGCGAAGCCGACAAGACCTATTCGCTGCAGATGCCGCCGCTGAAGCATGCGAGCGTGCCCGAGCCCAAGAAGAAGGGCGCACGCTTCACGCCGGTGTCGCGCCGCAAGGATCGCCCGGATGCGATCTACTGGTTCATCAAGCACCACCCGGAAATCACCGACGCGCAGATCTCGCGCCTGATCGGCACGACCAAGTCGACCATCGAGTCGGTGCGTTCGCGTCAGCACTGGAATGCGACCAACCTGAAGCCGGTCGATCCGGTGACGCTGGGCCTGACGACGCAGATCGAGCTCGACGCTGTCGTGTCGAAGGCTGCGGCCAAGCGCACGCAATCGCGCGACGAGCGTGATGCGCGCCTGTCGGGCCCGACGCTGCGCAAGGTTGTGACCCCCGCCCCGGCCGAACCGACCGAGGAAACGGGCGCGGATGGTGAAGAGCCCAAGCGCGGCAACATCACGGCCGAGCAGCTGTTCGCCAACTTCGGCAAGAACAAGCCTGCTGAAGAATAGGCCTGCTGAAGCGCAGGCTTCTGGGCCTTCTGGATTCAGTCTTCCGCCGGATAGGCTGGGCCGTCATCACTGGCGCGCTCAGCCGCTGGCGTGTCGGGCACATGGCGCGGCGGCGGGGCGATACGGCCCGTGAGCGCATCCTCGATGCCTTCGAGCCGGTCGCGTGAGCGGTTCAGCACGACAAGAATGTCGGCCAGCATTTTCAGCCCCAGCCAGATGGCGAAGGGGATGGCGATGCCGAAGGAAACCTGCAGCGCGGCGATCAGGTAGAATTTCGCGAAAATGCTGCCGATCGCGAGCGCGATCATGATGATGGACGTGAGCGCCAGGAAGCCGCCGGCCAGCGCCAATGCTGATCGCAACAGGCTTGGCGATGTGGGCTGTTCGTTGTCCCAGAGGCCTCGCATCGTCTCTCCTGATCCGTCTCACGCACGCGCCCCTGCGCTGCACATTTCGCGGGTGCGGGCGGGACGTCAATCTGGAGTTCGATGAAGAAGGTTGGGAAGTTTGAGACTTGAAGCCCGATAGGCGCGCACGCGGCTAGCTGCTGTTGAGCAGACTCCGGCCTGCATGCGCGCGAATTCAGGTGATGGGATTACCGCGCAGCCCTCGCGGACGAAGAGATCAGTTACGGAGCTGGGACAGCTCGTCCTTTATTCGAAGCTTCTTGCGCTTGAGTTCGTGGATTCTCAGTTCGTTACCGGAAGGGTGTTTCATCTCTGCGGCGATCGCCGCATCCAGGCGCTTGTGCCGTTCGCTCAATTCCCGAGCGCGTGCTTCCAGACTCATATTAGGGCATCTCCTTTTCAAGAGGCCGCTGGCTTTGTCCGTGGGGGATTTCAGCCATAACGACCTACCCTGACCGCGAGCGGAAGGGCGGCGTCCGCCAACGGCCCAAGGAGAAGCCGTCGCGGCTCGCTGACCAGCCGCACGAGAAATGAAACACGAGAAAATTCGCGCGTCACGACTTGAAAGACGTAAATCCGTCACTTGCATGAAAAAAAATCAACACGCGTTCGACGCGAGGGCCGAAGCCCATGCGGAAGGCGCCTTAAAGCCGGACATGGTTATCGCCCGCTTCACGGAGTCATCGGGATTTGGTATGGCATGCCCCGGCGGGAGGGCGGACGGGCGGCGAGCCCGTCGCGATAGGCTCCCGCGTTCCAGCGCCTTGAATCGCAGCCGGTTTCGGATGCGACGCGGCGTCGGCAGAATCGGAGTCGGCCAGTTTGACTGATATCGTCTTCGATCCAACCGACATGGACGGCATGCTCACGCGCCTTGAGGAGCTGAAGGGCCGCCACCGGGAGCTCGATCGCACGATCGAGCAACTCGAGCTTGATGGCAGCGATGACATCAAGGTGATGGGGCTGAAGCGCGAGAAGCTGCGCGTGAAGGACCGGATCGTGTGGCTGACCTCGAAGATCACGCCGGACATTATTGCGTAGCGTCATCAGGCGCCTAATCGTCGATCTGTATTTCGCCTGCTGCGCGAGCGGATATTGGCCGCCTGACCGCGGTTCGTGACAGTTTTGCATCGGATGGATGCAATCCATGCATCGCACAGGATTTCCCGTGCCGGATGCAAGACTAACGAAACCCGATCGGGTGATGTGCGCACCGGAAATTCATCCCGGGGAGCCCACCTCATGTCCGATCGCCGTCTTCGTTCAACCAAACTGCTTGCGAGCCTGATGGTCGCCGCGTCGGCCGTCGCGCTGATGGCTGCTCCGGCAGTCGCCCAGCAGGCCGATGACACCAGCCGCCTCGACACCGTGATCATCACGGCGACGCAGCGCGAAGAGAACCTGCAGAAGGTCGCCGTGTCGGCCGTCGCCATGCCGGAAGAGCAGGTCGCCGCCGTGTTCGCAGCGGGCGAAGACGTGATCGCGCTCGCCGCGCGCGTGCCGGCGCTGTACGCCGAAAGCTCCAACGGCCGTGTTGCTCCGCGCTTCTACATCCGCGGCCTTGGCAACACCGACTTCGACCTCGCCGCCTCGCAGCCCGTTTCCATTATCATGGATGACGTGGTGATGGAGAACGTGGTGCTGAAGTCGTTCCCGATCTTCGACATGGATCGCGTCGAGGTTTATCGCGGCCCGCAAGGCACGCTGTTCGGCCGCAACACCACCGCCGGCATCGTGCGCTTCACCTCGAAGAAGCCGACGGAAGAATTCGACTACAACGCGCAAGCGACGGTTGGCTCGTACGGCACCAAGACGTTTGAAGGCGGCATGGGCGGCCAGATCGTCGACGGCGTGCGGGTTCGCGGTTCGATGCTGTACCAGCACCGCGACGACTGGATCGACAACACGCTGGTTCCCGGCGACGACAATCTCGGCGGCTTCGATGAGCTCGCCGGCCGTCTGCAGGTCGCGCTCAAGCCGACCGAAGCGCTCGATATCCTGCTGAACGTGCATGGCCGCGATCTGGATGGCACCGCCGCCGTGTTCCGCGCCAACGTGCTCGGGCCGAATGGCCTCAACGCCAACTACGACCGTGATCGCGTGACGTACAACCAGGGCGGCGGCAACCCGCAGTCCTACAATGCGTGGGGCGGTTCGGCGAATGTCGGCTACGACTTCGGCGACATCAAGCTGACCTCGATCACCGGCTATGAGAGCGCCAATGGCTATAGCCGCGGCGACATCGACGGCGGCGTGGCGGGCGTTGGCCCGGGCTTCATCCCGTTCGACTCGGATACGCAGGACTCGATCGACAAGCTCGGCCAGTTCACCCAGGAAGTGCGCTTCGCCAGCGACGTGGCGGGCCCGCTGCAATGGCAGACCGGCGTTTATTACTTCGACAGCGCCTTCACCGTCACCACGGTTGGGCCGTCGGGCTTCCCGCCGCCGGCCACGCTGAAGCACGAGAACACCTCGTGGGCGGTGTTCGGCCAGCTCAGCTATGACCTGACCGACGCCCTCACCCTCACGGGTGGCCTGCGCTACACGGACGACGAGAAGAAGCTCACGGTTGCGGCCGCGCCGGTTAACAACCGCAAGATCTCGGACGACCATGTCAGCTGGGACCTGAGCGCGATGTACGACATCACGCCGGACTTCGCGGTCTATGCCCGCGTGGCTGATGGCTTCCGTGGTCCGTCGATCCAGGGCCGCGACATCGCCTTCTTCAACCCGCCATCGCTCGCGCAGTCGGAAACGGTCATGTCGTATGAGGCCGGCTTCAAGTCGACCCTGTTCGACTCGCTCCGCCTGAACGCTGCGGCCTTCACCTACGAAGTTTCCGACATCCAGCTGACGGCAGTTGGCGGTGGCGGCAACCTCGTGCAGCTGATCAACGCCAACAAGGGCAAAGCTTCGGGCTTCGAGGTCGATGCCGAGTGGGCGCCGATCGACAACCTCACCTTCACGGCCGGCTACTCGTATGTCGACAGCGAGATCGACGACAACACGCTCGCCGTCGGCATCTGCGCCCAGTGCACGGTTACCGACCCGACGGTTCTGGTTGGCACGCCGCCGACGCTTCGCGCGCTGGTGGACGGCAACCCGTTCCCGAACGCACCGGAATCGATCGCCAACTTCACGGCGCGCTACTCGATCCCGCTGGGCAATGGCGGCGAACTGTTCGCCTTCACCGACTGGGCGTTCCAGGGCAAGACCAACCTGTTCATCTACGAGTCGCGTGAATTCCAGACCAAGGACCAGTTCGAAGGCGGCCTCAAAGTCGGCTGGACCAACACGGAAGGCACGCTGGAAGTTGCAGCCTTCGCCCGTAACATCACGGACGAAGACAACGTCAAAGGCGCGATCGACTTCAACAACAACACGGCGTTCGTGAACGAGCCGCGCATCATCGGTATCTCGGCGCGGATTTCGAACTAGGGTTTGTCAGAGACTGAATGAGAGGGCCGCTCCGGGGACGGGGCGGCCTTTTTGTTTTTGGGTTTTCGGTTGTCATCCCGGAAGCGCGTAGCGCTATCCGGGACCCATTCATCCGTTGTCGTGCTCTCACAATGGGTCCCGGCTCTTCCCCCGGATAGCGCTACGCGCTTCCGGGGTACGGCCGGGATGACAAGTTGTGGGTGGCGTTAGACCACGCGCGTCCATGCCACGTCGTGGATTTCGACGCCGCTGTTGCTGGTCGCGAGCTTGCGGATCATCGCGGCGGTTTCCTTGCTGTAGTCCTTGGCGAAGTGTTCGTGCACGGCGGCCATGTCGCGCCAGCGTTCGACGAAGACGAATGTGCCGGGGGACATGACGTCTTCGTGGACGGCGTGGCTGATGCAGCCGGGCTCGGTGCGGGACAGGATTATGTGGTGGGTAGCGGCTGTGATGAAGGCGTCGCGATTTTCGGGCGCTATCACGACTGTGCCTGTGATGATGATCATCTTGCCGCTCTCTTTTACGCCACCCTGCTCGCGTGCGTTTCAAAAGCAAGATGCCGGACCGCAGGGTGCATCCAAGATGCATCGTGGCGTCGCGAGGGTGGCGGTGCATTTTCAATGCACCCTACGGGCTCGCACCCGCCTCGGCCCCAAAAGCAAGACGCCGCCCCCGGGTGGGAGCGGCGCCAGGCTGAGTAGATGTCGTTGAGACTGTTACGACGACTGTTGCGGGGTCGTCGGGGCAGTCGGGCGCTCGGTGACCGGGGCAGCAGCTTCGGTCGGCTCCGGCTTCGGACCCGTGGTGCAGCAACGGATCTGCATTTCGAGGACCTGGTCGTTAAAGCGGCAGCCTTCGTCGCTGATCTCACGCAGGATCGACGGAGCGCCGGCGCGGTAGGTGAAGCGGGTCTGGACGCACGACTGGACTTTGTAGCCCGTGCCGCAGGCGCCGACTTTCGACTTCTGGACCGTCTTGGTTTCGCAGTTGAAGGCGGCTTGCGTCATCGCGGCATCAGCAGCGGCCTTGGCGGCGTCGGCCGAAGCCTGGGCCGAGTTGGCGCGCGAGAGAGCGTTGTCGGCGATCGCGCGAGCCTGGCTGAGGCTCATGTTCGTTTCGGAGAGCGCGCGCTTCTGACCGTCGATCTCGACGTTCACCTTGCACACGTCCTTGTTCAGATTGTCGGGTTTCGAGCAGTATTCGACGACCGTCATGTCATCGGGGATCTGCTGACAGGCGGCAGCGGAAAGCGCCATTGCGACCGCGGCAGCGATAAACTTCAAATTCATTCTGGGTATCCTCCATCACCTCGCACAGACATGAACCAGAGTGATCGAGCGGCAAGTGAAACAACCGCAAGGCTCCGCGTAATCAGAGACTTACGCTGATAGACGGGCGTGATGCGCGCCCGCGATAAGCCACATTTCCGATTACGTGCAGTTCATCCGCTGGCGGACGATTTTGATTCAATTGCGATTCTGGTGCGATTCTGGAATCGTGGCTGATCAGATCACTGCCGCTTGCTGCAGCGCCCACCGAAAATGCATCGGCCGCATGAAATTTTGCTCACGCGGCCGATGACTATCGATAGTCGCTATGTCTGCACTATTCGCGGGCAAGCGCCTCGATCGGGTCGAGCTTCGAGGCGCTGCGTGCGGGCAGGAAGCCGAAGCCTACGCCGATCGCTGTCGAGCACGCGAAGGCCATGATGATCGAGGCCATCGAGAAATCGAGAACGAAGGACGAGTTGAACAGCGGGAAGATGACCCCGAAGCTCAATGCCAGCGAGACACCCAGCGCACCGCCGATCATGCACACCAGCACAGCCTCGATGAGGAATTGCTGCATGATGTCGCCCTGACGTGCGCCGACTGCCATGCGAACGCCGATCTCCTTCACGCGCTCGGTCACCGAGACCAGCATGATGTTCATCACGCCGATGCCGCCGACGATCAGCGAGATGACCGCGATGGAGGCGATGAGCAGGGTGAGCGTGCCGGTGGTTTGTTCGATCGACTGACGGATCTCGTCGGTGTTGTTGAGGTAGAAGTCGACCGTGCCGTGGCGGCTGGTCAGCAGGGCGGTGATGCCCGACTGGGCTGCATCCATGGAAGCGTTGTCGCTGACGCGCACGGTGATGCCGCGCAGGTAGGACTGGCCCAGCAGGCGGCGCATGACCGAGGTGTAGGGTGCGTAGACGTTGAGCTGGTCTGCGCCGAAGCCGCCGCTGGAGGCCTGCTTGGCGACGCCGACGACGCGGGCTGGCATCTGGCCGACCAGGATCACCTGGCCGATCGGGTCGGTCCCGTCGGCAAAGAGCGTGCTCTGCGTGTTGGGATCGATGACGATGTCCTGCGAGAGATCGCTGACGCTTTCGGCGGACAGGAGGCTGCCTTCGACCAGCTGCATGCCGCGGACGCGGAAGTACTGGTCGCCCACGCCGTTGACGGTGGCGGAAGATTCGACGTTGCCGCGGCGGAGCGTGACGCTGGTCTGCACGGTGGGCGTGACACTGTCGACGTAGGGCTGCTGTGCGATGGCTTCGGCATCTGCGACCGTGAGCGTGCGGGTGGCGGAGGCTTGCCTGTCGTCGAAGCCTGTGCCGGGGCGCACGTCGATCGTGTTGGTGCCGAGGGCGCTGATGTTCTGCAGCACCTGCTTGCGTGAGCCTTCGCCCAGCGCGACGACCGAGACGACCGCCGCAATGCCGATGATGATGCCGAGCATGGTGAGGAAGGTGCGCAGCTTGTGGGCGCGCATCGAGCGCAGGGCCATGCGGAAGGCTTCGTTGAAGCGGTCGCGCCAGCTTTCTGCGCCGTGCGTTACGAGACGCTGCTTTTGCTCGGGTAGCTGGGTTGGGGCTGTGCCGGCCTTGCGGGTATCGGAGACGATGTTGCCGTCGCTGATCTCGATGATGCGGTCGGCGTGTTCGGCCACCTTCATGTCGTGGGTGACGATGATTATGGTGCGGCCTTCGGAGTTGAGCTGACGCAGGATGCGCATCACCTCCTCGCCGGTGACTGTGTCGAGCGCGCCTGTGGGTTCGTCCGCCAGGATGACGTCGCCGCCGTTGATGAGGGCGCGGGCGATGGAGACGCGCTGTTGCTGGCCGCCGGAGAGCTGGTTGGGCGTGTGCCCTGCCCGGTCCTTCAGGCCGAGGCGGGCGAGGATTTTCTTCGCTTCGGCGCGGCGTTCTTCGGGTGGGCGGCCGAGATAGATGGCGGGGGTTTCGACGTTGCCGGCCGCCGTCAGGTCCGGCAGCAGGTGGTAGCGCTGGAAGATGAAGCCGAAATGCTCGCGGCGCAGGGCGGCGAGATCGTCGGGCTCCATCTCGCGCGTGTCGCGGCCGAGCACCTTGTACGTGCCGGCGGTTGCGCGATCGAGGCAGCCGAGGATGTTCATCAGGGTCGACTTGCCCGAACCGGACGAGCCGACGATGGCGACCATCTCGCCCGCCTCGATGGTGAGGCTGACGTCCTTCAGGGCGACGACGACTTCGTCACCGGCCGGGAATTCGCGGCGCACCTTTTTGAGTTCGATCAGCGGCGGGGAGGTCCGCCTGGCCGGACGCGCGGGGCGTTCGTAGAAGGTGGTTTGGTCGGCCATTAGCGCGGCCCTCCGCCGCCCATGGGACGGCGCTGTCCGCCGCCCGCGAGCGGGTTGCTGTTGCTGCTGCTTTGCTGGCGCGAAGCTTTCTGTTCGGCAGAAACTTCTGCGACGACCACTTTCTCGCCTTCCTTGAGACCTTCGGTGACCTGCGCCGTGACGTTGGTGTTGATGCCAATCTTCACCGGACGCCGTTCGATCTCGCCCTTCGCATCGACGACCTTGACGGAATAGCCTTCGCGGCCGCGACGCTCGAGCGCGCCCGAGGGGACGGTGATCGCGTTCTTGGCGGAGGCTTGCACGATGTAGACCTGCGCCGTCATGCCGGTTTTCAGCTTGCCGTCGGCGTTATCGACGTCGAACAGGCCGTTGTAATAGACGGCGCTGGCCGTGCTGGAGGACGTGGAGCTGGAGGTCGACTCGATCGATTCCGGCGCCGGGGCGATGGTGCGGAGCTTGGCGTAGTGGCGCTTGGTCGCGTCGCCCAGGGTGGTGAAGTAGACGTCCTGGCCGGCTTCGACTTTCTCGACATCGGCTTCGGAGATTTCGGCGCTGACGGTCATGGTTTCGAGTTGCGCGAGCATGACGATGGTGGGGGCCGACTGGTTGGCGTTCACCGTCTGGCCTTCTTCGGTGACGATGGCGACGATGGTGCCGTCCATGGGGGCGACGATCTTGGTGTAGCCGAGGTTTGTCTCGGCAGTGTTCAGCGTCAGGTTGGCCTGCTTGATCTGCGCATCCGCTGCCGTGAGCTTGGCCTGTGCATTGGCCAGCGTCGATTCGGCGGCTTCCAGATCGGACTTGGCGGCGGCGCCCTGCTCGTACAGGCGCTTCTGGCGGTCGAAGTTGAGCTTCGCCTGCGTGAGATCGGCTGTTGCGGCGGAGCGTTGTGCACGCATGTTGGAAAGCCCCGCTTCGGCGTTGCTGACCGTGTTGAGCTGGGTGCGCGAGTCGATCTCGGCGATCGGGTCGCCCGCCTTCACCGTATCGCCTAGCTGAACATAGAGCTTCTTCACCTGGCCGGATGCCTGCGCGCCGACATTGATCAGCTTGGCCGGTTCGAGCACGCCGGTGGCGAGTACGGTCTGTTCGATATCGCCGCGACCGACCGTCGCCGTGACGAAGTCGGGCTTGGCCGTCTTGAACGGGTTGAACAAGAAGGCCGCGGCTGCGATCGCCACGATGGCGGCGCCGATCAGCCATTTCCGCTTCCTGATCACGGCGACGGTCGAGCCCACCACGCCCTTTTTCTGGGGAGCGGAGGATTCGATCGTTTCAGTGTCGTCGGTGAGCAGGTCGTGTGTGGCGGTAACAGGCATGGGGAGGCCTCGTGCGTTGTGTCTTTTGTTCAACGCAGATGTGGGCCCGATATTTCCCTCAATGATGCCCGACTTCGTAACATTGCATCCCCGACGCGGCGTTCGGGACACGTCGTTACAACTCTCGCGAACATGTGTCTGCTGAAGCCTGAACGCCTGTTCAGACGAACCGACCAGCTCGCACAACGCGCGCTCATGCGCTCAGGCGTTCGTCCTGCTCTCCGCCAACGGCGCCTATTTCCCATCCATCAGCTTGCGCGCGAGATAGGTGAATTCCAGCGCGGCGCGTTTGGCCGCTTCGCGCTGGTTGGCGGCGGCGGAGTGGCCGCCGTCGATGTTCTCGTAATAGAGGAAGGGCTTGCCGGTTTCTTCCAGTCGCTTGGCCAGTTTGCGGGCGTGGGCGGGGTGGACGCGATCATCCTTGGTCGATGTCTCGAAGTAGATTTCGGGATAGGTCTTCGCCGGATCGACATTGTGATAGGGCGACAGCTTTTCGAGGAAGGCGCGTTCTTCCGGCACATCGGGATTGCCGTATTCGTCCATCCACGACGCGCCAGCGAGCAGCAGGTGGTAGCGCAGCATGTCGAGCAGCGGCACCTGGCAGACGATGGCATGGAACAGATCCGGGCGCTGGGTGAACATCACGCCCATCAGCAGGCCGCCATTGGAGCCGCCCATTGCGCCGAGCTTTTCCTTGCTCGTGATCTTCTTCGCGATCACGTCTTCGGCGACTGCGATGAAGTCGTCATAGACAACCTGGCGCTTGGTCTTGAGGCTGGCCTGGTGCCAGGCCGGGCCGAACTCGCCGCCGCCGCGGATGTTGGCCATCACATAGACGCCGCCCTGCTCCAGCCACAGCTTGCCGACCGTGCCGGAATAACCCGGCGTCTGGCTGACCTGGAAGCCGCCATAGCCATAGACCAGCGTGGGGTTCGAGCCGTCGTACTTGATGTCTTTTTTGCGCACCACGAAGTACGGGACTTTCGTGCCGTCCTTAGAAGTGGCTTCGAACTGATCGACGACCATGCTGCTTGCGTCGAACCAGGCGGGGAGCGCCTTGATCTGCGCGAGGGCGCCGCTGGCGGTGTCGTAGGTGAAGAGTGAATCCGGCGAGAGATAGCCGTCGAAGCCGAGGAAGGCAGTGGCTTCTTCATTGTCGGCGAAGATCACGCCGGCTGATCCGTTCGGCGGGAGCGGGACTTCTTTTTTCGTCCAGCCACCAGCGCCTTTGCGATACGCCATGACTTTCACGACGACATTGTCGGAGATGTTGACCAGCAATTCGTTCTTCGTGATGCCGACGCCCTGCAGCGCCTGCTTCGGCGTGGGGTGGAAGATCACCTCGACCTTCGGCAGCACCCCGGTCAACAGGAACTCGCTCCATTTGAAGCCGATCAGGTCGCCCGATTTGAATGCCTCCTGCCCCACTGGCTGCCAGTCTTCCTCGATGGTGGCGATCAGCGTGTCGGCGAAGATGCCTTGCGGGCTGGCCTTCTCCGGCAGCGGGATCTTCACGCTCTCGCCATTGTCGCGGAAGAGGACGTAGCTGGACGTGAAGAAGGTTTCCGCGCGCGAGGCGCCGAACCAGCGCTGGCCGTGTTCGTCTTCCAGCGCGAAAGCGGAGGCCGCCACGTCTTTCACGTCGCCGCGATAAATCTCGACGGCATCAGCGAGGGCTTGTCCACGCTTCAGGCGCTTGATGACGAAGGGATAGCCGCTGTCGGTGAGCGAGGGGGTATCGCCGCCCCAGTCGGTGGCGATGAGGAGTGTGTCCTTGTCCTGCCAGGTGATGGAGCTTTTGGCTTCGGGGATGTCGAAGCCGCCGGGCACGAAGGCGGCTTTCGCCGCGCCATCCGCGATCGAATATTCGCGCACGCGCACCGCATCCTTGCCGCCATCCGACAGCGAGACGAGGCAATCGACATTCGCGGGCGGCAGGCAGTTCACGCCTTTATAGACCCAGTTGGCGCCTTCGGATTTCGACAGCGCATCCAGGTCGAGCAGCGTTTCCCATTTGGGCGAGGCCTTGGCGTATTCGGCGACCGGCGTGCGGCGCCAGAGGCCGCGCTCGTTCGCGGCGTCCTGCCAGAAGTTGTAGACATAGCCGCCACGGATCGCGCCGTAGGGGATACGCTCGGCTGACGTCGCGATCTTGAGGGCCGCATCGTAATAGCCCTGGAAGCGCGCATCGCCCTCCAGCACTTTCAGCGACCGCTCGTTCTGCGCCCGCACCCAATCCAGCGCCTGCGCGCCCTCCACCTCTTCCAGATAGAGATGGGCTTGCGAATTGGGGTCGAGGGCGTTGGTCACTTTGGCTTCCTCCTGCGGGCTGCATGCCGCCAGCGCTGCGGCCGCGATGCCTGCGATTATGCTGCGCATGCTGAATTCCTTGTTGCGGGGGCAGCGTTAACTGGCTGGCGGCGGCGCGCAAGCCGGGGAGTGGGGAATCGGGAGTGGGGAGTAGTTGGACACCAGGAACTACTCCCTACTCCCCATTCCCTACTCCCCAAACCACCCTATTCCCTACTGCCCATCTACCCCTTACATCTCCCCCCATGAAATTCTGGAAGATGAATGGGGCCGGCAATTCGTTCGTCATTTTTGACGACCGGAAAGGTGCGCTCAATCTCCGCCCCGATCAGGTGAAATCCATCGCCGACCCCACCAATGGCGTGGGCGCCGACCAGGTGATCGCGCTTGAGAGCACGCTGCGCGGCGACGTGTTCATGCGCATCTGGAACAAGGACGGCTCCTCGGCCGAGGCATGCGGCAACGCCACGCGCTGCGTCGCCTGGCTCGTGATGGAGGAGACGCAGAAGGACAGGATCATCGTCGAGACCGTCGCCGGGCGCCTCAAGGCCGACCGCATCGGACCGACGCAGATTTCCGTCGACATGGGCTCTCCCCTGCTCAAGTGGGAGGAGATCCCGCTGGCCGAGCGGATGGACACGCGCAGCATCGACCTCAAGATCGGCCCGATCGACCAGCCCTATCTGGCGCTGCCCGGCGCGGTGAACATGGGCAACCCGCACATCATCTTCTTCGTGCCCGATCTCGACAAGGTGGATGTGAAGGCCGTGGGCTCGCTGTGCGAATGGCACCCGCTGTTTCCGCAGGGCGTCAACACCGGCTTCCTCGAGATCATCTCGCGCACCGAGACGCGCCTGCGCACCTGGGAACGCAATGCCGGCCAGACGCTCGCCTGCGGCTCGAACAACTGCGCCGCCATCGTCGCCGCCGCCCGCCGCAACCTCACGGATCGGCAGGCCGTGGTCCACAATGATGGGGGGGACATCACGATCGAGTGGAGCGAAGCGACGGACCACGTGATTATGACGGGTCCGGTGGAGCTGGAGTATGTGAGCGGGTAGGCCTGACACGCACTACTTCGACAGATATCCGCACTCTCGCGGAGGCTTTCTTCCCCGCAAATTCGCTACGCAAAATGCGAATTCAGATTTCAGCCGGAAAATCCGGGGCTCGGGGATTCCCCGCATTCCTTTCAAGTTGGAATCTTGATCAACGCTGGCTCAGCTTGCTTCAAATCTGGAAAAAACATATCGTGAATACATATAGAACACTTTGGCATTGAATCTTCTGCGTTTTTGAGCTGGGGGGTTAGGTTGAAGGTCTTCATTTCATACAGCCACGCTGACGAGCGAGCGGTAGAGCGCCTTAAGACGCACGCCGCCATGCTTGAGCGTGAAGGTTTGGTCACCTCGTTTTTCGACCGCAATATTTTGGCGGGAGGTCATCTCGATTCGGAGATCTTCGCCGAGCTGGACTCCTCCGACGCCTTTCTTGCGATGGTCAGCCCAGACTTTCTCGCTTCGAACTATTGCTACGCACGCGAGATGGAGCGTGCGGTGGAATTACACGGCACCGGAAAGCTTCGGATCATCCCCGTGATCGTGGAAGAATGCGACTGGAAATCTTCTCCACTCGCGAAGTTCAAAGGCCTACCCAAAGACGCGAAAGCGATTTCCACATGGGAAAATGAAAACGCCGCTTATCTCAGCGTGATCACGGGTCTTCGCGAAGTTGCGCAAAAAAACCCAAAGCCAACGTCACCGACGAAGATCTCATCGCCCTCAGGCCACGAGAGTCTGGACGCCGCTAAACCTAAACCGGCCTACAGACTGAAACGCACTTTCGATAAGATCGACCGACTAAAGTTTCGCGAGGAAGCATTCGCGACGATACGGAAATTCTTCCATTCCTCTGCTTCCGAAATCGGAGAGGTTGACGGAGTGAAGACGTTGTTCCGTCAGATAGGCGACTACTCGTTCACATGCACGGTCATCAACGAAGCGTTTGGCAGAGGCGTCGCGCACATCACCGTTCACATGAGCACTGACCGGGACGGTATGGGTGATATTTACTGGTCCAATCAGGAAAACGCCCCGCGCAATACAGCCAATGGCAACTGGACAATCGGCAACACCGATTACGATCAGCATCTTGAAGGCGGCGATTATGATCACTTCAGCGGCGACAGAAAGGGAGGCTCGACACCCAAAGCTGCCGCGGAAGTCATGTGGAATCGCTTCATTGAGCGCGCGGGAATTTCCCATGCCTGAGCGGATTCATTTTCGATGCAACAATTGCGGTCATCGATTTGCGGCAGACGCGCTGACAAAGGACGAAAAGCAGAAAGCAAAAGAGGATCGTCAGCCGACTTCGTCGATCCATTGTCCGAAATGCAACCGAACAGACATCCGACGCGGCTGGGAATGATATGTCGAACTCAAGCGCATTGTGGTCGCGAACCACTGAATTAACGTCCGCCATCCCCAGCAAACATTCCGCCGGCTCAGTTCTCTTTTTTCCAAACACTAAACGTCAGTCGACTGAGTACTCCATCGCTCTCCGTATCGATCATGTTGAAGAAGAAGGCGGCGACATAGTCGAGACGCTAATGTGGTTGGGTAACGATCCATGGGACGAAGGAAACTTGGCAGGCTCGATCGATGGATGCAGGGATCACCACCTCAATGAAAAACAGGTCTTGGGACTATCGTGGCAGCGTTTTAAACCTGAGCTGCAAGTAAACCTGTCAGGGTCTGTTACCGACGGGAGCGCTCTTGCTCGAAACGATGCCATCGGCCTGGTTGCGATTGGACCTTTTGGATTCAGATTAGTCGGAGGCGTGAAGGGCCGATATGGTCAGCTCTCCACGAGATTCATTGATCCCACCAACTGGTCATCGCATGAACCAACGACAAGGTCGCCAATCATAGCACGTGAATGGTTGCATGACTGGCAACTCATTCTGCACGGGGAAGAAGGCGATCACGTCTCTAGAGTTCTTCCCTTCAAGCGCCTCAAAAAGTTGCCATAAGCAATGCAGGGCGGAGCGCCCCTACCCTTTAGCCCCCACCGCCACATCCACCATGATCTCGCCTGAGATCGCTTCCAGCGCGTCCTGCACCGCGCTGGCCTTCAGACCATCGGGCAGTCGCAGATGCGCGGCCATGTGGAAGAGTTGGGCGCCGGAGTGGGCTTCGGGGCTTAGCCAGGTTTCGAAGGTTTCGATGTTGGCGCCGAGCTGGCTGACGGCGGCGGTGACCTGGTTGACGATGCCGGGGCGGTCCTGGCCGACGAGGGAGAATTCCAGCGTCTCGCCCGAAGCTGCGCTCTCGACGGCGGGAGCGATGCGGACTTCCAGGCCAGCTGCATCGACGGCGGCGACGGCGCTGCGCAGGGTTTCGACTTTTGCCTGATCCAGCTCGACCAGCACGGAGCCGACATAGAGGCCGCCGAGGTGCGAGAGGTGGCTTTCCAGCCAGTTGCCGCCGGCGGAGAGCACGGCAGCGGCCAGCGCTTTCGTGAGGCCGGGACGGTCGCTTCCAGCAACACTCAGGACCAACAACGCCATGGGGACACCTCGTGCAAAACCAGTGGCATTCCTGTTACGGCAAGCCGTTGAACTTTCATACCTCTGTGGCCTACCTCTCTGGCTGACCTCGCCGAGCGTCCGCCTTCGGGCTTCATGGCTTGCGTTGCCTGCCGACCGCTCTTGTCTCCGAAGCGTAACAAATGCCCGCGCATGGCTGGCTGCGATCCGGCAGGCGCGCGCTCTTGCCATCGCGCGCGGAGCCCACCATCAAGGTTGCAATGTGGGGAGTTACCGATGCAGGCGATGAAGCGTTTCCTGGCCGCCCTTCTGGCCGTGTTTGTTCTTGCCTCGCCTGCCTTTGCGCAGGACCCCGTCGCGCCAACGACCGCGCCCGCTGCCGCCCCTTCGGCGCCGGCGGAGGTGAAGGTCGGGATGTACATCAACGACATTCAGCAGATTGACCTGCACGATTATTCGTTCGTGGCGGACGTCTATCTCTGGTTCCGCGATACTGATCCGCAGATCGTTCCCGGCTCGACGTTCGAGTGGATGAACATGTTCGCGCCGGATGATCACGTGCAGACCGACATCTACCCCGAGCCCGTGAACCAGCCGGACGGCACGCAGTATCAGGTGTTCCGCCATCAGGGTCCGTTCGCGGCGAAGTTCTCGGTGCGCAACTATCCGTTCGATGCGCACAACCTGACGATCGAGATCGAGGATCAGGAGTTCAACGCTTCGCGTCTCGTCTATTCGGTTGATCAGGTGACGATGAACCCGGCGATTGAGTTGCCGGGCTTCCTGCTTGGCGCACCGAAAATCGAAGTGCGCAATCGTCCGTACCCGACCAATTTCGGCGACACGACCATGACGCAGCCGGAAACCTATTCCCGCGCCATCGTCTCCATCCCGATTTCCCGGCCGGTGGTTTCGGGCGTCACGAAATCGCTGCTGCCGGTGTTCATCGTGGTGCTGGTCGCCGCCGCCGCGCTGCTGCTGAAGCCGGAGCATACCGAAGCCCGCATCGGCCTTGCGATCACCGCGCTGCTGACGCTGGTGGCGTTGCAGTTCAGCGCGCAGGGGGCGCTGCCGGATGTCGGCTATCTCCTGATGCTCGACCAGATCTACCTCGCCTCCTACGGCTTCGTTCTGCTGGTCGTCGCGCTGCTGGTGATGACGACGGGCAATGCGGATGAGGAGAAGAACCTCGCCGCCGCGCACTCCCTCGCCAAGGGCGGGGTATGGACGGCTTTCCTCTCGTTGATGCTTTACACCGCTGTGATTGCGCTGGTTCTCTGGCTGAACCTCACCACGCCAGACGTGGTTTGATGTCCTCGCGGACGCAAAAGCATCGCGACTAATCCCCGTTTCGCCCCAATTCGCGCCGCTCGGTCGCCATGATCGGGTGCGACAACCTGTACGTCGCGGGACAAACAGCCTGAGCCCCGCGGAAAGGGGCCGGCCGTGCGAACGTCCATTCGTCTTGCGCTCATGTCGTTGCTTGTCTGCGGCATCACGCTCGCCGCATCCGGCGCACCGCTCCCCTTCCAGTCTCAGGTCTTCCAAGCCGAGCCAGGCCACGGCGCCGAAACCGCCGCGAGCATTATCCCGCACTAGCCATCACACCTGTTGGGGACTCACATGAAAACGCGCACCGCACTCGCCGCCATTCTCTCCCTCGCCGCCGTTGCCGGCGTTGGGGCCACGACCGCGTTCGCCAAGCCGACGCGCGCGCCTGAAGTGCATTCCTACATTCTGCTCGATCGCACCGGCTCGATGGAGCCGATCTGGACTGAGGCGCTCTCCTCGGTGAACGCCTATGCTGATGGCCTCGCCACGCTGGATGGCGGCCCGCGCGTCAATGCGGACATCACCCTCGCCGCGTTCGATGCGCAGGACGGGTTGCAGTTCGATGTGCTGCGGAAAGACATCAGCGCCAGCGACTGGAAAGATGTGACGAACAAGGAGATTTCCCCGCGCGGCATGACGCCCCTCTACGACGCGATCGGCCGCATGGTCTCGCTCGCCGAGAAGGACAAGCCGGAGAAAGCCGTCATCGTCATCATGACGGATGGCGAGGAAAACTCGTCGAAGGAGATGACGAAAGCCTCCGCCAAGGCGGCGCTGGATCGCGTACGCGCCAAGGGTTGGGAAGTCGTGTTCCTTGGCACGGAGTTCTCGAACTTCGACGACGCCACGGGTGTGGGCCAGACAGCTTCGCGCAACATGGCCGTATCGAAGGATCAGCTGTCGGACTCCATGAACCGCCTCGCGCAGAAGTCGCGTGACTATGCGACTGGAGCCGCACCGTCGGTCGAGTGGAATGCCGAAGACCGCGCTGCTGCGAAGGAAGAAGAGGTGAAGCAGCGCAACAATGGTTCGAGCGGCTCGACGCAACGCACCAATCGCTAGGCTATCGGCGCGTCGGGGGACGCTACGAAGATAGCCAGAAGGGTCCGCTGCCTGGGATTAGGCAGGCGAGATCCAGATCCGGCCAGTGGCGACCTTCTCCCCGCCGCTGGCCGGATTGCGTTTCGGGCTACCGCGTCTGCGCCTATTGAGTTTGCCCCTATTGAGTTTGTCAGCGGATTGCAGGCCTATGCCGGACAAGCGGAGAATGCTGTTCGGGGAAACAGAGAGATGATCCACCAGAAGACATCGACATCGGCTGGGCTTGCGATCGCCAGCGCGCTTTTCCTGACGGCTTGCCAGCCGCAAACGCCGCGTGCCGAAACACCGGCTGCTCCGACTGAAACAGCGACAGCACCCGCGAGCGTTGATGGCTGTGCTGCGAAAGCGGAGCGCCCGTGGGGCGCGAGCGGCTATCGCGTGAAAGCCTGGACCTCGGGCGAGACCTGCGAAGCTGCTGTCGTGACGCTGGCTGCCTATGGCAGCGATGGACTGCCGATCTATGGCTGGGCTGGCGCCACGCAATTCCTCTTCCTGCTCAACGATGCGAAGACGCCGGAGCAGATGCAGACCGGCCTCACCGAATGGATTGGCGCCGGCAATCTGCCGCCGGAACTCACCGGCACGCTGCCGCCATGGGAAGAAACCGATGGCCAACCCAAGCGCGCCGAGTTCCCCTTCATGCCGAACATGGAGAAGGACGCCTACGACGCGCTGCGCAAGGAGAACCTCAACATGCTCTGCTATCCGCAGGGCATGGAGAGCCAGCTCTGCCTCGCGCTTCATCCCAGCGAGGGTGGCGCGCCAGCGATGGTGGAAGAGCTCGGGCTGCAGTTGTTTCCGGGTTAGCGCGGCGCGTACGCCCTCGTCCTTCGACGGACGCGCACTTCGTGCGCTGCTCAGGATGAGGGCTACTTAGCGGTCGGTGGTTTAGCCCTCATGGTGAGCAGGCCCGAAGGGCCGCCAGTCGAACCACGAGGGCGTGCTCACGCTTCTAGAAATCCGCGCACGTCGCGCGATCAGTACGCAGCACGGCGTCCTGATCGAACGTCTTGATGTAGGCGTTGCGGATTGCTTCGATATCGGCCGACGCCGCTGCGCTGCCGTCGTGGAAGCGGACCAGGACGCGTGAGGGTTCACGCTCTGTGATGTTGCGCTGTTCTGACAGCCACATCCCCTGCCCCTCGAGAATGGTGAAGCCTTCCTTCCAGCGCGGCGCGACTTCGCGCTCGACAAAGCTATTGAACTCGTCGGTCGATACCGACCCGCCCGGGCGCGCCAGCCCGAGGAAGAGCATGGTCTCCACCATCGGCTCGCCGACCTGACAGGCAGAAGCTACGGGCTGCGTCGTCTTTGAAACGCTGACGCAGCCGGGGAGCAGGCCCAGCATCGCAACGGCAAGCAGATAGCGCATCGCATTCCCCCCCCAAATGACCGGCCTCAATGATCGGCCCCAATGACCGAAACGCGAATTTACCGTGCCCGCGGCCACCCGGCCAGCTGCCGCGCCGGGGGAATGAGCGGTCCGTAACGGTCGCGCGACAGCTTTTTCCCTTAAAAACAGGCATTTTCGGGCGGTAACCCTATCCATCTGTCATGCGGCGCCCGGAATGCTCGCTTTCTTCACAAAACCCCTGTATTGCGGCGCACAATTCAGACCTCCCCGGTAAAGATCCTGACCATGCAAATGCGCAACATCGCCATCATCGCTCACGTCGACCACGGCAAGACGACGCTCGTCGACTGCCTGCTCAAGCAGTCGGGCATGTTCCGTGAGAACGAGAAGACATCCGAACGGATGATGGACTCGAACGATCAGGAGCGTGAGCGCGGCATCACCATCCTGGCGAAAGCCACGTCGGTCGTCTGGAACGATTACCGCATCAACATCGTCGACACACCCGGACACGCCGACTTCGGCGGCGAGGTGGAGCGCATCCTGAACATGGTCGACGGCGCCATCGTGCTGGTCGACGCTGCTGAAGGCCCGATGCCGCAGACCAAGTTCGTGGTGTCGAAAGCCCTGAAACTCGGCCTTCGCCCGATCGTCTGCGTCAACAAGATCGACAAGCCGGAAGAGCGCCACAACGAGGTGATCAACGAGGTCTTCGACCTGTTCGCCAACCTCGACGCCACCGACGAACAGCTCGACTTCCCGATCATCTACGGCTCAGCCAAGAACGGCTGGATGAGCAAAGACCCGACGGTCAAGACCGACAACATGACCGCGCTGTTCGAAACCGTTCTGGCGCACGTTCCGGCGCCGACCGTCGAGCCGGGCCCGTTCCGCCTGCTCGGCACCACGATCGGCTCCGACCCGTTCCTTGGCCGCATCCTCACTGGCCGCGTCGTTGCCGGCTCGGTGAAGCCGAACCAGGCTGTCAAAGTGCTGTCGCGCGACGGCTCGCTTGTCGAGAACGCCCGCGTTTCGAAAATCCTCGCCTTCCGCGGCCTCACCCGCGCGCCGATCGATGAGGGCGTTGCAGGCGACATCGTCTCGATCGCCGGCCTGACGAAAGCCACCGTCGCCGACACCGTCTGCGATCCGTCGGTCGATCAGGCGATGGAAGCCCAGCCGATCGATCCGCCGACCCTGGCGATGACCTTCCGCGTCAACGACTCGCCGCTCGCCGGCACCGAAGGCAAGAAAGTCACCAGCCGCGTGATCTGGGACCGTCTGCAGAAAGAAGCTGAAGGCAACGTCGCGCTGAAGATCTCGCGCGCTGCCGACACCGACGCGTTCGAAGTTGCCGGCCGCGGCGAACTTCAGCTCGCCGTGCTGATCGAGACCATGCGCCGCGAAGGCTTCGAGCTTGGCGTGTCGCGCCCGAAGGTCGTGATGCAGAAAGACCCGACGACCGGCGAAACGCTTGAGCCGATCGAAGAAGTCGTGATCGACGTTGATGACGAGCATTCCGGCGTCGTCGTGCAGAAGCTCTCCGAGCGCCGTGCGGACCTGCTCGAAATGCGCCCGTCCAGCGCCGGCCGTACGCGCCTTGTGTTCCACGCGCCGACGCGCGGCCTGATCGGTTATCAGGGCGAATTGCTGTCGGATACGCGCGGCACGGCCGTGATGAACCGCCTGTTCCACGCCTACGCCCCGCACAAGGGCGAGATCAAAGGCCGCCACACCGGCGTGCTGATTTCGAACGGCGCAGGCGAGAGCGTCGCCTTCGCGATGTGGAACCTCGAAGACCGCGGCCCGATGATGATCGAGGTCGGCATCAAGGTTTACGAGGGCATGATCATTGGCGAGCACACGCGCGGCAACGATCTCGAAGTGAACGTCCTCAAGGGCAAGAAGCTCACCAACGTCCGCGCTTCGGGCACGGATGAAGCGGTGCGCCTCACCACGCCGATCCGCATGACGCTGGAAAAAGCGCTCGCCTACATTCAGGACGACGAGCTGGTCGAAGTGACGCCGGAGAACATCCGCCTGCGCAAAGTCTATCTCGACCCGAACGACCGCAAGCGCTTCTCGCGCGCGTCTGTCGACGCTTAAGCCATTGAGCGCGCTGCCGCCCTGCCCCAGCTGTCAGTCCGCCCTCACCTATGAGGATGGGTCGATGCTTGTATGCCCGGAATGCGGCCATGAATGGTCCGCTGCCGCGGCAACTGCCGAAGCCGTACGCGTCTACAAGGACGCGAATGGCAATGTCCTGCAGGACGGCGACACAGTCAGCGTGATCAAGGACCTGAAGCTCAAGGGCGGCTCTGGCGTCGTGAAGCAGGGCACGAAGGTCAAGAACATCCGTCTCGTCGATGAGGACCACGACATCGATTGCAAGATCGACGGCTTCGGCGCGATGAAGCTCAAGTCCGAGTATGTGAAGAAGCTGGCCTAGGGCTAAACCACTCAGCCGGGCAGACAAAACAAAAAAAGGGCTCCGGTTTGCGCCGGAGCCCTTTTGCTTTTCGGGTGTTCGCGACCTGCGTCTAGCCGCGCGTGAACTTCCAGCTGACCTTCAGCGTGCCCTTGCGACCGAGCAGCTCGTCGTCGAGCTCCTTCGTGAACGAGCCCTCGGCGGTCTTGCACGCGCCGCAGCTGGCCGTGAGATTGATGTTCTGCGTACTCGGCACGCTGAGGAAGTACGTCACGGCTTCCGTGCCCGACTTCTGGTCTTGCGAGGCCGACGTAATCGTCTTGGTCGCCTTGGCTACGCCCGGCAGCGGGAAGGTCATGATCAGGCTGCCTGTCTGCATATCCAGCTCGCCGATCACCATGCCCTTCATCGTTGTCTTGCCATCGCCATCGGTCAGCGCGCCCGCTCCTTTGACTGTCTTGTTGATCGCGCAGGTCGCTTCGTTCTTGAAGCTGCAGGCGGCGTCGAAATAGGCTTCGTAAGAGCGCTCGTCGATCGTGTATGTGCCGGTCGCCGTGGACGATTCGAACAGCTGATAGCGATCAGCCGGCATCACGCTTGCGGCGGCGATCTTGGATTTGGCGGACGCCGCCTTCGCCGGGTCCACGCCCTGCGCCAGCTTCATCGACTCGCGCATGAGGCATTGCTCGTCCTCACCGCATTTTGCCATGATCTGCTCGGCGCCAGCCATCATCGGCGCCATGTCTTTCGCAGCCGATTCAGCATTCTTCTGGCGATCGGATTCACGCGCTTGCGTCGCTGCATCCGCCTTGTGCAAGGCGCCGAAGCCGCTCGGCTTCTTCGCCGACATGTTGGTCTTCAGCTCGTAGCGATCCTTGATGTCCCAGTTGACGTGCTTCTCTTTCGAGGAGGGCTTCTCAACGCCCGAGCCCGTGAATTCGTAAACCACGACCAGCGTGGAAGCGGCTTTCTCTTTCGAAGCGGTGGCCTGTGCGCTTGCAGACGGCAGCGCCGCGAGTGCGGCAGCGGAAACCAGACCGAGTCCAAGTTTGGCCAGAGCGGTTACGTATTTCATTGATTGATCCCCATAGCGTCGCAATACACTAAACAGGCGCGCGACGCCGCGCAAAGCGGAGATGGCGCCTGAAGCTGCGATTCCGTCGTCAGCGCTGGCGTAATTTCATTGCAGCAGCGTGAAAGTGCTCAAACAAATTGCATGAATAGGCGCGCTCTGCTCGGACGGAAACGCGGGCGTGTCGAATGATGCTGTGCGTGACCGTACGGAACCCGGATCGCGCGCCGCCAACCTAGGCCCGCTGATCCTTGGGCGAGCCCATCACGATGTAGCTCGTGATCGACGCCACCTCGGGCACCTGCCCCAGAACTTCGGTATGGAAGTGTTTGTAGGCGACGAGATCTTCCACCTCGACGCGCAGGATGTATTCGATCGCGCCCGTCACGTTGTGGCATTCGCGAACCTGCGGAGCGGCGGCCATCGCCTTCTCGAAATTGCGCTGGTTGCGCTTGTGATGCTCCGACAGGCCAACCGCGACGTATGCAATAAAGCTCGACCCCATTGCCGCGCGGTTCACCACGGCACGATAGCCGGCGATCACGCCAGCCTTTTCCAGCTCCTGCACGCGGCGCAGACAAGCCGACGCTGACAGCCCGACCTTCTGCGCCAGCTCCGCATTGGTGATACGGCCGTCGCGCTCGAGCTCGCGCAATATTCTCCGGTTTGTGTCATCCATCTTCGTCATTACTTGTGAAAATGGCTCTGCAACGGCCGAGAACGCAAGCACATTCCGCGTAGATCCGCGCAATCTTGCGGAATGTTGACCGCAGAACTCTTCACGGCGCTTGTCGCCTTCGCCTTCGTGTCCTCGATCACGCCGGGGCCCAACAACCTGATGCTCATGACGTCAGGCACGAATTTCGGTTTCGCGCGCACGATCCCCCACATGCTGGGAGTCTCAATCGGCTTCACGTTGATGATCGTGCTGGTCGGCGCAGGACTCGCGAAGATCTTCGAGATCTATCCGCTCGCACACCTGATCCTGAAATATGCGAGCTGCGCTTATCTTATCTGGCTGGCGTGGAAGATCGCCACGTCTCCGCCGCCCGGAGCCAAAGCTGGCGTGGACGCGCAAGCCAAGCCGATGACGTTCATCCAGGCCGCACTGTTCCAGTGGGTGAACCCCAAGGCGTGGACGATGGCGTTGACCGCCGTCTCTGCCTACACGCTGCCGACCGATCCAATCGTCAGCCTGCTCATCGTCGCCGCCGTGTTCGGCGCGGTGAACCTGCCAAGCGTCAGCTCATGGACGCTGCTCGGCATACAGCTGCGCCGCTTCCTGAGCGACCCGCTCAAGCTGCGTATCTTCAATGTGACGATGGCGCTGACGCTCGTGGCGACGCTGTACCCGGTCTTGTTCGCCGGGCACTGACACCGCAGCGGCTATTTCGTGGACTTCGCGCGCTCGATCGACTCGAGGATCAGTTCGCGGGCGCGTTCCGGGCCATGCAGGCCTTCGATCTTCACCCACTTGCCCGGCTCGAGATCCTTGTAGTGCTCGAAGAAGTGCACGATGCGCTCAACCACGATCTCGGGGAGATCGTTGTAGTGCTTCACCTTCTCGTAGTAGCGCGTCAGCTTCGGATGCGGCACGGCGAGGATCTTCTCGTCCTGGCCCTTGTCGTCCGTCATCATCAGCACGCCGACGGGCGCCACGCGGATAACGCAACCCGGCACCAGCGCACGGTTGCCGACAACCATCACGTCGATCGGATCGCCATCCAGCGACAGCGTGTGCGGGATGAAGCCGTAGTTACACGGATAGCGCATCGGCGTGTACAGGAAGCGGTCGACGAACATCGCGCCCGATTCCTTGTCGATCTCGTACTTGATCGGCTCGCCGCCAAGCGGAACTTCGACGACGACGTTAACGTCGGTCGGCGGGTTGGGTCCGATGGAGATCTTCGAGAGGTCCATGTGTCGTCCTTCAGTCCAGGCTGGTGTACAGGGCTGGGAGCACCCATTCTTCCCCTGCGGCGCTTGCATTATCGGGGCCGGGAACATTCGCAAGGCTAACCAGCAGCCCCGCGCCGAAATTACGCGGGGGCAGTCACCCGGCAGGTTAAATGCGTTTCACGCAGCAGTCGAAATGGCCTGTAACATGGCCTTGGGATCGATCGGCTTGGCCAGAACCCCGACCGTTCCGGCCTCGCGATAGCTGGCCACCTGATCCGGCAGCACATTTGCGGTGCAGGCGATAACAGGCGTCCGGGCATTTGGCCCTCCCCCTGTCCGAAGACGGGACAGGGTCTCCAGCCCGTCCATTTCGGGCATGACCATGTCGAGCATGATCACGTCGAACTTCCGCCCGGCCAGGATATCCAGCGCTTCCGCCCCGGACCTGCATTCCGTGGTGCTGTGACCGGCCGCCCGTAACATCGCGCCGATAACGTACAGGTTGCGTGGATTATCATCGATGCAAAGGACGTCGCGCTGGCCAACCGGCTCGGCATCGCTGCCTGCTGGTTCATTGGCAACCTGCTCAGTCGCCAAGTCAGTCGCCTGCTCAGCCAGGGGCGCTTCCACGCGCACGGTGAAGCGCGACCCTTCTCCCAGCGTCGTTTCCAGCGTGATATCGCCGCCCATGGCATGGGCCAACCTGTGGGCGACATGCAGGCCAAGACCGAGACCGCCATGGAGCCGGCGCGACGAGACATCGACCTGCTCGAACGCCGAGAAGATGCGCTCCGCGGCTTCGGCGGGCACTCCCGAGCCTGTGTCCTCGACTTCGATGGCGACACGATCGACGCCGCCCCTCACTCGCTCCGGCCAGGCCTGGATCGTGATGCCGCCTTCGGTCGTGAACTTGATCGCATTCGCCATGAGATTGCCGATGATCTGCAGCAGACGCGCTGAGTCAACCATGCGCGCCGCGCGGAGCGCCGGATCGACCATCACCGACAGCGTCAGCTGCTTGGCGCGCACTTCGGATGACCAGATTACGGCGGCATCCTCGATCAACCGCACCAGATGGACGGGCCGCGGATCAACACGCACCTTGTCGGCATTGAGGCCCGACAGATCGAGCAGATCATTCAGCAGGGCCAACATCTGCCGGCCGGCATCTTCGAGCACGCCGAGCGTGCGTTTCTGAACCGGATCGAGGCGCGACTGGGAAAGCAGGTTTGCGCAACTCAGTACGGCATTCATGGGCGTGCGAAGCTCGTGGCTCATGACGCCCATGAAGTCTGTCTTCACGCGGTTCGCCTTTTCCGCCTCCGCCAGCGCCTTTGCGAGCTCGACGTTCTTGGCATTGAGCCGCAGCTCCGCTTCGTGTTGCGCCGTGATGTCCTTCATCGTCACCACGGCGTACTCGACCTTGTCGGTCTCCGGATTGCGCAGCGGCACGGAGTTTATCGTAATCCAGCGCACCTCGCCCGAGGGCAATTCGATTCCCATCGGCACGTTCTGCCAGGACACGCCCGTCTTCAATGTGACGTTGACCGGATACTCCTCCCGGCCAAACGGCGATCCGTCGCCCTTGAACGTACGCCAGCGCGGATCAGGGAAAGGCCTGCCCTGCAACTCGTCCCGCGTCAGGTCGAGAATGCGCAGGGACGCTGCATTCATCTCGACGACGTTGCCTTCCGGCGTGTGGACGTTCACGCCTTCCTGGATGGCCTCGAAGATGAGCTCGTACAGGTTCTGCCGCCTGCGTTCCTCGCCCGTCTTCCGGGCGGCGCGCGTTGCGCGGATCGCTGTGCGCCGCTGCAACAGGAACGCCGATATCAGCTCGGCGACTTTCTCCAGCCGCTCAACGTCCCGGGCGCTGAAACGCCCCGGATCAGTATCGCCGACAGCCAACACCCCAATCGGCGCGTCCGGTTCGGCGCCGACAGGCACGCTGATGAAGCTGCGCACATGTGGCGGCTGCTGCACGAAACGGGAGTTGGCAAAGCGGTCATCGGCGCGGGCGTCCGACGTATGCACAGTCGCGTTCGTCTCCAGCGACGGCTGACACATGCATTCGGCCTTGGGGATCGTGTTGGATTGCCCCCAGCTGGTGGAAATCTGATGCGCGATCTCGGCATCGTGCACTGTGAACGCAGCAATGTTGCCGCCGCAGATCTCGACCGCGAGATTCACCAGCCGGTCAATGTCGACGAATGGACCGCCATCAAGCAGATCCAGCTCCAGCAGCGCTTCGAGCCGCTGCTGTTCGCATGCGCCAGTAACTCTAGCCATTCCCCCGACCACTACTCAGATGCGAATCTGATTCGACCGCTGCTGTTCCCTGTCTCGCACAGGCGCCCGCGCCACAGCGAGAATAAGGTTCGCTGTATCGATAGGCTTCCCGATAATGGCCGTCACGCCCATTACGTCGGCAAGTTGCCGGTGCGCGATTGTCATATTCGCCGTGCAAACGATCACAGGCGTATGCTTGTTGAGCAACATCGTGCGGATCTGCTGCGCCACGACCAGCCCGCTCACTTCGGGCATCACGAGGTCCAGCACCAGGACATCGTAGCGACGCATATCGAGTCGGCGCAGCGCTTCCGCGCCCGACCCGCAGGTTTCGACGTCGTGACCAACGCTGGTCAGGATGGTGCTCAATATGTCCAGGTGGCGGTCATTGTCATCGACCACCAGAACGGTGCGGGCGGCGGCGACGCAGATCCAGTCAGCCGCCGGCAGCATCGACGATCGCGACTCAAGCGATGGCGCAGCCTCTGCGCGGGCTCCGGCTACGACCGGCGCCTGACCTGTTTTTCGAGGAAGCGGAGGCCTCTCCATAGCCGCTGCCCAATGCCCTGCGAGGGTTCGACCTCGCCCCAATAGGGAATCACTAGCACAGATGTGCCAATAGCATTGTTAACTTTTGAGAGCGCCCTGCCAACCCCGACAGCACGTCGTGGTCGATCACATCTTTCGCTCTTTCCGGGCTTTAGCGCCCGGAAATTCCAGATGGCAGGCCTGAGACTAGCGCTTCTTGTTCTGGCCAAGCAGACGCAGGCGCAACGCATTCAGGCGAATGAAGCCTTCCGCGTCTTTCTGGTCGTAGGCGCCAGCGTCGTCCTCGAAGGTAACGTGCGCAGCCGAATACAGCGAGTTCGGCGACGCCCTGCCCGTAACGATGACGTTGCCCTTGTAGAGCTTCAGCGTGACCGTGCCGGTGACGTTCTCCTGGCTCTTGTCGATCGCGGCCTGCAGCATCTCGCGCTCCGGCGCGAACCAGAAGCCGTTGTAGATGAGCTCCGCATAGCGCGGCATCAGCTCGTCCTTCAGGTGGCCCGCACCGCGATCCAGCGTGATCGACTCGATCGCGCGGTGAGCCTGCAGCAGGATCGTGCCGCCCGGCGTCTCGTAAACGCCGCGCGACTTCATGCCGACGAAGCGGTTCTCGACCAGATCGAGACGGCCAATGCCGTTGTCGCGGCCAAGATCATTCAGCTGAGCAAGCAGCGTCGCGCCCGACAGCTTCTTGCCGTTGATCGACACTGCGTCGCCGCGCTCGAAACCAATCTCGATTTCGGTCGGCGTATCGGGCGCTTCCATCGGCGAGATCGTGCGCATGAACACATACGGCGGCGGCTCGACGGCCGGATCTTCCAGCACTTTGCCTTCCGAGGACGAGTGCAGCAGGTTGGCGTCAACCGAGAACGGCGCCTCGCCGCGCTTATCCTTGGCCACCGGAATCTGGTGCTTCTCGGCGAATTCGATCAGGTCGGTGCGCGACTTGAACTCCCACGTCCGCCACGGCGCGATCACCTTGATGTTCGGGTTCAGCGCATAAGCAGACAGTTCAAAGCGAACCTGGTCATTGCCCTTGCCGGTGGCGCCGTGCGCGATTGCATCCGCGCCTGTTTCCTTCGCGATCTCGACCAGTCTCTTTGCAATGAGCGGACGCGCGATCGACGTGCCGAGCAGGTACAGGCCTTCATACTGGGCATTGGCGCGGAACATCGGGAAGACGAAGTCGCGCACGAACTCCTCGCGCACATCCTCGATGTAGATGTTCTCGGGCTTGATACCCATGAGCTGCGCTTTCTTGCGCGCAGGCTCCAGCTCCTCGCCCTGGCCGAGGTCAGCCGTGAATGTGACGACTTCGCAACCGTATTCCGTCTGCAGCCATTTCAGGATGATCGAGGTGTCGAGACCACCCGAATAGGCGAGGACAACTTTCTTCGGCGCGGTTTTGGGGGCAGCCATGGTGAACTCCCGGGCAGGACGAGCAGCGGATGGCGCGCTTATAACCCCAAGCTGCTGCGTCGCAAGCGATCCTGCTGCCGTCGGAGGTAGCGCCACCCGGATCGCGTGCTAGTTTGTGCTGGCAGGGGCGGGGTTCCCGCATGTTGGGGAGTTACAATGGCCTGGTTCGCCGGTGTTTGCCGACTATTGCTGAAGCGGGCCGCCGCGCTGGCCGCCCTCGCCTTCGCGCTGGCCGGAGCGCCTGCTGTCGCCCAACCGGCCTTCTGGGTCGTGCGTGACGCGGATTCGACCATCTACCTGCTCGGCACCATCCACCTGCTCAAACCCGACCTGGAATGGCGCACCGAACAGCTCGACGCCGCCATCAACGCATCCAGCGAAGTCTGGCTGGAATTGCCCACCACCAACGCCGCCGCCATGCAGTCGGAAATGATGGTGCTGGTCTCGCGCTACGGCCTCGCCCCCGCCGAGCGCCTGTCGCGCAAACTTACAAAGGACGAGCTCAAGACGCTCGATGAAGCCGCCCGTCTCGCCGGCCTCTCCGCCGGCCAGCTTGAACTCTTCCGCCCGTGGTTCGCCGCCCTCACCATTTCCACCGCCGCCATGTCCCGCGCCGGCTACGACCCGGCCTCCGGCGTCGACAGCAAGATCGAGGCGATCTTCCGCGAGCGGAACATCACGCCCAGCGGCTTCGAGACGGCCGAACAGCAGATCAAGGTCTTCGCCGGCATGACGCCAGAGCAGGAGCTGCGCTATCTCCGCGAGACGATGGAGGAATACAACGACGCCTCTACCGAGCTCGACAAGATGGTCCAGCAATGGTCGACCGGCGATCTCGCCGGCATGGAGGACATGTTCGTCACCGAGATGAAGACCGAAGAGCCCGACCTCTACGAAGCCCTTCTGGTCAACCGCAACGCGCATTGGGTTCCACAGATCGAAAACATGCTGCGGGGCTCAGGCACGACATTCATCGCAGTCGGCGCCGCGCATCTCATCGGGCCCGACAGCGTGCTCGCCATGCTCGCCGCCCACGGCATCGTGGCCGAGCGGGTGCAGTAGTTCAGGTTATAGGGTGACGCGCGCGAGCTAAACCTCGGCCCATTTCCGCAGCAGGTTGTGGTACACCGCCGTCAGCCCAAGCACGGCCTCGTGCTTGTCGCCCAGTTCCGTGCGCGTCTTTATGATCGACTGGTCGAGCTGGTACAGCAGCGCGCGTCCGCCATCATCCTTCACCATCGACTGTATCCAGAAGAACGACGCCCAGCGCGAACCGCGCGTGATCTCTTCCACGCGATGCAGGCTGGTTGCGGGATACAGCACCATGTCGCCCGCCGCGAACTTGATGCTCTGCGTGCCGTACGTGTCCTCGATCACCAGCTCGCCGCCATCATAATCTTCCGGCTCGGTCAGGAAGAGCGTCGCTGACAGGTCAGTCCGCACGCGAATGTTGGGCCCCGCGATAAAGCGGATCGCATTGTCGACATGCGCGCCGAACTTCATGCCCACATCATACCGGTTGAACAGCGGCGGAAACACGCGGAACGGTACAGCCGCCGAATTGAAGCCATTCGACCGGCCCAGGGCGCGCAGCACGATATCGCCCAGCGCCCTCGCCTGTGGCGCATCCTCCGGCACCTGAAGATTGTGCTTGGCCAGCGCAGACTGCGCCCCGGCCGTGATCTTGCCGTCCACCCATTGCGTGCCCTCAAGCACGGAGCGGCAGTGCGCCACTTCGGCTTTCGACAATACGCTTTCGATTTTCACCAGCATGGCCAGTACCTAACAGGCAGCTCCATAAAACAGAAGGGACGGACCCAACGGCCCGTCCCCCCAACACGTCAGACCGTTATGCGCCTAGTACACGACGGAGAAGGTGCCCACGAAGGAGCGGCCCTGACCCGGCGTGACGCGGCTTCCGTGGATCTGGGCGAAGTACAGCTCGTCCGAGAGGTTGTAGCCGTTGAGCGCGACGCGGAAGCGATCCCAGCCATACGACACATAGCCATCCACGGTGGTGTAGGACGGCACGGCAGCTGTGTTGGCCGCGTTCAGCCAGACCTTGCCCTGGTAGGTGAGACCGCCGCCGACTTCGAGGCCGGCGAGCCCGCCGGTGAAGTTGTAGGTGGTCCACAGGCTCGCGCCGGTTTCCGGCGTGAACTGGATCGCCTTCCCGATGTTCGCCACAGTCGACGAGTCGGTGATCTTGGTATCGAGCCAGGTGGCGTTGACGTTGACGGACCACTGGTCGGTGACCATGCCGGCAACGCCGAGCTCGATGCCCGTGATTTCCTGCGCATCGCCCGAGCCGACCATCAGGTCGCCGTTCACGTCGAGGATCTTGGCGTTGCCCTTCTCTGTCTTGAAGACGGCGCCCTGAAGCTGGACGCGATCTTCGAACAGGCCGATGCGCCCGCCGAGTTCGATGTTGGTGTTTTCTTCCGGATCGAGATCCTTGTTCGACGCTCCAGTCGGCGTGGTCGGGTTGGAGATCGTGTCGCCATTGTTGGCGGATGCGCCCTGCGGCTTCGCCGATTCCGAATAGCTCAGATAATAGTGCTGGTTGGCGGCCGGCTCGAAGATCACCGCGATCTGCGGCGTGACGAAGTCTGACTTGGACGAGACGCCCACATATGTTGTGCCCGTCGTCGCGAATGTGGTCGTGTTCTGGTCGACCTCATACGAACCCCAGCGGAGACCGCCCGTCACCGACCACTGGTCCGTGAGCCACAGGCGCTCGCTTGCGAACACGCTGACGTCGCGCGTGGTCGTGTCGCGGATGTTGGATTTGCCCGGAGCAAGCGCCACGCCCGGCAGGAAGGCCGGATTGAGGATGTCGAGAGGCGTGCGGGTCGCGCCATAGGCGTACTGGTTGCGATCATTGTTCTGCCAGGTAGCGTCCACGCCGCCGACGAACTCGCTGCGAAGGCCGAACAGTGGGGCGGTGATGTTCGCCGCCGTAATGTTCTGCACGCCTTGCGTATCCTGATCCCACGGACCGGGGCCGCCGGGTGTCGTGACCGGAATGGTCGCCGCATTGCCATCGGTCAGCGCCGTGATGCAGGTCGCCGCGCAGCTGACAGGCGTGAAGCGAGCGAAGCGCTGATAGAAGCCCCAGCGCAGATCGCTCGTCAGCGTCAGCCAGTCATTGGCCTGGTGACGCAGGCGCGCCGTGATCGTGTCGACCGTCGTTTCATCGACGTCGCTGGTGTAGCCGTAGAAGTTCTTGGGGTTTACGCCGTAATCGGTGATCGGCACGCCGTTGATGACGGGGATGCCGTAATCGGTCAGCTTCTCTTCCCGTTGGTGCAGGTAGGCGACCGTAACGGTCGTCGGCGAGTCGAGGCCGAACGCGAATGACGGCGCAACGCCCCAGCGTTCCGAATAGATGTGGTTGCGGCCGGTGTTCCCGTTCTCGTGGGACATTGCTGCGAGGCGGCCCGCCATGCCGCCACCGAAGTTCTGGTTCCAATCGCCGGTCACGCGCAGATAGTCAGCATCGCCCACGGCGATGGCGGCCGAGCCGTTCGTGTCGGCATACGGCGTCTTGGACGAGGTGTTGATGCCGCCGCCGGCAGCGCCCCGGCCGAACGCGGAAGCGGACGGGCCTTTGAACACTTCGACCTGGCCGTAGTTGAACGAGTCGCGCGTATAGACGCCGAAGTCGCGCAGGCCGTCCGTGAAGATGTCGTTCTTGGCGGAGATGCCGCGGATGAAGAACTGGTCGCCGCTCATGACGCCGCCTTCACCGATCTGCGTGGTGATGCCCGGCACGTTGCGCAGCGCTTGCTCGAGCGAGGTGACGCCCTGCTCCTGCAGCGTCTTCTCGTCGATGATGTTCACGACCTGCGGCGCATCTTCCGCATTGACCGTCGCAACCGACGACACGACGCGGCGGCCCAGCACGTAAACGCGATCGCGCTCGCCCTCGTTGGAGCCACCCGCCTGCGGCTGGTCATTGTCATCGGCCGACGTGGACACTTTGTCCGGGGTCGGTCCTGACTGCGCGTAGGCCGGCAATGCACCTGCAGCGGCCGCGAGCACCAGGGCGAGCGCCGCCCCTGAACGCAAGCTGCCGAGCCCGGCCGGTTGGCCGGATTTGAGTTGGTTTGACATCCCGATGTCCCCGGATTGAAACAAGTTGATACAGACTTGAAAACGACTCGCAAGTGCAGCTGGCCTGTACGTCGGGGAAATCGCGAATGCAAGTGCCTCGCAATTACAATTGCACAATTTGGTCTTGGACGGCTTCAAGTCTGCGCCGGTCAGCGCCTCTCACGCGCGCCGTGCGTATCGCTCTGCTCTTCTGAATGCAGAGCTGAGCTGGCGAGATCGTCAGACGCTGTTCGGTCCCGATCGCGGCGTGCTGCGCAAATCGGGCAAGCCCTGATCCGACGCGATCCGACCCCGCGCAAAAAATTGGGGCGGCTTCGCTAGGAAGCCGCCCCAGGCAGAATGGCGCGATCCGGGGAGGAAATAAGGACCGCACCGAGGGTTGTGTGTGAGCTTCCGCCCGAAACTTCTGGCCCCTGCCCGCCAGCCGCCCCTCATCTCGGGGCCAGCCACGCTGCAACAGCGGCAACAAAGCCAGACCTACGCGGGCAGACTTTTAATTGCAAGTGCTTCGCAAGTGCAATTAAGTCGCAGCGCCTCGTACAGGCCAAAAAAAGCGCCGGCCTCTGAAGAGGTCGGCGCCAGGCAGCGTCTAGAACGATTGGGGAGGAGAGAAATCGTTCCGCGCGAGGGGGCCTTGCGGCCCCGAGAGAAAATCGTGACGGGAAGCGGCGCCGTAGAGGCCCTGGGGAGGAGGATAGAGGTCCTCCGGCGGCCTGCTTCCCGATTTTAGCTACCTAGGCGACGACGCGCGATGCGCCATCGAGCAGGTAGAAGAGGAACGCCGTGCCGAGCAGCGAGCCCGGGATGGCGATGAGAAGAGCCAGAAGTTCCTGGCGTGCTTCGGTGAACTTGGGGAGGAAAGTCATGTGCAGCTCCGTTTATATCCGGGGTCTCTAACGGCCCCTGGGGGAAGGTTTGGCAGGCGAGGCTCTTTGTCCCCGTCCGTGGATTGTATGTACCCTATGTCTGATCGGAATGCAATGAACAAAACTCTAAATGTTCAATATTTCTGCTGCGCATGCGATCACAGACGCGCGATTTCGTGCTGCGCTTGCTAACACAACGCACCTAAGGGGCGCTTAAAACCGTGATTACGCTTCTGTAAGGCAGGCCTTCAAGCCTAGCGACGAGCAGAAAGTCCCGTGAAAACAAGACTCAAAACTCCGTCCAGCTCTGGACGCAGCGCATCCAGCTGTTCCGTGGTCCACAATTGAGGGATTCGGAACTTCATCATCGCGCACTGAACCAGGTCCGCCGTGATGTTCAGATCGGCCGGCAGCGCGAAATCCCCCGACTCGCGGCCCTCATCGAGAATCCGCTCGATCTGCTTGCGCTCCTGGGCGGCTTCCTCGGCCAGATACTCCGGCCGCTCGCGCATCATGATCTCGGACAATTCCATCAGCTTGGGGTTTTCGGAGAAGACCCGGAACGTCCGCTCCAGCCTCGCCAGGAAAAAGTCCCGCATTTTCCGGGTCGCAGACCGCGCTGCATCCCGGATGATCTCCTCATAGATCCCGCGCGAATTGTTCGCGAACGCACGCGTCATTGCCTCGGCGATGTCGATCTTGGAGGGATAGAACCGGTAGATATTCCCAGCGGACATGCCGCAGTCCGCCGCGATCTCCGACATGGTGGTCTTGTTGTATCCATAGTGCAGGATACGTTCGGCCGCCGCCTTCAGGATGGCTTGGCGCGGGTCCTGTTTGGGATCGGCCTTGTCGGTCGAAATTGACGTCATGCGATATACTTACACCGGAACATTGAACGTTCAATGAAATCTTCAGAAGATATATCGCAGCGCGAAACGACTTTCCAGTCGGTCGGTGTCGCAGGAGCTGGCGCCTGGGGAACAGCGCTCGCTATTTGCGCACGCGCTGCCGGTCGCGACGTCAAAATCTGGGCGCGTGAGTCCGAGATCGCGAACGCGCTCACCAAGGGCGAAGGCAATCCCACCTTCCTGCCCAACGTGCCCATCCCCGCGATCGCTTCATCGACAGACATGGCGCATCTCGCAGACTGCGATGCGATCCTGCTTGTCGCTCCCGCCCAGCATCTCCGCGCCACGCTCAAATCACTCGCGCCGCATCTCAAGCCCGGCACACCCATCGCGCTCTGCTCGAAAGGCTTCGAGCGCGGCTCGCTCAAGATGATGACCGACGTGCTGGCAGAAGAAGCGCCCACCGCCTCCCCCGCCGTTCTCTCCGGCCCCTCCTTCGCCATCGACGTTGCGCGCGGCCTGCCCACCGCCGTCACCCTCGCCTGCGCCGACCGCGCCATGGGCGACACATGGATGCGCTCGATCGGCCGCCCGCACTTCCGCACCTACTGGAGCGACGATCTCATCGGCGCCGAAGCCGGCGGCGCGATCAAGAACGTGCTCGCCATCGCCTGCGGCGTCTGTGAAGGCCTGGGGCTAGGCCGCTCCGCCCACGCCGCCCTCATCGCACGCGGCTTTGCCGAGATGACGCGCCTCGGCGTGAAGCTCGGCGGTCGCGCCGAAACCCTCGCCGGCCTCTGCGGCCTGGGCGACCTCGTCCTCACCTGCTCATCCCCGCAATCGCGCAATATGAGCTTCGGCATGGAGCTCGGCCGCGGAAAAACCGCGCGCGAAATTCTCGACACGCGCAAGGCCGTCACCGAAGGCGCAGAGACCGCGCCCGCCGTCGTCGAGCTCGCCGAACGCCTCGGCGTCGACCTGCCCATCTGCAAGACCGTGCTCGCCCTCATCCAGGGCGAACTCGACGCGCGCTCCGCCGTCGACCAGCTCCTCAATCGCCCCCTCAAAGAAGAATAGCCCTCAAGCAAAAATAGAAAGCCTCCGCATGCCCCTCTTCGTCCTCTACGGTCAGGATAAGCCGAACGCGGTGGAGACCCGCAAAGCCACGCGCGAGAGCCACCTCGCCTGGATCGAGGCCATGAGCCCGCGCGTGAAGATCGCCGGCCCGATGTTCGCCGACGATGGCGCAACGCCCATCGGCTCCGTCATGGTCATCGAAGCCGACAGCCTCGAAGCCGCAAAAGCCGACTACGCCAAAGACCCCTACGCCGCCGCCGGCCTCTGGGCCTCCACCAGCATCCGCCAGTTCAACTGGGTGGTGAAACAATGACACGCGCCGGCATCCGAGCAGCGCTGTTCGCACTCTCGCTTGGCTTGGCCGCTCCCGCTCTCGCGCAGGAAACGCCAACGCCGCGCACTGATATCGAACAGCTCCGCAAGGAAGCCCGCGCTGAACGCCCCATCCGGGCCGCCGTCGCCGCCGCAGACCGCTCGCTCAGCGAACGCCTGCGCGATGAAACACGCGACATCGAGATCATCCTCAAAGCCTCGAAAGCCAAAGCCGGCGACAAGGTGCTCGATGTCGGTTCAGGCGGCGGCTATCTCGCCGTCGTCTTCTCCTATCTCGTCGGACCAAAAGGCCATATCGACCTGCACAACACGCCCGGCTGGATCGCTCAGTTCCCGACGATGGAGCCCGACGTTCAGAAGACCGCACTCAAGCAGCCCAACATCGCGTGGGTCACCGTACCGTGGAACAACCTCACCGCGCCTGACGAAACCTACGACGTCATCCTGCTCGGCCGCGTCTATCACGACGTCATCTATGAAGGCGGCGACTTCATCGACATGACCAACCGCTTCTACAGGATGCTGAAACCCGGCGGCCACGTCACGGTCGAAGACCACGACGCCGACGAACACATGCACCTGATGGAACAAGCGACGCTCCACCGCGTCAGCCACGGCGATGCGATCGCCCAGTTCACACAAGCGGGCTTCAAGGCGACAGACCTCATCCTCATCGACAGCAAATACGACGACCGCCGCTGGAACGTCTTCCGCCCCGGCGTGAAGGGAAGAACCGACCACTACATCGCCGTGTTCGAGAAACCGAAGCCGTAACCGACGCCAGTGATTGCACTCTTCCTCCGCGAAACGGGGAAGTCGACCAACGCGCAGCGACGAGACGCTGGGAGCAAGTCGAATCCGCTGCCGTCAATTTCTTTCAGAAACGAGGTATCGCTCCACCCAACTATATCGAGCTGCGTCTCGCACGAAATAGTTCTAAAAAGATCTTGAAAGTTCCGATCTTATCAATATAGTTCGTATATGCGCACTATTGAGATTTCGACGACAGTGTTTTCGGCGATTTGGGCGCGACACATCCAAGGCGAAGAATCTGAGGATCAGATACTCGCCCGATTGCTTGGGGTGAGCGGGCCCCGAGTTGCGACATCAAAGATCGCGATGAAGGGTAGAAAGAAGATGCGCTGGATCGACGATGTCGAAGAAGCGTTCCGCCGCTTGGGCGGACGCGCGCACTATGACGAACTATATGCAAGCGTCCGTGCGATTCGAGCTGAAGCGGGAAGATCGCTACCGCCTTCAACAGAAGCGATTATTCGACGGGAGGTTGAAAACCACTCATCGGACTCTGACGCCTACTTAGGAAAGCGAAATCTTTTCGTTGCGCCTGAAGGTCTTGGCGCAGGCGTTTGGGCTATTCGTTAAACCCGCACAAAATCCAGAAACACCGGCTCGCAATCCCCGAGCCGTTTTTCCTGATAGCGCGTCGTCACATGATCCGCCGGCGCCACGCGCCAGTCATCCGCACGCTCCGCGCCCCAGACAAACCGCCCATCGCGCAACACATCGGCGAGCGCGCGATCCGCATAATCCGCCCAGTCGGTCGCAAACCGCAAAGGCGCACCCGGCTTCATCACACGCGCCAGCTCCGCCACGAACGCCGACTGCACCAGCCGCCGCTTGCGATGCCGCGTCTTCGGCCACGGATCGGGGAACAGGATGAAAGCGCGATCCACCGAAGCATCCGCAAACGTCGCCACCAGATCGCGCGCATCGCCACGCCGCAGCTTCACATTCGACAGCTTCTTCTCATCAATCGCCGTCAGCAGCTTCGCGACGCCATCGACAAACGGCTCGGCCCCGATGAAGCCGACATCGCCATGCCGCTCCGCCTGCCCCGCCAGATGCTCACCCCCGCCAAACCCGATCTCGAGCCACACTTCGCGCGAGCCCGGAAACAGCTCCCTGAGTTGCAACGTCCCCGGCTCAACCACGGGCACGCCAATCGCCGGCAGAAGCTCATCCACCAGCGCCTGCTGCCGCTTCGACAACGGCTTCCCCGCCGCCCGCCCATAAAGCCGATGCTTCTGCTGCTCACTCATGCGGGCGTAAAATCACGTCCAGGCAACGCCGACAACCCTCGCCCCGCAAACACCGCCCCGTAGGGTGCATCAACGATGCACCGTGGCATGCGCCGGCGGTGCGGTGCATCGTTGATGCACCCTACAAGACCGGAATTGAGGGGTAGAGCGGGATAAATCCGTAGGACAACTTCCGCGCCCCCCAAACAAACTCAGCGCGTTAGCGCGAAAGTTTGGAGGACGGAGCTACGCAGAATCTACGGCGCCCCGTGCCGGGTTACTATCCAACCCATGACACGACACAAAACCGCGCAAACTGGATTAGGCACCCCGCAGCTTCCTCAGCTCTTGCTGACAGCTGTGCTGCGCGCTTTTGCGATGCTCGTGCTCCACGTCGCCTCAACCTTCCGGATGATCCGCCGCCGTCCCGCCGTGAATGCCACACGACAGATGCCGGCTGCTCTGCCCCAAGCGAAGACCGACACCCATTCCCAGGAAACAAACGCTGCTCAGCAAGGCAGCCCAACCACCCCCTCCGTCTCGCACGCTCCGCGTGCGATCCACCTCCCCCAGTTTTCAACTGGTGGAGGCAAACAGCGCTCCATTGCTGGCGACGAAGGGGAATTGCCTCCACCTGTGCGCAGCACTGGGGGAGGTGGATTGCGCGCTCTCGCGCGCAAGACGGAGGGGGCGCTTCACCTTGCCCCGACTCCAAACAAAAACGCGCCCGCCTAAGCGAGCGCGTTTTCAATTCAACCCATCACACCCCGCACCCTGCGGGATCGCGAACCTATGCCAGATCCTTCAGCTGGGCAGCGATGTCCGTTTTCTCCCACGAGAAACCGCCATCCGCATCCGGCTCGCGGCCGAAGTGGCCGTAGGCAGACGTGCGCGCATAGATCGGCTTGTTGAGGTCGAGGTGCGTGCGGATACCGCGCGGGCGCAGGTCCATCACTTCGCCCAGACGCTTCTCGAGCTTGGCGAGATCGCATTTCTCCGTGCCATCGCAGTTCGCATAGATCGACAGCGGCTCAGGCACGCCGATCGCATACGAAAGCTGGATCACGCAACGCTCAGCCAGACCCGCAGCCACAACGTTCTTCGCCAGATAGCGCGCGGCATAAGCGGCCGAACGGTCAACCTTCGTCGGGTCTTTGCCCGAGAAAGCGCCGCCGCCGTGCGGAGCCGCGCCGCCGTAGGTATCAACGATGATCTTGCGCCCCGTCAGGCCGCAATCGCCATCGGGTCCGCCGATCACGAACTTGCCCGTCGGGTTGATGTGCCAGATGCAGTTCTTGGCGATCGGCAGGGTGTCGCCCAGCGCCTGACGAATGTAGGGCTCAACGATCTTGCGGATGTCGTCCGACGTCTGCTTCGGGTCCGTGTGCTGGGTCGACAGCACGATCGACACCGCTTCCTTCGGCTTGCCGTTCTCATAGCGAACAGTGACCTGGGATTTCGCATCCGGCGCCAGCGTTTTCTCTTTGCCCGAATGACGCGCATCGGCCAGCAGCTTGAGAATACGGTGCGAGTACTGGATCGGCGCCGGCATCAGCTCGGGCGTCTCGTTCGTCGCGTAGCCGAACATGATGCCCTGGTCGCCCGCGCCCTCTTCCTTGTTGCCCGAAGCATCGACGCCCTGCGCGATGTGTTCGGACTGGCCGTGCAGCAGGACTTCGATGTCCGCATCGCGCCAGGAGAAACCTTCCTGATCATAGCCGATGTCCTTGATCGCCATCCGCGCGCGGTGGGCGATCAGATCTTTCGTAACCGCGTCAGTACCGCGGAACTCACCCGCGATGACCACCTTGTTCGTGGTGGCCAGCGTCTCGGCGGCGCAGCGCAGCGACCAGACGTCGAGACCCTGCTCGATCGTGGTCTTGTAATAGAGGTCGACAACCTCATCCGAGATCCGGTCGCACACCTTGTCGGGGTGCCCCTCGGACACGCTTTCGGATGTGAAAAGGTAATTGGAACGCGCCACGAAGAACTCCCGTGAAATGATCGGGATCGGGATAGCCCAACAAACCATATAAAGAAAGCTTTATACGATTTAGCGCAGCCAAACCCTGTGATCAGCTCTGTGGAGGGCTGCAGGCCTACTTCTGCTTCCGCGACGCCCAGGCCTGCTTTTTCACTTCAGCAACAAGGGCCGCGCGCACTTCTTCGTCCTGAATGCGGTCAAACGCCACGGCCAGCTCGTGCGCCTGCCCACTGGGTTCCCCCGCGAAATCGGCCGCTTCCTCGGCCAGTCCCTTGCGGCCACGGGCCGGCACCGGGTCGATGCCTTCGTAGAAATAGACGATCGTTGTCCGCAGAACCTTGGCGATCTCCCAGAGCCTGCCAGCAGAAACGCGGTTGTCGCCCGTCTCGTATTTCTGGAACTGCTGGTAGGTCACGCCGAGCTGGCCTGCGAGATCCTTCTGGGAAATGTCGCGCAGTTCGCGCAGCCCCCTGATGCGAGCACCCACAGCAACATCAATGGGCGAAGGCGCCCGGCTCTCAGCGGTCATGCGATAGCCCCCATCCAACCCTCGTCTTATGGCGCCAAACCTAGCGGCGTGGGAGCACCAACAACCCGAGGTTGAGGCCTATCAGGATGATCCAGAACATCCCGTCGCGCCAGTTGCTGTAAGGGGTCGGCTCGGCAGCTGGAGGAATTCGCGTGTCGAGGACGCTGGACTTCCAACCTTCGGGGTCTGCCCCGTAAATCGCCGGGTCAGCCGGGGCCGCCTTCGCGAACCAGCGGCCATAGGCGTCGATCATTCCGGTCTCGCCACGACTGGCGACTCGCGCCATCGGCAAGCCTTCTTCGATCGCACGATAGCGCGCCTGCGCCGCGTGCTGGCCCGGCCCCATCAATTCGCCAAACCAGGCATCGATGGTGATGTTGATCAGCCATTCCGGCCGGTCTGCGCCGTGCGGGGAAAGCCCCGGGAAGATCGCCTCGTAGCAGATCAGCGGGCCGAACGGCGGAATGCCGGCGACGTTTACGGTCGATGGTGGAGGTCCTGGTTCGAACCCGCCCGGAGCCAGATCCTGCAACGTCTTGAGGCCGAGCGTCTTCAGCACGCCAGCGAACGGCATGAACTCGCCGAACGGCACCAGCATGTGCTTGTCGTAGATATCCAGCGGCCCACGGAAGGCGCTGTCGCCACTCAGAACAGCCAGCGAGTTGTAAGCCTTCTCATCATCCGTCCCGATATTCTCGCGACGCGGCAGGCCCATGATCAGGCGGCGATTGCCGATCGCGCGGGTTACTACGTCGAGAGCCTCAGGCCATTCGAACAGGAGATAAGGCAGCGCGCCTTCCGGCCAGATCACGATCGGCGGCGCGTTGGCCGTGTCGGGCCCGCTGAGCGCGATGAAGCGCAGCACGATCTTCTCTGCAACGCCCGGCTTGTGCTTTTCAGCTTGCGGCACGCCAGCTTCCACCAGGCGCACCATAGGCCCGGTTGCAGGCGCATCAGGGATTTCGCCGATGCGCCGCGCGCCCCAGCCCCAGATCGCGCCGAACACGATGGCGGCGACGATGATCGGTACCGCACGCGAACCCGTCGTGCCACGCGCACGCCCATCCGCCAGCGTTGCAGGCGCCGCCATCGCCACGACCGTCAGAGCGGAAAGGCCATAGATGCCCCAGATCGCAGCCGACTGCGAAACCGCTTCGCCCGGCGACCAGATCATGCCCGGCAAATTCCACGGCAAACCGCCAATGCCGAACAGCGACGACCGGAACCACTCGGCGAACATGAATGTGACCGCAAATACGATCAGTCGCGCCGGCCCGGCATTCCAGAAACGGAAGCCGGCATTCATGAAGCCTGCGAGCAACAGCGCCAGTCCGCCCGGCAATGCGACCAGCGGCAACCAGATGAAGATCAGGTAGGCATCCGGCTCAACCAGGAACGCCCAGGCGATCCAGTGCATGCCGACGAGGTAGTAAGTGAACCCGAACGCGAAGACGCGCCAGAACGCAGCCGCCTTCGGCTTGGGTGCAAGGCGCGCAGCATCGAGCACCCACACGAGACCCGACAGCGCGATCGCGAACGCCGGCCAGATGAAGAAGGGCGGGAACGCCAGGTTGGCCACCGCGCCCAGCGCGGCGCAAAACGCAAAAACGCGCCACCCCTTGAGGCCAGCAACCCAGAGATAGGCGGGCGCCAGAAAATTCCCGCGTGTCGCCTGCGGCGATTGAGCAGCGTTTCGGCTGTCGGTCATGGCCCCTCCCCGGGGCGCCGTGTTGGGCGCGTTATCGGTCTATAGCCGCCGTCTTGCCCTCTGCAAGCGCCGTAGGCGCCGGCTTGGCAGCGCGGATGCGCAGACGGATCACACGACGCGGATCTGCAGTCAGAACTTCAATCAGCGGCCCGCGGGGATGCTCGATTGATTCGCCAGCCTGCAGCACGCGCCCACCAAGCGCGGCCACCAAACCACCCATGGTTTCGACCTCTGATTCGAACTCGTCGACATAGAGCGGCAAACCCGTCTCCCGCTCGACATGCTCGATCGTGGCAAGGCCATCGACATCCCAGATCGACCGGCCGCGGCGCGCAACCTTCGGACGGGCGTCGTCGTGCTCGTCTTCGATGTCGCCGACAATGCCTTCGACCAGATCCTCAAGGCACACCATGCCACCCGTGCCGCCGTATTCGTCGACGACGATAGCAATGTGGATGCGGCTCGACTGCATCTGGATCAGAAGGTCCGGCAACAGGATCGATTCCGGCACGAACATGATGTCGCGCACCAGCTTTGCGATCGGGCTCGTCAGCAGGTCCGGACTCCAACCTCGGCGCACGCCTTCGGTCACCACATCCTTGATGTGGATGAAGCCCAGCGGCTCGTCGATCGAATCGCGGAAGACGGGCATGCGTGAATGCGCTTCGGTAGCGAACACACCGAGCACTTCGCCAATGTTCGCCGTGATTTCAACGGCAGCGATATCAACGCGTGAAGTCATCACATCGCGGACGCTCGATGTCTCGAACTCCTTGAGGCGCAGACGAATGGCCGATGGCGTGGCGGCGGGCGTGGCCACCGCCACATGCGTGTCGGGCTCGGGCCCGCCAGCGATCAGTCGTGCGAGACGCGTGCGAAGCGTCTCTTTCTGCGGAGGCTCTCCATCGTTCGACATGCTTAGCCCTCCCCCATTCCGTCACTGTGATCACCACCGGCATAGGGTCCGGTAGCATAAGGATCAGGCCAGCCGAGGCCGGCGAGAAGTTTCGCTTCGAGTGGTTCCATGACCTTCGCATCTTCCATGTCGATGTGATCATAGCCAAGCAGGTGAAGAAAGCCGTGAATCAACAAGTGGCTGATATGCCCATCGAACGGGCGCCCCATTGATTCGGCATCTTTCAGGGCCGTCTCATAGCCGATGGCGATATCGCCCAGATGTGCAGGTTCGCCAGCGATTTCAGGGCCATCGGAGGGGAATGACAACACATCCGTCGGCTTGTCGAAGCCGCGCCACTGCTTGTTGAGCGCGTGCATTTCCGCGTCGTTTGTCATCAGGATCGACACTTCGCCAAACGAATCCATGACGGTTGCGGCATGAACCAGCACACGCGTCGCCAGCGCCTCGACATCGCCAAGCGCTTCCCAGCGCGGGTCCGCGATCCGGAGATCGGCTGAAAGATCGCCAATGGCGGCGGGCGTGCTCACGTGCGCGCAGCGCCCTTTGCAGCGTCCTTGTCGTAGGCATCGATGATGCGACCGACGAGCTCGTGACGAACCACGTCGGCACGCGTCAACTCTTCGAGCGCCACGCCCTGCACGCCCCGGAGGATGTTGATAGCGTGGCCGAGGCCTGATGTGAGATTGTTTGGAAGATCGGTTTGCGACGGATCGCCCGTGACCACCATTCGGGAGCCACGACCCAGACGCGTCAGCACCATCTTCATCTGCGGCACGGTTGCGTTCTGCGCTTCGTCGATGATGACGAAAGCGTTCTTCAGCGTACGACCGCGCATGAAGGCAAGCGGAGCGACTTCAATCTCGCGGCGCTCCTTGCGGCGATCTACCTCTTGCGCGCCGAGGCACTCGTTGAGCGCATCCCAGATCGGCAGCATGTAGGGGTCGACTTTTTCTTCCAGCGCGCCGGGCAGGAAGCCGAGCTTCTCGCCAGCTTCAACGGCAGGGCGCGCCACGATCAGACGTTCGCGCTTGCCGGCTTTCAGTTCAGCGGCGCCGACGGCGACGGCGAGATAGGTCTTGCCGGTGCCTGCGGGACCGACGCCGAAGATGAGTCCAAGATCATCGCGGCGGAGCTTTTCGAGATAGGAGCGCTGGCCCGGCGTCTGCGCCATGACGGGCTTGCGCAGTCCCATGATCGCGTCGCCCGATGCGGCGGCCACGCCATCGGCAACAGACAACCGGATAGCCGCTTCGAGTTCGGACGCGCTGGCTTCTGCGCCATTCGAAATGCGACGCGCGAATGCCTGCAGCGCATCGGCGGCCTTGCGGGCGCCTTCGCCATTGCCGGTCACGATGATCTCGCCGCTCTGACCCTGGCTGTCGACACGCACGTCATCGTCCGCGAACGCCTGTTCGAGGAGCTGAAGGTGCGTGTGCGCGGGGCCGCAAATGTCGCGCAGCATCTTGGGGTCAGACACCGGAACGGTAATGCGATTGGCGCGCGTGGATTTCGGTTTGATGCTCAAGCCTCAACCTCTGTTGTGACGAGCCGCCCCGAAAGGCTCGACATTGTTGCCCCCACGATTTCGACTTCCGCGATGCGGTTCGCCAGATGCACTCCATTATCGACGTGCACGGGCTGCATGTAGGGTGAATAGCCCAGCACCTGCCCCTTGTGCTTGCCCTGACGCGCAAACAGCACGTTGAGTTTCCGGCCGACGGTCGCGAGATTGAATGCGCGCGCTTGTTCGGAGAGCAGCTCCAGAAGACGCGCGAGACGTTCTTCCTTCACCTGCTCCTCGACCTGGAGGTGCATGCCTGCGGCGGGCGTTCCGAGACGCGGCGAGTATTTGAACGAGAAATTCTGCGCGAAACCAACTTCGCGGATGAGCTGCAGCGTCGCTTCGAAATCCGCGGCGCTCTCGCCCGGAAAGCCGACGATGAAGTCGGAGGCGAAAGCGATATCCGGTCGCGCCGTGCGCACGCGTTCGACAATGCGGAGATAGTCGGCCGCCGTGTGCTGGCGGTTCATCGCTTTCAGAATGCGGTCTGATCCGGATTGTACCGGCAGGTGCAGGAAGGGCGACAGAATTTCGACATCGCGGTGCGCTTCGATCAGATCATCCGCCATGTCACGCGGATGCGAGGTGGTGTACCGAATGCGCTCGATGCCGCCGATCTTTGCGACGTGGCGGATCAGGTCGCCGAGGCCCCATTCCCCGCCCTGGCGGTCAAGCGCGGGTGCAGCGCCATGCCAAGCATTCACGTTCTGGCCGATCAGCACGATCTCTTTCACGCCATTGCGCGCAAGCTCGCGGGCCTCGGCGATGATCGCATCCGTGCCGCGCGAATACTCGGCGCCGCGTGTGTAAGGAACGACGCAGAACGTGCAGAACTTGTCGCAACCTTCCTGCACGGCGAGAAAGGCTGACGGTCCTGACACGTCGCGCGTCTTCGGCAGCGCGTCGAATTTTTCTGCGGCTGCGAAATCCGTTTCCAGCACGTCGCCCGTCTTGCGCGACAGGCGCGCGATCATCTCCGGCAGGCGGTGATAGGATTGCGGGCCGACCACCATATCGACCGACGGCTCGCGGCGCATGATCTGTTCGCCCTCGGCCTGCGCAACGCAGCCGGCGACCGCCACGCGTAACACGCCGCCCGTCTGTTCCTTCAAGACGCGCAAGCGGCCGAGTTCGGAGAACATTTTCTCCGTCGACTTCTCCCGGATGTGGCAGGTGTTGAGAACGACGAGTTCAGCGGCTTCGGGCGAATCCACGGGCGCATAGCCGAGGGGCTTCAGCACGTCGCGCATTCTCTCGGAGTCGTAGACGTTCGCCTGACAACCGTACGTCTTGATGTAGAGGCCCTTGGTATTGGGCTTCTGGGCGGTATCAGCCATGCGGCTACTTTTTCTCGTCCTCGTTCAGAGGAACGCCATAGAGCTCGAGGCGGTGATCGACGAGGCGATAGCCAAGCTTGCGGGCAATTTCGATCTGCAGCTTCTCGATCTCGTCCGAATGGAATTCCACGACCTCGCCCGATTTGGCGTCGATGAGGTGGTCGTGATGCTCTTCCGGCGCTTCTTCATAGCGGGAGCGGCCATCGCGGAAATCGTGACGCTCGATGATGCCCGAGTCCTCGAACAGCTTCACGGTGCGATAGACCGTCGCCAGCGAGATGTTGGAATCGACCGCAGCGGCACGGCGGTGCAGTTCCTCGGCGTCGGGGTGATCGTCTGCCGTTGACAGCACGCGCGCGATGACGCGGCGCTGCTCGGTCATGCGCAGACCTTTCTCGATACACCGTTGTTCGATCACCAGGACCTCCTTCGCGTGACGTCCCGGCGTGAACGGGATCACTTGGCACATATGCGGGTCAGGCGTCGTCCTGTCCACTGACGGGCCCAACCTTCCGGGACATGACAAGCGCATCCACTCGCCCATTCCGCGTATGATAATAGGCCTTCCTGACCCCGATTTCCACGAATCCCGACGATTTGTAGAGACCAATTGCTGGAAGATTGTTGCGGGCAACCTCGAGAACCCAGCGTTCAAGCCCGCGAATCCGCGCTTCATTGTCGAGTGCCTGGAAAATTCGCCTTCCAAGGCCGGTCTGGCGACTGGCCGGATCGGTCGCGATGGTGAGCAATTCTGCGTCAGCGCCGGCTTCCAGGGCGAGGCCGAAGGCTTCTGTCCCCTCATTTCCGGCAACCATGGCGATGGCTTCCGGGCGCGCCAGCCAGGTTTCGAAGTCGGCCGTCGTCCATCCGTCATCAAAGGACCGCCCATGGATGGCGGACAGTGCCGCGGCATCTCCATGAACCGCGCGGCGAATGCTCATTGCCCGACCGGGCGCATGGGAGTGGCGTCGGGCTCCCGGACATAGATGGGCCGGGGTAGCGGCAGATCGCCGGTCAGGCGGGCCGCAAACAGGGCGGCGGCGCGGGCCGAGGGCTTGGTGTCCATGCCGGGCAATTCCAGCGACGCGACCGCACCGTAGGCCGCGCCGGCTTCGGCAACCATCGAACGGATCTTTGCCTCGTCGGCTTCACCGGGCCCTTCAACGCCCCTGCCCGCTTCGATCCGCTGGTACCACCAGGTGCGTTCAGGCGGACGCCGCTTGGCCGCAAGCACGCCGAGAACGTGGCCATCCGGCACGAGCCAGTCCAGAGCCTCAAGGCTGCTGACGCCGACTGCCGGCTTGTCGAGCGACAGGGCAAGACCGCGCACGAAGGCAACGCCCACGCGTACGCCGGTGAACGAGCCCGGCCCAACGACGATGGCAATACGATCAAGATCAGTGAACGCCGTCGCGCTCTCGCGCATCAGCTTCTCGACTACGGGCGCAAGGCGCGCATCATGGCCCTGCTGCATCGGTTCGCTGAGCTCAGCCACGACCACGCCATCGCGCACGAGAGCGGCCTCGCAGGCGTCGGCGACTGTGTTGATGCCCAGAACCAGCATGACGTCAGAGGATGCGGCAGGCTTCGTCGAAATCGAGGCGCGGCGCGCGCGGGCGAACCCGCGTTTCGTCGCCATGACCGATATTGACGAGGAAGTTGGAGCGCCAGGACTTCATCGTGGGATCGCTGGCGAAGAATTCCTTATCCACGCCATCGCGCCGGAAGCCACCCATTGGCCCGCAATCGAGACCCAGCGAACGCGCTGCCAGGATCAGATAGGCGCCCTGCAAGGTGCCGCTCTGGATCGCGTTCCATTCAGCGTTGGCGGGATCAGCGAACCAGTCTTTCGCATTCGGTGCGTGCGGGATCAGCTTGGTGAGATGATCAGCAAAGGCAAGATCGTAGGCGACGATCGCCGTGTAGGGCGCGTCCATCGTCTGCTTGCGGTTGCCTTCGTCGAGATGCGGCTCAAGCCGCGCCTTGGCTTCCTTCGTATGCAGGAACAGGAAACGCGCCGGCGTGATGTTCGAGGCCGTCGGGCAGAGCTTCAGGAGATCGTAGGTCGCGCGGATCAGGACTTCCGGCGTCTCTTCGTCCGTCCATCCGCGGCGTGTGCGAGCGGTACGGAAGATCTGGTCCAGCGTGGCATCGGAGAGCGGCTTGCCCATCAGGCGGCCGCCTCAACAGCCGTCACTTCCGGCACGTAGTGGCGCAGCAGGTTCTCGACGCCCTGCTTCAGCGTCAGCGTCGAGGACGGGCAGCCAGAGCAGGCGCCACGCATCGACAGATGCACGATGCCTGTGTCGACATCGAAGCGGCGGAAAACGATGTCGCCGCCATCATTGGCGACGGCCGGGCGCACGCGCGTTGCGATCAGTTCCTTGATCTCGGCGACGATCTCAGCAGTTTCGCCTTCGTAGACGACCTCGTCTTCGTCAATGACAGCTTCCGCCTTGCCGGCGTCAACGATGACTGGAGCGCCGGATACGAAATGGTCCATGATCGCAGCCAGAGCCTGCGGCTTGAGCACGGCCCAGTCTGCTTCGTCGGTCTTGGTGATCGAGACAAAGTCGGCGCCGAGGAACACGCCCTTCACACCGTTGATGCCGAACAGCGCGCTGACCAGCGGCGAGGCGACGGCTTCTTCCTGCGAGATGAACTCGTATGGCGTCGCCGGAGACACCTCTTCGCCGGGCAGGAATTTGAGCGTTGCCGGGTTAGGCGTCGGTTGGGTCTGGATGAACATTGCTACCACCGTGGCGGATAAACCGCCTGTTTCTGACCGCTAGATGGGCCCAACGGCCCCCGCATGCAATGCGCTGTCAGCCCGCAAGGCCACCGATCTCGTCCAGTTGTGCGTCCGTCACGTCGCCAGGGACTACGGTTACCGCAATCGGGCGAGCGGCCAGCCGTTTTCCCTTCGCAAGGCGCGAAACCAGCGGCCCGGGTCCCCGCCCCGTGCCGGCAGCCAGCACCAGCACCTTAATGGTGGTATCCTTGTCGATCAGCTTCCGGATCGCATCGACCGGGTCTTCTTCGCTGATCACCAGCTCTGCCTTCACGCCGACCCGCCGCTCGACAGCGTCGGCATGTTTCGTGGCCTTGAGGCGCGCCGAATCCAGCGCGTCCTGACTGATATCCTTGTCGAGCCCAATCCAGCCGCCGAGGCCGGGTGTCTCGGCGCTGCGCAGGATCACGAGGCCCGAGCCCACCGCCTTGGCGCGCATGCCGGCGAAGATCAGCGCTTTCAGGCACTCCTCGGTCTCATCGGAGACCGCCAGGAATTTTCGTGAAATATCGGTCATGTTGGCATCAGGCGCTGTCGCGAGCGTCCGGTCAAGCCGGCTTACCTGGCAGCGCCGGGGGTAGTCGTGCTTGGTGCTACGACTGGAGCCGCAGCAACAGCCGGGACCGAAGCCGGGGCAAACGAAGCCCGGAAGCTTTCCGTGGCCTTCTGCGCCTGACCGATCAAGAAGCCCATCGAGGTCGCGTGGTTGCCGAACAGCGAACCATCCGGATCACCATTGAGGACGATCAGCGGGTGGAATTGCGCTGCAGATTTCCAGGCCGCCATAGCTTCCTCACGCGCTTTCGCAGCAGCGGGCGTTTCTGGCCATTGCAGCGAGTCGAGCACGGTGAAAGCCACAGCCGCCCTGCCCTTGGCCGCGTAAACGGCGCGGGTCGCATCTTCGTCGAAAGGATTTCCGCCGACGCTTTTGGCGGATGCGGCGATCTCTTCCTGGCTGATCTCGCCCCAGGACGAGAGCAGGCTGAGCTGTTCAAACACCTGAGCCGGAGTCGAGACGCTGGACACGTCACGGCGGCGGAGGCGGCGGTCGTAATTGTTCAGGGCGTCGCGTGCGGCCAGCAGCTGGACCGCTGTCGAGCCGGATGAAATCAGGCGCGAGGCAGCCTCTAGATCCGCATCTGCGCGGTTGGCAGCGATGGCCTGTGTATTTTCGAGCTTGATGAAGTCGCCCAGACTGGACGCCATGGCGGCCTGATAGGCGGGCTTGGCGGTGAGACGCGCCATCGGCGACCAGGCAGGCGCGTCAGCGGCCCAGCCGAGATCGTTGAAGTGCTTTTCCAACAGTGCAGACGCGCCGCCCACCCATGGGGCGGTCCAATCCGAGCGCATGGCAGTCTTGCCGATATCGCCATCGCCCACATCACTCGAAGCGATGACCATGGCGGGGTAAGCGCTGATGCCGGCCACGATGACGGCCGCGTTGAACCAGAAGCGGGCATGCTGGAACAGCGTCTTGCCGTGATGTTCATCCTCGCCGGCTTCGTCATCGGCGTGGTCGTCGTTCAATTCGCCTTCGATGACATCTTCATCGGCGGTTTCGGGCTCGATCTTGCGAAGCGGGAACGGCTTATCGGTCTCGCCGGCCTTGGCAGCCGTCGTTTCATCATCGACCACGACCATGTCGCGGCGCAGTTTCAGTACTGACATCGCCCAGCCCCGGTTTACGGCCCACGCGAACCGTGAATCGGTCCGCCGTTAACCACAACCCAATATTCGCTAATGTGAAGTTACCGAAGTTACCAACACCCTAACCGGCTACCTTAACGCAGGATGCAAGGAGAGGGTTTCAACACGTCCGGATTCTAATTCGATTTGAATCGGAAATGTGGCGCCCTCAGCCAAAGGCTTGGGACCGAACACCATCAGATGCATGCCGTTAGGCGCGAATTCCACGGCTTTGCCGGCTGGAAGCTCGACTTCATGCAGCTGTTTCATGGACACCTGATCACCCGTTCTCACGGAGGTGTGCATCTCCACCCGGTCCGCCAGAGGCGACGAGACACCGGTGATGCGATCAGCCACAGGCGATGTGACCGAGAAATAGGCAACGCCGATTCCTGTGGAGCCCAGCGGTGGGCGGTACTGGTCGCCGGAAATCTGGAGGGGAGATGCACCCTGGCTGCAGGCTGCAAGGCCGCAAGTAGCGAAGCCCAGCGCGATGGCGGCGATCAATCGCTTCAATGCGGCCTCCCTGATTGTGACAGAGATAGGTGGCGGGAGGCAGGGAAGGAATGCGCTAGAGGGTCACTGGCGGCGGGGTTGATGGCGTAAGGCCCGTTACGGGCGCCAGAAGCCGATGACGCGGCGGACTTCGTCCATCACGGGGGCCGCGATCGCGTTGGCCCGCTCGCCGCCATCCTTGAGGATTGCGTTGATTTCGGCCGGATCATTCATGAGGCGGCGCATGTTGTCAGCGACGGGGCCGAGCTTGGCGACGGCGAGGTCTGCCAGCGCAGGCTTGAACTTGCCGAAGCCGTGGCCGCCGAACTCTGCCAGCACGTCTGCTTGCGTCTTGCCGGCAAGCACAGCGTAGATGCCGACGAGGTTGGCAGCTTCGTTGCGGCCTTCGAGACCCTTCACTTCCGACGGCAGGGCGTCGGAGTCAGACGTCGCGCGCTTGATCTTCTTGGCGATGTCATCGGGCGTATCGAGCAGGTTGATGCGCGAGGCGTCGGACGGGTCCGACTTCGACATCTTCTTCGAGCCATCCTTGAGCGACATGATCCGGGCGCCCGGACCCTGATACATCGGCTCGGGCAGCGGGAAGAAGCCCGGCGCGTTGAAGTCGCGGTTGAATTTGCCAGCGATGTCGCGGCTAAGCTCGAGGTGCTGCTTCTGATCTTCGCCAACCGGAACGTGCGTGGCTTTATAGGCCAGGATGTCCGCCGCCTGCAGCACCGGATAGTCGAACAGACCGACCGAGATGTTCTCCGCATCCTTGCCCGAGGACTTGTCCTTGAACTGGGTCATGCGTTCGACCCAGCCCATGCGGGCGACGCAGTTGAAGATCCAGCCAAGCTCGGAATGGGCCAGCACTGAGGACTGAGCGAACACGATCGACTTCTTCGGGTCGATGCCGGAGGCGATGTAGGCTGCAGCGATCTCGCGGGTTTGCGCGGCGAGCAGTTTCGGGTCCTGCGGGACGGTGATGGCGTGCAGGTCAACGACGCAGAAGATGCAGGGCATTTCGTCCTGCATGGCGACGAACTTCACCAACGCGCCGAGATAGTTGCCAAGGTGCAGGCTTCCCGAAGGCTGGACGCCCGAGAAAACGCGCTTGGGGCCGGCATAGGCGGCGGGGGTCTGGTCAGCCATGTTCTTATCCTCGAAGCCGGGGCTTTATCAGCCCTCGCCTCCTCCCGACAAGGCGACGCCCGGCGCGCCCTTCTCACGACGCAGCGAGGCCTTGACCTCGGACAACGACACCGCCCGGAAGGCGACAGCCGCCGCGCCATAGATCAAGACGCCCAGCACGATCACCACAAGAACCGCGATTTCCTTGTGCAACAGCACCCGCGCGAGCAGCGGATACTGCCAGGCGCAGACGCCGATAAACGCGCCCATCGGGACCGAGGCGAGGCCAAGCCGGAACATGCGCGACCACACGCGACCGCCCATCTTGTAAGCTCCGTCACGCGCCAGCGTACCCGCAAGCAGGAAGACGTTGATCCAGGCCGAGGTGCTGGTCGCTATGCCGAGGCCGATCGCACCATCGACACCGACGGTCGGCAGCCAGAACCACAGGGTCGAACCGATGATGACCGTGGTGACAACCGAAACCAGCGAGAACTGCATCGGAACTTTCGTCTTCTGGCGCGCGAAGAAAGGCGGCGTGAAAACCTTGAGCAGGACGAAGGCGGGAACGCCCCACGCGAACTGGCGCAACACTTCGGCCGTGCGGTGTGCGTCGGCGCTGGTGAAGGCGCCGCGCGTGACCGTGGCGTCGATAATGAAGAACGGCATGATCAGCAGCGCAATCGCCGCCGGCAGGGTGAAGGCCATCGACAGGCCGATGCCGTCATCCATGGTGCGGTCGGCGCCCGCTTGATCATTCTCCGCGAAGTGACGTGTGAGGCGCGGAACCAGCGCAAGGCCCACAGCCACGCCGATTAGCCCAAGCGGAAGCTGATAGAGGCGATCGGAGTTGTAGAGCACCGAACGCGCACCCTCGTCTGAACCCGAGAGCATTTGGGTGACGAGCGAATTGACCTGCAGCGCCCCGCCCGCAATCGCTCCGGGTACGGCGATGGCAAGCATCCGCTGCACGCTCTTGCTAACAACCGGGAAGCCGACGCGCAGGTCGACGCCGAGCTTGCGAGCGCCCCACCAAAGCAGCGTACACTGCAGCACGCCCGAGACAGTTACCGCACTTGCAGTCGCGAGCGCCGCGGTGTCTCGGTCCTGAACCAGCAACAGCGGCACCAGTGTACAAACATTGAGCAGGATTGGTGCGCCTGCCGTCAGCGCGAAACGGCCCAGCGTGTTAAGTACGCCCGACAGCAACGAGGCCAGCGTCATGCAGACAAGATACGGCATGGTCAGCTGCGCCATCAGCGTCGCGATCGCCAGCGTATCTGGATCATCGACATAGGCCGAAAGTAGCGCCGGCATCACGAACGGCATGGCGACTTCAAAAGCGATGCATACCAGCGCCACCACCGTGACGATGAACGCCATGGCCTGCGAGGCGACTCTGTCTGCTTCGGCAGGTCCGTCCGTTACGCGGGACTTGGCGAACACCGGCACGAAGGCCTGCGCAAATGCACCCTCGGCGAACAGGCGGCGGAACAGGTTGGGCAGCATCTGGGCCGTAGCCCAGCAATCCATCAGCGGCCCCTGCCCGCCGAAGCGCGCGTTCAGAGCCAGGTCGCGGGCGAAGCCCAGTACCCTGCTCCCAAGCGTGAAGAAGGTCTGCACGAAGACGTTGCGGGCAAGCGACATGGGTTGTTCCGGCTATCGGTCGAACGACGCAGGCGCTCGCGCGAGAGTGTGGGCAGGGATGCGCGGCGCCGTCGGTGAATGGGAGCGCAGAATCTCCTCAAGACGCTTACTAAGTGTTTCATCCATCTCCGGCGGCATGATGCCGCCGTTCAGATGTTCCACATAGAAGACGTCGTGAACCCGTTCGCCATAGGCGCCCACATGGGCGGACCGGATCGACAGGTTCGCATCCACCAGCTCGCGGGCGATGTCGAACAACAGGCCCTGACGGTCGCGTCCCGAAACCTCGATGACCGTCGAGGTCGCTGACGCAGTTCGATCAATGAGGATGGTCGGCGAAATAATGAAGGCGGCGTGACGGCGGCTGGCGGCGGGTGCCTTGCCAGGCTTCTTCACGCCTTCGCCGCCGGCAGCGGCGGCGCGAAGATCCGCAATGATGCGGTCAAGCGCATTCGGGTGATCCGATCCCAACGGTTGGCCGCGCGAGTCCTGAACCTCGAAAATGTCGAGCACGCGGTTCTCGCCGGATGCGTACAGGTGCGCGGCAACGATGTTGGCGCCGGCCGCGCTGAGCGCACCGCAGAGATCGGCGAACAGGCCAGGGCGATCAGGGGCCGCGACGAGGATTTCGGTGGTCGAACGGCCGGCATCGACGTTGGAGCCAACGACGATCGACTGCGAGCCGCTATTCGCCAGAGCGGCGGCGTGGCGCGCCTGCGTTTCCGGTGGGAAGCTGGTCCAGTAGGCCGCTTCGATGGCTGCGAGTTGCGGCGTGGGACCTATGCGATCGGCCAACAGGTTGCGAGCAGCTTCGGCGCGATCGGCAAGCTGGGCGCGCACGCTGTGCTCATCCGTACGGCCGCCGCGCAGGGCGGCTTCGGTGGCATAGTAGAGATCGCGCAGGAGCTGGCCTTTCCAGCCATTCCACACGCCCGGACCAACGGCGCGAATATCCGCAACAGTCAGGATCAAGAGCAGACGCAGGCGCTCGAGGTTGCCGACGCGCTCTGTGAACTTCGCAATTGTTTGCGGATCGGAGATGTCGCGGCGCTGTGCTGTATCGCTCATCTCGAGGTGGTTACCGACGAGCCAGGCGACGAGTTCGGCCTCATCCTCAGCGAGGCCGAGACGCAAGGCTGCCGCCCGCGCCTGCTTGGCGCCCTCGATCTGCTGGTCGCCCTTCCCCTTGCCAGTGTCGTGCAGAAGCATGGCAAGATAGAGCGCGCGGCGGTTCAGGATCTTCGGGAAGAGCTCCGTCGACAGCGGATGGAGATCCTTCTCCGTCCCGCGCTCGATGTCGTGGATTGTTTCGACCGCTTTCAGCGTGTGCTCGTCCACAGTGAAGTGGTGATACATGTTGAACTGCGTCTGCCCGACGATGCGGCCGAACTCCGGCAGGAAGCGACCGAGCACGCCGGTCTCGTTCATCAGCGGCAGGATGCGGCTTGAATGGTTCTTGCCGGCGACGATATCGAGGAACATTGCGCGCGAAGTCGCGTCCGTACGCGCCTGACGCGTGACGGCCCAGAGCGAGCGGCGCGCCGCCGTCATTGCTTCGGGGTGAATGTCGACATCGCGATCATTCGCCAGCCAGAACAGGCGCAGCAGCTTGCTGGTGTCTGTGACGAACATGTCCGGATCAGTTATGGTCAGGCGCCCGCCATCCATGGCAAAGCCCTGCTCCTTGAGCGGTTTGGCAGCGGCGGCTCCGAGGAAACGTGGACGTCCGCCGGGACGTTTCTTTTCGTCGACCTCCAGCTTGGCGCACAGGATGCGCGTCAACGCGCCGACTTCCTTCGCGGCCAGGAAATAGCGCTTCATGAAGCGCTCGACCGCGTTGACGTTCTGGCGCGCCGTGTAGCCCATGCGCGTTGCCATCTCTGGCTGCAGGTCAAACGACAGACGCTCTTCGCCCCGCCCCGTGAGGAAGTGCAGATGGCAGCGCACCGTCCAGAGGAAGCGCGCTTCGCGCAGGAAGATCGCCTTGTCCGCCGGCGTGAACGCCGAGTTGTCGAGCACTTCCTGTAACGTCTTGCCGCCGTGAATGTACTTCGCCAGCCAGAACAAAGTCTGCAGATCGCGCAGGCCGCCCTTGCCGTCTTTCACATTCGGTTCGACGCGATAGCGCGAGTCACCCTCGCGCGCGTGACGGTCTGCCCGCTCCTGCAGTTTTGCAGCGACGAATTCTGCGCCGCGGCCCTGGATAACATCCTTCTGGAAACGTTCTTCCAGCTTGTCGTAGACCCCGCGATCGCCGAACAGGAAGCGCTTGTCGAGGATGGACGTACGGATCGTCACGTCTTCCTTCGACAACTTCACGCATTCATCGATCGTGCGGAATGAGTGGCCGACCTTCAGACCAATGTCCCACAGCGCATAGAGCATGTACTCGATGACGCTTTCGGCCCAGGCGGTCTGCTTGTAGCTACGCACGAACAGGATATCGACGTCGGACGATGGCGCCAGCACCGAGCGGCCATAGCCGCCCACCGCCACGACTGCCATCCGCTCCGCCTCGGTCGGATTGTGCGCGCGGAAAACGTGGACCACCGTGAAATCGTAAAGCGCCGACAGCGCCTCATCCATCACAGCCGATAGCAGCGCAGCTGTGTCGAGGCCGTCCGCCCCCTCCTCCAGCCGCTCCTGCGCGATCATGCGGCCGCGGAACAAGGCAGCGTGGATCAGATCGAGCGCACGCTTGCGCTGGGCGATCGGGTCGGAGCCGTTGTCGAGCGCCGCCGCCGTCAGCTGGATACGCAGCTTCCGCCCATCGACGATATCGGCGATGCGCCACGGGCCAGGCTTGGGCTGGCCAGAACGTTGGGAGGTCGGCTGGTCGGGTGCCGGTTCGACATCGAGCATACCGTCTATCTAGCCCTGTTTGATGCGACGCAACAGGCCGCGCATGAGCGGCCAAGAAACGCAGATTATCCAAACGACTGGTGAAAATCCCACCTCCAAAACCGCAAGCCCAAACAGTTGCCCCCCAGCCCGGCGCGCGGCAGGGTCCGCGTCGGGGAAAACCGGGGCTGACTTTGGACGTAAACCCTCTGGAACTTGCCGCCACGCTGGTCACGCTGGCCTGTGTCATCCTCGCGGTGAAGCGCAGCCTTTGGCAATTCCCGGTAGGAATTGTCGGCACGGCGATCTTCTTTGTCGTGGTGCTGCAGGGGCAGCTCTATGCCAATGCGGCGCTGCAGGTCTTCTTCGTGTTCGTGCAGATTTACGGCTGGTGGTACTGGCTGCGTGGCGACAGGGGGAAGCGTCCGCTCATCCGGCGGGCGAGTACTGTGCAGGTGGCGATCTCTGTTGTTGTCGCGCTGGTCCTGGCTGCCGCCGGATCGTGGGCGCTGACCGAGTGGACCGACTACGACCTCTCGCTCACCGACGCCGCCACGCTCTCCGTGAGCGTCGTCGCGCAATACCTGCTCGACCGGAAATATCTGGAAACCTGGCCAGTCTGGGTGATCGTCAACGTCGCTTCGGTCTGGCTTTATGGCAACGCTCACATGTGGCTGTTCACGGCGCTGTACGTGTTCTTCTTCTTCAACGCGTTCTGGGGCTGGTATGAGTGGCGCAAGGCACTGCACGCGCAGGCTGGTGACGAACAGGCGACTGCCACATGAGCTTCCTCAGAAAACCAGGGCGCGGCTTCGTACTCGGCAAGTTCATGCCACCACATGCGGGGCACGTGTATCTGTGTGACTTCGGCCGCGCCTATGTTGAGGAGCTGACCATCCTCGTCTGCTCGCTCCCCGACGATCCCATCCCCGGCAAGTTACGCTTCCAGTGGATGAAGGAGATGTTCCCGACCGCTCGCGTAGTTCACTGCGAGGAAGTCGTGCCGCAGGAACCGGCAGATGACCCGGACAATTTCTGGCCGATCTGGCGCGATATCGTGAAACGTTACCATCCCGAGCCGATCGACATGGTGTTTGCGTCCGAGCCTTACGGCCATCGGCTCGCGCAGGAAGCCGGCGCGCGCTTTGTGCCTGTCGATGAAGCTCGTACGGCATTCCCTATTTCCGGGCGCGCTATTCGTGAAAACCCTTATGCCAATTGGCGTTTCCTGCCCGGCCTCGTGCGCCCCTATTACATGAAGCGCGTCACGCTTTTTGGCGCGGAGTCCACTGGCAAGACCACCCTCTCCGCGCAGCTCGCCCGGCATTTTGATACTGTCGTCGCTCCCGAATACGGCCGGTTCCATACCGAAGCCTTCGGCGCTGACGCCACCACGCCCGAAGACATGCGTCAGATCGTGATGGGCCATCTCGCTGGCGTCTCAGCCGCCTCGCTGCGCGCCAATCGCGTGCTGATCGAAGATACTGACCCTGTGCTCACCTCCGTCTGGTCCGACACACTCGCCGGCTCGCGTGATCCGTGGTTCGACGCATATCGCGACTACCCCGACCTCTATCTCTTCTGCGACATCGACCTGCCCTGGGTTGATGATGGCACGCGCTATTTCCACGATCCCGCGGTGCGCCGGAACTTCCATCTCGCCTGCGAACGCGAACTCGTTTCGCGCGGGGTGAACTTCGTTCGCATTCAGGGCACGCCTGAACAACGTCGCGCGAAAGCTGTCGAGGCCGTCGAGGCCCTGCTTCGCTAGAACCAGATCGCAAAAGCAAAACCGGCCAGCCGGGGGAGCGGCTGGCCGGTCGTTGGCTGGATCGTTTGGCTTGGGAGTGGGTTCAGGCCACTCCGCCGCCCGTGAAGGCCGTCGCCAACACGTAGAGCACAGCCGTAATGCTGAAGAGAGCGATGGTGAGACTTCCAATGTCGTTGGCGACTTCGTGGGAGCCATCAAGCTTGGTGCGTTTGATCAGACCGTTCATTGTCGTTCTCCGTTTCTTGTTTCCGGCAGCGCCTTCTGTGTGCCCGCCGGTCTTCTTCTTGTTTGATAGGGAAACGCCTTAGACGATCCCGGAGCCGAGGCCGTTGGTCATCACGTAGAGCATCAGTGCGACGCCCGAGATTGCGATGGCGAACGAGGCGATGGAGTTCAGACGCTCAAGCGAGGTTTGTTCGATCAGACCGTTCATGGTGATTCTCCGTTTCTTGTTTCCGGCGGGGCCTTCTGCGTGCCCGCCGGCCGTCTTTTGAGTGGGGAGGAAGCGCGTTAAGCGATGCCGCCGAAGCCGTTGACCAGCACGTAGAGCATCAGCGCGACGCCCGAGATGCCGATGGCGAACGAAGCGAAGGAGTTCAGCTGCTCGAGCGAAGTTTGTTTGATCAGACCGTTCATTTTCTTGTCTCCGTTTCTTGTTTTTCAGCTGCGCCCTCTTCGAGGCCTCGCCGTTGAAGACTTGTTTGCAACCCCCGTGCCAGAATTTCTTAACGATCTAGATTATTGTTTTATATGATTTTTATCTGGTGAGCTGGCCGAGTCCCCGCACAATTACGGCGGGTTTCGCCGCACTAGTGGCGGGTTTCACCACCGATGTGGCGAACTGCGCTAGGTTAGTTTCTTGAGTTTATAGACCAGCTCCAACGCCTCGCGAGGCGTCAGGGCGTCAGGGTCCAGCTCGGTCAGAAGCCGGTCAGCTTCAGACGGTTTGCGCTCTTCAGCTGGCGGCGGAGCGAAGGCCGCAAATAGCGGAAGCTCTTCCAGTCGCTTGGCCCCGCCTTCCTTGGCCTCGAGCTTCTTGAGCACGGCCTCGGCGCGGCGAACCGCGGCAGCCGGAAGTCCAGCCAGCTTTGCCACCTGCACGCCATAGGAACGATCCGCCGGTCCCGCCTTCACCTCGTGTAGGAAGACGAGATCCCCGCCCCACTCCTGCGCGCGCAGGCTGGCGTTCGAACAGGCCGCCAGCGTATCCGCGAGGCCGGTCAGCTCATGATAGTGCGTGGCGAACAGCGCGCGGCACTTGTTGACCTCGTGCAGATGCTCGACCGCAGCCCACGCAATCGCAAGACCATCCCAGGTCGAAGTACCGCGTCCGACTTCGTCGAGAATGACGATCGAAGCCGGCGTCGCCTGATTGAGGATCGCCGCCGTTTCGATCATCTCGACCATGAAGGTCGATCGCCCGCGCGAAAGATCGTCCGACGCGCCCACGCGCGAGAAGACGCGATCGGCAATGCCAAGGCGCAGCTTGCGCGCCGGCACATAGCAGCCTGATTGCGCGAGAATGGCGAGCAACACGTTCTGGCGCAGGAAGGTCGATTTACCGGCCATGTTCGGCCCGGTGATCAGCATCAGGCGCGGACCGACATTGCCGCCCGCATCCAGCCGGCAATCATTGGCCGTGAAACCTTGCCCCGTCGCACGCAGCGCTGCTTCAACAACGGGATGGCGAGCGCCTTCCGCATCGAACACAGGTGTATCGGCAATCTCCGGCCGCACAGTCGATGCTTCAGCCGCCCACTCCGCATTGCCTGATGCAACATCGAGACGCGCGAGCCCGTCGGCGACGAGCGCCAATTCAGATCCGAGCGCATCGGCCTCAGCGACGAAGCGATTGAAGATGTCGAGTTCGCGCGCCAGGGCTTCGCCATCGGCACGGCTGATCTTCGCTTCCAGCTCGTTGAGTTGCGTCGTCGAGAAGCGCATCGCGTTCGCCATCGTCTGGCGATGGATGAAGGTCGCAGCCAGCGGCGGCTTCATCAGCGCGTCGCCATGCTTGGCGTTCACCTCGATAAAGAAGCCCAGCACGTTGTTGTGCTTGATCCGTAGGCCGGAAATACCTGTATCCGTTGCATATCCGACTTCCAGCCGCGCAATCACGCCACGCGCATCTTCCTTCAGCGCCCGCGTCTCATCGAGCGCCGGATCATAGCCCTGCGCGACAAACCCGCCGTCTCGCGCCTGTACCGGAAGCTCACGCGCCAGCGCCGCCGTCACTTGTTGCGCAAACGCCGCCAGCTTGGGCTTGTCCGCAAGTGTCAGCGCCGCGCAGGCAGACGCGATCTCCGCAGGCGGCGTGTCCTGACCAGAAAGATCAGCGCAGATCTGCTCACCCACAGACAGGCAGGCCGTCAGCGCCGCCAGATCACGCGGGCCACCACGGCGCAGCGACAGGCGCATCCGCGAACGTTCGAGATCGCTTGCGCGCTTCAGGGCATCGCGTGCGAACTCGCGCCGTTCCGACGCATCGAGGAAGAACGCAACCGCATCGAGGCGTCGCTCGATCTCGGCTGCATCGCGCGACGGCCGGCCAAGCCTCAACGCCAGGAGACGCGCGCCCGCTGCCGTCACCGTGCGATCGACAGCCGCAACCAGCGAACCTTGCCGCTGTCCACGCGACGACTTCTCGATCTCGAGACTTGCGCGCGTCGCAGGGTCGATCGCCAGAAACGCGTCCGGTGCTGACCGTATTGGCGGATCGAGGCGCGCTTGGCCGCCCGCTTGCGTAAGCGCGAGATAGTCGAACAGCAGGCCGCAGGCGATCAGCTCCGCGCGCGAGAACGCGCCGAACCCATCCAGTGTCGAAACACCGAACGCCGTTTTGAACAGACGCTCGCCCAGCTTCGCGTCGGCGCGTGCGTCGGGGCGTGGCGTAAGTGTCAGGCCCTGCGTGGCCCGCGAGACATCGGCATGCGCCATCACGCTGTCGGCGAGCAGAACTTCACGTGGACCCACGGCCGACAGAACGTCTTCCAGAACGGCAGGCGCCAGGTTGAACACTTCGAACTTGCCAGTCGACACATCCGCCAGCGCCAGCGCCGCCTCGCGCCCTCCCCCGGCAATTCCGATCGCCGCCAGGCAATTTGCCGCGCGCGCCTCGAGCAATGACTCTTCCGTAATGGTGCCCGGCGTCACCACCCGCACGATCTCGCGCCGGACGACCGCCTTCGAGCCGCGCTTCTTGGCTTCCGCCGGGTCCTCGGTCTGCTCGCACACGGCCACGCGATGACCGGCCTTGATCAGCCGGGCGAGGTAACCCTCGGCCGCATGATACGGCACGCCCGCCATCGGGATTGGCTGGCCATTGTGGTTACCGCGGAAGGTCTGCGTGATGCCAAGTGTTTGACCAGCAATGATCGCATCGTCGAAAAACAGCTCGTAGAAGTCGCCCATCCGGAAGAACAACAGTGCATCGGGATGATTACGCTTCATCTCGAGATATTGGGCCATAAAAGGCGTTGCACCCTCGATTGCTGGGGGTGTCGTGGAAACTTCTTGCCCTGAGGCGGTGGATTCCGGCCCCTTCACGCTTGATTCGAACCCCATTTGCGGCTGAATGCCCGCCTGCCTAACTCGCCCATCAGGGCTAAGCGTGGCCTCTGCCTAAAGTCCCAAGCGTTCGCCCTCAAGTCCCAAAGCCGCAGTCGAATACATGACCTCCAAACGCCCTAACATTACTGACGATGAAGCGCTGGCCTTCCATCGCTATCCACGGCCCGGAAAACTGTCGGTAACCCCGACCAAACCGATGGCGACGCAGAAAGACCTATCGTTGGCCTATTCGCCGGGCGTTGCCATCCCCGTGCTTGCGATCGCGAAGAATGCCGAGCTTGCGTACGACTATACGTCCAAAGGCAACCTGGTGGCCGTCATTTCGAACGGCACAGCCATCCTCGGCCTAGGCGATCTCGGGCCGATGGCGTCCAAACCGGTCATGGAGGGCAAGTCCGTCCTCTTCAAACGATTTGCCGATGTCGATTCGATCGACATCGAGGTCGACGAGAAAGACCCGCAGAAATTCATCGAGTGTGTGCGCGCGATTGGCGAGACCTTTGGCGGCATCAACCTGGAGGATATCAAGTCTCCAGAGTGCTTCATTATCGAAAGCGAGCTGCGCGAAAAGCTCAACATCCCGGTGTTCCACGATGACCAGCACGGCACGGCGATCATCGCCACGGCCGGCCTGATCAATGCGTGCGAGGTCACCGGCCGCAAGCTTTCGGATTGCAAGGTTGTTATCTCGGGCGCTGGCGCAGCCGGATTGTCAGTCGCCGGCCTGATCCGTCACCTCGGCGTGAAGCGCGAGAACATCCTGATGGTCGACCGTCAGGGCGTCATCTACGAGGGCCGCACGGAAGGAATGGACCAGTTCAAGTCAGCTTTCGCCGTAAAGACGTCGAAGCGCACGCTGGCGGAAGCCTTTGAAGGCGCGGACGTGTTCATGGGCCTCTCGGCCAAGGGAACGGTCAACAAGGACATGGTGAAGTCCATGGCCAAGAACCCGATGATCTTCCCGATGGCGAACCCCGACCCGGAGATCACGCCGGAAGAAGTTCTTGAAGTCCGCTCCGACGCGATCATCGCCACCGGCCGGTCCGACTATCCGAACCAGATCAACAACGTGCTGGGCTTCCCGTACATCTTCCGTGGCGCGCTCGACGTGCGCGCTCGCACCATCAACGAAGAGATGAAAGTCGCCGCCGCCAAGGCGCTGGCCCAGCTGGCGCGCGAAGACGTGCCGGATGAAGTGGCCGCCGCCTATGCCGGGGCCCGCCCCTCCTTCGGCCCGGGCTACATCATCCCCGCGCCGTTCGATCCGCGCCTCATCTGGTATGTGCCGCCCTTCGTGGCGCAGGCCGCAATGGACACCGGCGTCGCCCGCAAGCCGATCGCCGACATGCAGGCCTACCGCGACAGCCTGGCGCAGCGCCTCGACCCCGCCGCCAGCTTCCTCCAGCGCGTCTACGGCAAGGTCCGCTCCGAGAAGAAGAAGCGCATCGTCTTCGCCGAGGGCGAAGAACCGTCCATCATTCGCGCCGCCTGGCAATTCAAGACGCAGGAACTGGGCGAGCCCATCCTCGTCGGCCGCGACGAGCAGGTGATGCGCAACATGCAGCTGCTCGGCATTCCCGCCGGCGAGATCACCATCACCAACGCCCGCGTCTCCGACCAGAACGAGGCCTATACCGAGTTCCTGTACGGACGCCTGCAGCGCAAGGGATACCTCCAGCGCGACGCTCAACGCCTGATCAACCAGGACCGCAACGTGTTCGGCGCCACCATGGTCGCCATGGGCCACGCCGACGGCATGGTCACCGGCGTCACGCGTAACTATGCCACCTCGATCTCCGACGTTCTCATGGCGATCGACGAGCGCGAGGATGTGCGCCCCATCGGCGTCTCCATCATCATCGGCAAGACCGGCCCGATGCTGATCGCCGACACCAGCGTCACCGAAATGCCCGAGGCGGAAGACCTGGCGCAGATCGCGCTTTCGGCCGCCGGCGCCGCCAAGAAGCTCGGCTTCACGCCGCGTCTCGCCTTCCTGTCCTACTCCACTTTCGGCAACCCGCCGGGTGAGCGAATGGCCAAGGTGCGCGACGCTGTCGCCCTGCTCGACGCCAAGGGCGATGTGGGCTTCGAATATGATGGCGAGATGGCCGTGGATGTGGCGCTCTATCCCGAGGCACGCAGGCTCTATCCGTTCTGCCGCCTCACCGGCCCGGCCAACGTGCTGGTGATGCCGGCGATCCACTCCGCCGCCATCTCTACCCGCCTGGCGGCTGCGCTCGGTGGCGCCACCGTCATTGGCCCTCTGCTCGTGGGACTTAAGTCATCTGTCCAGATCGCGCAGCTTGATGCGACGGCGCAGGATATCGTGAACCTTGCAGCGTTTGCGGCGTACAACACGAACGGATAACGGACTGGCGGAATGTTCGGAAAGCTGTTTGGGGAAAGAATAACCCCGGCAGCGAACCGAACAGTCCGAAGGCCGGCGTGCCGCATCGAACGCGATCGTCGATGACGACCAGTTATCGCACAAACCTTGGAAATCGGTTGTGGGTTGCGCCCTATTCCGCCGCGAGCGGAGCTTCGGGTTCTGTCTTCGGAAGGCGCGACTGACGCCACCATTCCAGCGCTGACAGCGCGACAGGCACCATGCCGATGCCCGCGGTGAGAATGAAGACGTAAGCGAAGCCATCGCTTTCGATCAGCGCGCCAAGCCATGGACGGCCAAGTTGGCCGACCAGCATGGTGAGCGAGCCAAGCAGCGCCGCCTGAACGGCCGCGTACTTCGGATTGATCATCGACGTCAGGTACGCGAGGTACACCACGCTGGCAAAACCGACAGCGAGATTTTCGCCGAGGATTGCAATCGTAAGACGCGCCATGCGCAGCTGGTTTTCGCCGAATGCCCCGAACAATGCGTCGAGATGCGTGAAGCTGAGGAAGGCATCCATGCCGGCTGCGCCATTGGCAAGATCAGCGAACAGCAGGTTGGTTGCGGCTGCGAGCGCAGCAGCGACAACCAGCGCCGGCATGCGCCCCATGAACTTCAACAGCAGGCCGCCGCCAGCTATGCCCGCGATGATGGCAATCACGCCGATCATCTTGGAGGCAAAGGCCACTTCCGTTGCGGTGTGGCCGAGCGCACCGTTCTCGGCGCCCATGTAGAAGGGATAGGCGAACGAGCCCCAGATATTGTCAGCGAACCGGTAGGACAGGATAATCGCGAGCGCGAGCAATGCGACCCATTTCAGCCGCTCGATCAGATCGATCATCGGCTCGATCACCGAGCCGAACAGCCCATCCGATACGCCCTGTAGCCAACTCGGTAGCGGCTTTGCCGGAGCGGCATTGGCGACAGGCGGCTTACGGAACCAGATCAGCCAAACAGCGCCCAGCGCCGGACCCAGCACCGTCGCAGCGACGATCAACGGGCCCATGGTAAGCGTGAATGGACCCGCCTTGGTCGTCTCCGGGTGCATCAACGAGTCGACCATGAACGAGCCAAGCGTCCAGAACGCCCAGATCCAGCCCAGCGACACGAGCCCGACAACAATATTACGGCCCGTCTGGTCGTAGCGGAGATTGGTTTCGGCCTTTGCAGTCAGCGCGGAGACGCCCGCGTATTTGGGTTCGGGCGCAATGAGAGAGCCGACCAGCGTCAGCGCCATGATCAGCGCCAGCACCATGATCACGACGTTCCAGCTCATGTGATCCGAAAGGATCAGAGCCCCCGCCCCACCCACGAAAGCTGCGCTGCGATAGCCGGCCTGCACCAGCGTGGAGAGTGCGTTGACGTCCTCCTTGTCGCGCGCCGTCTCGATGCGCCACGCATCAAGCACGATGTCGAACGTCGCCGAGACAAACGATGCCAAAACCGCAATGCCGGCGATGGCGAGCAGATTGGTTGTCGGGTCAAGCGTCGCCAAGCCGAACAGCAGCACGACCTGTATCGCCTGCAGCGGCAGGAACCAGCCACGGCGCAGGCCATAGCGCGCAAAGAAGGGCGCAGCCGTGCGATGCAGAGCGGGCGACCACAGGAACTTGAACGAATAGGCCAGCGCCGACCAGGAGAGGATGCCGATTGTGGCGGTGGAGATACCCTTCGCCGTGAACCAGGCCGCGAGCGTTCCGCCAACGATCGTGAACGGCAAGCCGGACGCAAAGCCCAGCATAAGCATCGCAAGACGGCGGCGATCGTTGAAGATCGACGGCTTGCGCGGCTTTGCAGTCGTTGCGTCTCCAGCAGCCAGATCGGTCATTCCGCAGCCCGTCTCATCTGTGACCAGCGCAGCGCGAGTTCGCGCAGGCGCGGCGGATCAATGGGTTTAGCCGCGAGCTGCGAGATGCCCGCTTCCCTCGCCCGGTCTTCAAGCTCGGGGTCGATATCGGCTGTAAGGGCAATAATCGGCGTTTCCGAGGCAGGACCCGGCAGGCGGCGAATGCGCCGCGTTGCCTCGAGGCCGTCCATGACCGGCATCCGGATGTCCATGAAGACGAGGGAGTAAGCCGTTTCCCCCATTCTTTCCAGCGCTTCGGCGCCGGTTCCGGCAGTGTCTACGCGGAAACCGGCAGCCTTGAGAGCGCTGCGAGCGAGCAGCGCGTTGACGGCGTTGTCGTCTGCAATCAGCACGGACCCGGCTTCACCCGGCTTCAGTGCCTCGTCCTTGGGCTCGGACTGGACAGCGCCCGCGAGCGTCAGGCTGACGCGCTCAATGATCGAGGCGGCACGCAGGGGGCGGATCAGATAGCCCGCAGTTCCCATTTCGCGGAATGTATCGAGACGAGAGCGATCCCCGGGACGCAGCACGATGAGCGTCTTCTTCCTGCGGGCGATCGCCTCGATGTGCGCGGGAGGCATCGCAGCGTCGAGAATGACGAGGTCAGCCTCGGTCGGGTTATCGACAAAGTAGGTGTTGCCGTCGGAAAGGGCCGAGATGACGGCCAGCAGCGAGGCTGGCGGCAATTCGATTGCGACGTGAAGCGGGCGCGCCTTGGGACGTTTGACCGGGGCGGGCTGCGGAACCGACTCGAGCGGAAGTTCAACAACGAACATGGCTCCATGGCCATACGACGAGGACAAGCTCACCCTACCCTTCATCGCGGCAACCAGACGCGCGACAATGGCAAGACCAAGCCCGACGCCGCCGTCACGCCGCGCGTCTGCAGCGCTGACCTGGCTGAACGCGTCGAACAGGCGCGCCTTGGCGTGTTCGGGAACACCTGCGCCAGTATCTCGCACGACAAGATCGAGGCCTGCGCCGTCGCTGCCGGGTCGCGCCTCTATCAACACAGAACCAGATTCGGTGAACTTCACCGCATTGCCGGCAAGATTGAACAGCACCTGACGTAGGCGGCCAGCATCGCCGATCATCCGCCGGGGCAAATCAGGATGAACGACGGCGGCAATATCGAGACCAGCAGCATGGGCGCGCGGAGCCAGAAGCTCAACGACGTCCTGCACGAGATCGGACGGATCGAATGGCGCCGACTCGAGCGGAATGTCGCCCGCTTCCATGCGCGAGAAATCCAGCACGTTGTTAAGGAGATCAAGCAGTCGCGCGCCGGATTTACGGATGGCGCTGGTGTAGTCCAGCTGGGCTGGCGTGAGCTCGCTCTCTTCCAGCAGGGCAGCCATGCCAAGAATACCGTTCAGCGGCGTGCGAATTTCGTGACTAACAGCGGCGGTAAAGCGCTGTGCGGCGTCCGGCTCTTCGCGCAGGTCTGCCGTCGCTAGACGGATGCCAGCGACGGGCGCGGATATGCGCCAACAGCGGCCAGCCCGGTCGACGATTTGAGAGGCGATCGAAGCGGCCGGCGATTCGAACGGCGCCTTCATGCCCGACGTAAAACCGGACAAGGCGCTGGCGGCGATCACCTGGCCAGTTGCATTGATGGCGAGGGCCGCGCCGGGCCAGCTGCGAGCGGTCGCCGACAGGACGTCGCCCGCGGCAGTTTCCGTAATGCCCAGCTCGTTGTTGTTTGCGGCCTGTTTCATTGGAACGACAGTGTAGGCGCCCCGCTGACCATAGGATTAACGGCCCTCCCCGATGCTCCAAAACTCAGGCTGTCAGGCCTGAAAATGGCGACGACTTGCGGGTTGGCATTGCCGGAACCGCCGGACGGAAACGATAAGTCAGCGCCTCTGCTGCATGCACACGGGCGACCCTACTGGAGCCATCAAGATCTGCAATGGTGCGGGCGACCTTCAGTACGCGATGATAGGCGCGCGCCGACAGGCTCAACTGCTCGGCCGCCTTGGACACCAACGCACGCGCATTGTCGTCGAGCGCGCACATCGCATCGACTTCGTTCGATGGCGCATCTGCATTCACCGGACGGCGCACGCCGCCGGGCTCGCCAAAGCGTTCCGCTTGAAGGTCTCGTGCACGCGCAACACGCGCTGCAGCTTCTGCCGTGCCTTCGCTCGGTGGCGGCAAAGTCAGGTCTGCGGCAGTGACCGGCGCGACGTCGACGAAGAGGTCGATACGATCGAGGAAGGGACCCGAGATACGCGAGAAGTAATTGGCCTGGCAGGCCGGGCCCTTGCGGCACGCATACACCCCCGGGCCTCCCCCACATTTGCAGGGATTGGCGGCGGCGATCAGCTGGAAGCGCGAGGGATAGCGGACGTGACGATTGGCGCGCGAGATGACGGCTTCGCCATTCTCCAGCGGCTGACGCAAGCTATCGAGAACCTGAGCCGTGAACTCCGGAAGCTCATCAAGGAACAGCACGCCATGATGCGCCATCGAGGCTTCGCCGGGCTTGGCCTTGATGCCGCCGCCAACCATCGCCGGCATGGATGCGGAGTGATGCGGAGCCCGGAATGGCCGCGTGCGCGACAGCCGCCCGCGCTCCAGCAGCCCTGCGATCGAATGAATCTGACTTACTTCCAGCAGCTCGCGCGCCGACAATGGCGGAAGCAGTCCTGGCAGACGCTGCGCCAGCATTGACTTGCCCGAACCCGGCGGCCCGATCATCAAAAGGTTGTGCCCGCCGGCCGCTGCGATCTCCAGCGCCCTCTTTGCGCCTTCCTGCCCTTTCACGTCACGCAGATCCGGAACCGGGCCCGCATCTGCCAGCGGCCCGGTCTTCGCTGGCATGATCGGACGCGTGCCGTTGAAGTGATTGACCAGGGAAATCAGCGTCGGAGCCGCCAGCACCGTGCCGCCCGACCAGGCTGCTTCTGCACCACACACGGCTGGACAGATCAGCGCCAGTTCCATGCCTTCAGCCGCCATGGCTGCAGGCAAGGCGCCAACGGTATTGGCCAACGCGCCATCAAGCGCGAGTTCGCCAATGGCGGCGACGTCTTCAAGGCTATCGCGCGGGATCACGCCTATGGCGGCAAGAATGGCCAGTGCGATGGCGAGATCATAGTGACTGCCTTCCTTTGGCAGATCCGCGGGGGCTAGGTTCACCGTTGTTCGTTCCGGCGGCAGCGACAGACCAAGCGCCGTAAACGCCGCCCTCACCCGCTCGCGACTTTCCCCAACCGCCTTGTCCGGCAAGCCAACGATGTTGAACGCGTTGGATCCGCCGGACAGCTGCACCTGCACATCGATCGGCCGCGCTTCGACTCCTTCGAACGCAAACGTCGTAATGCGGCTGATCATGGCCCGCCCCCACCTGACTTCTTCAGGACCCAACAGGCCAGAAGCTAGCAAGTGGCGCGAACATTTCAAGAACATTCTTTGCCGTGTACGGATAAATGCAAACGGCGCGACCTTTTTGATGGGTCGCGCCGTCTTCATGATCGGAGGGTGTAAGGGCCGCTTACTTCTTGTTTTTCGCAGCTGTCAGGCGCGCCGGCTTTTTCACGGAAGCGGCAGCCATCTTCTTCGGAGCGGCGGTTTTGGCGACCGGCTTCTTCGCCATGCGCTTGGCGACTGCCTTCGCAACAACCTTGCGCGCCTTCTTGGCGGCAGCCTTCTTCACGGCGTGCTTGGCTGGCATTGCCTTCGGGCGGCTCGGCATGACGATGACGTTGGCGGACGGCGCGGGCATTGGCGCGGTCGATATCGGCGCAGTCACGATCGGCATCGGGATGACTTTGGCCGAGGTCTTCTTCTTGGTCGTCTTTTTCGAGGTCGGCATTCTGCACTCCTGCATTCTTGAGCCGGCGAGCATCAGGCCCGCTGTTGATGTGATGACGTGCAAACTGCCGCGAGAAGCTGAACGCGAAGTTTCCAGAATCGCGATCGCAACTCCTGTTCGAAAATTTTTCAAAGAAAATTATCGCGCGCGTTCGCGATGATCAGAAGAGATCCATCTGCGGTTTCGTCTTCGGCTTTTCCCGGTTCGAGGAGGCTTGCTCGGACATCTCCCAGCCGCCTTCATCATCGAATGTGCGGAGCAGCGACTTCACGTCCGTAAGCGGAGCATCCTCTTCGCCAAGCCATACAGGCCAATCGTTCTCTTGCAGAACTGCAGGCATGCGATCCGTGATTTTCGAAATCGTCGCATTGGCAGGCACTGTTATCTGGATGAAGCAAGGAACAGCGCCTGCATCCCCTTCCCATTCCTTCCAGATCACAGCGAGTGCTACGGGCTTGCGGTCCTTCGGGCGAATTACCCATTGCCTGGTCTTGCCGTTCGGCTGCTCTTCGCCCTCGTTGAAAGTATCGATCATCAGAATGCCACGACGCTCTGCAAATGACTCCGCAAAGGTCGGGCGGCTGTCGACTGTCTCGCTGCGCGCATGCATGTGGTCGGGCTTGAATGAAGTGGCGCCGGGCTTCGAGAAGCCCCAGCGCATCGGAACGCTTTCGCGCTTCCCGGCTTCATCCAGGCGGATGATCCGGGCCGAACGCATAGGCGTCGCAAAGATGACCGGCGCTTCCTCGGGCGTTGGTTCAGCCAGTCTGGAGAAGAAGACGAGCGCGTCTTCCCAGGCCACCAGCTGGGTGAACTTGCCGCACATGACGCTCTAGCGTTTCCTGTTCCCAAACATTCCACGGAACACGAACTTGGTGAGCTCGCGCGTGGCCGTGCGCATGAATGTGCTGGTCGCAGCCTCAGTAGGCGTTTGGCGCGTGGATTTGCGCGGAGCGCTGGGCTTCGGAGCTGTCGTCCAGGTGGTTCTGGGCGCAGGAGCTGGCTTCGGCGCAGCTTTGGCGGCCTCGCGCCGAGCCTTGGCGGCTTCGGCTTCCGCCTTCTGCTGCTGGGCCAACGCGGCTTTTTCCTTGGCAGCTTTCTCTTCGCGCCCGGTGAGAATCTCGTACGCCGACTCGCGGTCGATCGTCGTGTCGTACTTCATCGCCACCGGGCTCTGCGCCTGAATGACCGCCCTTTCCTCGGCGGTCGACGGGCCGAGACGCGAGGCGGGCGGACGGATCAGCGTCCTTTCCACCATCGTCGGCGCGCCCTTGGCGTCGAGCGTCGAAACCAGCGCCTCGCCGGTGCCGAGTTCCGTGATCGCCGCCTCGGTGTCGAGAGCGGGGTTCGGCCGGAAGCTCTGCGCGGCGGCTTTCACGCCCTTGCGCTCGGTCGGCGTGTAGGCACGGAGCGCATGCTGAATACGGCAACCCAGCTGGGCCAGCACGTTCTCCGGCAGATCGCGCGGGTTCTGGGTAACGAAATAAACACCCACGCCTTTCGAGCGGATCAGGCGGACCACCTGTTCGATCTTGTCGACCAGCGCCTTGGGCGCGTCATTGAACAGGAGGTGCGCCTCGTCAAAGAAGAAGACCAGCTTTGGCTTGTCCGGGTCGCCGACCTCCGGAAGCCGCTCGAACAGCTCAGCCAACAGCCACAGCAGGAAAGTCGCATACAGTCGCGGCGAATGGATCAACGTCGTTGCATCCAGCACGTTGATATAACCACGCCCATCCGTTCCGACGCGCATGAAGTCGGTCAGCTCCAGCGCTGGCTCGCCGAAGAACTGCTCCGCCCCTTCCCGCTCAAGCAGCAGAAGCTGGCGCTGCACCGCGCCGATCGATGCCGCCGCAACGTTTCCATAGGTGCGCTGGATCTCAGGCGCGATCGTTGAAATGTGCGCCAGCAGGCTGCGCAGGTCCTTGAAGTCGAGCAACAGCAGATCGTTGTCGTCGGCATACTGGAAGGCGATCGTGATGACGCCTTCCTGCGTCTCATTCAGCTGGAGCAAGCGCGACAGCAGCTGCGGCCCCATTTCCGAGACCGTCGCCCGGATTGGATGACCCTTCTTGCCGTAGATATCCCAGAAGATGCACGGAGCGGCCTGATAGGTGATCGGCTCCATGCCGAGCTGAGCCACGCGCTCATTGATCTTTTCGAGCCCCTTGCCGGTCGGCGTTGCAGCCATGCAGATGCCCGAGAGATCGCCCTTCACGTCGGCGCAGAAAACCGGAACTCCGGCTGCCGAGAACTGCTCAGCCATGACCTGAAGCGTGACGGTCTTGCCCGTACCCGTGGCGCCCGCAACCAACCCATGACGGTTTGCCCGCGCCAGCAGGAGGGTCTGGGGCGATTTGTGGTCGGGCCCGCCGCCGCCGAGATAAATGCTGTCGGTCATGTCATTCTCCGGGAATAGCCCCATAGCTAAAGCAGAGGGGGTACTGGTCGCAAGACAATCACTGGTTAGCCCGCGAACGCACTTTGCAGGCGCCGCGAGGCATTCTACACACATTAATTATGCAGCCGACCCGTGGTATGACGAACCGGACGTGGATGACCGCAGGGGTGTGGGTCATCGCCACGGTCGCCATTGGAATGGTGCTTTATCAAGGCGCCCGCATCCTGGCCCCGTTTGCCATGGCTATATTCGTGTGGCTGGTGATGGAAGGTCTGGCCCGCGCCATCCGGCGGCCCTTCCCCAACCTGCCCGACTGGCTCGCCCACGCCTTTTCGATCGCCGTAGTGGCAATCAGTATCATCGCATTCGCCAGTATCCTGCGCGGAGCGATCGGAGAGTTCACAGAACGGGCCGGCGAATATGAGAGCCGGATCAATTCGTTGATCGAGCGAACTTACAACACGCTCGGCCTGACAGGTGAACACGGCGTGTCGCCTTCAGCCACGCCAGCTGAAACACCTGCGCAGCCGGCGCCGACGGCTACTGCGCCGTTGCCTGGAGCGGACGCACAAGCTGCCCGGACAACGGTCACGACGAGCAAACCGCCCACCCTGAGCGATCTCTTCTATTCCGACACGACAATCGGCCTTGCACAGGCTGCGGCGAATGCGGTGTCCGGTCTGGTCGGCGACATGGTCATCATCATGATCTATGTCGGCTTCCTGTTCGTCACGGCAAACACGTTCACGCGGAAGTTCGACTTTATCTTCTCACGGCCTGAAGACCGCGAACGCGCCCGCCTCATCGGCAACGATGTCCGCCGGACCATGGAGCAATATCTGTGGGTGCAGACGTCGCTGTCGATCATCAACACGTCTCTCACTTATGTAACCTTGCTGGCGCTCGGGCTGCACAATGCGTTGTTCTGGGCGTTCGTCATCTTTGTGCTGAACTACATCCCGACCATAGGCTCGATTGTGGCTGGCATCCTGCCTGCCCTGTTCGCCTTTGTGCAGGACGACTGGCCCGCCTGGATGCCCCAGGATGAATTGTGGAGCGCCGCGGCCGTCTTCTTCGGCGTGTCGATCTGGCAGTTTCTGATCGGTAACTTCCTCGGGCCTCGCATGACGTCGAACAGTCTGAACCTGTCCGCGCTAGTGGTGTTGTTATCCCTTGCCGTCTGGGGAGCATTATGGGGCTTGCCCGGCATGTTCCTGTCGGCGCCGCTTACCGTGCTGGTGATGATCGTGCTGGCGCAAATCCCCGGTGCACGCTGGATCGCGGTGCTCATGTCGGCGGACGGCAATCCGGGCGACTACGCCGTGAAACACGAAGAGCCGATCGAAAGCGCACAGACTTCGGACATCTGACGCGAACTACCCGTGCGTCATCGCGTTGCAGCACAGCTATGCCCCTATCCATGACTTGCTAGGCTGGCCCGTGCGGGTCTAGCTCTCGCTTCTGCGCGGATTCTCCTTACATCTGCCGTTGCATTTTATTTGATCGATTCGAACGCTTTTGGAGGCGGTTTGACCCAGTTCAATGATCTGGCTTTCTCGCGTGAAAGTCTCTTTGCTGCGGCCGAGCGACTGAAGGCCAAGCGCAACACCAAAGCGAGTGCAGCCGAACTCGAGAGCTTCCTCGAACAGTATCGCGCGGACGCGTTCATCGAGGACTTCCTCTCACTGACCGTCGATGACGCAGCAACACTGGCGCTCGACCTGTGGGACTTCAACCGCGAGACCGAAATGCTCACCAGCCGCTCCATCCGGACGCGGCGGGCGACGGGCGCGGGCGGACGCACACTGAAGCTCGACGTCGCCGAGATTGCCGGCAGCGACATCGCCTTCCTTGTCGATAGCGCGATCGGAGCGTGTCAGGAGGCGAAGGTCGAGATCCTTGCTGTCCTGCATCCGATTATTCAGGGGCCGAAAGGCAAGCGATCGATCATTCAGATTCACCTGCCTACGCTGGATGACGACACGCGCGCTGATCTGCAGAAAAAGCTCGAAGACGCTTTCCTGGACGTGGCCGTCGTCAACGCCGACTTCCTTGCAATGCGCGCAAAGATGGAAGAGGCGTCTTCGCGTCTGGCCGACCTGAAAGCCACGCAAGGCCGGACGTCTGGCGAGATCACTGAGGCTCGCGCCTTCCTGTCTTGGTTGACGGCTGAAAACTTCACCTATCTCGGCGCGCGCGATTACACCTTTGCGATGGACGCCGACGGTCGCCTCACCAATGAGGAGCCCATCGTCGATGAGGCCTCCGGTCTGGGCATCCTCCGCGACCCCGCACGCAACGTTCTGTCACGCGGCGCCGAGCCGGCCATGCTGACATCAACGATCCAGGGGTTCATCCACGAGGCGTCGCCGGTCATCGTCGCCAAGGCCAGCTTCATTTCGCGCGTTCATCGTCGCAACTATGCCGATTATGTCGGCGTGAAGCGCTATGATGAGCGTGGCGATGTTATTGGTGAGACCCGCTTCGTCGGCATGTTCACGTCAGAGGCCTATACGCGCGCAGCGGACGAAGTGCCACTGATCCGCCGCAAGATCGAGACTGTGAAAGCTGCTGCGCCGCAGGGCTCGCGCTTCTCGTTGAAGCAACTCGACACTGTACTCAAGACCTACCCGCGCGATGAACTGTTCCAGATATCGGAAGCCGACCTCGAGCGCATTTCTGCCGGCGTCGTGCGCCTGCTGCTACGCCCGCGCACCAGTCTTTTCATTCGGCGCGACCGGTTCGACCGCTACGTATCCGCCCTGCTTTATACGCCGCGCGACAGCTACAATTCCGATTTGCGGACGCGCGCACACAAATTGCTGGCCGAAGCCTATGGCGGACGCCCGACGGCTTTCTACCCATCCTTCGGTGATGGGCCGCTAGCGCGCGTTCACCTGATCATCGGCGTCGATCGCGGCCACCCCGAGCCGGACGAGGACAGTCTCGACCTGCAACTGCGACAATTGTTCGAGACCTGGGAAGATGCGCTCGAGCGTGTGGCGCGTTCGACAAATTCCGACACCACGCTTTCGGCGCGTGCACGCTTCACGGGCGCCTACAAGGAAGCCTTCCAGCCGGAAGAAGGTCTGGCGGATATTCTGGCGATTGGCGCGCTGCAGGCTGGCAAGGCGCTACGCGTTCGCGTGTGGGGGCCGGAATTTGAAGCCGGCATCAGTCACGTGAAGATCTACCACCGCGACGAACCGCTCGATCTCGCCGAGATCGTGCCAGTACTGGAGCGGATGGGTCTGCGCGTGCGTGCAGAGGTCGGCTATCCGATCCGGCTCGCAGCAGATGAAGAGCACGAGGCTGGACTGGTCTATGTCCACGACCTGACAATTGACCGCCCCGGCGGCCAACATCGGCTCGACGCTCGCTTCGAGCAGGCTTTCGAAGCTATCTGGGCGCGTGAGACCGAGAATGATCGCTTCAACAGTCTGGTCGTAGCGCTCGGAACGGACTGGCGGTCAGCGGCCTTGCTCCGCACGCTCTCCCGCTATCGCAGCCAATCGGGCCTCGACCCGTCTGAACCCGTTCAGGTGCGCGCACTCACTGACCATCCGGAGATCGCCAACAACCTCCTCTCGCTGTTTGCAATCAAGTTCGACCCCGCTGTGAAAGGCGACATCGAACAGCGTCGCAAGAATGCAGCGCCCGTCATCGCTTCGATCCAGAAACAGCTCGAAAGCGTTGCAACCCTGGATGCCGACCGCGCCTTGCGCCGCCTGCTTACACTGATCAATGCCACGCAGCGCACCAACTTCTATCTCAGGGATGGCGCCGGAAAACCGTCGCGCCACATCGCCGTTAAGATCGCCAGCCGCGAAGCCGATCCCCTTCCCGCGCCGCGCCCTTACCGCGAGATCTTCGTCTGGTCGCCGGATGTTGAAGGCGTGCATCTGCGCTTTGGTCCCGTTGCTCGCGGTGGCCTGCGCTGGTCGGATCGACGCGACGATTTCCGCACCGAGGTGCTGGGCCTCGTGAAAGCCCAGCAGGTGAAGAACGCCGTAATCGTGCCTGTCGGGTCGAAAGGCGGCTTCTATCCCAAGACCTTGCCCGCCAAAGGCGCGCGCGAGGAAATCCAGGCAGCGGGCGTTGCAGCCTACAAGACGTTCGTCGGCGCGTTGCTGCAGATCACCGACAACATTGTTGATGGCAAAACCGTGCACCCGCCCGGCGTCGTCATCTGGGATGGCGAGGACCCCTACCTCGTCGTTGCGGCGGACAAAGGCACAGCGACCTTCTCGGACATCGCGAACGGCCTCGCGGCTGACTACAAGTTCTGGCTCGGCGACGCCTTCGCCTCCGGCGGCTCGGTCGGTTACGATCACAAGAAGATGGGCATCACCGCGCGCGGCGCCTGGGAGGCTGTGAAGCGGCACTTCCGCGAAATGGGCCGCGACACGCAGAGCCAGCCCTTCTCTGTCATCGGTATCGGCGACATGTCTGGCGACGTGTTCGGCAACGGCATGATGCTGTCGAAATTCATCCAGCTCAAAGCTGCATTCGACCACCGCCACATTTTCCTCGATCCGAACCCGACCGACCTGGAAGCGACGTTCAACGAACGCAAACGCATGTTCGACCTGCCGCGCTCGTCCTGGGCCGACTACGACCAGAAGCTGATTTCCAAAGGCGGCGGAATTTTCGAACGCGCCGCCAAGTCGATCAAGCTGACGCCCGAAATCAAAACGCTTTCCGGCCTGTCGGAAGACGAAGTCACGCCGGACGCACTCATCAAGGCGCTACTGACGACAGATATCGACCTGCTCTGGTTCGGCGGCATTGGCGCCTACATCAAGGCTTCCACGCAAAGCCATGCCGATGTCGGCGACAAGACCAACGACATCCTGCGCGTCGACGCCAAGGACGTTCGCGCCAAAGTCATCGCGGAAGGCGCCAACCTCGGCGTCACGCAAGCTGGGCGCATCGAATTTGCACGCACTGGCGGCCGCATCAACACGGACGCCATCGACAACTCGGCTGGCGTCGACTCGTCCGACCACGAGGTCAACATCAAGATCCTCACCGCCGAAGCCATCAACGAAGGCGCGCTGAAGGAAAAGGACCGCAACGCCCTCCTCGCCTCGATGACCGACGAAGTCGGCCTGCTGGTTCTCGAAAACAATTACGACCAGACCGGCGCGCTATCCGTCATGCAGGCCACCGCGCCTGCCGACCTCGACAGCCATGAAGGCATGATCGAAACACTGGAACGACAAGGCAAGCTCGACCGGGTCGTAGAAGGTCTGCCCTCTCCGGAGTCGTTCCGCAAACTGCGCGAACAACATTTCGGCCTCACCCGCCCGGAACTCGCCGTTGTCATGGCCTACGCCAAGCTCGACTTCTTCTCGTCGCTGATCGCCTCGAAAGCGCCAGACGATCCAGCCTTCGAGAAACTCTTGATCGGCTACTTCCCGAAAGAGCTGGAAAAGTTCGGCGAAGCCCGTCGCCGCCATCGCCTGCGCCGCGAGATCATCGCCACGCGCCTGGCCAACCGCATCGTCAACATGACTGGCCCCAGCTTCCCGATCCAGAAGCGCGACGCGGAGGGCATCGATGCCGGCCATATCGCACAGGCGTTCGAAGCCGCCTTCCTGGCATTCCACATCGACGATCTCGTCGATCGCACCAACGCACTGGACGGCAAGGCGTCGGCCGCAGCGCAGACCATGATGTCGGTCGAGACGTCCGCCAACCTGCGCATGTTGGCGAGCGCCTTTGCATCCGAACCCGAGCTCCTGCGCTCGGGGTCCATCACCAAATTGGTCGAGCGCTACCGCGCCGCAGTCACCGAACTCAAGGCGCTGCTGCCATCCGCCCTCTCACCGCTGGTCATGAGCCGCGTGAAAGCCCGCGCCGAAAAGTACCGAGCAGCCGGTGCGCCAGACGAACTGGCCCAGGACGTCGCCACGGTCCGCGCCCTCGCCTCCGCACGAGAGACTGTGGAAATCGCCGACCAGACCAAATGGCCCCTCGCCGCCGCCCTGTATGTCCAGCACCAGCTCGGCGAACAGCTCGGCTTTGACCGAATGCGCGCAGCCGTCCGCGATCTCGACCCGCGCGAACACTGGGACCGCCTCGCCCTGCAACGCATCTCGGACGACCTGCCCCGCCGCCAGAGCGAACTGACCATCGCCGCCATCCGAGCCGCCCAGAAAGGCGACGTCGGCCCGGCCAAAATCGATCGGGAGGCTGCGCGCAAGATCGTGAGCGACTGGATTGCGCCTAGACAAGCGCTGGCCGACCGGTTCATGCAACCCATGCGGGCATTCGACAGTCAGGGCGGGTGGTCGCTCGCCAAATTGGTGCTGCTGGGCGACGCGGTCCGTGAGTTCATCTATGCCTACCGGACTGAATCCGGCGCCTGACATATTCTGGCCAGCGGCTTGCCTGGCCAATGACTTCTTGGAGTGACCCTTGGACCGCGACCTGACTTTCCGCGACGCCCAACTGAAGGACGCCGCCGGGCTCGCGGAGATCGGGCGTGAGACTTTCGCGGAGACATTTGGCGACCTGTATCCGCCCGGCGATCTGCGACAGTTTCTCGACGAGACCTACTCCGTCGACAAGATGAAGGGTGATCTCAACGATCCTGAAGTCGAAACGCGGATTGCCTATTCCGGCCGGAAGATGTTGGCCTATTGCAAGATTGGCCCCTGCAAGCTGCCGATCGACACCGGCCCGGAACCGGCGCTCGAACTGCACCGCGTCTATGTCTACCAGCACGGCCAGGGCGTTGGCGTCGGCCGTATCCTGCTGGCCTGGGCGATCGAACGCGCCCGCCAGCGCGGCGCCAAGAACCTCTATCTCGGGGTATGGGAATCGAACGAGCGGGCTATCGCGCTTTACGAAAGCCGCGGTTTCGAGAAGGTCGGCGGCTACAAGTTCAAGGTCGGCGACACCTTAGATGACGAATTTATCATGCGACTTCGCCTCGCGTAACACCTCTTACGTGCTTACCCGCCGCCAGCAATCATCCTAGATAGTTGTTCCAGCCCGGTCCTCGGGCCGAGGGAGCCCCGTTCCAAGATGGATTTCGATCTCACGCCGCTTCTTAATGATCCGGCCGCGTGGGCTGCGCTCATCTCCCTGGTGGTAATGGAGATCGTGCTCGGCATTGACAACCTGATCTTCATCTCGATCCTCACGAACAAACTTCCTGAAGAACAGCGTGCGCGTGCGCGCAACATCGGCATCTCGCTGGCGCTGGTCATGCGCCTTGCCCTGCTCGGCTCCATTGCCTGGCTGGTCGGCCTCGACCAGACCGTTATAAGCCTCGGCATTCACGGCGACATCGATCCTGCCACGGGCCATCCGAGCTTCGAGACCGACTACTCCTGGCGCGACATCATCCTGATCGCCGGCGGCCTGTTCCTCGTCTGGAAAGCCACCACCGAGATCCACCACACGATGGACCCGCATGTCGACAACAAGGAAGCCGCCCCCGTCGCCGGCAAAGCGGTCATGAATTTCGGTACGGCGATCGTACAGATCCTGATGCTTGACCTCGTCTTCTCGATCGACTCGATCCTGACAGCGGTCGGCATGACCGACCACATCGCCATCATGTTCATCGCCGTTATTGCCGCCGTGACTGTGATGCTGCTGGCCGCCGGCCCGCTTTCGCGCTTCATCAACGCAAATCCCACCGTCGTCATGCTGGCGCTGGGCTTCCTGCTGATGATCGGCATGGTGCTGATTGCGGATGGCTTTGGGGTGCACGTTCCCAAGGGCTACATCTATGCGGCCATGGCCTTCTCCGCCTTCGTCGAGATCCTCAACCTCGTATCTCGCAAGCGGAAGTCCAAAGGGGCGCCCACAGGCGCGACGAAGCACTAACGACAAGCTGCGAGTCGTTCGCGAAAATATTTCGCGACAGCGTTGTAGTTAGTCGCAAATATCGCTTTCGCGTCACACCTTACGAGCATTGCGTTTTTCGTATGCTTCGTGGGTGAGCGTACGCTCACATTCAAGTATTGTTGGCCAACGCGCGCACTGAGACAGTGGCGCAAACAATCAAAGCTCGCGGCAAAGCTCGCGGCGGAGGGCGCCAATGAAGCTGACCATCAATGGCAAGGATCAGGAATACGCGGGGGAGGAAGATCGCCCCCTGCTCTGGTATCTGCGTGAAGACCTGAAAATGACTGGCACAAAGTTCGGCTGCGGCGTTGCTGCCTGTGGCGCGTGCACGGTGCTTGTCGATGGCCAACCGACGCGCGCTTGCATCACGCCGGCCGCCTCGCTCGAAGGCAAGAAGATCACAACGATCGAAGGGCTGAACACTCCCGCCGGTCAGGCCGTGCAGAAAGCCTGGTCGGAGCTGGACGTCGTGCAGTGCGGCTGGTGCCAGTCAGGCCAGATGATGGCTGCGACCGCCCTGCTTGAGCAGACGCCGAAGCCAACCGAACAGCAGATCACAGATGGCATGACGTCAAACATCTGCCGCTGCGCCACCTATCACCGCATCCGTGGCGCCGTCGCGCGCGCTTCCGAGATCATGGGGTAATCACCATGGCTGACACAGCAACCTTCTCCCCTTCACGCCGCTTCGTTCTTGGCGCGGTCAGCTTCGGCGCCGCCGGCTTCGCTGTCGGCTGCGATTTCCGCCCGGCCGATGCCGCGGCTGGTCCGGTCACGCAGAACATGCTCGGGCCGTATGTCCGCGTCGGTTCAGACAACACCGTGACCGTCTTCCTGCGCCACCTTGAAATGGGTCAGGGCGTTTCGACCGGCCTCACCACGATCGTGGCCGAAGAGATCGACGCCGACTGGTCGCAAATGCGCTTCGAGCATTCGCCGGCCAATGACGCGCTCTACGGTAACCCGGCTTTCGGCGGCATGATGGGAACCGGCGGCTCGACCGCCATCTTCTCATCGTGGGAGCAGCTCCGCGCCGCCGGCGCGTCTGCCCGCGAAATGCTGCGCCAAGCCGCCGCGAAGAAGTGGGGCGTTGACGCCGCCACCGTGATGGTCGCCAAAGGTCAGGTCACGTCAGGTAATCACAAGGCTTCCTTTGGCGAACTGGCTACCGAAGCTTCCGCTCTCACGCCGCCCGATCCGAAGTCGCTGAAGTACAAGGAGGCTTCGGCCTACGAGTTCATTGGCAAGGAGCGCGACCCAGCCAAATCGCTCGGCCGCCTCGATACGCCGGGCAAGGTGCACGCCACCGCGCAGTACGCCCTCGACTATCATCCCGAAGGCATGCTGACCGCGGTCATCGCGCGTAGCCCGAAGTTCGGCGGCAAGGTCGCCAGCTTCGACGACACCGCCGCAAAGGCCGTGGCCGGTGTTACTGACGTTGTGCAGGTGCCGAATGGCGTCGCCGTTGTCGCCACCAACTTCTGGGCCGCCCGCAAAGGTCGCGAAGCGCTGAAAGTCACGTGGGATGACAGCGCCGCAGAGAAGCGATCCAGCGCCGCGATGTTCGAGGACTATCGCAAACTGCTCGCCAAGCCGGGTCTCGAAGCCCGCAAGGAAGGCAAAGGCGCCGCTGGCCTTCAGGGCGCAGGCCAGGTCATCACGGCTGACTTCGAGTTCCCGTTCCTCGTGCACGCGCCGATGGAGCCACTCAACTGCGTGATTGACTACAAGCCAGGTGAATCCTGCAGCTACCACTCCGGCTCGCAGATGCCGACGAACGACCAGCGCGCCATCTTCACCGTTCTGGGCCTCAAGCCCGAGCAGGTATCGGTGGTCACGCACGTCGCCGGCGGCTCGTTCGGACGTCGCGCCACGCCGGATGCCGACCTTGCAAGCGAAGCTGCTCACCTGGCCAAAGCCCTCAACGGCAAAGCTCCGGTGAAGCTGATGTGGACGCGTGAGGATGACATCCGCACGGGCAAATACCGTCCGATGAACGTCCACCGCATGACCGCCCGCGTGAACAATGGCGCGATCGAAGCATGGGGCGACCGCACGGCAATCCAGTCGATCATGGAGGGTACGCCCTTCCTGCCGCCAGGCACGCCTGACCTCTCCTCGATCGAGGGTTCCAACGATATCGCCTACGCGATCCCGAACATCAGCGTGGATGTGCACCTCGTGAAGAACCCGGTGCCGATCCTCTGGTGGCGCTCGGTCGGCCACACGCACACGGCCTATGCGAAGGAGCACTTCTTCGACGTGGCTGCACGCAAGGCCGGCAAGGACCCGATCGAACTGCGCAGGCAGCTCCTCGCGAAAGAACCACGCCAGCTCGGTGTGCTTAACCTCGCTGTCGAGAAAGCGGGCACCCTGCCCGCCGGCCAGACGCGCGGTGTTGCGGTCCATCACAGCTTCTCGTCCTACGTGGCGGAGGTTGCCGATGTGACCGTGAATGCAGACGGCACGTTCAAAGTCGAGCGCGTGGTCTGCGCGGTCGATTGTGGAACCGTCATCAACCCGGACGTTGTACGTGCGCAGATGGAAGGCGGCATAGGCTACGGCCTCTCCGCCATTCTCGGCGAAGCCCTGACAATCAAGGATGGCGCACCGGTGCAATCAAACTTCTACGACTATGCACCACTCCGCATGGCGCAGATGCCGAAAATCGAGGTCTACATGATCGCCTCGACCGAGCCGCCGACAGGCGTAGGCGAACCGGGCGTACCCCCGATCGGGCCAGCAGTCGCCAACGCCCTGCTCGCCTCAACCGGCAAGACCTACAACAAGCTACCCTTGGGCCTGAAAGCCTGACCGAGCGGACAGCGAAAAGAAAGAAGGGCCCGCTGTGAAGCGGGCCCTTTCAGTTTTGACCTCCACCTCCTCAGGTGGCTCTTGAATTACTTGGCGGCGGGAGCTGTTTTCTCGATCCAGTCGGCGAATGTCTGAGCGAACTGGGCAAGGAATTGCTTCGTTTCTTCTTTCTCGATGACGCCAGCGTCGTTGAACCAGGTGCCGACGCCCGACAGGTACATCTCGGGCTGCTGCAAGACCGGCGTGTTCAGGAAGGCGAGTATCTGACGCAGGTGATGGTGCGCACCGAAGCCGCCGATATTGCCCGGTGAGTTCGAAATGACGGCCGCCGGCTTGCCGTTGAAGGCGCTATGACCATAGGGGCGCGAGGCGATGTCGATCGCGTTCTTCAGAACACCCGGCAGCGAGCGGTTGTATTCCGGCGTCACGAACAGGATGGCGTCGGCCGATTTGATCTTGTCGCGCAGTTCCTGCCATTCAGCTGGCACGGCGCCGTCGAGATCCTGATTGTAGAGGCCGACCTTCGAGATATCGATTTCCTCGAAAGTCAGGCCCTTGGGGGCTAGTGCCTCGATGTTCTTTGCAATCTTGCGGCTGAAGCTCTCTTTACGGAGCGAACCAACCAGAACGGCGATTTTGCGGGTCATCTTTGTATTCCTTGGGTGATGAGGAGGAGGAAAAGTTTGTTATGTCCTTGACGAACGGCCTGTTCGTCACCTTGTTGCATATGCAACATCTAGGAGGTTTCGTTGCGATTGCAACAATCTCAGCTAAAGACTCCGTCGAAAATTCCTTCAGACCCCATTCAAGGGGCCTGGGTGGCATTGGGCAGGGTCTCGCAGGCTATCCAATGCCATGTCGAAACCGCCCTGAAAGACGCCGATTTCCCGGAACTATCCTGGTACACGGTACTTTGGGAGCTTGAGCGGGCGGGTAAACCGACCCGGCCCAAGGACCTCGCCATTCCCCTGTTCATCCTGCCCTACCAGCTTTCCCGGCTGGTTGATCGCATGGCGACGGAGGGCCTCGTCAAACGCATAGAGTGCAAGGAAGACAAGCGCGGCCATATGCTGGAGCCAACCGCCAAGGGGTTCGCGCTGCGCAAGGCGATGTGGGCCGTTTACGCTCCCGCCATGGATGAAGCCATGAAGCGGATCGACGACACGGAAGCGCTCAAGCTGGCCGCACTGCTGAACAAGCTGGGCGGGATCGAGCACACGGACTGCTCGGACAAGGGCGACAGCCATTCACGGTGACATTTCCGGCCTAAAGGCCTATGTCCCCCGCCATGGCCGACGGCGCGCCCTCCTCCAACACATCCCCTCCTCCCGTCCAAGAACGGGCAGGTGTCGATATCCTCACGCTGGGATGCCGCCTGAATTCGTATGAGTCTGAGGTGATGCGCGGTCACGCCGAAGCGGCCGGGCTGCGGGATGCCGTCATCGTCAACACATGCGCCGTGACAGCCGAAGCCGTGCGTCAGGCTCGCCAGACCATTCGCCGCGCCCGCCGCGAGCGACCGACTGCTTCGATCATCGTTACTGGCTGTGCAGCGCAAATCGACCCGGCGAGCTTCGCAGAAATGCCGGAAGTCTCGCGCGTAATCGGCAATGCCGAGAAGATGAAAGCCGAGACATTCAGGCCAGTCGACTTCGTCGGCGAAGTCGAGCGCGTTCAGGTCAACGACATCATGACCGTTCGCGAAGTTGCAGCACATCTTGTCGATGGCCTTGATGGCCGTGCGCGTGCATTTGTGCAGGTGCAGACGGGATGCGATCACCGTTGCACTTTCTGCATCATCCCGTACGGCCGCGGTAACTCCCGTTCGGTTCCCGCTGGCGAAGTTGTCGATCAGGTGAAGCGCCTCGTCGCCACGGGCCACTACGAGATTGTTCTCACCGGCGTCGATCTAACCTCGTGGGGCGCTGATCTGCCGAACACGCCAAAGCTTGGAAATCTGGTGACGCGCATCCTCAAGCTTGTGCCGGACCTGAAACAGCTTCGCCTGTCTTCCATCGATGCGATCGAGATCGACGAACCCCTGTTTGAAGCACTGGCGCACGAGCCACGCATTGCACCGCACATGCACCTCAGCTTCCAGTCGGGCGACGACATGATCCTGAAGCGCATGAAGCGCCGCCACTCGCGCGCCGACGCGATCAACCTGTGCAGCCGCCTGCGCGAGGCCCGCCCCGAAATGGCGTTCGGCGCCGACCTGATCGCGGGCTTTCCGACCGAGACGGAGGAGATGTTCGCCAACACGCTCGCGAGTGTCGACGAATGCGGAATCGACTATCTGCACGTCTTCCCCTACTCGCCCCGCCCCGGCACGCCCGCCGCGAAGATGCCGCAAGTTGCGCGCGACGTGGTGAAGGCCCGCGCCGCAGCCCTGCGCGAGAAAGGTGTTGAGCGCCTGAGCTTGCGTCTCGACCGCCATGTCGGCAGGACCACGATGGTGCTGGTCGAAGCCGGCAATCGCGCCCGCCTGCCAGACTTTGCGCCGGTGCGCATTGACGGCGTCTCACCAGAGCCGGGTCGCCCCGCCCTTTTCAACCTTGTCTCGCGCAATGCGACCGAACTCGTCGGACAACTGGCATGATCCTTTGGTGGGGCAAGAAGAAGCAGCCGGACCCAAAGACCGGCGAAACACCCGTCGAGCCGCTGAAGCCCGGTGAAACGCCTGCGTCTCCGCTCGACGCGCCAGCGGCAAAACCAGTCGCGAGCCTTGACCAGCAGATCTTCGGCAATCAGCCGATTGCAAAGCCTGAACCCGAGCTGGATGACGATCCAATTGGCCTGCGCAAAGCCGCAGAGCGCATTGCAGCCGAACGCGCCGCAGAAGCCGCCGCGCGCGAAGCTTCGGTCCTGCACAAACTCAGCGAGGGGCTGAAACGCTCCTCTTCCCGGCTCGCTGAAGGGCTTGCCGGTTTCTCGAAGCGCAAGATCGACTCGGATGCCCTCGACGAACTCGAAGAGCTGCTGATCACGTCCGACATGGGCGCCAAGGTTGCCGCCCGTATCACCAAGGCATTCTCCAAAGACCGCTTTGATCGCGAAGTTACAGGTGACGAAATCAAGGCGGCCCTCGCCTCCGAAATTTCGGCTATTCTCAAGCCACGCGAGCAGATCGTCGATTTCAGCGTGGGCCCGAAGCCCCGCGTCGTCCTGTTCGTCGGCGTCAACGGCTCAGGCAAGACAACCACGATCGGCAAGATCGCGTCCAAGTTATCCGCACAGGGCGCGGACATCGTTCTGGCGGCAGGCGACACATTCCGCGCGGCCGCTGTCGAACAGCTGAAAGTCTGGGCTGAGCGCGCCAATGCGCGTTTCATCTCCAAGCCGCACGGCGCAGATGCTGCGGGCCTCGCCTATGAAGCCATCGAACTAGCCAAGACCGAAAACCGCGATCTCGTGCTGATCGACACGGCCGGTCGCCTGCAGAACAAGACGCAGCTGATGGACGAACTCGCCAAGGTTGTCCGCGCCATCCGCAAGATCGACCCGACTGCGCCGCACGATGTCATTCTCGTTCTTGACGCCACCGTCGGCCAGAACGCGCTCGGCCAGGTCGAGGCATTCCGCAACACGGCGGGCGTCACCGGCCTCGTCATGACCAAGCTCGACGGCACGGCCAAGGGCGGCGTGCTCGTCGCCATTGCGGAGCAACATCCGATCCCAATCCACTTTGTTGGCGTCGGCGAGAAGGCGGAAGACCTGCACCCCTTCAGCGCCAACACCTTCGCGCGCGCACTCGTGGGGCTGGACGACTAGGGTGGATCCCACGGTCCTCGCCCTTGCGCTCGGCCTTGGATCGGCGGTGACGCTGGCGGGAGCCAACACATTCGTGAAGGCGGCCAAGGACATTCTCGGCGGTCGCGCCGTGATGGCCTTCACCTCCGCGATCCTGATGCTGCCCTTCGTGTTCGTTGCGCCTCCGCCGAACACGCAAACGTGGATGATCCTGGGTCTCTCCCTGCCCGCACACTGGCTCTATCAGACCGCGCTCGTGCGGGCGCTGTCGCGGGGCGATCTCTCGCTTGTCTTCCCCGTCATGCGTGGCAGCGCGCCGCTGCTGACGGCCATTGCGGCGTCTCTGGTACTTGGCGAACACTTATCGCCGCTGGCAATCGCAGGCCTCCTGATCGCCAGTCTCGCCACCATCGTCTTCGCGCTGCCGGAGAAGAATTTCGGCGGCTCACGCCGGGTGCGCAATTCCGCCCTGCTCTGGGCGTTGGCCACTGGCGCGTGCGTTGCGATCTACAACGTCATTGATGCGCAGGGTGTTCGCGCGGGTCCTTCGCAGTGGAGCTTCATCGTCTGGCTGTTTGTGCTCGACTGGATCGGCATCAACGTCATCGCCTATGTCACGCGCGGCCATCATAAATTTGTGGCAGCGGCCCGCACGGCTCTCTGGCCGGGCATCGGAGCAGGCATCTGCTCGCTGATCTCCTTCTCCATGGCGCTCTACGGCTTCTCTATCGCGCCCGTCGCCTACATCTCGGCCATGCGCGAGACGGCGGTGGTCGCCGCCGCCGTCATGGGCTGGTGGTTCCTGAAGGAGGGATTTGGCTTGCGTCGTACGCTTGCCGCCGTCGTTCTGGCTGCTGGATTGACGATTTTGCAGTTTGGCTAGTTGCTCCCGCGCAGGCCCAGGCTCGCCCGCCCGGCTGGCGACCGGATTTGGCGGCATGATGGAATTGCGGCTCAAGACCCGCGTGGACGGAACCGTTTATGTAATAGTCGCTCTTTTCGTCGATGCTGCAGAATCCCACGTGGCTTTGCAGCAATTCGCATCGCGCCGTGCGCACCGCGTTTGACCCGGACTACTCCTCCCCGCTAAGTGACCCTGATGAACGAGACAACGCCCTCCCCCGAGACCCGCAAGTCGCTCCCCAAGGGAGCCGGCAACGTCTGGACGGATATCGGACCCGTTCTCGCGTTCGTGATCGTCTTCAATGTGATGCAGAACTTCACGGACGAGACGGGACCGTTCTCGAAGCAGACAGCGATCTTCTGGGCGACGGGTGTGTTCATGGCATCGGTCGCCGCCGCAATCGGTTACACCCTGCTCAAGGGCCGCAAGCTGCCGCCCATGCTGATCATCACCGGCGTCGTCGTGATGACCTTCGGCGGCCTGACGTTGTGGCTGCAGGACGAGACATTCGCCTTCATCAAGCCGACCATCATCAACATGCTGTTCGCCGTGACCATTCTCGGCAGTCTCGCGATCGGGCGTAACATCTGGAAGACTGCGTTTGAGCATGCCTTCCAGATGCCGGATCACGCCTGGAAGATCTTCGCGCTGCGCTGGGCTGCTTTCTATGTCGTGCTGGCGATCCTCAACGAAGTTCTGTGGCGAAACTTCTCGAAGGAGTTCTGGGTCAACTCGAAGCTCTTCCTGTCGATCCCGCTGGCCATCGCCTTCATGGCGGCCAACCTGCCCTTCCTGATGAAGCACAATATCGAGCAGCCGGAAGACGGCGAAGCTGACAAGAAGGCTGACGCAGCCTAGTTCAACGGATCGCTGCAAACTCACGCAGCATCTGCGACCACAAGGCATCCATCGCAGACGACCAGTCAGCGCCGAGCAGGTCGCGGAACGTGTCGCGCATCGCCACGAAGAAATCGTCGAAACGCTCTGCCGGCACGCCGTAGCCGTCATGATGGATGCGCGATGACGCGATGATCTGCGGCGCAACGAGTCTCGGCCCGACATAATCGATGATTCATTCAAAGGCTTGCTGCACCATCGATGCACGCACGCCGCCATCGCGGTCCATCAAGAACAGTGCTTCGAGCTCTGGATGCGCATTGAACAGGCGCTGGTAGATCGCGGCCGTCGGATCGCTGTGCCGTTCCGCAACCAGTTCCAGCGTCTCAAGAATGACCTTGCCATCGACCATGGCTTCACCGCGTCATTTGATCGGTACCCGACGGATTTCCAAAGGGCGCGAAGGCTGCCTTGCCCTCGGTCTTCCGATGGTGATCGAGCGCCCATTTCACCGTTGGAAACGCGAGCTCCTTCCACGGAATTTCGTTCCATGCGAACAGCCCGACCTCGAGGCTTTCCGGTCCGGGTGACGGATCGTTCATGAGACGTGCACGGAAGAATATCTGTACCTGTCCAATTCGTGGGATCGAATACACCCCCAACAGCGTTTCGAGTTCGAGTTCTGCGCGTGCCTCCTCATGAGACTCGCGCTTTGCCCCCTCCTCGACGCTCTCACCAAGCTCGAGAAAACCAGTCGGTAGCGTCCAGAAGCCCATTCTGGGGTTGATAGCGCGTCGGCAGAGCAAGATGCGGCCGTCCCTATGCGCTACGACGCCAGTGACGATTCGAGGGTTTGCGTAGTCAATGAAACCGCACGTGTCACAGATACGACGCTCGCGGTCCTCGCCTGGAGGTACGCTAGTTGAGAATGAGATGGGAAATTGCGGGTCGCTCACGGCGCCAACATGACCTTTTGCTGTGCACAGTGGAAGCGGTAGCGCTACATTCTCATTTGAGGGGGCTGGAATCCGACTACGTTTGGACCCCTATGACTGATGGGTGCTTGCAAGGGTGCAGAACATGACCGTCCGAGCAGATGCCACGCGGCGGCCGGACAAGAAGTCGGCCCGGCCAGCAAAATCCATCTCCAAGTCTGCCAAAAAAAATGGCAAGCGCGGACCTGTGTTCCGTCTGTCGGAATCGCCGTCGCACCTGCTGAGGCGCGCAGAACAGTTCGCTTCCGAGATATTTCTCAAGGCCGAGATTCCGGACGGCGTCACCCTGCGTCAGTCGGTTCTGCTGGCTGCAATCGCCGAAGCTGACGGCGCCAGCCAATCCGATCTCGTGAACGCCACCGGCGTTGATCGTTCGACCTTGGCCGAAATGATGGCCCGCATGGAACAAAAGGGCTTCATCGTTCGTGCCGCCGCGGAGGATGACGGCCGCGCCAAGTCCGTGAGCCTCACCGCTGAAGGCCGCCGCCGGCTTGATGGCGCGCTACCTGCGATGCGCGAAGTCGACAAGGCGTTGCTTGCGGCCCTGCCCGCCAGCCGTCGTTCCGCGTTCAAAGCGACGTTGCTGGCGCTGACCGACGCCGCTGATGCGATGCATGCTGAAGCTGCTGAAGCACCCAAGTCGGTCAGGAAGGCAACCAAGGCCAAGCCAGCAAAGAAAACCCGCTCGAAGCGTTAGTTCGTCGGGGTAGGCGACGACGCTTTCGCGACCTCATCGCGATAAGCCTTCACGTAGACCGGCAGGTCCTCTTCGGTGAAGTAGTTGCGCTTGGTCTTCACGATCTGCCCGTTGGCGTCGATCAGGAAGCTTTCCGGCACGCCTGAAATTCCGATGTCGATGCCGAGATCGCCCAGCGGATCGAGCCCGATATGCTTGAACGGATCGCCATCTTGCGCGAGCAGTTCGTGCGCGGCTTCGATACCCTTGGGGTCCTTGTAGAGGATGCCGATGATCTCGACGCCTTGCCCGGCCATTTCGACCAGCAAAGGATGCTCGAGCTTGCACGGCCCACACCATGTCGCCCAGAAATTCACGAGCACGGGGCGGCCTTTGAAATCCGCGAGCTTCACCTGACCGCCATCAAGGCCCGGCACTTCGAACTGTGGTGCAGGCCGAACCGGCGATGCAAATGACGCGGGCGCGGGATCACCGCTCGTGAGGCGCTGGAAGCCGACGACCACGAGCCCAACGAACAAGGCCAGCGGCAGGATGGCCCACCAACGCTTCATGGCGCGGCGTCCTTCTTGGTCGGCTCGATGGCTTCGAGTTTCTTCTTCGCGTTGGTGACGCGCACCACTGACCAGACGATGAGTCCGATGATCACCGCGGCGGCAATGCCATAGGAGGTGAGCACGTAGGGCGTGTATCTGCCGTAATCGAACATTGGATCAGCCCGTCGTCACTTGCCTGCGCTGCGCCAGCATTTCGGCGCGCGTATTCATGATCTCGGCCCGCATGTTGAGCAGCGTCAGCCCGCCGAACAGGGCGAGATAACCTAGCGCCACGACATACATCGGGTATTTGAATTCGTTCGATGCCTTCATCTGCACCTGATGCAAAGTCGCAAACCATTCGACCGAGAAGTGGATGATCGGCAGGTTCACTGCGCCTGCGAGGCACAGAATGGCGGCTGCACGCGCAGCTTTCTGCGGCGTTTCCATCGCCTGCCAGATCGCCATGTAGCCGAGATAGATAAAGAACAGCACGAGCACCGAGACGAGGCGCGCATCGCCCCACTCCCACCATGTGCCCCAGGTCGGATAACCCCAGATCGACCCCGTCGCGAGGCCGAGCGCCGTGACGCCGGCGCCGATCGGCGCCGCAGATTTTGCAGCGACGTCCGCAAGCGCGTGACGCCAGACGATCGAGACGATGCTCGCGCCGACCATGAAGGCGTAGGCGAACAGGCACAGCCACATCGCAGGCACGTGGACGAACATGATGCGGGCGCTATCACCCTGCACCGCATCCGGCGGCACGACGAACAGGCCGAGATAGACGCCGATCAGGATCACAACGCTGCCTAGCGCGGTAAAGCCCCAGGCAAACCACTTCGACACCGCCATGAAGCGGTGCGGGTTGGCAAAGATCGACATCACGGCCATGGCCTTTGGGCTCCCGAGAGGCGCTCAGTCTAGTCGGTCGGCGCGCGTTGGCCCTTCACAAATTGAGGATCAGCGCGGAGGAAATATCTAGTCGATTGCGGTCCTTAGCGCCATCGCGGCCACAAAGGGCGATGTTGCAACGCCGAAGAGCGCAGCGGCGGCGGTTAGCATTAACGACGACGAACCGCCCTCGCCCTTTGCGGCTGCATATAGCCCCGCCGCGCCGAAGATCATGGTCGGCACGTAGAGCGGCAAGGTGATCAGCGCGATCAGCAACCCTCCCCGCCGCATGCCGGCGGCCAGGGCGGCCCCGATGGAGCCGAAGAAGAAGAAAGCGGCCGAACCGATCAGCGAGGCGCCGATAACGAAGAACGACGCCTCTGGCGGCCCCTGCAGCATGATCCAGAGAACCGGCGAGACGATCGCCAGCGGGATGCCGGTGGCGATCCAGTGGGCGAAGGTCTTGGCGAAGGCGACGCCCTCCATACCGATGCCCGATCCGGCATAGGCATCCAGCGTTCCGTCCTCGAGGTCGGCCTGGAACAGGCGCTCCATCGGAAGCAGGCTGGACAGGGCCAGCGCGATCCACATGACGCCGGGCCCTGCGATCTTCAGGTTCTCGGCCGCGTTGCCGACAGCAAACGGCGTGATGCTGCAGGCAGCCGCGAAGAATCCAACCGGCAGGGCCGCACCGCCCCCGCCGGACCAGGCGAGCTTCAGCTCCCGCACAAAGACCGAAACAGACCCGTTCAAGCGATCGCTCCCACGGGAAGCGCAGATACATCGAGCGTCCGTGAACCCTCAAAGCCATCGCCGTGGATGGCGGCGACGACCATGCCGCCGCGCGCTTTGTGTTCGGCGACCAGCTGGCTGACCAGGGCCCTACCTTCGACGTCAAGCGCCGCCGTCGGCTCGTCCAGCAGCCAAACCGGCCGCGGCTCGACCAGCAGGCGGACCAGCGCCAATCGGCGCTTTTGACCGGCCGATAGCCCCCTGCCCGGGACCTGTTCACGGCCCGCCAGACCGACCCGTTTCATGGCCTCGGCAGCCAGCGCCGGGTCGCGGCCGAAATAGCGCGCCCAGAACACCGCCTGTTCGGCTGCTGTTTCGGACGGCTTCACGGCATCCAGATGCCCGAGGAAGTGGTGTTCGGCGCCTTGGACCTGATCCGGTCCTGCGCCCGAATAACGCACCTTTCCGTCGTGCGGGCGGGTCAAACCAGCGAGAATGCGAAGCAATGTTGATTTGCCGGACCCGTTATGGCCCCGCAGTTCGAGCGTTTCCCCTGCAGACAGGCGAAAATTGAGCCCTTCGAACAGGATGCGCAGGCCGCGCGCGGCTGCGAGGTTTTCGACCTCAAGAACCAGTGATGAGGCGCCGGAAGCAGTCAATTCTTTTACCCCTTCTGGCTCAATTGCTTCCCATAACGGCGTCCTGTAGGAACGCCGCGATAGCGGGGGGCCCGCGGCTCTCCAGAATAAAATTCCCAGATGCCCCGAAAGGGTGAGCCCGACATGCCGTCCCTCGACAGTTTCAAATCCCGCAAAACCCTCACGGTCGGCGCGAAGTCGTACGTCTATTACAGCCTTGAAGCTGCGGCGCAAAACGGCCTGGGCGACATTTCTCGCCTGCCGGTGTCGCTGAAGGTTCTCCTGGAGAACCTGCTCCGCTTCGAAGACGGCAAGACGGTTACCCAGGCTGACATCCGCGCATTTGCTGACTGGCTCAAGGACAAGGGCAAGGCTGAAGTCGAGATCGCTTATCGCCCGGCCCGCGTGCTTATGCAGGACTTCACCGGCGTTCCGGCCGTGGTCGACCTTGCCGCCATGCGCGACGCCGCCGCCAAGCTCGGCGCTGACCCCAAGGCCATCAACCCGCTGGTTCCCGTCGATCTCGTGATCGACCACTCGGTCATGGTCGATTATTTCGGCAAGGCTGACTCGGCCAACCAGAACGTGAAGCGCGAATACGAGCGCAACATAGAGCGCTACGAGTTCCTGAAGTGGGGCCAGACCGCGTTCGACAACTTCCGCGTCGTTCCGCCGGGCACCGGCATCTGCCACCAGGTGAACCTCGAATACCTCGCCCAGACCGTGTGGACGAAGGAAGAGGACGGCGAGATCGTCGCCTTCCCCGACACCTGCGTCGGCACCGACTCGCACACCACCATGATCAACGGTCTCGCCGTTCTCGGCTGGGGCGTCGGCGGTATCGAAGCTGAAGCCGCCATGCTCGGCCAGCCGGTCTCGATGCTGATCCCGGAAGTCGTCGGCTTCAAGCTGACGGGCAAACTGCCGGAAGGCGCAACCGCCACCGACCTCGTGCTCACCGTCACGCAGATGCTGCGCAAGCGCGGCGTCGTCGGCAAGTTCGTGGAATTCTACGGCCCCGGCATCGACAACCTGTCGCTCGAAGACCAGGCCACGATCGCCAACATGGCGCCGGAATACGGCGCCACGTGCGGCTTCTTCCCGATCTCGAAAGAGACGATCAACTTCCTGTCGTCGACAGGTCGTCTGGCCGAGCGCGTTGCGCTGGTCGAAGCCTACGCGAAAGCCCAGGGCTTCTGGCGCGCCGACATGAAAGACCCGGTTTTCACCGATACGCTGGAACTCGAACTCTCGGGCGTTGAAAGCTCGATCGCAGGCCCGAAGCGCCCGCAGGACCGGATCGTTCTGCGCGATGCGGCCGACAACTTCGCCAACGCGCTCGACAAGGAATTCAACCGTCTCGACAAAGCGCACATCCGCGCCAAGGTTGAAGGCGAGCAGTATTCAATCGGCCATGGCGACGTCGTCATCGCGGCCATCACGAGCTGCACCAACACCTCGAACCCGAACGTGCTGATCGCCGCTGGCCTACTGGCGCGCAACGCCCGCGCCCGCAAGATCTCGACCCAGCCGTGGGTGAAGACCTCGCTGGCCCCGGGCTCGCAGGTTGTGACCGACTACCTTAACAAGGCCGGCCTGACCGATGACCTCGACGCGCTCGGCTTCAACCTTGTTGGTTATGGCTGCACGACCTGCATCGGCAACTCAGGCCCCCTGCCCGCGAACGTCTCGAAAGCCATCGCTGAGGGCGATCTCGTCGCCACGTCGGTGCTCTCGGGCAACCGCAACTTCGAAGGCCGCGTGAACCCGGACGTGCGCGCGAACTATCTCGCCTCGCCGCCGCTGGTTGTCGCCTACGCGCTCGCCGGCTCGATGAACATCGACATCACCAAGGACCCGATCGGCTACGACGACGAGAACGAGCCGGTCTTCCTCTCGGAAATCTGGCCGACGACGCAGGAGATCGCCGACACCGTCCGTTCGTGCGTGACCGCCGAAATGTTCGCTGCCCGCTACTCCGACGTCTTCAAGGGCGACGAGGAATGGCAGAAGATCAAGGTTGAAGGCGGCGCCACCTATGGCTGGCCGATGGCTTCGACCTATGTGCAGAACCCGCCCTACTTCGAGGGCATGACGATGACGCCGGAACCCGTCACCGACATCGTCAGCGCGAAAGTGCTCGCCCTGTTCGGCGACTCGATCACCACCGACCACATCTCGCCCGCCGGCGACATCTCGGCCAAGGGCCCGGCCGGCAAGTACCTGCGCGAACATCAAGTGCCGGTCACCGAGTTCAACTCGTACGGCGCGCGCCGCGGCAACCATGAAGTCATGATGCGCGGCACCTTCGCCAACATCCGGATCAAGAACCACATGATCCCGGGCGTCGAAGGCGGCGTCACGTTGAAGAACGGCAAGCAGGAAGCGATCTACGACGCGGCGATGGAATACATCACCGAGAAGACCCCGCTCGTGATCTTCGCCGGCAAGGAATACGGCACTGGCTCGTCGCGCGACTGGGCCGCCAAAGGCACGCGTCTGCTCGGCGTTCGCGCCGTTGTCGCCGAGAGCTTCGAGCGTATCCACCGCTCGAACCTGATCGGCATGGGCGTGCTTCCGCTGCAATTCGCCGAGGGCGAAAGCTGGCGCTCGCTTAACCTTACGGGAGCGGAAATTGTGTCGATCGGCGGCATCGCTGGTCTGCTGCCGCGGCAGGTTGTCTCCGTCGACATCGCCTACCCCGATGGCACGAAGCGCACGATCGAAGCCAAGGTGCGCATCGATACCGAGAACGAGCTGGATTACTTCCGCAATGGCGGCATCCTGCACTACGTCCTTCGCGAACTGGCGCGGGCTTCCTAAGGGAAGCCCAGACCACTCAAACAAGGGCCAGATTGCCGTCTGACTGGAAGGTGAGAGCTTCGTAACGGGGGGTCACGCCCTCTTGATTCGGAGTTTTGTGCGACTGCGAGATACTCCGCCCGTAATGACGAAGTTCTTTGCACGTATGTTCTGCGCCGTGGCGGCGCTTGTCCTCGCGCCGGGCGCCCTTGCCCAGCGCGGCGGCATGAACGTGCCCGAGCATGCCGTGCGCCCGGTGGTCATGGAGTTGTTCTCCAGCCAGGGTTGCGGCAACTGCCCGAAAGCCAACGCCACGATCCAGAAGCTGGCCGAGCGTTCGGACGTCATCGCGCTGACCTACCCGGTGAACATCTGGGACTATCTCGGCTGGGACGACACCTTCGCCAAGCCTGAGTTCACCGATCGCCAGAAGCGCTACAACCGCGCGCTGGGCTATCGTGGCCCCTATACGCCGCAAGTGGTCTACTCGGGCTATCTCCACGGCCCCGGCACCAGCGTTGCGATGATCGAGCCGAAATTCTCGACGCGCGATATCACGCCCTACCCGGCCTCGGTCTCGTTCGCAGGCGATACGGTGCAGATCTCGGGCGTACTGCCCGCCAAGGCCACCAACGCCTCTATCGTCCTCGTGAAGTTCCGCGCCGGCCAGACTCAAGTCGCGGTCGCCGGTGGAACCAACAAGGGCAAGTCGATGACCTACTGGAACCTCGTCACCAGCTACGAGAAACTGGGCGAGTGGAAGGGCGGCGTGCAGAAGTTCAACGCCAAGTGCGAGAGCGGCTGCGTCGTGCTGGTTCAGAAGGACGGCGCCGAAGGCCCGATCATCGGCGCAGCTCAGCGCAAATAGCGCGACCTAGTCTGCTATCGCCGCGAGCGTCGTCGAGAACGACCCCCAGTCCAGTTCAGTCAGCGCGAATGCCCAGGGCGCGGCGCGCGTGTTGATCGCATTTGCCTGCTCTGCCGCCTGGGGAGTTGCGGCATCGGTCGTAGCGGCGCTGATCGTGATCCAGCCGCGATCATCCTTTTTCCAGCTGCGCGTGACGATGAACACGCCGGACTTGGTGCGTGTGATGTGCTCGGCCACCGGGGCGCCGATGGCGATGTCCGTTGCTCGGGCGACGTCGATTGGTGCGAAACGGGTGAGCGCTTCGGCGGCGACGTTGGGCGCGAGGGCGGCAACAAGCGGGCGTGTGTTGTAGGGCGGCGCCAGGCTGAAGCTTCCATCGGCGTTGGCTGCGAGGCCGAAGGCCGGACCTTGCGCCGGGCGAACATCGACACCGGCGATCTCGTCTGCCTTGAGCGGTGCGACATTGAGATCGAGCCAGCGCACGGCGCGTTGCAGCGGCGGCAGCACGCCGTTGGCAACTACCCAGGCCTGCAGGTCATCCGGGCGGCGCAGATAGGATCGGCCATCGCGATAGCCCGCGAGCAGCTTGGCGAAATTCGCGCCGGAGCCATCGCCGACTTCGAGTAGCGCACCCGTGCCGCCCGTTGTTGGATCGCCCAGTCCGATGCGGTCGAACTTCTTCTCGTCATGCGTCATCGGACGCGCGTAGGTGATGGTGGACAGCGCGTCTGTAAGTTCGCGGATGCGTGCAGGATCGACCGGATAGTTGCCCTTCTCCGGCATCACCCAGCCATCGGCATTCTTCACGAGGCGATAGGCCTCCTCGCCCGTCGTCACCGTGACGAGGGAAACGAGGCCTGCCTTGCTTTCAAATGCGGGGAGCACGCGCTGGCCGACTTCGGAACGCGGCAAGTCCTCGCCCGGCGGGATGAAGCTGGCGGCGCCCAGCAGCGCGGACGCGCCGGCGGCAATGCCGAGGATGATCAGGGTGCGGCGACGCATGGCGCCTGCGACCTTGCTCATGCTTTCCCTCCCCTGCGTCGCGAGCGCCAGACGAACATGCCGATGCCGATCAGGCCGACAATGATGGGGCCCAGCCAGACGTTGATGAACTGCAGCTGGCCGGCGAGCGCATCAATGTCGCGCCGGAATTCGCGTTCGACGCCGCGGAGCTGCTTGCGGATGTCGGAGGCTTGCGTGCGGTAGCTGTCGATCTCGGAGAGCTCTTCGGCGGTGAGCGTTGCACCACTCTTGCGGCGGCCTTCGAGCAGGTTGAGGCGGCCTTCGGCGTCGGCCAGCAGTTTTTCGAGGCGCTGCTGTTCGTTGTAGAGCCGGTCGCGGGCGGCCGCGCGCAGGGCGTCGACGCGATCCATCGGACGCGCGGCGGGCGCGCGGGAACGGAGCGCGGTGAGCGCTTCATCGCCACCGAGATTGTCGAGCGCGTTGAGGATGAAGGCGGCGTTGTCGGAGATCGGCGCGTTGGTCTGCGGATTGACGTAGAAGCCGTCATCGAAGGCATCTGCGTCGGCGACGAAGATCACTTCGGCGGGCACGGCGGAGCGTGAGGTGAAGGGCGGGACTTTTGCCATTTCCTGACGCTGGCGTTCGGCGGTGACTGGGTCAGCTTGCGGCGATGCGGTGGGCGGGACCGAGAAGGACGAGCGGAGATTGCCTGACAGGCGGCCGGCGAGGATCTGCGGCGTCTCGGATGGCGTGTAGGCTTCGAGGACGGTGCGCGGGGTCGGGTCGCTTTTCGCGATATCGGCGGAGATGAGGGCGGCTTGCGGGGTCGTCTCCACCAGCATCGAGAATTCCGTGCCTGCGGGCGGCTTGGCGATGAGGTGGCCGGGTGCGCCAAAATTTATCGGGCGCGAGAGGTCTGCGGTGATGACGTCGGTCTTGGACATCAGCGCGGGCGGCACGGCGGGGAACAGGGGCTGGCCGACGACCTGACGACGGCCCTGGCCTGCATCGACGTTCACGGGGAGCGCGAGGGCGCGATCGGCCACCGTATCGGGGCCGATGCCGACACCGAGCGTTTCGCCGAGACGACCGAGGCTGGAGGACGCAATCGCCTGGCTGCCCGGCTGAATCATCGAGACGCGGGACACTGGGTCGAGCGCGATCAGCGCCCTGCCCTTGTGCATCATGAACTGGTCGACGACGTATTGCTGCCACTCGTCCATCGGTCCGGGATGGATGAGCATCAGGACATCGGTGTCGGCCGGGAGCGAGCGGAAGTCCGGCGGCGCGATCTCGATGTCGAAGGCGCGGCGGGCTTCGCGCAGCACAAAGGCAGCGCCGGGCTCGGACGGGTCGGCCTGATAGGCAAGGAGCGACGAGATCACCGCCACCTTCGGTGGCGCGGGATCGTCGAGCTGCGAGATCAGGCGGACGAGTTCGTATTCCAGCAGCGCATCACGCTCGGGCGCGAGGAACGAGATGGCGATGTTGTCGTCCACCGTGTTGTGGCCGATGACGCCGAAATAGATCGGATCAGCGCCATTGGTGGGGGCTGGTGTCAGGCCGGCGGCGACGACACGGTCTTCTTCATCTGAGAAGGGTTCGGGTTCCGTCTCGCGGATCTTCACCTTGCCGCCGCTCTGGGCAGCGATCTCGTTCATCAGCTGGCGAACGCGATCGGCGTGGGCGCGGATGGCGGGAAATTCTGCGCCGACATCGCGCGAATAGACCAACTCCAGCTCGACCGGCTCGACGAGGCGTTGCACGACGCGGCGGGCGGAACTCGACATGGTGTAGAGGCCATTGGCGGTGAAGTCGGCGCGCGCGGGGGCGAGCCATTTCCACGAGGCCAGGTTGAGGCCGATGAAGACGATGGCGACGAGGATGCTGGCGAGGATGGCGTATTGGCTTCTGCGCATCAGCCGCCCTTCCGCGCACTGACCCAGATGGCGTTGAACGCCAGCCAGACGGCGATGAAGCCGATATAGAACACAAGCGCCCGCATCTCGAGCACGCCGCGCTGGGCCGCTTCGAAGTGGGTGAGCAGCGAGAACGACGCCATGGTTTCGGCAAGGCCGGGGCCGAAGGCGGAGGCGACGACCGGCAGGCCGGCTGCGGTGAAGACGAAGCCGACAGCGACCGACAGCACGAATGCCACCACCTGATTGCCTGCCGCGGCCGACATGGCGCAGGCGATGGCGAGATAGCCGCCGGCCATGAGGAACGAGATCACGTAGGTGAGGAAGATCGCGGTGTTATCCGGCGCGCCGAGCCAGTTGACCGACATCCACATCGGCGTCGTGAGCAGGAGCGCTGCAGCGGCGACCGTCCATGCGGCGAGGAACTTGCCGAGCACCAGCGACCATGTTGGCGCGGGAAGCGTCAGCAGCAGTTCCAGCGTGCCCCCCCTCGCCTCGTCAGCCCACAACCGCATGGCGATGGCGGGAAGAAAGACGAGATAGAGCCAGGGGTGGAACAGGAAGAAGGGCGCAAGGTCTGCCTGGTTGGTGTCGAAGAAGTGGCCGATCTCGAACGTGAAGGAGCCGAGTGCGATGAGGAAGATCGCGATGAATACATAGGCGAGCGGCGTCAGGAAGTAGGCCGCGAGCTCGCGGATATAGACGGCGCGCAGCGCGTTGCCGGCCTGGCGCATGTTCAGGGCGAGGTTTTCGTTCATGCGACTTTCTCCCCCTGTGACTTGTCTTGGCGCGTGAGGAGGTGGAAGGCGTCTTCGAGTTTTCCGCTGGGCGTGCGGGCGGCGATCTCCGCGGGCGTGCCGTCGGCCTTGATGTCTCCCCGGTCGATCAGCACGGCGCGGGTGCACATGGCTTCGACTTCATCGAGCTGGTGCGTCGAGATCAGGATAGCTTTGTGCTTCGACATGCGGGCGATGAGGGCGCGCATGGCGATCTTCTGGTTCGGGTCGAGGCCGTCAGTGGGTTCGTCGAGGATCAGCACTGGTGGATCATGCACGATCGACCCGGCGAGCGCGACGCGGCGGCGATAGCCTTTCGACAGCGTATCGATCGGACGGGCGAGCACATCCTTGATGGCGGCGTCCTCGGCAACGCGGGCGATGGCATCCTTCGCGGCATTGCGCGTCAAGCCGTGCGTGCGAGCGAGGAAGCCGAGGAAGTTGCGCACCGACAGGTCGGTGTAGAGCGGCGCGCCCTCTGCGAGATAGCCGAGCGCGAGCTGGGCCCTGGTGCGGTCGCTGAGGATGGAGACGCCGTTGATGAGGGCATCGCCGGCGTCTGGCTCAAGGAAGCCGGCGATCATGCGGAGCGTGGTCGACTTGCCGGCGCCGTTGGGGCCGAGGAAAGCGACGGTCTCGCCCGTCTCCACGGCGAAGCTCACCGTCCGCACCGCCTGGCGCGAGCCGAACGACTTGCTCAGGGAATCAACCTTGAGTGCGTGGACCTTCAGGGCGGGCATCACATCCAGGGGCCAGTGATGGGCCTTTGGGGCCCGGGAATCAGGAGCAGCTTAGCCGCCGGTTTTAACGAATCAGCCAAAAAGCGCTGGAATGAGTTAATTCCCGATACGTCGAAGGCCAGTGCGAAACAGCTTCGCCCCGGCGGGAAAATCTTTCTGATTTTCAGGAGATTAGGTGTCGGACGGACCGTGTCAGTCGCAACCCTGGGGGGCTGGGGGGCTGTTGGGTCCAAGGTCGGCGTCTTAACCATCCGCCCGACGTCGTTAACTTCGCCTGAGTTGGTGGCGTTGGCTAGTCCTAATTGCGGTCATATTGCGAAATCTCTGTAATGATCCCAGCTTGAGTGATCGGCGTTTGTTTCTTCTGCTGAGGAGCGCTCATGACGGATCAACCGCAGGCCGGGATTCATTCTTCCCCACAAGGGCCGGTTTCAGCGCAAAAGCGTGTGTGGTTTGACCGCAAAGAGCTCGAACTGATCCTTCGCGTGTATGGCCGGATGGTCGCCGAGGGCGAATGTCGCGACTACGCGATCGGCGCGCATTCCGATCATGCGCTGTTTCATATGTTCCGGCGGGCGTCCGAAGCGCCGACCTATGTTGTGGAAAAGCGGCCAGAGCTGGCGCGGCGCCAGGGAGCTTACTCGGTCAGCAATTCGACGGGACAGATTCTGAAGCGTGGTCAGGAGCTCGAACAGGTGTTGCGCGTGTTCGACAAGAAGCGCTTCAACGTGGTCGGCTAATTCTCCCCTGCTTCTCCACAGAGCTTCATTCACAACTGTTCACAAGTCGAAATGAAAAAGCCCCGACCGTGAGGTCGGGGCTTTCCATTCTTGTCGTCCTATCCGGCGCTTATTCGCGCGAGGAGAGGAACATCAGCACGATGCGGAACATGTTGATGAACGAGATGAAGAAGTTCAGCGCACCCCAGTTCGTCATAACCGCCAGCGAGCGGGCGTCGCCGTCGAAGGCATAGTAGCCGTTCTTCAGCTGCTGCGTTTCAACGGCGATCAGGACCGCCGAGAGAGCGAACACGGCGCCCATGATGATCCATTCCATCATCGACGAGGCCGGCAGGATGAAGTTCAGGAGCGACAGGGCGACAACGCCCCACAGCGCCATGACGGCGAACGAGCCGATGCCCGACATGTCGCGCTTCGTGGTGTAGCCGAACAGCGAGAGAGCGCCGAAGGCCGAAGCGGTGATCAGGAAGGCTTTGGCGATCGTCACGTAGGTGAGCGACAGACCGATGCCGCCGCGCGTGGCGGCGCCTGCGCCGCTTTCAGCCATCAGCACCCAGGTGCCGAGGCCGAGGCCCATCAGCGTAACGATGGCCCAGTACATGATACCCGTGCCGAGCGGCGACGGGTTCTTCATGAAGAACATCGAGCCGAACAGAAGAGCCACCGGGCCCCACTGAACGACGTAAAGCAGCGGCGTGCCGAACACGAGCTGGGTGACCGGCTCAACCGTGCCGGCGACGTACGCGAGCACGCCTGCGAGCAGGATGCCGAGTGCGAGCTTGTTGTAGACGCCCAGCATAAACTTGCGGAGGCCGGCGTCCCTGGCCATATCGCCTGTGCCGGCTTGCGGCGAGGCGTACTGGAAGTCAGCCATGGTGTTTGTCTCAACCTTCTTGTCGACGCTGCGGTAAACGCAGCCGATTGCCTGAAATAATGGCCACTCGCATGCGGCAAATCAAGTAAATCCGAGGTTTATAGACGCCAGTTGGCGCGTCTGTGATGACTCTGAACAGGTGTGAAACCTTGATTCCGCGACGAGTCCTGCCATCGCAGCATGCGTAAGCTGCATTACGCGCTTCAGAAGTATTTTCGCAGTCGGCATTCTTGTTATCTGACACGGTTAATCGAGAGCCATGACGCTTCGTCTGTTCATCGCCATTCCCGTGCCGCAACACATCGCCGAACGGCTGATGATGCTGGAGGCCGATGTGCCGGGCGCGGCGTGGCGCCTGCCCGAGCATTTCCATCTGACGCTGCGCTTCATCGGCGACATCGACGAGGCGACTGCGCGCGATGTCGATCATGAGCTGGGGCAGATCGTGGCGGCGCCGTTCGAGATGGCGCTGGCGGGCGCGGGCAGCTTTGGCGGCAAGGAGCCGAGCGCGCTGTGGGCGGGCGTCGATGCGCCGCCGGATCTGGCGCGGCTGGCTGCGGCATGCGAGCGGGCGGTGCAGCGCGCGGGGCTGACGCCTGAACCGCGCAAGTACAAGCCGCATGTCACCCTCGCCTACTGCTACGGCACGATGGATTTCGACGCTGCGAACTTCCTGCAGGATGCAGCGGAGTTTCGGACGGAGACGTTCTGGGTCGATCATTTCTGCATGTACTCGTCGCGCGCGACGAAGGCCGGCAGCCGCTATGTCGAGGAGGCGGTCTATCCGTTGGTGGGGACGGCTCCGTAAGCGCGGTTTTCAAACATCGTGGTGCAGCGGGCGCCGTGTAGGGTGCATCTTGATGCACCGGGGGTCGGTCGCGGTGCATCAAGATGCACCCTACTTCCCGTCGTGACGCGATTGCTCGATGGGACCAGCTTTCGCTGTCCGTGATGCTTGTTGTCGTCTCTCCCCGCTGAGGGAGCGGGGCGCATGCAGACACGCCGTGGGTAGTC
>Ga0209311_1000093_pt1 | contig 106258 bp, 99 predicted proteins | sample AD_UKC045_MetaG_FD_184417 | JGI IMG/M metagenome (GOLD analysis project Ga0209311, IMG submission 184417) | Active sludge microbial communities of municipal wastewater-treating anaerobic digesters from USA - AD_UKC045_MetaG (SPAdes) (version 2) | ecosystem: Engineered > Bioreactor > Anaerobic >...
TTTGCTATCCTTCATTTGGGCTGACCTCCTGAGTTTGGTGGCTTTCGTGTCGTAACAAAAGCTTACCATCAGAAGTGCTCAGCCCTCCATTTTTAGGAGTAAGGAATCCTTAACCGAGTGCCATGAGGGTCAGACACGATTTATTTGTGCAGAGGATAGCCGTGGTTTGCAGTTGGTCTAGGGTATTGGCGACGGTGTTGTAGGTGTTAGACAGTTGCATTGCCTGTGTAATGCTATTTTTTGTTTATACCATCTGCAGCGCGCTGCTTGCGCGCTTCTTTTGGGTCGGCAATGAGTGGACGGTAAATCTCAACGCGATCTAAATGGCGAAGGGGCGTGTCTGCTTTAGCAAGTTTGCCAAAAATTCCTATTTTATTGATGCTTAAATCAATTTCAGGAAATTTTTGCATGATGCCAGAGGTATGTATGGCCTCTTCAGCGGTAATACCTTGATTCACTTTAATCGGCACAATCAGCTGTTCATGCGGTAGCGCATAAGCGATTTCTACAAGAATTTCATTCGCATTCATTTTTTAACTTTCTAACATTTATTTTGATACGTATAGCTGGTCAGCACGGGCAACAAAACTATCTACAAATGTATTGGTAATGTGGCTGAATACAGGTGCGATTAATTTGTCCAAAAAATGGTTTGCAAACTCGTAATTGAGCATAAACTCAATTTTACACGCTTCGTCACTCAATGCGATAAATCGCCAAACGCCCTCCAGATGTTTAAAAGGCCCATCTTTGAGTTGGATTTCCATGAGCGTCGGGTGCGTTTTATGATTTTCAGTGGTAAATTTTTGGTGCAGGCCATGATAAGCAATGTGCAAGGTCGCAATGGTTGAAGTGTCATCTTGCTTGATTAAATCTACACCGCCGCACCATGGTAAAAATTCAGGGTATCTAGTCACGTCGTCCACCAACGCAAACATGCGGCTGGCCGAATGGTGAATCAGAACGGTTTTTTGAACTTGCGCCATGCAACCCTTATCCAGCTAAATTTGATGAATCCCATCAAGTCATTAATTAAAGTAATGAACTAGAGTAAAATGTTATTTTAAGTCATTCGCCAAGAAATATAGCGCTTTATGAGCATTGCACAAAATAAAAAAGCTTTTTTTGATTATTTTATTGAAGATAAATTTGAGGCCGGCGTCGTGTTAGAAGGCTGGGAAGTCAAAGCCATCCGCGATAACCGCATTAACTTAAAAGAAGCTTATGTCATTATTCAGCGTGGCGAAATTTACCTGATTGGTTGCCACATCACGCCATTGGGCGCCGCATCCACGCATATTCGCCCAGATGCGATTCGTACGCGTAAGTTATTGTTACATAATGAAGAAATTATCAAACTGATTGCTAAAGTGGAACGCGCTGGCTACACCATTGTACCGCTGGATATGCACTTTTCAAAAGGCCGCGTAAAAGTGCAAATCGGCCTCGCTAAAGGCAAAAAACAGCACGACAAGCGCGACACTGAAAAAGCCCGCGATTGGGAGCGCGAAAAAGGCCGAATTATGCGCGCGCACAATAAATAAAAAGTGATGAATTGACGCATAAAAATGCCCGAGAAAAATTTTATGCTCTGGAAGCCTTTATTTATAAGGCTTTCAGAGCATCGAAAAAGGTTGTGCTTAAAAAGTAGTGTTTTTTTGTTGTTTTATTAAACTGTTTACCGCCTAGATTACGCAAGAAATTGTTGGCAAAATTTGGGTAAAAAATCACAACTATCAAATTATTTCATCATAAAACGCGTATAATTCGCACATTGATGCAACTAACTTCAATTGAAGTGCGTCATAGCAAGACTGATTTGGGGCTGACCAGGTTTCGACGTGGGTTACAAAGCAGTGCAGGGCATACCGAGGGTTCAGGTTTCCTCGTAAATCCATCTGAAAAAGTATAGTCGCAAACGACGAAACTTACTCTCTAGCAGCTTAGTTCTGCCGGACGCTACACCAGCTCTCCCGTGGGTTGGATTGGGGTAACCCATACGTAGTGTCATATACACGGGATACGTGTTGTGTTGGGTGACTTAGCACATCATTAACCTTAAGGTCTCTCGTCTGCACACCGCTTGTCTGTTGGTGTGGTGCAGATTAAATTAAACAACAAGGCTAAGTATGTAGAACTGTCTGTAGCGGATTTGCGGACGGGGGTTCGATTCCCCCCAGCTCCACCAAACAAATAATGCCACCCTTGAGGTGGTATTTTTGTTTATACTTATCAGGTGTTAGCGCGCCAAAAGAGCTATTGTCAGGCGATTTCTCAACGTGATATAACGTCACACAATCGACATCATCATGATAAAAATAAGATTTAACCCGTTGCTATGAAAATTCTTTTGTTTGGTAAAAATGGTCAAGTGGGCTGGGAATTACAGCGTAGCCTTGTGCCGTTAGGCGAGTTAATTGCACTGGATGCACGCAGTGAGATTTTGTGTGGTGACTTGACCAATTTGGCGGGTATTGCCAACACTATCCGAACGGTTGCGCCTGATATTATTGTGAATGCCGCCGCCCATACTGCGGTCGATAAGGCCGAAAGTGAACCTGAGTTGGCAAACACGCTTAACGCCCAAGCGCCAGAAGTCATGGCGAAAGAGGCGGCACGCCTTGGGGCCTGGTTGGTGCATTACTCTACAGATTATGTGTTCGATGGCTCTGGCGAAACGCCTTGGCGCGAAACCGATACAACTGGGCCTTTAAGCATTTACGGTAGAAGCAAATTAGAAGGTGAGTTGGCCATTATTGCATCAGGTTGCAAGCATTTGATTTTTCGCACCAGTTGGGTGTATGCAGCGCGTGGCGGAAATTTTGCCAAAACGATGTTGAAACTCGCAAAAGAGCGTGATAGTTTGAAAGTAATTTACGATCAGATTGGTGCGCCAACAGGCGCTGATTTGCTGGCGGATTTGACCGCACATGCGATTCGCACTGCATTACATCAGCCAGATGTGAGCGGTTTATATCATGTTGTGGCAGGTGGCGAGACTTCATGGCATGGCTATGCGAGTTTTGTTATCGAGTTCGCGCGTCAAGCGGGCGTGGAGATAAAAGTACCTACCGATGCGATTGGGCCCGTGCCTACCACGGCTTTTCCTACACCGGCAACCCGGCCTCTGAATTCGCGCTTGGATACGCAGAAGTTGCAAAATACGTTTAAATTATATATGCCACATTGGCAGACCGGTGTTACGCGTATGCTGACCGAAATTCTTTAGCACACCTGTTTTGAAATTAACATTTGGTAAAAATAAATCAAATTAACTGCTAAAATTACTCCAACATATTGATAGAGAAACAATTATGACGCAACGCAAAGGCATTATCCTTGCGGGTGGCTCTGGCACCCGACTTCACCCAGTGACGAAAGTCGTTTCAAAACAGCTACTGCCTATTTACGATAAACCAATGATTTATTATCCGCTCAGCACATTAATGCTGGCAGGTATTCGCGATATTTTGATTATCTCAACCCCGCAAGATACGCCGCGATTTCAGCAATTGCTGGGCGATGGCAGCGATTGGGGGTTGAATCTGCAATATGCAGTACAACCAAGTCCAGATGGTCTGGCGCAAGCATTTATTATCGGCAAAGATTTTATCGGCAATAATCCAAGCGCATTAGTGTTGGGCGACAATATTTTTTACGGTCACGATTTACATAAGCAACTTAAGCAAGCGACCTTACGTAATGAGGGGGCTACAGTTTTTGCCTATCATGTGAATGACCCTGAGCGCTATGGCGTTGTTGACTTCAACAAGCAAGGACACGCAACCAGTTTGGAAGAGAAACCTGCAAAACCAAAAAGCAATTATGCGGTGACGGGGCTGTATTTCTATGACAATCAAGTGGCTAAACTAGCAGCAAACCTCAGACCTTCACCCCGTGGGGAGTTGGAAATTACCGATTTGAATCGTATTTATCTTGAGCGCAATGAATTGAATGTGGAAATCATGGGCCGTGGCTATGCGTGGTTAGATACCGGCACGCATGAAAGCCTGATTGAAGCCAGTAATTTTATTCAAACGATTGAGCATCGGCAAGGCTTAAAAGTCTGCTGCCCGGAAGAGATTGCTTATCGCAATGGCTTGATTAGTGCCGAACAATTAGAAAAGTTAGCACAACCCTTGGCTAAAAATGGCTATGGGCAATATTTATTACGTCTGTTAAAAGAAGGGATGCCGTTTTGAAAGCCATCGCCACTTCGATTCCTGATGTGTTGATTATTGAACCAAAAGTGTTCGGTGACGAACGCGGCTTCTTTTTTGAAAGTTTTAACCGCAATCAGTTTACCGAGCTAATTGGTCGTGAGGTGTATTTCTGCCAGGATAATCACAGCCGTTCAGCCAAAAACGTTTTGCGAGGATTGCACTATCAAATACAGAACCCGCAAGGTAAATTGGTGCGTGTGGTGCAGGGTGCAGTGTTGGATGTGGCGGTTGACATTCGCAAAAGTTCACCGACCTTTGGGCAACATGTGGCCTGTGAACTGTCGGCAGAAAATAAGCGCATGATGTGGGTACCTGAAGGGTTCGCGCATGGTTTCTTGGTGCTTACTGAGTCTGCTGATTTTTTATATAAAACAACGGATTACTACGCGCCAGTGTTTGAGCGCAGCATCATTTGGAACGACCCGGAAATTGGTATTCAATGGCCAAGTAGCGCCGCGCCGATTCTTTCAGCCAAAGACCAACAGGCAAAATTATTGGCAGACGCTGAAGTGTTTGCCTAATTTCTCTCGCAATCACTCAATCTATCGACTTAACTTTCATCATGTTTAAGGTTTAAAGCGCAAGCACCGTCTTGGATAGGCGGTGCTTTTCTGCGATAATGGCGTTTTGATTCCTTTTGAAAGTATGCGCCATGGCACAATTCGACAACGTCAGTGTAAAAAAGAAAGCCAATATTTATTTCGATGGTAAATGTGTGAGTCACACGGTGATGTTGCCAAATGGCACGCGTAGCACCATTGGCGTCATTTTTCCAAGCGCACTCACGTTTAATACTGCAGCCCCTGAATTGATGGAAATTAACAGTGGCCACTGTAAGGTGCGCCTCAATGGCGAAACCGCTTGGAAAGCATATGGCGCGGGTGAAAAGTTTACCGTGCCGGGCAACTCTTCATTCGATATTGAAGTGACTGAAACGCTCGATTACGTATGTCATTTTGAGTAGAAAATACGCTCAACCTTTTTCGATGCCCCGCGAGCCTTATAAATAAAGGCTTCCAGAGGCGAAAATTTTTCTCGGACGCTTTTCACATAATTTAAAAGGGTTTTTATGCCTTCATTTGATATCAGTTCTGAAGTCGATATGGTCGCGTTAAAAAACGCGGTGGATACTGCCAGCAAGCAAATTACCAATCGCTATGATTTTAAAGGCACTGCGGCAAAAATAGAGCTGAACGAAAAAGACAACCTGATTACTTTATTGGGCGACAGCGATTTTCAGCTTGACCAAGTTAAAGATATTTTATTGCCGGCGATGGAAAAAAAAGAGCCCGACTCATCTAAACGGCTTGACCATCAAGATGTGCAAAAAGTAGGCGGCAACAAAGTGAAACAAGAGCTCAAAATTAAAGCGGGCATCGATACGGAGTTGGCAAAAAAACTCGTCAAACTGCTCAAAGATTCTGGCTTGAAAGTGCAGGCCAGCATTCAGGGTGATACGGTGCGTGTCAATGGTGCAAAGCGCGATGTGCTGCAAGAGGCCATTGCCTTTTGTAAGAAAAGTGTGACGGATTTTCCGTTACAGTTTGGTAATTTTAGAGATTAATCATCCCACCCTCTCAGAACAATTAAGAACAATCGATGCAAACTAAAGTCACGGCTTACGATTCTACCCTGCGCGACGGCGCACAAGCGCAAGGCGTTTCGTTTACGGTTGAAGATAAACTTAAAATTGTTGCGCAATTAGATGCATTAGGCGTTGGCTACATTGAAGCCGGCAACCCAGGCTCTAACCCTAAAGATCTGGAATTTTTTAAGCGCGCTGCCGAGCTTAAATTGCAACACGCCAAAATCATTGCTTTTGGCAGCACGCGCCGCATCGGCATCCAAGCGGCAGACGACAATAATCTACGCTCTTTATTAAGCGCCAATACGCAAGCCGTGGCAATTTTTGGCAAAAGTTGGGATTACCAAGTCACCGATATTTTGCGCACCACGCTAGCAGAAAACCTAGCCATGATTGCTGACACCATTGCTTATTTAAAGCAACAAGGCAAAGAGGTGGTGTTTGATGCCGAGCATTTTTATGATGGCTATAAAGCCAATGCAGAATATGCTTTTGCTACGCTAAAAGCTGCATCTGACGCAGGCGCGGATGTGCTGGTGTTGTGTGACACCAATGGCGGCACTTTCCCTAACGAAGTTTTTGAAATCACTCATAAAGTCGTTTCTCAATTTAGCGCTGCTCAATCTGGCGGTGTGCAAGTGGGCATTCATTGCCATAACGATTGTGAAATGGCTGTGGCGAATTCTGTTGCCGCCGTGCAAGCGGGTGCTAGCCAAGTGCAAGGAACGATTAACGGCATTGGCGAACGTTGCGGCAATGCTAATTTAGTGTCTATCATTCCTAATTTGCAATTAAAGCTAGGTTTCAATTGCATTCCACCAGAAAATATTAGCAGCCTCACGCATGTAGCGCGTTTTGTGAACGAAGTCGCTAATATGCCATTTAACGATAAAGCACCATATGTTGGAAACGATGCGTTTTCGCACAAGGGCGGAATGCATATAGATGCGGTCAACAAAAACCCGATTTCATATGAGCATATCAACCCAGAACAAGTAGGTAATGTTCGCCATATTTTGGTTTCAGAAGTCGCAGGGCGGGGCGCATTGCTGAATAAATTGCAGCAAATTGAACCAACGCTGACTAAAGATTCGCCCGATACCATTCGTGTGTTAGAGCAACTCAAAGCCTTGGAGCATGAAGGCTACCAGTTTGAAGGCGCCGAAAGCTCGTTTGATTTGTTAATTCACAAACTGCTAGGTAAATTTGAGCCATTTTTTAGCCTCAAGCAATACAACGTCAGCATATTTGAGCCTTCAGCCGATGGCCTCAATTCTTCCGCCACCATCCATGTGAACGTGAGTGGTGTTGATGCAAATGCCACCGCGCAAGGCGATGGCCCTGTCAACGCGCTGGATAAAGCGATGCGCAAAGCCTTGGCCGATTTTTACCCCGCCATTAACGAGATTAAACTCGTCGATTACAAAGTGCGCGTGTTAGACAGCAGCCAAGCCACCGCCGCCAAAGTGCGCGTGATTATCGAATCCACCGACCAGCAGCAAAGCTGGACGACGATAGGTGTTTCAACGGATATTATTGAAGCGTCTTGGTTGGCATTGAAGGATGCGGTGGAAGTGAAGTTGATGGGTTGTAAAAATTAGAGATGAAAGATTTTTTTAAAAAGTCTTTCATTCTCACTCTATATTAAATAATTGTTCTTTTATTATTTATTTTTGTCTTGGATTTGTTAATGGCTGAGAGTTTAGATACTAGTATTTTCATAGAACGAAATCAAGGTTTAAAGGTTGGGTACTCTGTTCCATATACAGGTGGTGGAACTAGTGAATGCTATCCATTTGCTTTTTCAACATTCAAACATGGTCAACCAGTAGTAATTAAAAGATCAATTTTTATAGATGTATGTATTGTTCTACCTTTGACCAGAAAACCAATTGATAAAAATCCTGGGGAATATTTGATTAATCGTCATGTATAGGAATAGTTTTGTAACTGTATAAAAACACGCATTTTTAGCACAACATCATTTCAGCACCTCTGCAAGCCAGTATCCATGAGGCTTACAGAGGCATAAAAAATCCTCAGGCGATTTTTAGCTTTTTAATTCACTTGCATATTTGGTTGTAAAAGCACCAATTTGAGTTGTTCTTGTTCCACGGGTCGCACGGTAATTTGTTGGTAGGTGAGCAAGCCTAGTGTGGCATGGTTAAACTCACGCAAGCCGCCTTGGCGCTCTAATACGTCGTGTTGTTTCCAAAATAATTCAAATTCGGCACTGGCTTGTGTGAGTTCGGCAACGAGGCTTTTTAACTCTGGCTCTTCTAGCCTGCTACGGCAGTCTGCACGAAATTCCGCAACCAGCCTTTTGCTACGTGCCTCCCAGTTGGCAATAAAACTTTTAGCATTTGGCTGGGTAAATACTAATCTGAGCAAGTTGGGTGGCGCGTCTTGCTTGGGTTTCTCTAGGTTTTGGCTAAACCATTCATTAAAAAGCGTTTGCGCGGGCGCGTTGTAGCCTAACACGTTCCAAGTTTTTCCCAAAATATAGGCGGGTATGGTGATGCTGTCTAATATTTTGATTAAGGTTTCTGGCGCGGAGTCGGCTTCGTTATTATGCGCTTGTGGGTCGCGTCTATCGGCCATATCGAATAAATAGGTGCGTTCAGTTCGGCTGAGTTTTAGTGCTTTACTCAAGCGTAGAAGAGCATCAGCGGAAATATTCACATCACGGCCTTGTTCTATCCACGTATACCAAGTGGCGCTGATGCTTGCGAGCTGGGCGACTTCTTCACGGCGCAGGCCTTGTGTGCGCCTACGTGCGCCTGCGGGAAAGCCAAATTCCTCTGGTGTACCACGTTGGCGTAGGGCCTGTAAAAATTCGCCAAGTTCTTTGCGTTTAGTGTCGGTGACCATTTTTTAGCATGTCAAAGTAGTTAAGTATTGGTAAGGCTGTTAGTGTTGATACTAGTATAAATCATATTCTTGTACAGGTATTAGCGATGATTTAGAATACCGCAAGTTTTACAAATTACCTTCTTAAGGAGTACAGCATGGCGGGAAAAACGCTTTACGATAAATTATGGGATTCGCACGTGGTGCATGAAGATGCAGATGGTACATGCTTGATTTACATTGACAGACATTTGGTGCATGAAGTGACGAGCCCGCAAGCATTTGAAGGCTTGCGCTTGGCTGGCCGTAAACCATGGCGTGCCGACACCATTGTGGCGAACCCTGACCACAACACACCTACCAAAGATTGGGCGAAAGGCATTGAAGACCCAATTTCACGTTTGCAAGTAGAAACGCTTGATAGCAATATTAAAGAAACTGGTGCGTTGGTGTACTTTCCGTTCAAGCACGCGAATCAAGGCATTATTCACGTGATTGGGCCTGAAAACGGCACAACTTTACCCGGCATGACGGTAGTGTGTGGTGATAGCCATACTTCTACGCACGGTGCGTTTGGCGCATTGGCACACGGCATTGGTACTTCAGAAGTAGAACATGTATTAGCTACACAAACCTTAATCGCAAAAAAATCAAAACGCATGTTAGTGCGTGTAGATGGCGAATTGGGCGTGGGTGTGACTGCAAAAGACGTGGCTTTGGCGGTGATTGGTAAAATTGGTACAGCGGGCGGCAATGGTTTTGCCATTGAGTTTGGCGGCGATGTGATTCGCAACTTAAGCATGGAAGGCCGCATGACCATTTGCAATATGGCGATTGAAGCAGGCGCACGCGCTGGTATTATCGCGCCAGATGCCAAAACAGCAGAATACTTAAAAGGCCGCCAATACGCACCAAAACCAGAGGATTGGGATAAAGCAGTGGCTTACTGGAATACATTAGCGAGTGATGCAGATGCCACATTTGACAGCGTGGTTGAACTTAAAGGTGCTGATATCGCCCCGCAAGTGACTTGGGGTACTTCGCCAGAACAAGTGTTACCGATTAATGGTAGTGTGCCAGACCCTGCACAAGAGAAAGACGCAACTAAGCGCACTAGTATTGAAAATGCACTGAAATACATGGGGTTAACCGCGAATACGCCGATTGAACAAATTAAACTCGATAAAATCTTTATTGGCTCATGCACTAACAGCCGCATCGAAGATTTACGCGCCGCAGCAGTCGTTGCTAAAGGTAAGAAAGTGGCAAGCAGTATTGCATTAGCCATGGTGGTGCCAGGTTCTGGCCAAGTAAAACGTATGGCCGAAGCGGAAGGCTTAGACAAAATTTTTATTGAAGCAGGGTTTGAATGGCGCGAGCCAGGTTGCAGTATGTGTTTAGCCATGAACGCAGATAGATTAAGCCCCGGCGAGCGTTGTGCTTCTACTTCAAACCGCAACTTTGAAGGTCGCCAAGGCCAAGGTGGACGTACACACTTAGTTAGCCCAGCAATGGCGGTTGCCGCGGCAGTTGCTGGCCATTTTGTTGATGTGCGCAGTTTGTAAAAGGAATCAAAAATGAAAGCATTTACCCAATTAAAAGGCTTAGCTTGCCCAATAGACCGCGCCAATATTGACACTGACGCGATTATTCCAAAGCAATTTTTAAAGAGTATTAAACGATCTGGCTTTGGTCCTTATTTGTTTGATGAATGGCGTTACAAGGACCATGGTGAACCTGGCATGGATTGCACAAATCGTCCCTTGAATAAGGATTTTGTCCTCAATCAACCTCGTTACAAGGGCGCACAAATTATGTTGGCGCGCGAGAACTTTGGTTGCGGCTCAAGCCGTGAACACGCACCTTGGGCGATTGAAGATTATGGCTTTCGCGTGATTATTGCGCCAAGCTATGCGGATATTTTCTTTAACAATTGCTATAAAAATGGCATGCTACCGATTGTAGCGAGCCATGCGATGGTGGATAAGTTATTTAAAGAATGTGAAGCAACAGAAGGTTATACCTTAAACGTAGACTTGCCTTCACAAGCCGTGACTTTGCCTTCTGGTGAAACATTCACGTTTGATATTCACCCAACTTCAAAACATAACTTGTTGAACGGGTTAGACGAAATTGGTTTGACCTTATTGCATGCAGAAGAGATTAAAGCGTTTGAGGACAAACATAAAGCAGCGCAACCTTGGTTGTTCGCTTAAATTAAAAGGAATTGAAATGACAATGAATATTGCAGTATTACCCGGTGATGGCATCGGCCCAGAGATTATCAAGCAAGCTTTGCGCGTGTTGGATGTGTTGAAAAACGAAGGCATGGACATGACCTTCACGGAAGCGCCTTTGGGCGGTCAAGCGTATGACCAATACGGTCATCCTTACCCAGAGTTCACGCAAAACATCTGCCGTGCGGCAGACGCGGTATTGTTAGGCGCGGTTGGTGGGCCACAATATGACAACTTAGATCGCCCATTGCGCCCAGAGCGTGGTTTGTTAGGCATTCGTAAAGATTTAGGGTTGTTCGCAAACTTACGTCCAGCGGTGTTGTACCCTGAATTAGCCAATGCTTCAACCCTAAAACCAGAGGTGGTGGCAGGCTTGGATATTATGATTGTGCGTGAATTGACAGGTGACGTGTACTTTGGTCAACCACGCGGCATGCGCACCAACGAAAATGGCGAGCGTGAAGGCTTTAACACCATGGTCTATAGCGAATCAGAAGTGCGTCGCATTGCACACGTTGCATTTGGTATCGCCATGAAGCGCCGTAAAAATGGTCAGAAAGCAAAATTGTGCTCAGTGGATAAAGCTAACGTGCTAGAAACCACTGAGTTTTGGAAGGAAATCGTGATTGATGTTGCGAAGGAATATCCAGAAGTTGAATTGAGCCACATGTATGTGGACAACGCGGCGATGCAACTGATTCGCAACCCAAAACAATTTGACGTGATGGTGACTGGCAACATCTTTGGTGACATCTTGTCAGATGAAGCGTCAATGCTCACAGGCTCTATTGGCATGTTGGCATCCGCTTCACTCAATGCAACCAAAAAAGGGTTGTACGAGCCCTCACATGGTTCAGCACCTGATATTGCAGGCAAAAACTTGGCTAATCCAATCGCAACCATTCTTTCAGCTGCCATGATGTTGCGCTACACTTTTGATAACGAGGCGGCAGCGCAACGTATTGAAAATTCAGTGAAAACAGTATTGGCAGCGGGTTACCGTACTGGTGACATCTTTGAGGAAGGCATGAAGCGTGTGTCGTGCTCTGAAATGGGCGATCAAATCGTGGCAGCAATGTAAGTCTTTTGTTTTATAAAAAAAGCGACGCTTTAAAGTGTCGCTTTTATATATAAAACTTCATAAAGCCATTAGAATAACAATTAGTTATTAAAAAGGATCAAATCATGTTTAAACGTTTTGTATTGATTTTGCTGATGTTAGCTTTTGCTGGTTGCAACACCATTCACGGCGTTGGTAAAGATATTGAAAAAGCGGGTGAAGCTGTTCAGAAATCAACAAATTAAATTGATGGTAATAAACCGTTAAGATAGGTTTGAGTATGCTAAAAGTAGGATTTGTAGGCTGGCGTGGCATGGTGGGCTCAGTGCTCATGCAGCGTATGTTAGAAGAAAATGATTTTGCGCTGATTGAGCCGCAGTTTTTTACCACATCGCAAATTGGTGGTAAAGGCCCGAATGTAGGTAAAGATACACCGGCCCTGCTCAATGCAAAAGACATCGATGCACTTAAAGGCATGGATGCAATTGTGTCGTGTCAGGGTGGTGACTATACCACTGAAATTTTTCCGCAATTGCGCAACTCTGGCTGGATGGGTCATTGGATTGACGCGGCCTCGACATTACGCATGGAAAAAAATGCGGTGATTATTCTCGACCCAGTAAACCTGCACGTCATACAAGATGCGCTGAAAAAAGGCGGCAATAATTGGGTGGGTGGGAACTGTACAGTTTCACTCATGCTCATGGCATTAAATGGTTTGTTTAAAGCTAATTTGGTTGACTGGGCGACTTCGATGACTTATCAAGCCGCTTCAGGTGCAGGCGCACAAAATATGCGTGAATTGCTCAAACAAATGGGCGAAGCACATTTTGCTGCAAGCGAGTTGTTGGCTGACCCGGCATCTGCTATTTTAGATATTGACCGTACCATTGCTGGCACATTACGTGATGACAGTTTTCCAACTTCACACTTTGGTGTGCCGCTGGCGGGTAGTTTGATTCCTTGGATAGATAAAGATTTAGGGAATGGACAAAGTAAAGAAGAGTGGAAGGGCGGCGTTGAGACCAACAAGATATTAGGCCGTGAGGCGAATCCTATTGTGATTGATGGTTTGTGTGTACGTATTGGTGCCATGCGTTGCCACAGTCAAGCGCTAACCATTAAATTAACGCAAGTTGTGCCGCTGGATGAAATTAACCAGATGTTGAGTGAAGCCAATCAATGGGCGAAAGTTATTCCTAACGAGCGTGAAGCCAGTATGCGTGAACTCACGCCAGCGGCTGTGACTGGCACGTTGAGTACGCCAGTGGGTCGTCTGCGCAAGCTTGCCATGGGCGGAGAGTACCTATCAGCCTTCACAGTGGGCGACCAGTTGCTTTGGGGTGCAGCCGAACCATTACGCCGCATGTTGCGGATTTTAATAGAGAAATAGCCTTTCCTATCTTGTTGTTGTTGTAAAAACAACAACAACAAGATACGGCATTATTATTAACAATTATTATAAAGTGTATTCTGAGCTTGCATCGCTAACTATTTGATGTTATTTTAATATTTGCGATTATAGTCTGATCAAGGAACTACTGTGCGTAAATCTAAAATAAATCAAATATCTTTAGCGGTGATGTTGGCTTTAACACCACTTTCAATTTATGCGGCAGGGTTGGGTAAATTAAATACTCAATCGGGCTTGGGAGAGCCGTTAAGAGCGGAAATTGAAATTTTTGCAACACCTGAAGAGCTAGCCAGCTTATCTGCTGTAATTGCCTCTGAAGATGCTTATGCTGAACAAGGAATCACCCGCCTTGGGGTGCACAGTAATATTAAAGTTGAAGTTGCCAAAAACGCATCAGGCGCGGCAGTTTTAAAATTACGCTCCAGCCTTCCAATCAAAGACCCATATTTAGATATGCTCATTCAAATGGACTGGGCTTCAGGGCGTTTGCAACGTGAATACACCGTGTTGCTTGATCCACCAGAATATAAAGCAGCTGACGTAGCAGGCGTGAGCACGATAGAGTCTCCCAGTGCGTCAGTATCTGATTCTGCTGATGTAGCTGGTCAGTCTTCAGTCAAGAAATCAACAACCAAAAAATCAAAAAAAGCTAAAAAACAAGCTGAGACTGTTGCTGAAACTCAAGATGAAGTCATTGCAGATGTGGGTGGTGCTGATGAAATCACTACAAAAAGTGGTGATACACTTATTGCAATCGCACGAGCAAACCAAGTTGAAGGTGTCAGTTTAGATCAGATGCTTGCAGGCCTTTATAACAGCAATAAAGATGCTTTTGTCAGCGGCAATATGAACCGCTTGAAAGTTGGCAAAATCATTAAAGTGCCAAGCCAAGAGAGTTTAACGTCTATTAGTAATCGTAAGGCAAGGCAAGTGGTAAAAGCGCATTCGTCAAACTGGAATGCTTACCGTAACACCATGGCGGGTGCTGTGGCAAACTTGCCAACCGGTGAGGATGATGAGCAAAAGCAATCTTCTTCAGGAAAAATCACAACGGCTGAGGATAAAGCCGCTGCCGCTCAAGCTGGTCCAAAAGATGTAGTGAAGCTTTCTGCAGGTGAAAAAGATGCTGGTAAAGCCTTTGACAACAAAATTACTGCGTTGCAAGAAGAAACAACCGCACAAGAAAAAGCGCTAAAAGAAGCGCAAGATCGAGCTGCAAGCCTTGAAGCACAAATTCAAGACATGCAAAAATTGCTGGCTTTAAAAAATCAGTCAATGGCAGATAAGCAAAATGCAGTCACTGACCCAGTTGCGACCACTCAACCAGAAGTTAAGCCGCAACCTGAAGTAGTGCCAGTGCCGGAAGTTAAACCAGCCGATACTTCTGCCACGCAGCCTACAGAGACAGCGCCAGTAGCTGAAGTTAAGCCAGTTGAGCCAGCGCCCGCCGTTGAGCCGGCACCTGCTGTGAAACCGGCGCCAGTAGTAGTGCCAGCGCCAGTTGCTGAACCTGAGGCAGAGCCTGGCTTCTTAGACGGTTTGTTGGGCGATAATCTGCCGTTGATTGGTGGAGGTTTAGGTTTGGGCCTGCTCGGTGTAGGCTGGTTATATTTGCGTAATAAACGTAAGAAAAACTTGGACAGTTTTGAACGTGGCATTTTAACTTCAGGCGGTTTGCGTGCGAATACCGTATTTGGCAACACAACCAATAATACCAGCACCACGGATACTTCATTCTTAACGGATTTTGCGCAAAGTGTTGATGGCGGCATGATTGACACGAACGACGTTGACCCAATTGCTGAAGCTGAAGTCTATATGGCGTATGGGCGCGGTGCGCAGGCTGAAGAAATTCTTAAAGATGCTATCCAAAAAGAGCCTAAACGTTATGAATTGCATTTGAAATTATTAGAAATTTATGCGGAAAGCAAAAACAACTCTGCATTTGAAGCTATCGCTGGCGAACTCTACACCACATTAGGTGCAGATGACCCGACATGGGCAAAAGTGGCCAGATTAGGCGCAACGCTAGAGCCAGATAATCCTTTATATGATGTAAGTAAGCTTGCGGCGGTGTCAGAAGGCGCTTCCGAAACATTAGATCAGGTGAATGATGAAAACGATTTGGTTTTTGGTTCAGATGAAGTTACGCAAAAAGCAGAGGACAATAACCTAGATTTTTCACTCGATAGCGACGAAGTATTGAACGACCCATTTGCTGACCAAGCCAGCGCTTCAGTTGAAGATGCTGCTTCAGTGGTAGCCGACAGTTTTGGCCCGGCAGATAACGAAATTGCCTTTACGAGTGACACTGAAACTTTTGATTTAGGTGATTTGGGCGGTACTGATACAAGCCAAACTGCAAATGCAATTGAAAATTCATTGCAGTCAGAAGTTAGCAATGGCATGGACTTTGACTTGGGTGACGCATTTGATATTGGTGAACCAGTAGCATCTGCTTCAGTAGCCACCGAAAATATTGCAGACCCATTGCCTTCATTTGATTTGCCTGTAGCTGCTTCAACCGATGCGCTGGATGCGCCCGCATTAGATTTGAGTTCAGAATTTACTTCAGAAGCGCTTGAAAATGCTGAGCAGGTGGCAACGGCAGAAGCGCCAGCCCTAGATTTTGCCATGGATTTTGATTTCCCTGCTTCAATAGAAACAAGCGCGCCAGCTTTGGCACCTGAAGAGAATCTGGCTGAAGAAAAAGCAGCGGTGGAGTCTATCGGAGATTTTTCATTCGACTTGCCAGACACCGAGGCGGATAACGCAATTACTGCCAATGAAAGCGCCTCAATCGTTTCTGCGCCAGAAGCGCACACATTTGACTTGTCTTCAATCAATCTCGATTTAGATACTCCTACCTTGCAGCCGACCGCGTCTCAGGTAGATGATTTTTCAACAGAAGGTCTGGCACCAGCCAATAATGTAGGGCTTGAGCCACAGGACGTTGAAATTAAACTTGATTTGGTCGCAGTTTATATTGATATGGATGATAAAGTAGGTGCACGCGAGCTACTTGAAGAAGTGCTTAAAGAAGGCAGTGTTCAACAAAAACAACGTGCACAAACCTTGCTAGATAGTTTGGCATAAGCGTATTTGTTTCTTAAAAAAGCCGGGCTATTTGCCCGGTTTTTTTATGCCAAATAGTTAGCTATATCTAAGCATTAACAAGTCGCTAAAACATACGAGAAAAAATAAATGCCCTGTGAGCCTTTGTTTATAAGGCTTCCAGAGCATCGAAAAAGGTTGGTGTTTAAAATGCGCATTAAATGCCATTTTTTAGGCTAGTGTTTGCGTTCACTTTTAAACACTTGTCATACTGTATTTGCTAGGTAAAAGTGTTAGTATTTGCGCAAACATTACCACGCGTATAAAGAAATTATTCAACCTACACTGATGCACCCATTTGTAAAAATATTAAGTTTTATCATGATATTGATTGGCATGAGTCACATGTCACAAGTTTATCTTGGCGCGTTGTGCGTGATCAGTTGCACGATTGCTTTTGTCTTCACACGTAAAAGTTTTAGTCAGGTTGTTTTGCGAATGCGCTGGCTGTTTTTGTCTATTTTAATCGTGTATGCGTTTGCTACGCCTGGTGAATATATTCAACCTTTTTTATTTGATACTGCGCCCACTTATGAGGGCGTGCAGTCGGGCTTGTTGCAAGTAGGCAAGCTGCTGATTGCAATCACTAGTTTAAGTATATTGTTTGCAACGTGTAGCCAAATGCAACTCATGACAGGCTTATATTATTTGCTGTTGCCACTGCAATGGTTAGGATTGAATGTGGAGCGATTTACCGCACGATTATTACTGACACTTGATTATGTTGAAACGCTGGCGTTGGATAAGAACTTCAAATTCAATTTTCAGCAGTTTGATAGATTGCATGCACTTGAAAATACGTTAACGCCTGAAATAAATACGCTAAAACAAATTGAACTTAGCCTTTTGCCTTTTAAATTGCACGATAAATTTGCGCTATTAGCCATAGCCTTGTGCTTCTTTTGGCTTGTGCTGTTGAGTGTGAAAGCTGCCAGTATATGACGAGAATCGCATTAGGCGTTGCCTATGATGGCTCAGGCTTCTGTGGCTGGCAAAGTCAGCCGTCTGCCTGTGGTGTGCAAGATGCCATAGAAGCAGCCATTGCCAGCATCGCACAGCATGCCGTAAGAGTGCATGCAGCAGGCCGCACTGATACGGGTGTGCATGCCAGTTGCCAGGTCATCCATTTTGATACAGAAAGCACGCGTCCAATTTCTGCTTGGGTGCGTGGCGTGAATGCGAATCTTCCCGAAACGGTGCGAATAGAATGGGCGGTGGAAGTTGACAGCGCGTTTCATGCACGGTTTTCTGCCTATAGTCGCCGTTATGAATATCTGCTCTACAATGCACCCGTGGCCTCAGCGCTCATGGCCAAGAAGTCAGGCTGGTTTCATCTTCCGCTCGATTATTCGGCCATGCAAAAAGCAGCGGGTTATTTGATTGGCGAGCATGATTTTAGTACTTTTCGTGCTTCTGAATGTCAAGCGAGTTCGCCTGTTCGTACCATGCATCAAGCCGTGGTGACGCAGACAAAATTAACTGAAAATAAGACGTACTTTCAATTTAACTTTAGTGCCAATGCTTTTTTGCAGCATCAGGTGCGCAATATGATCGGCGCGTTGATTTATATTGGTAAGGGTGCGCATCCGCCAGAATATATGCAAACTTTGTTACAAAGTCGTAATCGCACCTTGTCACCCCCAACTTTTTCACCGCACGGTTTATATTTAATTGGCGTGGGTTACGACGCTAAATGGGGGTTGCCTATTGGTGAGCGCGAGCCGGTAACCGTGAATAAAAATCTGAGCATACGGATTTAAGCGTTACAATATGGCCTGATTTAACGCGTTTTAAAATGATTTTTTGGGGCTAAATTTGTTCAGAACTAGAGTTAAAATTTGCGGTATTACGCGGCCAGAAGATGCCTTGGTAGCAGTAGATTTAGGTGTGGATGCGCTTGGATTGGTGTTTTATGCGCCAAGTCCCAGAAACGTAACCATTGCCACTGCCGCAGATGTAGCCCGCCAAATTCCTGCGTTTGTGAGTGTGGTTGGCTTGTTTGTAAATGCCGAGCCAAGCTTTGTTGAAGAGGTGATTGCTAACGTGGGGCTTAGTCTTTTACAATTTCATGGGGATGAAACGCCAGAAGACTGCGAACGTTTTGGCCTGCCATATATCAAAGCAATTCGCGTCAAAGCCGATACAAATTTGGTACAATACGCCCGTGACTTTACATCAGCAAAAGCTTTATTGCTAGACACCTACACCGAAGGCGTGGCTGGTGGAACAGGGCAAATGTTTGATTGGAATTTAATTCCCAGCGCGTTGCCAAAGCCTGTGATATTGGCAGGCGGCCTACAAGCAAATAATGTCGCACAGGCCATCAGGCAGGTAAAACCTTATGCGGTGGATGTAAGCGGTGGCGTTGAAGCTACAAAAGGCATAAAAGACGCTCAAAAAATAGCAGCATTTATGCAACAAGTGGATTTAAGTGGCAACAAAGAATATTTAGACAGAAATTAGAGTTGGGAGTGATGCATGAAGCTTTATGATATGCCCGATGCACGTGGGCATTTTGGACAATTCGGTGGTACTTTTGTTGCGGAAACCTTGGTTGAAGCATTAGACGAACTGCGTTTGATGTATGATAAATATCGCCATGACCCTGAGTTTTTAGCAGAATTTGCCTACGACTTAAAACACTTCGTGGGACGTCCAAGCCCAATTTATCATGCCAAAAGGTTGTCTGATAAAGTTGGTGGCGCACAAATTTATTTAAAGCGTGAAGACTTAAACCACACTGGCGCGCACAAAATTAACAATACCATTGGTCAGGCTTTGCTGGCTAAACGCATGGGCAAACCGCGCGTTATTGCAGAAACTGGTGCGGGCCAGCATGGTGTTGCAACTGCCACCATTGCTGCTCGTTTGGGTCTTGAATGCGTGGTTTACATGGGGAGCGAGGATGTCAAGCGCCAAGCACCGAATGTGTTCAGGATGAAGTTGTTAGGGGCTACGGTGGTGCCAGTAGAAAGTGGCTCTAAAACGCTGAAAGATGCCTTAAATGAAGCGATGCGCGATTGGGTCACCAACGTGCATAACACTTTTTATATTATCGGCACTGTGGCCGGTCCGCATCCCTACCCGATGATGGTCCGTGATTTTCAGGCTGTGATAGGCACTGAGGCAAAAGTGCAAATGATGGAAATGGTTGGTCGCCAACCAGACGCAGTGGTTGCCTGTGTGGGTGGCGGCTCAAATGCAATGGGCATTTTTTATCCTTATATTGATGTGCCAAATGTGCGCTTAATTGGCGTAGAGGCAGCCGGGCATGGGTTGGAAACAGGCATGCATGCTGCACCGTTGACTGCGAATAGTCCAGTCGGTGTATTGCACGGCAATCGTACCTATTTAATGCAAGACGCTGATGGCAATATCATTGAAACACACTCAGTATCCGCTGGTTTAGATTATCCTGGCGTGGGCCCAGAACACGCATGGCTTAAAGACATTAAGCGTGCAGAATATGTTGCCATTACAGATGACGAAGCGATGGCGGCATTTCACAACTTGTGCCGTACGGAAGGTATTATTCCGGCATTAGAATCCAGCCATGCGTTAGCCTATGCAGAAAAGCTTGCAAAAACCATGCGCAAAGATGAAATCGTGTTAGTGAATTTATCTGGCCGTGGCGATAAAGACATCAATACTGTCGCTAAATTAGCAAACATTACTTTATAAGTTTAAATCCAATAATCCCATGTCTAGAATCCAAGCTACTTTTAAAACCTTAAAGCAACAGGGTAAAACGGCACTTATCCCCTACATTACAGCAGGGGATCCGCACCCTAAACACACCGTCAATTTGATGCATACCTTAGTCGAAAATGGTGCAGATATGATTGAACTGGGGATTCCATTTTCCGACCCCATGGCCGATGGCCCGGTGATTCAGCGCGCAAGTGAACGTGCACTAGTGCATAAAGTTGGGTTAACCGCCGTGCTTGAAATGGTAAAAGCGTTTCGCCAAACTGACCAAGCTACGCCGATTATTTTAATGGGCTATGCTAACCCGATTGAGGCGATTGGTGCTGTCAATTTTGCAGACCGTGCAAAAGCGGCAGATGTTGACGGTGTGATTACTGTTGACTATCCACCAGAAGAGTGTGGCGAATTTGTAAAAGAGTTACGCGCGCGTGATATTGATCCGGTGTTTTTACTTTCACCCACAACTGAGCCTTCACGCATTGATTTAATAGTGAATCAAGCCAGTGGCTTTGTTTACTATGTGTCGCTCAAAGGGGTGACAGGCGCGGCTAATTTGGATATAGCAGAAGTCTCACAACGCGTGGCGAGCATTCGCAAGCAAACAAACTTGCCTGTAGGCGTGGGCTTTGGTATTCGCGATGCAGTCACGGCAAAAGCCACGGCAGCCATCGCTGATGCAGTGGTGGTAGGCAGTCGAATGGTGCAGGTGATTGAAGCGTCAAATAATGAAAACTTGCTCAATAACGTTGCAACATTAATGCTAGAACTAAAAGCCGCAGTTGATGCTGCCGTAAAAATATAAAGTGAACATTAGCGCTTAGATTTGAAATTTAGACTGGCAAATCAAGATCAGCAAATTAAGCTAAAAAAAGGGGTGTACTTATGGGTTGGCTCAATCAATTACCACAAAAAATTAAACGCGCTGTAGGCGGAGATAAAAAAAGTGTTCCTGAAGGCGTTTGGAGCAAGTGTTCTTCATGTCAATCTGCCTTGTATCACAAGGACTTGGCAGATAATGCAGAAGTGTGCCCTAAGTGTGGATATCATAATCGAATCGGTGCACGTGCACGTTTGGCGCAGTTGCTGGATTCCGAAGGTCAGTTTGAAATTGGCGCAAATGTACAGGCTGTAGACGTACTTAAATTTAACGACAGCAAAAGTTATGCTGACCGTATTAAAGAATCACAAAAAGCGGTGAATGAAAAAGATGCTTTGGTGGTCATGCAAGGCACCATCAAATCAGTGCCGGCGGTAGTTGCAGTGTTTGAGTTTAAATTTATGGGCGGCTCGATGGGTTCTGTCGTAGGTGAGCGCTTTGTGCGTGGTGTGCAAACCGCTATTGATAACAAAATGGCCTTTATTTGCATTTCTGCCAGTGGTGGGGCGCGTATGCAAGAAGGTCTGTTTTCACTCATGCAGATGGCGAAAACCAGTGCCGCACTCACACAATTAAGCAAGGCCGGTTTGCCGTATATTTCCGTGCTGACGGATCCTACCATGGGCGGTGTTTCAGCGAGTTTTGCTATGCTGGGCGATGTGATTGTGGCGGAGCCGCAGGCGCTGATTGGCTTTGCTGGGCCACGCGTGATTGAGCAAACTGTACGTGAAACCTTACCAGATGGCTTTCAGCGCGCTGAGTTTTTATTAGAGCATGGGGCGATTGATATGATTATTGACCGTCGTGAAATGCGTGATCGACTGGCGTCAATTTTGGCTAACCTGATGCGCTTGCCAATAGCTGCTTAGTGCTGGGCGATTAAGTAAACACTTCCTTCATGGAGCAAAAGATGTCAAATGACCTGCAAGGTCACCGTTCATCTTATCAAGATTTAGCGTCTTGGCTTCAATACATCGAAAGCTTGCACCCCAAATCGATTGCGATGGGGCTAGAGCGTATCACCCGTATGATTGAGCGCCTGCAACTCAACCCGGCCTTTAAAATTATTACCGTTGCTGGCACGAACGGCAAAGGCTCAACTTGTGCGATGTTAGAGCAAATTTATCTGCAAGCGGGTTTTTCTGTAGGCTGCTATACGTCGCCACATTTATTACGCTACAACGAACGTGTACGCGTAAACGGGCATGAGTTGACAGATGAAGCTTTATGCAAGGCTTTTTCAGTGATTGATGCTGCCAGAAATAGCCATGATGAGATTCAGCTTACCTATTTTGAAGTGGGGACTTTGGCTGCGATGTGGCATTTCATGCACGCGGTAGAGCACAAATTAGATGTGGTGATTTTAGAAATTGGTTTAGGTGGCAGGCTAGATGCGGTCAATGCTTTTGTACCCGATTGTGCCATCGTGACGAGTGTAGATTTGGATCATCAAGAGTTTCTTGGTGACACACGAGAAGCAATCGGCTTTGAAAAGGCCGGTGTGTTTCGTGCATTGAAGCCCGCAATATGCGGCGACACAAACCCACCAAACAGCCTAGTGCAGTACGCCAAAAAAATTCATGCCAATTTCAAAACAATTCATCAAGACTTTGGGATTAAGCTGACTGAAAATGGTTGGCAATATACTGCGCACGGTACAGTTGTTTATTCGTTGCCACTGCCAGCTTTGCAAGGAGACTACCAGCTCATCAATGCGGCCTGTGCGGTAGCTGCGGTAGAGTCGTTACAAATCTGTTTACCAGTATCAGAGGCTGCTATTGGTAACGGGCTGCGTAAAGTAAAAGTGGCAGGGCGCTTTCAAATTTTGCACCAGCATAACCCAGGTAAAATAAGTACGACATTGATATTTGATGTGGCGCATAATCCACACGCGGCCAAAGCGCTGGCACAAAACTTAAATGGGTATAAAAACTCAGGTAAAACTTTTGCAGTTTTTGCCATGCTTGCAGATAAAGATATTCGCGGCGTGGTAGAAGCTGTGATGCATGAAATTGATGCATGGTATGTGGCAACCATTGACCATGTGCGCGGTGAAAAAGCGGAAAATTTGGCTGGATTGATTGCGGCTATACAGCCCCAAGCGCAGGTTAAGACTTTTCATGATGCGTATATTGCTTATCAGCATGCGCGTATTGATTTAGAAGCCTGTAATGATGTGAATGAAAATGATAAAATAGTCGTGTTTGGTTCATTTTTCACTGTTTCGACGGTGATGCAGCATCTGGCACTAAATTAAGTTGAGCGTTTGGCATCAATCAGTTGAGCTAGTTTTTGCGCAAGATGGCAAGCCAAAAATGCTAAAGCGGCATTCAAATAATTAACCTTTGAGGAAAGCAGCAATGCCACCTGAAATCTCGAATGATCAAGAATTAAGTTTAAAAAAACGCGCCAGACGTCGTTTGGTAGGTGCGATCGCTTTAGTTATCTTGATGATTATTATTTTGCCAATGATTCTGGAAGATCGCACCGCAGTGACGCCAGACACGCCTATTAAGATTACCATGCCTGACGAGGCGGCGCTTGATGCTGAAAGTAACCAACATGTTCAGTTAAATGATGTGGTTGAAAGTGCTCCCGCAGAAACGCCGAACACCAATGCGCAGCAATTTGCAGATGTGCAGCCGTCAAACGCCAATTCGCATACGGAGCCAACGCCTGTAGCCACGGCAGAAATAGTGCCTGCTGTAGGGCATGACGAAGTAGTAAAGGCGGATGAAGTTAAGAAAGAAGAAAAGCCAGCCGTAAAAAAACCGGAAGTACAAAAGGTTGAAGAAAAAAAACCTCTGGAGAAACCTGCTGAAACTAAAGTGGGTAGTGTTGATGCAAAATCTGTGACTCAATCAAGTGGTTCTTTCACAATACAAGTGGGTGTATATTCAGATGCAGCCAATGTGAAGCAATTGCAGGCTAAATTGAAAGAGGCTGGATATAATTCACGGACCGAAAAGATTTCAACACCAAAGGGTGAGAAAATTCGTTTGAGAGTCGGTAAGTTTGCATCCAGACAAGATGCGGCTGACGCCCTCATCAAAATCAATGCTGCTGGTTTATCAGGCATGGTAATGAGTAATGATTGAGTTTTATTTCAATGAATTGTTGTAATTAATGGCAATCATGACGATATTTGACTACATTGTCCTTGCGATTGTGGGTGTTTCCATCGTCATTAGTGTCATGCGTGGTTTGTTGGCAGAAGTGCTGTCGATAGCGGGTTGGTTTGCGGCTTTTTTTGTGGCAAAAACTTATGCAAATCAATTGGTCCCTATGATGCCGGCAGACATTCCAACGGAATCGTTACGCATATTGGCGGCATTTGTGATTCTATTTTTAGCCACATTCTTGCTCACAACCTTGCTTGCGATTGCGCTGACGACGATTTTTAAAAAAATTGGCTTAGGTTGGTTAAACCGTATATTAGGCGCTGTGTTTGGTTTAGCGCGTGGGATGTTAATCGTGTGTATTGTCGTATTTTTAGCTGGGCTCACGAATGTTCCCAAGGACGAGCGCTGGAAAAATGCAATGTTTAGTGCGCCCATTGAAGCGCTGGTCATCAGCCTGTTGCCATGGGTTCCCGCTAGCATTGCGAGCCACATCAAGTATGAGTAAATGCGCAATTTATTATTTTAAGAACACCCGAATAAGAACTTGCAAATAAGAGCTTACGAAATTTTTATTTTTTGAAATTAATCACTGAAGGCGATACTCATGTGCGGAATTATTGGCATCGTAGGTAAAAATCCTGTGAATCAACTGTTGTATGATGGCTTGCTGGTGTTGCAACACCGCGGGCAGGATGCCGCAGGTATTGTCACCACGGATGGCAATACTTTTTATATGCATAAAAACAATGGCTTGGTAAAAGATGTCTTTCAAACGCGCCATATGCGCAGTTTAATTGGCAATGTTGGCATTGGCCATGTGCGCTACCCAACGGCAGGTTCATCCAGTGCGGCAGAAGCGCAACCTTTTTATGTGAATTCCCCGTTTGGGATTGTGTTGGGCCACAACGGTAACCTCACAAATTCTGAGCAATTAAAGTCTGAGATGTTCCGCCAAGATTTACGCCATATCAACACTAATTCTGATTCTGAAGTTTTACTGAACGTACTTGCACACGAAATTGAACAAACTTCACGTAATGCTGTATTGAATACCGATATGACGTTTGATGCGGTCGCAGGCGTGCATCGGCGTTGCAGAGGTGCTTATGCGGTAGTGGCGATGATTGCGAACTTTGGCCTGCTGGCATTTCGTGACCCCAACGGCATTCGCCCTCTAGTGATTGGCAAGCAAGAGACCGAAAAAGGTACAGAATACATTGTGGCCTCAGAAAGTGTCGCGCTAGACGTGCTGGGCTTTACCTTGATGCGTGATGTGGCTCCTGGCGAAGCTGTATTTATCGACATGGAAGGCCATTTTTATAGCCGCCAATGTGCTGAAAATGCAAAATTGAACCCGTGTATTTTTGAATACGTCTATTTGGCGCGTCCTGATTCAGTGATAGATAACGTTTCAGTTTACCAAACCCGTTTAGACATGGGCAAAAGTCTTGCCGATAAAATCAAGCGTGAATGGTCAGATAAAAAAATTGATGTAGTCATACCGATTCCCGACACCAGCCGTCCGAGCGCTTTGCAGTTGGGCATTGCGTTGGGCTTGGATTATCGTGAGGGTTTTATCAAAAATCGCTATATTGGCCGCACGTTTATTATGCCCGGCCAGGCGCTACGTAAAAAATCGGTACGCCAAAAATTAAATCCCATTGGTATTGAGTTTAAAGGTAAGAACGTTTTGTTGGTGGATGACTCCATTGTGCGCGGGACGACTTCGCAACAAATCGTGCAAATGGCGCGCGATGCAGGTGCCAATAAAGTATATTTTGCTTCAGCTGCACCACCAGTGCGCTATCCCAATGTGTATGGTATTGACATGCCAAGCCGCGATGAACTTTTGGCAACCGGCAGAACCGATGCAGAAATTTGCAAAGAAATTGGTGCGGATGATTTAATTTACCAAGACTTAGACGCTTTGGTCAAAGATATTAAATTAAGTAATAACGATATTAACGATTTTGATTGCTCATGTTTTGATGGCAAATATGTCACGGGTGACATCAGCGAAGCCTACTTGGCCAATATCGAAGCAGCGCGCGGCGATATGACTAAAAAGCAAAAGCCAACCAATTCAAGCACGCAAATGGATTTGAATTTAATTGATAGTGCGGAAGAAGTCTTGGAGTAATCAGTGGCTTACAAAAGTTATAAACTGCAGTCATAAATGCATGCTTTTAAGCACAAACCTTTTTCGATGCTCTGCAAGCCTTTATTTATAAGGCTCTCAGGGTATTAAAAATTCCTCGGGCGTTTCTGCTGTGTTTAAGCATTAAAAATGTTGCTTGTATGGATTAAGAAAAAACCTACTTTTACATCGAAATCGTGAAGAAGTAATGAATAAATTCTTGACCTCACACTGACTTAGGCATAAGATGAAATTGCGCTGATTTGAGTGACTTAACTTAAACAAAGTCTTCTCAGCTTGCGGGCGCATAATAAATTCAGCTAAAGCGAGTTAACAAAGAACCCGTTTTGGCTAATGCTTAAACGGGTTTTTTAATGTCGACCCCCTTGTAAAAGCACTTCTTGTAGCGAATTACTGCGTTACGCGGTACTCAAAATGCTCATGTACTTCATGTACATTGCGCTTTTTGCGTTCCGTGCGCCTTGAACTTCACTACAATAAGCCCTTTTTCAAGGAGTTCGATAAGATAAGAGATGATCATGACAACAAGCCAATACCATCCAGAAACGCTTTCAGTACGAGCCGGTTCAGAATCAACCGAGTTTGGTGAAAACTCTGAAGCTTTATTTTTAAATTCGAGTTTCCGCTTTAAAAGCGCCGCACAGGCGGCGGCACGTTTTGGCGGTACTGAGCCGGGAAATATCTATTCGCGTTTTACCAACCCAACCGTGACCATGTTTCAAAATAAATTGGCCGCGTTAGAGGGCGCAGAGCAGTGCGTGGCAACCTCATCTGGCATGTCTGCCATTTTGGCGTGCGTAATGGGCTTGTGCAGTGCGGGCGACCATGTGGTGGCATCGCGCAGTATTTTTGGCACCAGCGTACAGCTTTTTAGCAATATTCTAAAACGTTGGGGTTTGGAAGTGACCTTTGTCGCGTTAACCGATGTGGCTGCGTGGCAACAAGCCGTGACACCAAAAACCAAGCTGTTTTTTATTGAAACGCCTTCAAATCCGCTCACAGAAGTGGGTGATATTCAAGCGCTCGCGACGATTGCCCATCAAGCAGGTGCGCACTTGGTGGTAGATAACTGCTTCTGTACGCCAGCCATACAAAAGCCACTAGATTTAGGTGCGGACATTATTATTCACTCTGCCACCAAATATATCGATGGACAAGGCAGATGTTTAGGCGGGGCCGTACTAGGATCAAAAACACTGATGGAACCTGTGTACGGTTTTTTGCGTACCGCAGGGGTTACCATGAGCGCTTTTAATGCATGGGTGTTTTTAAAAGGGTTAGAAACACTGCACGTGCGTATGGAGTCGCATGTCAAGCGCGCGCTTGAATTGGCCTTGTGGCTGGAGGCGCAGCCACAAGTGGCACGCGTACATTACCCGGGGTTAAAATCACATCCGCAGCATGCGTTGGCAATGCGGCAGCAAAGTAGTGGCGGCGGCATTGTGAGTTTTGAGGTTAAACCAGCATCAGGTCAAACCGCACAAGAAGCAGCATGGGCGCTGATTGATGCCACACAGTTGATTTCTATTACGGCTAATCTGGGCGATGCAAAAACCACCATTACGCATCCGGCAACCACCACGCACAGCCGCGTATCTGCTGAAGCAAGAGCTGAGGCGGGTATTACGGATGGCTTGGTGCGCATTGCCGTGGGTCTTGAGCATGTGGATGATTTAAAAGCGGATTTGGCATTATTAACCCGATAGATTAGTGCATTTTTGATGTGGCGTTTTATAGCGCCACATCGCTAGGTGCGGTGGGCTCGTTTAACAATCTCGGTCATCAATCAATCTCAAACTAGCAAGCCAGAACGCTGCTAATCATGTTAAAATCACGCGATAGTTTTTAATTAAAATAAAGCAAAAATATGGATCAATTCGCTAAAGAAACCTTACCCATTAGCTTAGAAGATGAGATGCGTCGCTCATACCTAGATTACGCCATGAGCGTAATCGTAGGCCGTGCCTTGCCTGATGTGCGCGATGGTCTGAAGCCAGTGCATCGTCGCGTATTATTTGCCATGCATGAGCTTTCGAACGACTATAACAAGCCGTACAAGAAGTCTGCCCGTATTGTGGGTGACGTGATTGGTAAATACCATCCGCATGGCGACATGGCAGTGTATGACACCATTGTTCGTATGGCACAAGATTTTAGCTTGCGTTATATGTTGGTGGATGGGCAGGGTAACTTTGGCTCTGTGGATGGTGATAATGCGGCCGCGATGCGTTATACCGAAATTCGTATGGCGAAAATCGCCCATGAACTACTGGCCGATATCGACAAAGAAACGGTCGATTTTGGGCCAAACTACGATGGTTCAGAGCATGAGCCATTGATTATGCCAGCGCGCATTCCTAATCTGCTCATTAATGGTAGTTCAGGCATTGCAGTAGGCATGGCGACCAACATTCCGCCACATAATCTTAATGAAGTATTGGATGCCTGTTTGGCATTGCTTGAAAATCCAGAAACTGGTATTGAGGAATTGATTGAATTGGTGCCGGCGCCAGATTTTCCAACGGCTGGCATTATCTATGGCACCGTGGGTGTAAAAGAGGGCTATCGCACAGGCCGCGGTCGTGTAGTGATGCGCGGTCGTACGCATGTGGAAGACATGGATAAAGGTAGCCGCCAAATGTTGGTGGTGGATGAACTACCATACCAAGTTAACAAAAAGACCTTTGTTGAAAAAATTGCCGAGTTAGTCAACGAGAAGAAAATCGAAGGTATTTCAGATTTGCGTGATGAATCTGATAAATCTGGCATGCGCGTGGTGATTGAGCTCAAGCGTGGCGAGATTCCAGAAGTGATTTTGAATAATCTCTATAAGCAAACGCAATTACAAGATACCTTTGGCATGAATATGGTGGCCTTGCTGGACGGTCAACCGCGCTTACTCAATCTAAAACAGATGTTAGAAGCGTTCTTGCGCCATCGTCGCGAGGTGGTCACACGTCGTACCGTATTTGAGTTGAAAAAAGCACGCGCACGTGGCCATGTATTAGAAGGTTTAGCGGTTGCATTGGCAAACGTAGATGAGATGATTGCCATTATCAAAGCCGCCCCAACGCCACCAGAAGCTAAAGTGGGCTTGATGGCCAAAATTTGGCACTCACCCGTTGTTGAAGAAATGCTCAAGCGTGCCGCCATGGAAGCGGCTCGCCCAGAAGGTTTAGATGTCAATTTTGGCTTGACACCAAATGGCTATAAATTAAGTGATGTGCAAGCGCAAGAAATCTTGCAAATGCGCTTACAACGCTTAACTGGACTAGAGCAAGATAAAATTGTCACAGAGTATAAAGAAGTGATGGATGTGATTGCCGATTTGCTTGATATTTTAGCCACGCCAGCGCGTGTAACGACCATTATTACCGACGAGTTAACAGAAATTAGAAAACAATTTGGCGATAAGCGTCGTAGCGAAATTGTGGTAAATGCGCAAGATTTATCACTAGAAGATTTAATCACGCCGACCGATGTGGTGGTGACGCTATCGCATACAGGTTATGTGAAATCGCAACCGCTGGAAGAATATCGTGCACAGCGCCGTGGTGGTCGTGGCAAGCAAGCTGCTGCAACCAAGGAAGATGACTTTATCGACAAAATGTTTGTTGCGAATACGCATGATTACATTTTATGCTTCAGTAGCCGTGGTCGCGTGTATTGGTTAAAAGTGTATGAAGTACCGCAAGGTAGCCGCATAGGCCGTGGCAAACCGATTGTGAACTTGTTCCCGCTTGAAGAAGGTGAAAAAATTAACGCCATTCTTTCTGTGAAAGAATTTGATGAAAATCACTTTATTTTTATGACCACCGCACTTGGCACCGTGAAAAAAACCGCCTTAACTGAATTTGCCAACCCACGTAAATCAGGCATTATCGCCATCAACTTAGATGACGGTGATTACCTGATTGGTGCAGAAGTCACCAATGGAAAAAATGACATAGTACTGGTTTCAGATGGCGGAAAAGCCGTGTGGTTTAGCGAAGATGAAGTGCGCCAAATGGGTAGAGCTACGCGCGGTGTGCGAGGCATGAAGCTTGCCGCAAAACAAAAAGTATTATCATTGCTCATTGCTGACAATGACCAACAAACCGTGCTGGTAGCGACAGAAAATGGCTATGGTAAACGCACCGTGTTGGCTGATTTCCGCCATTCTGGCCGTGGTACGCAAGGCGTAAAAGCCATTGCCGTGAGTGAGCGTAATGGCTTGGTTGTGGCGGCGAAATTGGTCAATGAAGAAGATGAAATTATGCTCATCACCACAGGCGGCGTGTTGATTCGTACACGCGTAAAAGAAATTCGTGAATTAGGTCGTGCAACACAGGGCGTCACGTTGATTAATTTAGGCGAAGGTGAAAAGCTCTCAGGGCTTGAGAAAATAGTTGAAACGGACGACGAAGAATAGTTTATGACGCAGATTTACAATTTTTCCGCAGGCCCAGCGGTATTACCTAAACCAGTATTAGAACGCGCCCAAGCTGAAATGCTTGATTGGCATGGCACTGGTATGAGCGTGATGGAAATGTCGCACCGTGGCAAAGCGTTTTTGAGCATTTTAGAAAAAACGGAAGCGGACTTTCGTAAGCTTTTAAATGTGCCAAGCAACTACAAAGTGCTGTTTTTGCAAGGCGGGGCGATCGCAGAAAATGCTGCGATTCCATTGAATTTACTCAACGGAAAAAGTGCAGATTATGCCATTACCGGCGGCTGGAGTAAACGTAGCGTTGAAGATGCGCGTGCTTACGGCACCATTAATGTGGTCACCAATACCGAAGCTGAACAATTTACCTACGTGCCAGATTTTGCTACTTGGCAGCTCAACAAAAACGCGGCCTATTTGCATATTTGCACCAACGAAACCTTGCAAGGCGTTGAGTTTGATGGCTTACCAGATACACATGGTGTGCCGATTGTGGCAGACATGTCTTCGCATATCCTATCTCGACTAGTTGATGTTGGCCAATATGGTGTGATTTACGCCGGAGCACAAAAAAATATTGGCCCGGCAGGCTTGTGCATTGTAGTTGTGCGCGAAGATTTGCTGGGCAATGCTTCGCCATTCACGCCGGCGGTACTCAATTGGAAAACGCAGGCTGAAAACCAAAGCATGATCAACACGCCACCCACGTACAGCATCTATATCGCTGGCTTGGTGTTTGAGTGGTTGCTTGCGCAAGGCGGGGTGGAGGCGATAGAAAAAGTCAATATTGCTAAAGCCAACTTGCTCTATGATGCGATCGATAGCAGCGATTTTTATATTAATAATGTTGAGATTAAAAACCGTTCGCGTATGAATATTCCTTTCTTTTTAAAGAATGAGTCGCTGAATGATGCCTTTTTAAAAGGCGCAGAAGCACAAGGGCTAATGCAGCTAAAAGGTCATCGCTCTGTGGGTGGAATGCGTGCCAGTATTTACAATGCCATGCCCATTGACGGTGTGCAAGCACTTGTCGCCTACATGAAGCAATTTGAAAATAACCATTAATTTTTTAAAAAAATGTCAGAAAAGCTGAAGCAACACCGCGATCAAATAGATGCAATAGACGAGCAAATACTCAAGCTTGTCAATGAGCGCGCGCGACTTGCGCGTCAAATCGGCTCACTTAAAGATGATGGTGTGATTTATCGGCCTGAGCGTGAAGCGCAGGTGTTGCGTCGTTTGCAGGCCAATAACACTGGTCCGTTGTCAAATGAAGCAGTGAATAATATTTTTCGTAGCGTGATGTCGAATTGCCGCGCACTTGAAAAAGAGCTTGCTATTGCCTTTTTAGGGCCTTTGGGCACTTACAGTGAGGAGGCTGCGCTAAAACAATTTGGGCTAGGATGCGGTGCGGTAGTGTGTGGCTCAATTGATGAAGTTTTTCGTACTGTAGAGGCTGGACAGGCCGATTACGGCGTGGTGCCAGTGGAAAACTCTACTGAAGGAGCAATTGGTCTAACACTTGATTTGTTATTAACAAGTACACTTAAAATTTGTGGTGAAGTGACGTTGCCAATTCACCATTGTTTGCTTTCGCAACAAACAGATATCAACAACATCTCGCATGTGTTTTCTCATGCACAATCGCTCGCTCAGTGCCATGAGTGGCTACATAAAACACTGCCGCTTGCTGAGCTTGAAGCCGTGACCAGTAATGCACGCGCGGCGCAAATGATTCATGATTTGGTATCTGCGGATGGCACTTTTGCTGCCGCCATTGCAAGCAAACGCGCAGCTGAAATATTTAACTTAAACATTCTTGCTGAAAACATCGAGGATGACCCTAAAAATACGACACGATTTTTAGTGCTGGGCAGGCATGCAGTAGCCCCTTCGGGTGCCGATAAAACCTCGTTGGTGATGATGACAAAAAACAAACCAGGTGCTATGGTTGAGTTGTTAGAACCGCTGTCGAGGCATGGTGTGAGTATGACTAAGCTTGAATCCCGCCCCTCTAAACAAAATTTATGGGATTACATATTTTTTGTGGATGTGGAAGGACATTCTTCTGACACAAATGTTGCGGCTGCCTTAAAAGAGTGTGAAGCACGTGCTTCACTGATTAAGGTGTTGGGGTCGTACCCCGTTGCGATTATTTAAATGGATTAAAAAAATCATTTGTTGTGAATTGATATTGGAAAACTCTTGATATGCCACTTAGTGCCTCCATGTTGGGCGATAGCGTTTGGAATAAGTTTTCACTTAAATTCAACAATGCACGCCTAGAAGCACATTACAAAAAGTATATCTTTCCTAGGTTACTCAAGCAGTCACGCCTGTCATTATTGCTGATTGCAATGATGTATGAACTCTATGGTGTTTTAGACTACTTACTAGCTCCGCAAAATTTACTGAGTCAAATTACTTTCATTCGGTCGGCAACAACATTTGTTGTCCTTGCGATATTTATTCTCACTTTTTTTAAAGTATTTAAAAAACATCACCAGACATTGCTGACATTTGCATTGTTATTAAGTAGCGCGAGTTTGCTTTGGAAAATGACACTCATACATCAGAGTATCTTTCCGTATTATTTCACCGGGTTGATATTACTACTGCTGTGGGTGCATGTTTTTTATATCCTTAATTTTTCAAATGCGTTTTTTTGCACATTAGCCATACTCATACTGTCTTTCAGCGCGCTTTTTGCTTTATTTTCATTTAGCTTCAATGAGTCTCTGAGTTATTTGATTGTACTAACGTCCGCTTTTGGTATTTCAGTTTTTTCAAGTTACATTGCTGAAAAAAGTGACAGGGCGTTATTCTTGCGGGAAAAATCCCTAGATCGCGAACGGCATGAGCACCGTATGCGTGCAATGCATGATGAACTCACACAATTGCCTAATCGAGCGTTGCTCATTGACCGTATTGAACAGGTGATTTTAGATTCAAGAAGGAACAACCAATTTTGCGCGGGCTTTTTTTTGGATTTGGATAACTTTAAAGAAGTGAATGACACTTATGGCCATGCGGTAGGTGATGCGGTGCTCAATGAAGTCAGTAAACGCCTTACTGCAACAATTCGAGCAGCTGACACCGTTGCCCGTTTATCAGGGGACGAATTTTTTGTATTGGCGCGAGATGTTAAAAATAAAGCCCAGGCGGAAGCTTTCGGGCATAAGCTGTTAAGAAAAATCAATAAACCATACCAGATAGATGGCAAGGTGGTGAGTAACTCATTGTCTGTGAGTGTTGGCATTTGTCTTTTTCCGTATGTGGGTGTTACACCGCTGGATATGATCAAAAAAGCCGACCATGCGATGTATCAAGTGAAGTTGAGTGGAAAGTCCGGCATAGCATTCGCTGGTTAAGAGATGAAAATTTCGCCATGTTGTTAGCATGAAAGACATGTTAAAATGAGCCATGACTTGCGGCGCAAAGCCGCATTTTTATTTAACTAATGCTTTAACCGGCAAATTACTTTCTGTAAACAATATCATGAAAAACCTAGCCCCTAACTATATTCAAGCGATTGCGCCATACCTTGGCGGCAAGCCAATTTCAGAACTTGCGCGTGAGATGGGCTTAAATGAAGCGGATATTGTAAAGCTGGCATCTAATGAAAACCCATTAGGGATTAGCCCCAAGGCTGAATTTGCCATTCAAGAGGCGTTGCAAGATATTGCACGCTATCCGGATGGCAATAGTTTTATATTGCGTGAGGCGGTGAGTCAAAAATTTAATGTTGCACAAAATCAAATTGTGTTCGGAAATGGCTCGAACGACATTTTAGAGCTTGCTGCAAGAGCCTATTTAACAGCAGGTTGCGAGGCAATCTATTCGCAGCATGCGTTTGCCGTTTACCCTTTAGTGACACAGGCCACGGGGGCGACCGGCGTTGTGGTGCCAGCTAAAGATTTTGGCCATGATTTGGATGCAATGCTGCTCGCAATTACGCCAAAAACACGCATGATTTTTGTGGCCAACCCCAATAATCCAACGGGCACGTTGCTGGCGAAAGCAGCGCTTTTGGACTTTTTAAAGCGTGTGCCTAACAACGTGTTAGTGGTGCTGGATGAAGCTTATGACGAGTATCTGTCTGAAACGCATAAATCTGCGGCGATTGGTTGGTTGCCACAATTTGAAAATCTAATGATTTCACGCACATTTTCTAAAGCGTATGGTTTAGCTGGTTTGCGCATTGGTTTTGGCCTGATGCATGCGGATGTGGCTGATATGCTTAACCGTGTACGCCAGCCCTTTAATGTGAATAGTATTGCGCAGGCCGCCGCCGTGGCCTCGCTTGCAGACGATGATTTTGTGGCACGTAGCTACGCATTGAATCAAGCGGGCATGGCACAATTAACGCAAGGCTTTAAAAAGCTTGGCTTGGAATATATTCCATCGTTTGCCAACTTTGTCAGCTTTAAAGTAAAAGACGCCGCGTTGGTGAATCAAAAACTTTTGAAAAATGGCGTAATTGTGCGCCCGATTGCCAATTATGAAATGCCAGATTATCTGCGCGTAAGCGTTGGTTTATTTGCTGAAAATGCCCGCTTTTTGGCGGTGTTAGAATCTATTTTAGAGTAAAAGTAAACACACAGACATGACCACCTACCACAAGCTAGCGACGGATGACGTTCGTATTCGCGAGATTAAACCGCTTATTTCGCCCATCTCACTGCTCGAACGTTTAAAAGAAAGCGCTGATGCAACCCATAATATTTTGAATGCGCGCGCGGCAATTCACCGCATTCTTCATCAGCTCGATGATCGACTATTAGTCGTGGTAGGTCCTTGTTCAATTCATGACACCAAGGCCGGCATGGAATACGCTCATCGCTTGCTGACTATTAAAAAAGAGCTGGCTGCTGATTTAATGATTGTCATGCGCGTTTATTTTGAAAAGCCGCGTACAACAGTAGGTTGGAAAGGCCTGATTAACGACCCGCATTTAGACGGCACTTATCAAATTAATGAGGGTTTAGAAATAGGCCGCAAATTCTTGCTGGATGTTAATGAAATTGGCATGCCGGCAGGCGCGGAGTTTTTAGATACGATTACACCGCAATACACCGCAGACTTAGTTAGTTGGGGCGCGATTGGTGCGCGTACGACGGAGTCACAAGTCCATCGTGAATTGGCCTCAGGGTTATCATGCCCAGTTGGCTTTAAAAATGGTACCGATGGTGGTGTGCGCGTGGCGATAGATGCGATTAAAACTGCGACTAGCCCGCATCATTTTCTTTCATTTACCAAAGAAGGCAAGGCCGCGATATTTTCTACCGCCGGCAATGACGACTGCCACATTATTTTACGTGGCGGAAAAGAACCGAACTACGATGCGGAAAATGTCAACGAAGTGTGTTGGCAACTTACCGAGGCAGGCCTGTCACCCATGTTGATGATTGACTGCAGCCATGCCAACAGCAGTAAAGACTTTAGCCGCCAAAAAATCGTAGCCAAAAATATTGCAGAACAACTTTCAAATGGCGACCAACGCATTATGGGGGTGATGTTGGAGTCGCACCTGAAAGAAGGCCGTCAGGACCATGCGCCAGGTTGCGATTTAGTCTATGGGCAATCGATTACCGATGCTTGTTTAAGCTGGGAAGATACAGTGGACCAGCTTGAAATGTTGGCGGCAGCAGTAAGATATCGTCGGCAGAAAACCCATCAGTAAACATATTTTTTGCAGCTATTGGGTGGGTTTAATTGCAAGTAAAGTTGTGCACAACTGCTTGAAATTTATATAACAATACACCGAGAGAAAAACATTGCCCTAAGAGCCTTTATTTATAAGGCTCGTAGGGCATCGAAAAAGGTTGGTGATTAAACAGCGTCTTGCATCATGAAATTACGTAGTGCATATTAGGTAAGTTAGCGGTGTTGTAAAGTTTAAAGCACGCGCACAATTCGTTTCACGTTGTAGCACTTAAATCATCAAGGCAGCAGCGAATGACTTAATAACTTAATAAAGGAAAAATATCATGTGGACAACTCCAGCAGCTACTGAAATGCGTTTCGGTTTTGAAGTAACAATGTACGTTTGCAATAAATAATTGCAAGGTGCAAAAAAGGCTACCACAAGGTAGCCTTTTTAATTTAAGCAGTATTTTTATATAGATTTTTTTGGTGATGATATGCATATTCATGTTTTAGGTGCCGGCGCAGGGGGTGGTTTCCCTCAGTGGAATTGTAATTGTTTTAATTGTGACGGCTTGCGCAAAGGTACCATTAAAGCCACCAAGCGCACGCAATCTTCGATTTGCGTGAGCAGTAATGGTGTGGATTGGGTGTTATTTAATGCATCCCCCGATGTGTTGCAGCAAATTCAAGATTTTGCGCCACTACAACCCGCGCGCGCGATACGCGATTCGGGTATTCAGGCCATTGTGCTGATAGATGCGCAGATTGACCACACCACAGGCTTATATATGTTGCGTGAAGGGCAAGTGAAACGCGAGATTTATTGCACCGAGCAAGTCTATGGCGATTTAACTTCAGGTAACCAGATTTTGAATATACTCGGCCATTATTGTGGCATCAATCATCACCAAGTGCCGATTGATGGGGCGACTAGCTTTACCATTCCCAATGTGCCCAATTTAAAATTTACCACAGTTGCGCTCAAAAGCGCTGCGCCGCCTTATTCGCCACATCGTAATAATCCGCAAGCGGGCGATACCATTGGCGTGTTGATTGAAGAAATCAGCACAGGCAAAAAATGCTGGTATTCACCAGGTTTGGCTGAAATTGAACCGCACTTGCCAGAGTTGATGCAGCAAGCCGACTGCATTATGGTAGACGGCACATTTTGGACTGATACCGAAATGATTGATTTAGGTTTAATGACAAAATCTGCGCGCAGCATTGGCCATAACCCGCAATCGGGTGAAAACGGCATGATAGAAGACTTAGACAAGTTTGGCCAAGATAAAAAAGTGCGTAAGGTATTGATTCACATCAACAATACCAACCCTATTTTACGAGAAGATTCTGCCGAGCGTGCAACGTTGACACAGCATGGAATTGAAGTTGCCTATGATGGCATGGACATAATTTTGTAAAAAACCAAGGTGCGTCATGATGCTGCGTTGTTTCAAAAATTTTTATCGCTTACATACAACCCCGTATGCCGCGCTCAAAAAATTTTCTTACGCCTTGTCTCATCTAGCCCCTTGATTTTTTTTAATTAATAAAAGGATAAAAAATGACGAATGAAACACAAGCCCCTTGGAGTCGTGAAGAATTTGAAGAGAAATTGCGTGAAAAAGGTAAGGGTTACCATATTTACCACCCAATTCACGTGCTGATGTATGAAGGCAAACTAACACAAACACAAATGCAGGCTTGGGTGGCCAACCGTTATTACTATCAAATCGCCATTCCGATGAAGGATGCAGCGATTCTTTCAAACTGTCCTGACCGTGAATTACGTCGTGGTTGGATACAGCGCATTTTCGACCATGACGGCAGCGGCAATATTGCGGAAGGCGGCGAGGGCGGTATTGAAGCGTGGATTCATTTAGGCCATGCGGTTGGATTAACGCGTGAAGAGGTGATGTCACTCAAATTAGTTGCGCCTGGTACTTTTTTTGCAGTGGATGCATACATTAACTTTGCTAAACAACGCCCTTGGCAAGAGAGCGTTTGCTCTAGCTTAACTGAACTATTTGCGCCGCATATTCACCAGCAGCGCATTGATTCCTGGCCTGATATGTATCCATGGATTAACCCCGAAGGTATGCAATATTTTAAAAATCGCCTTACCCAAGCGCGCCGCGATGTTGAGCAGGGTTTATCTATTACGCTTGATTATTTTGGCCGCACGCGTGAGTTGCAAGAGCGCGCGCTTGAAATTTTGCAATTTAAGTTAAATGTGTTGTGGGTGATGGCCGATTCAATTATGTTGCAATGTGCAGATATTAAGGTGGAAGGACGTGATTATTTGCGTCAGCCAGTCATTGAGATTAAGTAAAAGTAGGTAAATATGACCCAACAATCTATCTCCAAGAATGAAATTTATGCAATCGCCATGCACCACCGCTTTCAGTGGGAAGAAGCGCAACAATGCTACGTGATATTGTTTCCAGAAGGTATGGTGAAATTGAACGGTGGTGCGGGTGAAGTGCTCAAACGGGTAAACGGTAAAGCCAGCGTGGCTGATATTGTGGCTGATATACAATCTACATTTCCAGATGCGCCCAATATTGAGGCAGACGTGGTGGGCATGTTTGATTTAGCCGTTGGCAAAGCTTGGCTAAGAAAAGTCTAAAGTTGTAATTGCCATTAAGGAGCAGTACATGACACAAAATTCACTAGGTGATTCAGTAGTACAAAAAGCAGTGCAAAGCCAGCAGGTCAATAATGGTGTGTTGGCAAGCGCTACCCAAACGCAGCCGTTGTGGTTGCTGGCAGAAGTTACCTATCGTTGCCCGCTGCATTGTGCCTTTTGTTATAACCCAACCGATTACGACAAGCACACACAAAACGAGCTAACGACAGAAGAATGGATTCAAACCTTGCGTGATGCGCGTAAGTTAGGCGCGATTCAACTGGGTATTTCAGGTGGCGAGCCGCTATTGCGCGATGATATTGAAGATATTGTGATTGAGGCAAAAAAACTCGGTTATTACAGTAATTTGATTACTTCAGGCGTTGGCCTCACAGAAAAGCGCATTCAAGCGTTTAAAGAAGGTGGTTTGGACCATATTCAGTTGTCCATGCACGATATTACGGAAGAGATTAACAATTTTATCACCAACACTAAAACCTTTGAGCTGAAGAAAAAAGTGGCCGCCATGATTAAAAATCACGGCTATCCGATGGTGTTGAATGTGGTGATTCACCGCTACAACATTGGCCATATGAAAGAGATTTTAGAAATGGCTGAGGCACTAGGGGCGGATTACATTGAGTTAGCCAATACGCAATATTACGGCTGGTCATTGGTGAATCGTAGCCAATTGATGCCCACCAAAGAGCAAGTGGATGAAGCAGAAAGAATCACAAATGCGCACCGAGCTAATCCTGATAACAAAATGAAAATCTTTTTTGTGGTGCCAGATTATTTTGCTGACCGCCCTAAAAAATGTATGAATGGCTGGGGCGAAGTATTTATGATTGTCACCGCCAATGGCGATGTGTTGCCATGCCATTCTGCGCGCGTGCTGCCGAATATGAAGTTTCCCAATGTCAAAGACAGCGATATTGGCTGGACATGGAAAGATTCTCCCGCGTTTAATCAATATCGCGGTGATGCTTGGATGAAAGAACCATGCCGTAGTTGTTCAGAAAAAGCCAACGATTTAGGCGGCTGTCGTTGCCAAAGTTTCTTGCTGACAGGTGATGCTGAAGCGGCTGACCCGGTGTGCACAAAATCACCGCACCGTCATTTGATTGACAAGGCGATTGAAGATGCCAAAAACCCGCAATTGCAGGCGCAGCCGATTGTGTTTAGAAATGATAAAAACTCTAAGAAGATTATTGAAGGTGAATTTCAAGAACGTTTAACCGAGTTTCATGCCTTGCCTTAATCAATAGCCGTTATAATTCAAGGCGCATTTGTAAAGATGCGCCTTTTTTATTCGCTGAATCGTACACATTTGAAAACTCATTCCAAATTACTTGTCTATGTACTCGCAAGCTTAGCCGCGCTCGCGCCTTTTGCCATAGATACTTATTTGCCAGCTTTTCATGCCATGGCGGATGATTTTGCAACATCTGACGTGCATATTCAGCAAAGCCTCACTTTTTATTTATTGCCTTACGCGCTCATGACCCTATGGCACGGGGCCATTTCAGATGCCATTGGGCGCATTACCACCATTAAGTGGGGGTTGGGTATTTTTGTATTAGCTAGCATTGGCTGTGCTTTTGCGCCCAATGTTGAAACGCTTTGGTTTTTTCGTGCATTGCAGGGCGCTAGCGGCGGTGCGGGCAATACCGTAGCGCGCGCCATGGTGCGCGATTTGTTTGAAGGCCCACAGGCGCAACGCGTCATGGCAACCGTGCAAATGCTGTTTGGCATTGCGCCCGCAGTTGCACCTATCATTGGCGGGCTTTTGTTAGGCATACACTGGCAAGCGATTTTTATTTTTCTGGCGATTTATGCGGCCTTGAGTTTGTGGGCGGCGGCAAAATTTTTACCTGAAACCATGCCGCCTGAAAAAAGGCTAAAACTCTCAGCGCATAATGTGTGGGCGAGCTATAAAACCATCTTTAATGACCATGAGTACACCAAACTTTGTGTAGCGGTTGGGGCAAATTTTGCGGCATTTTTTGTTTATGTGCTGGCAAGCCCGGTTTTTTTAGGCAAATTACTGCATTTATCGCCCCAGCAATATGGCTATTTGTTTATTCCCACCGTGACAGGCATGGTGCTGGGTTCGTATATTGCAAAGCATGTTGCAGGCAAATATGGCGCAAAAAGTGTGCTAAAAGCGGCTTTTGGCTGGATGTTGGCCATGGTGTTATTAAACATTGTGATCTGTTATGCCTTACCCGCGAAACCGCTGTGGAATATTTTACCCATTGCCTTATTTAACATGGGCATGGCGCTGGCCATGCCCATTCTTTCTCTGGCAGCCCTTGATCGCCATCCAAAAATTCGTGGCACGGCGGCTTCAGGTCAGGCGTTTGTACAAATGGCATTGTCCACCATATCGGCTGGCGCGATTGTGCCGCTGGTTTGGGGGAGCGTAGCCGGGCTTGCCTGGGTGATGGCTGCTTATTTGCTACTTGGATTATGGGTGATTTCAACAACCAAGTTATTTAAGCAGATTGCCTAAGGGTAAAAAAATCAGGGCATAAAAATGCACTAAATGTAGTCTTTTTAGCTTGCATTTTACATGCAACCTTTTTTGATGCTCTGGAAGCCTTATAAATAAAGGCTTCCAGAGCATTATTTTTTTCTCGGCGTAATACTGACTAAAATCATCGTATTCTTATTAGGGTTGAAACAGTTAAATTAAGCCTGAAAAGTAGCGCTATATTTCAAATTGTTTTTGCTAACACTCACGCAAAATGAAAAGGTAGAAATTTCTAACTTTTATTGCGAAGTCACCATTATTTATGTCTAGCGCCCCAAAAACTGCAAACACTAAGCTTTCTCCGGTAGAAATTGCCCGCGAAACGATTAAGCAAATGGCCCTTAAGCGGGTTGAGCCTAATCCTGAAAATTATTTGGTGATTTACAATGAATTAGCGGGTGTTACTGCCAAAGCAACACTGGCAGAAGCTGTTCAGAAATCACTCAAAACACTGCCACGCGATACGCCGATGCAGATGAACTGGGTGAATCGCTGGGAAAAAATGCTCAAGCAGCAAAGCTGGGATGAACTGCCCACCTTAATGGCTGATGGCATGGATGCCAAAGTGAATATGGCTAAACAGTGGCCCGATGCGATTCGAGAACTGGTGCGCGGCTGGGATAGTAAACGAGCAGATTATGACAGTAATCGTAAAAAAGAAACCTTAGAGCGCGTGCTGATTAAATTTGGCCAAGATGAACAGCTTGCGCAAAAAATTCAAAATCTCGCCCAAACCTGGACACAAGTTACGCCAAAAACGGGTACCGCCATTGAGGTTGAAGTGGCTGAAGTTAATCCTGCCACACCAAGCACGACCAATATTGCCTTGGTAGATAACGCAGTGCAAAGCACGGCTGTCACCCCCAAAACAGCCGCAGATGAAGTGGCTGTTACGCATGACAATACGCAGCTTTTTGAAATGTTTAATGCCTTAAAAGAGATGTACAAACTATCGCTTAAACATGGGTTGATTCCGCGTTTAGAAGGCTATCCTGATATTGAATTAGAGGCGCAAAAATTACTGACTGAAGCCGAACGCGCGAGAAAATTCAAAGACTGGGAAGCCGTTGCTAAGCATTTTAGAGCGTTGCTAATCCGCGTTGAAGTAATAGGCGCGAATGAGGTGGGTATACGTCAGGACATACTCGGCCTACTTAAATTGCTGGTGGACAACATTTCAGAATTAGTGGCTGAAGACCAATGGCTGCGCGGGCAAGTGGCGGTGGTGCAAACGATATTATCTAGCCCGCTAGACCGTGCGCTCATTCAAAGTGCCGAGAAAAGCCTGAAAGAAATCATTTATAAACAAGGCACGGTGAAGCACAGTCTGGTGGAAGCCAAAGCGGCGTTTAAACATATGCTGGCGACTTTTGTGGACCGCCTGTCTTATATGTCGCAAACCAGCGGCGATTACCAAGAAAAAATCAGCGATTATTCTACGCAACTTTCTGCCACTGATGATATTTTCAAGATTAACGAAATTCTTGAAGGCATTATGTCAGACACGCACGTACTGCAAACCGACATTGTACGCTCGCGCGAATTGTTAATTGAGCAGCGCGATGAAGCGATGACAGCGCAAGAAAAAATCCGCCATCTGCAAGACGAACTAACGAAATTAAGCGAAGTGGTGCGGGTAGACCAACTTACAGGCGTGCTAAATCGGCGCGGTTTTGATGATGCCGTGGTGCGTGAAGTTTCACGCGTGAATCGTGGCGGCGGAAATTTAAGTATTGCCATGCTGGATGTGGATAATTTCAAACGCCTGAACGATACACACGGCCACCACGTGGGCGATGAAGCGCTGCAGCACCTTGCCAAAGTGATACAAGACACCATCCGGCCAACCGATATCGTCAGCCGTTATGGCGGTGAAGAGTTTGTAATTTTATTGCCTGAAACCAATTTGGATGATGCCTTGATTGCGATGATGCGCCTACAGCGCACGCTTACCAAACGTTTTTTTATGGGCAACAATGAGCGACTTGTCATTACGTTCAGTGGCGGCATTGCGCTCTATAAACAAGATGAAGATCCGGTGGTGTCAATCAACCGTGCAGACCAAGCCATGTATCTGGCTAAAAAGACTGGTAAAAATCGCGTACTGACAGAAATTGACTTAGAAGCCAAGCAAATGAGTATTTTGTAAGAAAATGTCATGTGTTAGACACATGAAAATCATGAGTGCAACCTCTAATTGTAAATTTTTGTTAAAATTAGCTTGATTTCGTTTAAAAAAAGCTAATAATAGACTCACAACAATAAGTGATGTTTCAGGGGTGGCCAAGTTGTTTTATAGCGTGCAATTTCATTTCGTACGGCGGCGACTTTTTCAAAAAGGTGGTTGGCAATGCTGACAATACTTGCATTGTCCTCGTACTATTCCGTGTCACCTCCAGCCGTGTCAATCCATGCCGTTAGTTGTTCTCATCAATGAACGCACAGGAATTAAGTTTACAAATCGCGTTGTCCAACTTTCCTGGGTTGGTCATTCAATTTCATTTAGATGAAAAAAATCGATTTGTGTTTGATTACTTAAGCGATGGCTGCCAAGCATTATTAGGCAGAACGCCAGAAGAATTGATGCAAAACCCCAAACAGTTTTTAGAAATGATGAATGCGCGCGAGCGCACTTTATTATATAAACGGCTACAAAAATCAGTTGAAAGTATCACTTCTGCCAACTGGGAAGGCCGCGTGTGGATTGATGGCTGGCAAGATACCAAATGGATAAACTTGCGTGCCACACCGCGCGTATTGATGAACGGCAAAGTCACTTGGGGCGGCGTGATGATGAATATCACGCAAAGTAAAAAAGAGAAAATTGAAGTTGAGGCGTCACGTCGTAAACTCGCTGAATTGACGGCCCACTTAGAAACCATTAAAGAAGAAGAACGCGCCAAGATTGCCCGCGAAATTCATGATGACCTCGGTGGAAACCTGACGGTGATTAAGTTAGGGTTATCTAATATCCGCAATAAATTAGCAGAAAACCAAGCCGAGTTAAAGAAAAACGCGCTAGGTTTGGAAACCATTACCGACAGTACGTTTGATGCCATTCACCGCATTTCGCGCAATTTGCGGCCTACCGTACTAGATTTGGGCATTGTGGATGCGATTGACTGGCAGCTTGAAGAATTTAAAAAGCAATTGGGCATTGACTGCCAGTTTTATTATAACCAATCAGACATCAAAACCTCCTCTGAGCAATCAATGACATTATTTCGTATTTGCCAAGAAGCGCTCTCAAATATCGCCAAGCACGCCCATGCCACGCTGGTTGAGGTGCATTTGGTGCGGGAAAACTGCCATGTTGAACTATCCATTTGCGATAACGGCGTTGGCATCAAGCCTAAAGATAAACATAAAGCCAACTCGTTTGGCCTGCATGGCATGCAAGAACGCATTGAAATGCAACACGGCACCATCAGCATTACAAAAGCAAAACCTAGGGGAACCTTGATTAAGGTCAATCTGCCCCTTGGCTAAGAGGGTGTGGTATCGCGCTGTAAGAGGTAGTTATAGAAAGTTAGTATGAAAAACAATAATAAAATCAGGGTGATGATTGCGGATGACCATGCTATTTTGCGTGCAGGGCTTAAGCAAATACTCATGGCCACCGATGATATTGAAGTGATTGCAGAAGCGCAAAACGCGCATGAAGCAATGAAACTCACCACGCAATTAAATCCGGATGTGCTGTTGCTGGATATTGCAATGCCAGACCGAAGTGGCATTGAAGCGCTAAAATACATCAAAAAAGATAACCCGCACACCGCGGTGTTGATGCTCTCTATGTATAAAGAGGAGCAATACGCCGTGCGCGCACTCAAATGCGGCGCCTCTGGTTATTTATGCAAGCAAAGCGCCTCAAACGAATTAGAAAATGCCATTCGCGTGGTGGCGAAAGGTAAAAAATACATTACGCCAGAAGTGGCTGAAATTTTAGCCACGCATGTTGAAACTGAAACAGCCAAACCCGCGCACGAGTTACTCTCTGACCGTGAATTTCAAACCTTAATGATGATCGCCTCAGGCCAATCGGTGAGTGAAATTGCCGATAAGCTTTCACTTTCAGTTAAAACCGTCAGCATGTACCGCACGCGTTTGTTAGAAAAAATGCAGCTACGCCACAACGCCGATATTACGCATTACGTCATTAAAAATAATCTGGATGCTTAAACATTCAAAGTAAACGTTAGGCGCAATAGCCTGCGTTACTTTTTTTACCAGTTTTATTCTCTTTATTTGTTTTAAAAATCGTATTTTTCTTAAGCTTTTGCTCCCGAGAGATTTTTAATGCCCTGCGAGCCTTATAAATAAAGGCTCGCAGGGAAGGTCAAAATGGTTGCTATTAAATTTTCCTAAAAATCACTTTTAAATTGCCTGATTTTTTCGATTAAAGCACTCACTTTTCCGCTACAAATTTCACACAAAACACTGCTTAAACCGCTGTTCTCATCGTTTGATTTAAGGCATTTTTTGCCTTGTATTGTTCTCTTGTTAAAAAAAAATATTGGCTATGATGTTGCTATTCAAATCGCCTGCAAAGGCAATGTATATCCGGGCGCGCATCAAAATGAAACGTGTGTTGAAGTTAAAAATAAATCAAGAAATGAGGAAAATGCAAAAATAATACTAAAGTTTTAATGCTCACAACCGAAATAGATTCATCGGGCTGCTTTATTACGAGTTAAAAAATAAAGTTCGCGATTTTTAAAAAGGCAAATCAAAACAAATAGTTAAAGATAAGCCTAAAGTTTTTAAAACGCTTACCGATAATAGTTTTAACTGCCAAGCAATTGAATAAGTTGCAAAGCGAAAGCAGTCAAAGTGACATTAAACTTTATTTTATTTTAGGAGATTTATCATGGCATCAGTAATTAACACCAACGTAGCTTCACTTAACACGCAACGTAACTTAAGTGCTTCACAATCAAGCTTAAATACATCAATTCAACGTTTGTCATCAGGCTTACGTGTCAACAGCGCAAAAGACGATGCTGCTGGCCTGTCAATTGCTAGTCGTATGGATTCACAAATTCGTGGTCAAAACGTGGCAATCCGTAACGCTAACGATGGTATTTCATTAGCACAAACAGCCGAAGGTGCTTTGGGCGCGATTGGTGATAACTTGCAACGTATCCGTGAGTTGTCTGTACAAGCTTCAAATTCAACTAATACACAAGTAGACCGTGATGCGTTGAATGCTGAGGTAACACAAATTAAAGCTGAAATCGAACGTGTTGCTAATCAAACAACGTTTAACGGTACTAAGTTATTAGATGGTAGCTTCTCAGGTGCTAATTTCCAAGTAGGTGCAAATGCAGCTGAAACTATCTCTGTGTCATCAATTACTGATGCAAACTTAGCTGCCTTGGGTGGCACTGTAAGTACTGCAACCACTTCAGCTGCAGCATCTGGTTTAACTGGTTTTGCGACAGCGATAGCTGCAGGTGGTGTAACTATTAACGGTGTTGATATCGGTGCAGTGAGTGCGGCTGGAAGTGCTGCAGAACGTGCTGGCCAATTGGTGAATGCGATTAACCAAGTATCTGGTCAAACCAACGTAGGCGCTTCATACGATAACGCGACTGGTCAAATCAGCCTACGTAGTACAGCTGGTGCAATTACTGTAGCAGGTACAACTAACTCTGCGACAGTGGCTGGTTTTGCTAACGGTGCAACTGCAGCAGTGGCGACTACAGGCATTAATGGCTTAGATATTTCTTCATACTCTGGTGCACAATCTGCTATCACACACATTGATGCTGCTTTAAAACAAGTCAATACTGCACGTGCTGATTTAGGTGCTGTACAAAATCGTTTCACATCAGTGGTAAGCAATTTGCAAACTTCTGTGGAAAACCTTTCAGCTTCTAAATCACGTATCGTAGATGCTGACTTTGCTGCTGAATCTGCCAACTTAACACGTGGACAAATCTTGCAACAAGCAGGTACGGCGATGTTAGCACAAGCAAACTCATTACCTAACGGTGTGTTAGCACTGTTAAGAGGTTAATGAATCGATTGGATAAAATGTAATTGAAAACCACAGGGTGAACAACCCTGTGGATTTTTGCAAAAGGATAACATCATGTTAAATACAACGTTAGATGTTTATGACAAAGTAAGAGTAGCGGCTGCATCGCCTATTAAAGCGAGCGGCCCATTGTCGTTTTCGACTGACTCAAAAGCCAAAGTAAAAGCTGCTGAAGCAAATGCACCAGCGCCTTTGATTGATGATGCAGCGTTAGCAAAAGCCGTGAAAATGCTTAATGACCATGTAGCGCCTGCACTGCAATCCATTGAATTTTCGATTGACCAAGAAACCGATCGTACCATTGTTAAAGTGGTGGATACGGCAACGCAAAAAGTATTACGACAAATTCCGAATGAAGAAGTGATTGCAATTTCTAAAACATTAGGAAAACTGCAAGGGCTAATGATTAGGCAAACTGCTTAGTATGCTCGGAATTTTGATTAAAGATTTTCAAACGATAGTCGTTAAGTAAGTATGTGTAGCAAGTTGTAATTTGCAGGGTATAGAGGAGTTTTGATATGGCAATTTCTTCAGCAGGTATTGGTTCAGGACTTGATGTCAATGGCATCGTGTCTAGCTTGATGGCGGCTGAACAAAGACCGTTGCTTGCGGTTGCCAAACAAAAATCAGGATTTGAATCTAAAATATCTGCTTACGGAATTTTAAAAAGTTCATTATCAAACTTCCAAAATGCAATCAGTACGCTTTCAGATCCTAAAAAGTTTAATGCGCAATCGGTCACTGCAGGTGACCCAAAAGTGTTTACTGCAACAGCCAGTGGTAACGCGACAAATGGCAATTATGGTGTTACGGTTAGTCAGTTAGCCTCTTCCCACAAATTGACAATGGCTGGCCTGCCAAATTCTACTGATATTGTTGGCACTGGCGCTTTAACGATTTCATTTGGGACATTCAAACCTGCAACAGTCACACCTGCAGCACCAGCAAGCTTTACAGCCAATAGTGCGAAATCTGATATTACGATTCAAATCAATAGTTCAAATAACACGTTATCTGGCGTACGCGATGCAATTAATGCCACTAATGGTAGCGTTAGTGCCACTATTGTGAATGATGGCACTTCAAACCGATTAGTGATTACTTCAAAAGACACCGGTGAAGAAAATAGTTTGAAAATCGCTGTGGCAGATGATGATGGTAACTCACTGGATTCTTCTGGTTTATCACAACTTGCTTTCGATCCGCTTGCCAGCGCCGGCAGCGGCAAAAATATGTCGCAAAATCAAGCTGCTAAAAATGCACTACTTGAAATTGACGGAATAAGCATTTCTAAACCAAGTAACGTGATTAATGATGCAATTGAGGGCGTTACCCTAAATTTGTTAAGTGTTAGTAGCATTAGTGTAGGTTTAGGGGTGGCTACTGATAAAGATAAAATCAAAGAATCTGTCAAGAGTTTCGTAGATGCCTTTAATAAGCTCGATGACACCTTACGTGGCCTGACTAAATTTGATGAGTCAGGAAAATCATCCGGTGCATTGTTGGGAGATTCAACAGTGCGTTCAGTAATCAATCAGGTTAAGGCAGTATTTACAAAAGCAATCCCTACTGGTAATTCGATTGATTCATTGAATCAAATCGGGGTTTCATTTCAGCGTACTGGTAAGTTGGCAATTGACGATACTAAGTTAACTTCAGCGATTGATACCCATTTTAGTGAATTGGCTTCTCTATTTACATCATCAGCTAAAGCAACAGATTCTTTGGTGAGCTATGTTGGCAGTAGCAATAAAACACAGGTCGGAACATATGCGGTGAATGTTACCCAACTTGCTAATGAAACCGTGAGTGTAACAGGAACAATTAATGGCGTAGCGGCTAATGGATTTGGCACTAAACTCGTTGGCGCAGTAGGGGACGCAAGTGAGGGGCTCAGTCTTAAAGTTTCTGGTGGTGCATTAGGGACAAGAGGTACTGTAACATTCACACGAGGCTATGCTGCGGAACTAGATAACATCATATCTAAGCTATTGAGTGACGATGGTATTTTAGCGGCAAGAACAGATGGGCTTAAAAGCTCTATCACCCGATTAAATAAACAAACTGATGCGCTTAATGTAAGGCTAGCTGCAGTTGAGGCACGGTATCGTGCACAGTTTACAAAGCTCGATACCTTGATGTCGAGCATGCAGGCCACCAGTACATTTCTTACACAACAAATTCAGGCATTTAGTGCAAATAATAATTCACAATAACGAAAGGTTTAGACGATGTTTGGACAATCAAGACAAGGCGCATATATGTACGCCAATATGGGCCTAGAAACAGGCGTGCTGGCCGCTAGCCCAAATAAACTCATCATCATGCTCTACGATGGCGCAATCACTGCCTGTCGTGGTGCGATTGTGCATATGCAGCAACAAGATATTCAAAAGAAAAGTGACATGCTTGCAAAAGCCATCATGATTATTGAAAGTGGTTTGCGTATGAGCTTAAACAAAAAAGCTGGAGGCGAAATCGCTACAAATTTAGATGCGCTGTATATGTATATGAGCAACCGCTTAACCATTGCCAATATCCGTAACGAGCCTGAAGTGATTGCCGAAGTGATTGGCTTGCTCGCAGACCTAAAAGGTGCGTGGGAAGCCATTGAAAAAACGCAACAAGTAGGCAATGGCGCGCCATTAGCTTATTCTCAATCAATTTAACTTAAGCGAGCATCGTGAGAATGGAACAGCAAAATACTGTCGTACTTTATGAATCTGTGGCAGGCATCATGCACCGCATGTTAGATGCGGCAAAGCAGCAAGAATGGGATGCTTTGGCTGAAATGGAAAGCCATTGCGCGCAGATGGTGCAAATGATTAAGGTCATGGAATCATCCAGCAAGCTTAGTGAAGAAGAACTGGCGCGCAAACTCAGCAGCGTAAAAAGTATTCTCGCCAATGACCGTGAAATTCGTAATATTGTCTCGCCATGGATGGCTAAACTCAATGCGATGATGCATAGCAACCACATGGAACAAAAGCTATCGCAGGCTTACCAGCATTAGCCGGCGATGGCAGCGAGCGTGACCTAAATGTTTAAACCAGCCGACCTGACAAGCATTTTACCTGTACCCAAGGTATTGCCGATTGTTGCGGTGGAGAAAATTGGTGACCCAGCTCAGGCGCTTTTGAGCCGCGCTACCCAATTTTTGGTTGGGCAAGAATATTTAGCCACGGTGGCGGCTAAAACCACCGATGGAAAACAACTGGTTGAAATTGAAGGCCAATTGTTAAAAATAGATCTTGGCAGCCAAGTTGACAAGGGCCAAACGCTTTCATTGCGGTTTATGCAATCGCAACCTGTGCCAACTTTTTATTTATTATCAGCCGATAAATCTAATAGCGCTGCCACTGCGGCTATCAGCCAAACGGGTTTTCTTTTGGGCAGCATTATCAAGCAGGCCAATGAAGAAGGCACTTCTATGCGCTATCAGGCCAATGGTGTGGTGACGCAGCAGCCGCAAAACCCACAGCAGCTGGGCCTGGATTTAAAAAACACGCTGCAACGTAGCGGATTATTTCTGGAATCGCATCTGGCTGAAGTGGTGGCAGGTAAACGCACAATCGAGAGCATGCGACCAGAGTTGCAAAACTTGGCGAACAATACGCCCAACACCGTACTCAATACTTTACCGGCACAACAATTGGCCGCGTTAGAGCATCAGCGTTTGTCGTGGCATGGCGAAATTTGGCAAAATCAGACCATGGATTGGGATGTGACCTTTGATGAGCCGCGCGAACATGCTGAACAATCCGGCCAAGACGAAACCCAAAAAACTAAACCTGTCAGTAGTGAAATTACCATGCATTTGCCAAATTTAGGCAAAGTGTCGGCGCGCATCGGTGTGGTAGATGGCCGCATAAGCATTCATATGTTGACTGAAAACCCGCAAACGCTCGCAACCTTTAAAAAAGAACGCCAGCAGCTATTTGCATCAATGGTGAATAAAGGCCAAGCAGTTGAGGCGCTGACGGTAGGCCAGTATGAATAATCTCGCACAGCCGCACCATCATCAGCAAGCCATTGCGCTCGCCTATGGCGCCAATGATTACGCGCCAAAAGTGGTGGCAAAAGGGCACGGCGCAGTAGCTGAACAGATTATTGCCTTGGCAAAAGAACACAAGGTGTTTGTGCATGAATCCAAAGATTTGGTGAATTTGCTCATGCAGGTGGATTTAGATGCGCATATTCCGCCAGAATTGTATTTGGCGATTGCTGAAATTTTGGCTTGGATTTATCGGCTGGAAGCAGAAAAGTCGCAATCGCAACAAGCAGAAAAGTTTGAAGAAAAAATCGAAAATTTGCGCTGATTTTTACACCAACCTTTTTTGATGCTCTGGAAGCCTTATAAATAAAGGCTCGCAGGGCAGAAAATTTTTCTCGGGGTGATTTTAGGTAAATTGAGTATCTTTTTAAAGGCTTTTTAAACCTGCATATTCATGATGTCATGATACGCTGAAACCAGTTTATTTCTTACTTGAATGGTGGCCTGAAAAGAGATGTTGGCTTTTTGGTTGGCAATCATCACATCAGACAGGCTGACGCTATCGTCGCCCATGGCAAAATTTTTGCCTAATTGCTCGGCACTTTTTTGCACTTGGTTAACTTGGTCTAACGAAGCTTTTAGGGCATTTGAAAAATCAACTTTTGATGCATTGCCAGCAGATTTTGTGCCAGAAACATTAAGTGCAGTTAAAGCCTCTGCCTGTGGGCGCTGTGCCGCAGCTTTAAGTTGTGCCAGCATTGATTCAATTCGGCCAGCGTCGATTCCACTTGTTTTCATTGGGCTTGTACTCCATTCAATTCAAAAAACTTAGCACTTTTTGTGCTTAAGTTTAAGACACATTTAACTAAAGGTTGTATCACGGTGAACAATTTAACATGCAGTGGCAATACTAAACGGTGCAAATAAGCTCAATATTACCGCTCTATTCTAAAAATTGAATTTGCAGAACATGCGCATAATAGTCATTAATCCGTCAAAGGAAACACAAAACGCTTCTTTTGACACTCACTGATTTTGACTTTATTGCGTAAGAAACTGGAGATTGATGATGGCAGCCTCAAACGCCACCTTAACAAACGAATCCGCCATGGGCATGGGCGGCATGCCGCAATTGGGCAATAAGCTGATACTGGTAGCAGGTATGGCTGCCGTGGTAGCCGTGATGGTGGTATTTTGGTTATGGAGTCAGCAACCTGATTACCGTGTTTTATATTCCAATTTTTCAGATAAAGACGGTGGCGCGATTGTAGCCGCGCTTGAAAAAATGAATGTGCCGTATAAGTTTTCTGAAGGCGGTTCAGCGATTTTGGTACCAGCAGGCCAAGTACACCAAGCTAGACTTAAATTAGCCGCCGATGGCTTACCTAAAGGTGGCAACGCTGGTTTTGAATTGTTAGAAAATCAAAAATTTGGTGTTTCACAATTTGTAGAGCAAGTGAATTTTCAACGCGCACTTGAAGGTGAGTTAGAGCGCAGTGTGCAATCAATCAGCGCGGTTGAAGGCGCTAAGATTCATTTGGCAATTCCAAAAGCCACCGTATTTGTGCGCGACCAACTTAAACCGACGGCTTCTGTACTGTTAAATGTAAGAGCAGGGCGCAATTTAGACCCGCAACAAGTGGCCGCCGTTGTGCATTTGGTGGCCAGCAGCGTGCCTAACTTGCCCATTGAGAACGTGACAGTGGTAGACCAGCACGGTACTTTGTTGTCTGACACTTCAAAAAAAGCAGGCGCAAATGGCTTAGATGCAACCCAAATTAAATATATTGATGACATGCAGCAGAGCATCGTTAAACGCGTGGAATCCATTATTGCGCCGATAGTAGGCGCTAAAAATGTGCGCGCTGAATCAAATGTTGAAATTGATTTTTCATCAACTGAACAAGCGGCTGAAACCTATAAACCTAATCAACGGGCAGAAGATGCTGCGATTCGTAGTATGCAAAATAGCGAGTCACAAACAGGTAATGGTGGCGCAGCAACAGGCGTGCCTGGTGCTTTATCTAATCAGCCGCCCGCTAACGCAACTGCACCAATTGTGGCCGATGGCGCAACGGCAGGCGCTGCGGCAGGTGCTGAATCTGCCGCAATCAACAGCCAAAAAAATACCACGACGAATTTTGAAGTTGATAAAACCGTGCGTTACACCCAACAAGCAATGGGCGGTGTTAAACGTATTAATGTGGCGGTGGTGGTCAATAATATGCAAGTGATTGATGCTAAGGGCAAAGTAACTTATCGTCCGCTCTCAGCGGCCGAAAAACAGCAAATCAATGATTTAGCCATGCAGGCTATGGGTTTTAACAAAGAGCGTGGCGATTCATTGACGATAGTGAATAGCCCATTTGCAGAAAATCCAGTAGAACCCGTTGCTGAATTACCACTTTGGAAAAATCCAACCGTGATTGAATATGGCAAAGATGCCTTGCGCTTTTTAGTGGGCATCATTGTGTTGATGATGCTCTATAAACGTGCCCTAAAGCCAATGCTCAATAAGCTCACAACCCCTGCACCACAGTTGTTACCTGCACCACAAGGTGGTCAAGAAGATGCCACGGTGACTTTAAGTAATCAATCCGGCAATGCAGTGCCGCCCTATGAGCAAAATTTGCTAGCAGCAAAACAAATGGCAAAGGATAACCCACGTATTGTGGCAAGTGTGGTTTCGAATTGGACGAACGGAAATGAGTCATAAATGAGTGATGCAGGCGTAATGAGAAGCGCGGTACTAATGCTGGCGCTGGGTGAGGATGAAGCAGCAGAAGTGATGAAATATCTTGGCCCGAAAGAAGTGCAAAAACTTGGCGCTGCGATGGCATCATTGAAATCGGTTGGGCGTGACCAAGTGGAAACAGCACTCAGTGAATTTATGCTGGAAGCCGAACAAAACAGCAATTTTGGGCTTGATTCAGATGAATATATTCGCTCTGTATTGACCAAAGCGCTGGGGGATGACAAAGCATCCAATTTGTTAAACCGCATTTTGCAATCCAGTGACGCCAGCGGAATTGAAGGCTTAAAGTGGATGGACGCACCAAGCGTGGCAGAGTTAATTAAAAACGAACATCCGCAAATTATCGCTACCATTTTGGTGCATTTAGAAGCTGACCAAGCGGCTGAAATTGTGAGCAATTTCACTGATCGTTTGCGCCAAGATGTGATGCTAAGAATTGCCACTTTAGATGGCGTTAAGCCCATCGCTTTGCGTGAACTGAATGAAGTGATGACTAAATTGCTCACCGGCAATGAAAACCTTAAAAAACAAAGTATGGGCGGCATTAAGGTGGCGGCCGAAATCATGAACTTTATGGGCGGTGAAAAAGAGGCTGAGCTGATGGAAGGCCTGAAAAGCTACGATGAAGACATGGCGCAGCAAATCATGGATGAAATGTTTGTGTTTGATAACATCATGGATGTGGATGATAAAGGCATTCAAGCATTGTTAAGAGAAGTGCAGTCTGAAACATTGATTATTGCCCTAAAAGGCACTACCGAAGAAATGCGCGACAAGATTTTCCGCAATATGTCGTCGCGCGCGGCCGAAATGATGAAAGAAGATTTAGAAACCAAAGGCCCGGTCAAACTTTCTGAAGTGGAAGCACAGCAAAAACAAATTCTGCAAATTGTGCGCCGCTTGGTAGATGAAGGGCAAATTTTGTTAGCTGGTAAGGGTGGTGATGACCAATATGTCTAATTTCGCCACCCCCAAAGAGCAGCAAACGGCTTACGAGCGTTGGGAAATGTCATCTTTTCCGGATGATTTTTCGCAATCTCGCCCAGCCAGACAAAAGCCAGAAAAAAGCACGACAGACGCGGGTGTGTTAGCCAAAATTATTGAAGGCGCGCGCAAAGAAGCCTATGAAAAAGGCATTCAAGAAGGCTTTACAGTTGGCATGGCTAAGGCCAGAGAGCAGGCTTTAGTTGAAAAGCAGGCGTTTGCCCAGTTGATGGATAGTTTTAGTACAGCGTTAGAAAATAAAGATGCACAAATTGCTGAAGATGTACTATGCCTTGCGCTAGACATTGCAAAATCGATGCTAAAAATTAAACTCAACGTAGACCCAACTGTGATTTTGCCATTGGTGATGGATGCGATTCATTACTTACCAAGTGTTCAAAAGCCAGCCAGAATTATGGTGCATCATGATGATGCGCACATTCTGCGCGAGTATCTGGCCGAAGAGTTATTGAGCCAAGAATGGCAAGTGCAAGAAGATAGCAATATCGAGCGCGGCGGTTGTTTGGTTGAAACTGGGGCGAATCAAATTGATGCCACTACACAAGTGCGTTGGAAGCGAATTAGTGAGGCTTTGGCGCAAAAAAATGATTGGTTATTGCCATAATGCAAGCGAGCGCTATCAGCCAAGAAAAAGCAATCGGCAACCTCCATCAGGAGCGCTGGCAGGATTACATGCGCGATTGCCGTGAAATTTTACGCATTATCGAGCCACTTGAAATTGCTGGCCGTATCACAAAACTCACCGGCTTGGTGATGGAAGCTGTTGGCATTCAATTACCGATTGGCTGTGCCTGCTACGTGCCGCTAGCTGAAGGCCGCCGTGTGGAGGCTGAAGTGGTAGGGTTTGATGGCGATGTGCTATTGCTCATGCCGCAAAGCAGTGTAGATGGTGTGGTGCCAGGGGCAAAAGTTTTTGCACTTGAAATTGCAGAAGCGCTACCAAAGCCACATTTTAATAACCCGCCACGCAGAAGAGTCACCGATCGCGCCCGCCACTTGCCAGTAGGTGAAGATTTATTAGGCCGCGTGGTCGATGGTGCGGGCAACCCGTTAGATAATTTAGGCAAAATTGCATCAAGCAAAAGTGCGCCCTTGAGTGCGCGCCCGATTAATCCGCTGATGCGCGCGCCGATTGAAGAAACGCTGGATGTAGGTGTACGCGCAATTAACGCCATGCTGACTGTGGGCCGTGGGCAGCGGATGGGCTTATTTGCTGGTTCTGGCGTGGGTAAAAGTGTGCTGCTAGGCATGATGGCCCGTTACACCACTGCGGATGTGATTGTGGTCGGTTTAATTGGCGAGCGTGGTCGTGAAGTACAAGAGTTTATTGAAAACATTTTGGGTGAAGAAGGCTTGGCGCGCTCAGTGGTAGTCGCCGCGCCGGCAGATGCTTCAGCGTTAATGCGTCTGCAAGGTGCTAATTACGCCACCACCATTGCCGAGAGCTTTCGTAACCAAGGCAAAAATGTGTTGCTGATTATGGATTCACTCACCCGTTATGCCATGGCGCAGCGTGAAATTGCGTTGGCGATTGGTGAGCCGCCTGCGACGAAAGGTTATCCGCCCTCTGTTTTTGCAAAATTGCCCGCGTTGGTGGAACGCACCGGTAACGGCATGCGCGGCGAAGGTTCAATAACCGCTTTTTATACTGTGCTGACTGAAGGCGACGACCAGCAAGACCCCATTGCCGATGCGGCACGTGCGATTTTAGATGGCCACATTGTGCTTAGCCGCAGCTTGGCTGAAAGCGGGCATTATCCTGCGATTGATATTGAACAATCGATTAGCCGTGCCATGCACAACATTACCAGCCCAGCACATCAAAAATTAGCACGTAAATTAAAACAACTTAATTCGCGTTATATGCGCAGCATTGATTTAATTAATGTGGGCGCTTATGAAGCAGGCAGTGACCAAGTGCTGGATGAAGCGATTGCAAAACACGAAATGGTTGAAGCTTTTTTACAGCAAGATATTGATGAGTCAGCAGGCTTTGGCGATAGTTTGCAGGGCTTAGCTGCCATTTTAGAGGTATAGAGTAGCGCCCGATGACGACAATTTCTCCTCAAGTATTAAAACTGCTTACTGAAACAGCAGCAAAAGAAGTGGAACTTGCCACCGAAGCTTTGGCAAAGGCCATGAAGCAGGCCACAGAGGCACAACAAAAACTCGACATGCTGATTGAATATCGGCGTGATTACTTAAATAATTTGAGTAAAACCCTTGAGCGCGGCATGAGCGCTGAAGCGCACCAAAATTTCCATCACTTTTTGGCAAAGTTAGACCAAGCGGTGGCCGGGCAAAAAGATGTGCTGGTGTCAGTGCAATATCACGTCACGGTGCAAAAACAGCTTTGGCAAGAATGTCAGCGTAAAAAGCTCTCTTATGAAGTGCTTGCCACACGTAAAAATAAGCAATTGCATCATGTGGCGCTTAAAAAAGAGCAAAAAGAGATGGATGAGTTTGCCATGCGGGCAAGCCATAAAAAATAGCGTGGAAGATTTAAGCGGTTTATTTACCCTAAACGTAATTAGGTCATAATTTGGAGTTTGGTATGATGCAAAAAATGTCAACGTCAGCAGCGCCAGCTGCCGCAATCAGCAAAATGAACGGCTTTGAGAATAAAGCCAATGCCAGTGCTGAAATGCAAACCGTAGCCCCTGCCAGTACATTCCAATCGGTATTGAAATCGCAGGTGCAAACGCGCCAGCCAAAGCCAACAGCCGAAGCAGCCAAACAACACACGCCGCACACTGCAAAGCAGGTGGCCGCCAAAACAGCGAATCAAACAGACGCTGGCCAAAAAACAAATCACACTACGGCTGTTATAAGCAATATCGCGCGGCAAGACGAAGCCGAACCTATGGCGACTTCAAAAGCGGTGGACGAGATGGTGGAATTGGCTGGCATGGCCTTGCCTGCTGAAGCCAAGTCAGTTAATCAAGATGAAGCACTGACCGCCGACCCTAGTAAAAACAGCCAACCTGAAGGTATTGCATTGTTTGGATTGATGCCTACGGTGACAAAATTGACCCCATTGCAAGACAATGCCCATGATGTACAAGTGACAATCAATACACAAACGCCTAGCAGTGATGCCAAAAATGACTCGACGATTGAACTTGGCAAACCAGATGTTATTGCGCCAAAAGATGCATTAATAGCAAATTCAGTGACGCGTGCAGGGGTTTCTTCACAATTCAATGAGGCTAAACCACTGCAAATGCAGTCGCAAGACCTTGTACTTAACGCTGCAAATGCCAACCAAGATGTAGAAACCCCAATGCCATTGGCCTCAGCCATTTCAGGGTTACAAAAATCATTGGCAACGCCTTCTATTGAAAGCCCGCAAGTTGCGCAGCAAGTTGCAACTAGCCATGTGGCTGAAGCTTTTTCAGGCAAAGCTACTTGGAATCAAGCCATTAGCCAGAGAGTGCTTTGGATGGTGGGGGCGGGCGAGCAGTCAGCCACGTTAACCCTGAACCCGCCAGATTTAGGGCCGCTGCAAGTGGTGGTGCATGTGCATAATGGCATGGCCGATACGCGGTTTACTTCGGATAATGCTGAAGTGCGACAAGCACTGCAGGACGGTATGGATAACCTTCGCGAGAAAATGCGCGAATCAGGTGTGCAATTAGGCCAAACCAATGTGCAATCGGGTGAGCAATCACGCCAGGAGTTTCAGCAAACTTCACAGCAAAACAATTTAGGCGCACGTAACAGTACCACCACTGAAGCCACGCAAAATGCACCCGTGATGAGCCAAGTGAAAACGTATGTTGCCAACGGCTTGGTGGATACTTTCGCATAGCCAACCGCGCTAATTTAAGGCGTAAATCTACATTCGTTTTTTTATGTTGTAAATTGGTTTAATTTGCTCGAGAAAAAATTTATGCTCTGTAAGCCTTTATTTATAAGGCTCACAGAGCATCAAAAAAGATTGGATGTGGAAATGGCATTAAAACTTACTTTTTTGTGAGGCCAATTTTGCTATTTGTTTATTTCAGGTGAACCTCTAGCATTTCATTAGCAATTGTTAATATAACGCCTTTTTCCCCTTCTAATCCTCGCATGTTATTGCGTTATTTTTCTCCATAATGGCATTGTCAATTAAGCCTATGGCTGTGAATTAGGCAGTGTATTTATAGAGAAAGGCAATACCATGGCAGCAGATCCAAAACCAGAAGCCGCAGAAGCGGCACCAAAATCAAAAAAGAAATTGATTATTATCATCGCGGCGGTTGTGTTGCTGGCAGGTGGTGGCGGTGCGGCTTGGTTCTTTACCCAAAGTAAAGCTGACCATAAAAAAGAAGTGAAGCATGAAGAGGTTGAAAAAGCGCCGGTTTTTGTCACGCTTGAAACGTTTACCGTGAATTTGCAGCCAGACCCTGATGAGAAGTTCTTGCAACTAGACATCACCACGCAAGTGGCAACGCCTGAAGCGGCCGAGCAGCTTAAAGCGCAAATGCCAGCGGTGCGTAATCGTTTGTTGATGCTGCTTACCAGTAAAATGGCTTCAGAAATTTCCAGTACAGAAGGCAAGCAGGCGCTGAGTGAAGAAATTACCGCAGAGCTTAAAAAGCCGTTTAGTGAAAAAGGCAAACCTCTGGAAATTTCAGGCGTTTTCTTTACTTCATTTGTTATTCAATAAATGTGCGAAATTTAATATTGCGAGTATTGCACCGTGGCTGATAAATTTTTATCTCAAGATGAAGTAGATGCCCTGCTCAAAGGCGTGGATGGCGATGAGGATGATGGCCAATCCAAAGGGGATGAGAGTGAGGTTCGTCCTTATAACCTAGCCACGCAAGAGCGCATTGTGCGTGGCCGTATGCCCACGCTTGAAATTATTAACGAGCGCTTTGCACGGCTGTTACGCATTGAGTTGTTTAATTTTTTGCGTCGCGCCGTTGAGGTTTCCGTCGGCCCAGTCAAAATCACCAAGTACAGTGATTTTATTCGTAATTTAGTGGTGCCAACCAATTTAAATTTAATCAACATTCACCCCTTACGTGGCACAGCGTTGATGGTGTTTGATCCAACATTAGTGTTTTTAGTGGTCGATAATATGTTTGGTGGCGATGGCCGCTTCCATACCCGCATTGAAGGGCGAGACTTTACCCAAACCGAGCAACGCATTATTCAGCGCATTTTAAATATTGTGTTTGATACCTATTCAAAATCTTGGGAGCCCGTCTACCCGGTGCGCTTTGAATATATTCGCTCAGAAATGAATACCCAGTTTGCCAACATTGCTACGCCAAATGAAGTGGTTGTTGAAGTCACCTTCAATATTGAGCTTGGGCCCGCCAGTGGTGAAGTGCATCTGTGCATTCCTTATTCAATGATAGAACCCATTCGCGATTTGTTAGCCTCTCCCTTGCAGGGTGAAGTGTTAGGTGTAGATAAGCGCTGGGTTAAGCTCATGACACAACAAGTGCAGGCGGCTGAAGTTGAAATTGTGACCGATTTAGCCAAAACCAACATGCGGCTGGGTGATGTGCTCAATATGAAAGTGGGCGATGTGATTCCTCTGCAGATTGATGAAGCGGTTGAAGCCAATGTAGATGGCATTCCAGTGATGCTATGCAAGTACGGAATTTTTAATGGGCAATATGCCTTGCGAGTAGAAAAGCTGTTGAGATCAAACTCAACAGAATATGTTAAAGGAGAGCCATATGGCGACTGATACAGTAGATGAAAATGATGTAGAAGAAATTGCCGATGATGTTTGGGGCGCTGCCATGGCCGAGCAATCTGCGGCAGAAACTTCTTCAGTGCTGCAAAACAGCAGTGCGGATCAATCACAAGTGTTTACCGAGTTTTCTGCAAAAAATAAACTGCATGAAACTCAGAATGACATTGATTTTATTTTAGATATTCCCGTACAGCTCACCGTTGAATTGGGCCGCACAAAGATTGCCATTAAAAACTTATTGCAACTTGCACAGGGTTCGGTGGTGGAGTTAGACGGCATGGCGGGCGAGCCTATGGACGTGTTGGTGAACGGCTGTCTCATCGCGCAGGGTGAAGTCGTGGTGGTGAATGATAAATTTGGTATTCGTCTCACAGACATTATTACGCCTGCAGAGCGTATTCGTAAAATCAATCGATAACAATTTGTGATGAAAGTTAAACACGCAACACTGATATTGGCGGGTTTGTTGAGCGCGCCAATCAATATTTTGGCCGCAACGGCCACCAGCACAGCACCCTCAACCTCAGGCAGTTTATTTAAGATGTTTTTAGGTTTGGCTGTTGTATTACTGGTGATGGCGGCCATTACTTGGGCGTTAAAGCGTATTGTGCCAGGTGCTGGAGGCCAGCAATCGGTCATTAAAGTGGTGGGTGGCGTAAGTGTAGGTACCAGAGAGCGTGTCGTGGTGGTGGAAGTGGCCGGCCGTTGGTTGGTGGTAGGTGTGGCAGCAGGGCAGGTCAACGCGATTGCGAATTTAGATAAACCAACAGATAGCCTGAATGGCGCGCTACAAAATACCCCTGTCAATGCAGAAGCTGGTCTGCAAGGGTTTACGCAATCACTACCGCCGCAATTCTCAACGTGGCTAAAAAAGTCAAAAGATAAACTGGCAGCGCATTCAAATGCAAAATAATCCATCAAAAATCATCGCATTATTATGTTTGGCAGCAGGTTTGTTGCTGCCAATAAGCACTTTTGCTGAAAACGGCATTTCTGTAATTAACGCAACGCCAGCTGCGGGCGGCGGGCAAAACTATAGCTTGAGCTTGCAAACGCTCATTTTGCTGACGTCGCTCACTTTTATTCCTGCCGTCGTGCTGATGATGACAGGGTTTACGCGCATCATCATTGTGATGTCGTTATTAAGGCAAGCGTTAGGTACGCAATCTGCACCGCCTAATCAGGTGATGATTGGCTTATCGTTATTTTTAACTTTTTTTGTGATGAGCCCGGTGATTGATAAAATTTACACTGACGCATATCAACCTCTTGCAGAAAATAGAATTTCTACGGAGCAGGCCATCGACATTGGCTCAAAACCGCTTAAAGAATTTATGCTCAAACAAACGCGTGAGTCTGATTTGGCCTTGTTTGTAAAAATGGCGCAAATTGAAAAAATCGACACGCCCGAGCAAGTGCCACTTAAAGTGCTCGTGCCTGCATTTATGACCAGTGAACTCAAAACCGCGTTTCAAATTGGCTTTGCGATTTTTATTCCATTTTTAATTATTGATATGGTGGTTGCCAGCGTCTTGATGTCAATGGGGATGATGATGGTGTCGCCTGCTATTGTGGCACTACCTTTTAAGCTAATGCTTTTTGTGTTGGTAGATGGCTGGGCACTGTTGATGGGTTCACTCGTGCAAAGTTTTTTCTAAGAAAATTAAACTACAAAGTTTCTTTTAAAGTAAAAAAGGATAAAAAATGACGCCAGAAAGTGTGATGTCCCTCGGGGGCGAAGCGATGCAAATCACCCTAATGGTGGCAGCCCCCATCTTATTGACGGTGCTCATCATTGGTTTGGTGGTGAGTATTTTTCAGGCAGCCACGCAAATTAACGAGCAAACTTTATCATTTATTCCTAAATTGGTCGGCGTGTTTGTTGCGCTTATCTTCACCGGCCCTTGGATGCTCACCACCATGGTGGACTACATGCACCGTGTATTTACCAGCATTCCGGCAATGGCGAATTAAGCATAAAAGTCTTTAAAAACCAGCAATATGATTTCAATTAGTAGCGAACTTCTGCAAACATGGATTATCTCGCTACTTTGGCCGCTTACCAGAGTGTTGGGTTTTATTGCCGTTGCCCCAATTTTTAGCCACAAAGCGGTACCTAACCAAGTAAAACTAGGCTTTGCCATGATGCTCACTTTGATGGTGATGCCAATCTTGCCGCCATTGCCACAATTTGAGATTTTTTCTTGGTATGGTTTGCTGTTATTAGTCGAACAACTCGTCATCGGCCTCGCCATTGGCTTTAGCATGCGCGTGGTGCTGGCAGCCATTGATATTGCCGGGCAAATTATTGGCATGACCATGGGCTTAGGTTTCGCCAGCTTTTTTGACCCCAATACGCACGGCCAAAGCACTGCATTTACGCAGTTCTTAATTTTAATCACCATGCTGGTATTTTTAAGTTTGGATGGGCATTTGCTCATGGTTAGTGCTGTGGCAGATAGTTTTACCACCATGCCGATTGCACTTAATAGCGCTGGCATTCAGCACATGAAAATTGTTAATTGGGCTGAAGCAATTTTTAGTACAGGGTTACTCTTAAGTTTGCCCGCTATTACGGCACTATTAATGACCAATATGGCGCTCGGCATCTTAACCAGAACCGCGCCACAACTGAATCTGTTTGGTATTGGCTTTCCAATTACGCTCAGCATGGGCTTGCTGATTATTTTGCTGACCCTACCGGGCATGCTAAAACCGATTGAAAATTTAATCGAGCAAGGTATCAGTCATATGTCAGAAATTGCCACCAACCCAAGCGCCATTGACCCCATTCTTAAACCCTAATTTTTAGAATTGAACCTGAGAAAACCAATTAAAAAAGCACTTAAAAAAAGTGCTTTTTTAGTGGTTTTTTTGCATCAAACCTTTTTCGATGCCCTGCGATCCTTTATTTATAAGGCTTGCAGGGCAGTGTTTTTTGCTCGGGAGTTTTTAAGTGCGTTATTCGACTTTAAAATTTAACGCATATAGTCAAACAATGATAGGCTCGTCGTCGTCACAAAAGATTTTTGTGCGGCTTCAATAATCGTTTGCTGTTTGGCTAAATCGGTTAAGGCGGCGGTGTAATCCAAGTCTTGTAAATCAGAAAGTGATTGGCTGTATTGCAAGTCTCGGTCGGTGCCAGCCACATCTAGTGCATCTAACTCATTTAATTTGGTGCCAATGGCGGTGCGTACGTTCAGAACGTTATCCACAGAACCTTGCAGTTTGCCAATCGCTGAACTCAAGCCACTTGTAAAGTTAGCTTGCGTTGTAGCATCGGTAATGGGTGTGTTCAATAGCGTTACGATATCTTTCAAGGTGCTAAATACGTTACTGCCATTCAAAAATAAGGTGTCGCCTGTCACGTTAACGCTCATTTGGCGTTGCGGATCCACTTGCAGCAGTTGCTGTTGTGCATCACCGTTGTAAGTGGCGCCAGTTGGTGTGGCGGTAAATGCGGCCGTGTCTGATTTAAAGCCGGAGTAAATAAAATTACCTGCCGCGTCTTTGGTATTGGCAAGGCCAATCAAGGCTTCAAGTGAGCCTTGTAATTCTGTCCCAATAATTTTACGTTCAGCGTTTGATAGCGCGCCATTGCCCGCAGCCACTAGGCTAGATTGCGTTGCCACCAGTAAATTAGTCACACTGGTGAGATTGGCTTCTAAGGTATTAAGCTTTAATTGTGCAACTTTACGCGTATCAGCAAACGAATTATTCACATTTTTTTCATGAGATACTTCCAGCGCTCTGGCAGAGGCAATTGGGTCATCAGAAGGCGATAAAATACGCCGGCCTGTGGCGATTTGCTGTTGCAATTTACTTTGATTTGACTGTAAATCACTCAGTTTTGCAAAGCCGGCTTGGTAAAGGGTATTGGTACTAATGCGCATCATAAACTCCGAAAAAAATCAGTAAAGCTGCGTTATCGAATGTTCAACAATACATCAAACAATTGGCTGGCAATTTGCATCATTTTGCCAGCGGCTTGATAAGCTTGTTGGTATCTGAGTAAATTAGCAGCCTCTTCATCAAGATTAACGCCAGATTCTGATTGCATTGCAGTGTTGGCTTGTTCAAGTACTTGGGCTTCAGCTGCGCTCGTTACTTTAAGTTCACGGGTTTTGTTGCCTACGCCACTGACCATTTGTGCAAAAGCTGCGTTGTAACTGTTTTTAGTGGTGCTGCCTATAGCTTGCACGTTTCCTTTGGTTTCAAGATTAGCAAGCAAAAGGCCATTTCTATTGTCACTTGGCCCAGTTGAAGCGCTTGGCGCTACGGTAAATTCATCACCATTTGCAGGTGTACCAGAAAGAGCAAAACTGAGACTCCCCACAGAAATGGTGGCGCCACTCGTGTAAGTAATCGGTGCGCCTGGTGGATATGTAGTGCTGCTACCGCCATTGGTGACAGTAACTGGTAGTGCAGAAGGTGCCATGGCAAACGTGCCTGGTATTCCGCTGGTGTACGTAAAGGTTAGCGGCGAGGCAAGTGGGCTAGCGGCGTAACTTGAATTAACGCTGAGTGCGCTCAAATTTGCACTGCCAGTATTGCCCGCATTGGCACTTGAACTCAGCACAGGGCCGCCAACCGCCAGTTTATTTACATCACTAAAAGCCAATGCCAAGGTATTGCCGGCATTTAAGGTGGGCCTAATCACAAAGTCATCATTTGCATTGATTGTGCCAGAAGCTTGGGTAAAGCTTAAACCATCGACTGTTTGTGGCAGGCTTGCAAAGGTTTGCACGGATTGATCAGCTAAACGGGTGATTTTGTAATTAGCGCCATCATATTGCAGGCGGTAATCGCTGCTTGTTACGGCGCTTGCGTCTACCACTTGGCTACTGATGACAGCTGAGCCGGTGTTGTTGCTATTGCTATTCACAATAGGTGCGGCGATTGTGAATAAATTGCCACCAGGATTGCCATTTTTGTCGGTACCCTGCGCGTGTTGCGCATTAAATGTACCAGCAATAGATACTGCAATTTGGCCAATTTTATTTTGTATGGCGTCTAATGATTCTGAACGGAACTGTAATAAGCCGCCGATGCTGCCACCTGGCAAGCTTTCAGTACTTAGAATAGAGGTTTTATTATTGCTATGGTATGCCACTTCTAATCGACTGGGGTCTGTTGGAGACGAAGCAGTTGTCAGGTTGTAGCTAGTTGTTCCCACAACAAGTGGTAAGCCATTGCCAATAAAAACGTTATAACCACCTTGGCCTTGTGGCACAACGGTTGTTTTAATTAGCTTACTTAACTCAGTCACCAATTGGTCACGTTGGTCTAGTAAATCGTTGGGCTGATTGCCTGTGGCGCTAATCGCTTTATCAATGGTATCGTTTAAGCTTGAAAGCTGCTTTGCATAAGTGTTCACCAAGCCGACACTGGAGGAAAGCTGAGTATTGATTCCCTCTCTAATTTCATCTAGGCGACTATTGGTGGAATGAAAGCGATTGACCAATGATTGCGCATTGGAAAGCATGGTTTGACGCGTACTTGGGTCGTTAGGGTTGGCAGATAACGCTTTTACACTGGCAAAAAAGTCATTTAGTGTTGGGCTTAATCCAGCCGAAGCGTCAGATAACATGTTGTCAATAGATGACATATTAGCAGCATAAGTCTCTAACCCTGCGCTGACAGATTGACTGTTAATGGCTTGTCTTGCCAACAAATCGTTATAAACACGCGTGACGGATGATACTTCAGTCCCTTGACCTACATAACCATAACCAAAATTTTGTGATGATGCAGCCGACTGGACCACAACCTGGCGGGAATATCCAGCGGTAGATGCGTTGGCGATATTATGCCCCGTGGTGCTAATGCCCACTTGAGCGGCGTTAAGGGCCGTTTTCCCAATACTTAATATATTTGAGGTAGCCATGATGTTGCCTTTTTATAGAATCTCATAATGTGCATTACGACATGAATTAGAGAAACTTTAACGTTATTTTTTGTTGTGGCTTCATGAGGCAGAGACTTTCTCAATCACATTGGCTAGTTTGCTGGCATATTGCGGGTCTGTGGCATAGCCCGCTTGCTGCATTGCTTTTGCATAAGCTTGCGGGTTATGCATATTGGCCATCACATTTTCATAGCGCGGATTTTGCCGCATTAGTTTTGCAAAATCTTTAAATGAATCAGCGTAGTTGTCATAAGCACGAAATTTTTCAATACGTTTTTGCTTGATGCCATTGATATATTCGGTGGTCATGGTTTCGACAACTTTGCCATCCCATCCGCCTGTGGCCTTAATGCCAAATAAATTATGGCTATTGGTACCATCAGCGCCTTTAATTTCACGTTTTCCCCAGCCACTTTCAAGCGCAGCTTGGCCTAGCATTAAGTTTGTAGGAATTCCCGTTGTGCGGCTTGCTTCTTCAGCATGTGCTGCCATTTTGGCTTGAAAAGCAGTCACGCTGAGTTCAACAGGTTTGTTGGTCTCTACCTTACGCGCAGCATTCAAAGCATTGTTGATGATGGGATTAGCGTTAAAGTTAGCTTGACTAATACTTGAAGTATTTTGTTTTAAATGGCTCAGATTTTGTATGCTGGGGTTAATTAAAGAAGAGGTGTCATTTTTTGTAGTATTGTCAGTTGCGGCATCTTTAAGTTGCTGCATTTCATTGATCTTGCCGTAGCCAGTTTTACTGAGTTGTTGTGCTAACACGTCAGCCAACCCTAAGCCTTTACTGCTCAGGTTGCTGCTGAGTTGTTGGTCAAGCATTGCCGTAAAGGTGCGGCTTTGTTCGTTATCAAAAGGGTTGTCTTCAGATGAAGAAGCCTCACGCATACTTTTGAGCATCATGTTCATGAATATTGCTTCAAACTGCTTTGCAACTTCTTTAATCGCTTCAGGTGAATTTTCTTTAGCCGCGTTTTTTAAGCCATTCAGGCCGTTCGCATCAAAAGCTACTTTTCCAGTAAGTTCAGACGTGTTGATCATCTTAAATAATCTCCAAATCTGCTTTTAGCGCACCAGCCGCTTTAATGGCCTGCAAAATGGCGAGCAAATCTTGCGGTGTGGCACCAATGGCATTGAGTGCTTTGACGACATCAGATAAATTTGTGCCACTATTAAGTTTTAGCACTTTGCCGGGTTCTTTTGAGATTTCAATTTGAGAACGTGCGGTTGAAACGGTTTGCCCATTAGAGAGTGGTGCAGGTTGACTAATCACAGGGGAAGTGTCAATGACCACCGTTAAGTTACCATGTGAAACTGCGCAGCTATCCAGCGTTACCGCGCGGTTCATCACGACTGATCCTGTACGCGCGTTCAGTATGATTTTTGCTGTAGTTGCTGCCGGGGTAACGTTGATGGATTCAAGAGCTGCTAAAAAAGAGACGCGATTACGATTGGCGGGTGGGGTGACTCGAATTACCCGTCCATCCTCAGCCACGGCCGTATTTTGGCCAAACTGGCGGTTAATGGCATCTACCGCAGAAGATGCAGTAGTAAAGTCTGATTCTTTGAGCTCAAGGTTGATGCTGTCCCCTTGGTTAATGGCGTTTGGTAATGCACGCTCTACGGTGGCGCCATCTGAAATACGGCCAACGCCCAAGTGGTTAATTTGCGTTTGGCTACCATTGGCTGAGGCACCCACGCCACCCACAATTAAATTACCCTGTGCAATTGCATAAATTTGACCGTCTGCACCTTTAAGGGGGGTCATTAATAATGTGCCGCCACGTAAACTTTTTGCATTCCCCATCGAAGATACGGTGATGTCGAGCGTTTGTCCGGGTTGCGCAAAAGCGGGGAGGCTACTGGTGACCATGACAGCGGCAACATTTTTGAGTTGTAAATTGGTGCCTGGTGGCAAACTCACGCCCATTTGCTGCATCATACTTAATATGCTTTGTACAGTAAAAGGTGTTTGCGTGGTTTGGTCGCCCGTGCCATCCAAACCGACGACCAAGCCGTACCCAAGCAGCTGATTACTCCGTACTCCCTGAATGGTTGCAATGTCTTTTAACCGCTCCGCTTGTGTATTGGGTGAATAAATTACACTGGCAATCAGCAGACAATGCAGGCAATGGCTGCAAATTTTTTGTAGCGTTAAATTTAATCTTTTGCTGATATGGTTCATATTGTTGATGTGCTAGAGCGCAGCCATACTTAAGAAAAAGCGTGCGAATAATGAGGCAATTTCAGAGGCATCAATTTTGCTGCTGGTGCGATACTCAATACGCGCATCTGCAATTTTTGTCGATGTCACCATGTTGCCGGCTGTAATGGTGTCAGGATTTACAACACCAGAAAAGCGCACGTATTCAGTGCTTTTATCAAAGGAAACCTGTTTTTCACCAGACACGACTAAATTGCCGTTTGATAACACTTCTACAACTGTAGCGGTGACGGAGCCATTAAATACATTGCTCGCATTTGCCGCGTTTTTGCCTTCATATGAAGTGGATGAACTCGCACTAAATTCGGTTTTAGGAAAAGTTTTGCCAAGAAGTTTGCTGATACCACCTTCAGCTTTGCCATCTTTGCTGCCAGAGTCGCCGTTAGCTTTGGTTGCACTGGTATTTTCAGCAATGGTGATGGTGAGGATATCACCCACAAAGCGCGCTCTGCGGTCTTCAAACAAGGGTTTATAAGCACCGTTATTGAAAATTGCGCCCGTTTTTGGTGCATTGGCAACAACTGGCTGCGGTTTTGCTGTTGTTGGCTGTTTTACAATGGAATCAGGCGTAATGGCACAGGCGGCAAGACTCAGCAAGGCTAAGCAAGTCATGCAGATTTTTACGTATTCCATGGTAATTAACATCAATCTTTTCATTTTGGTCATTTCGCCAGATTTAGTGTGCTATCAAATTTTTACAATTTCAGTCATAGATTACATTTGCGTCAATTTTTGTAACATTTGGTCAGACGTTGTAATGGCCTTGCTGTTAATTTCATAAGCACGCTGTGTTTGAATCATATTGACCAATTCTTCTACTACATTGACGTTTGACGTTTCAACGTAACCTTGAGTGAGTAAACCTGCACCATTTGCACCTGGTGCGTTGGTATTGGCATTGCCGGAAGCAGAAGTTTCAACGTAGAGGTTTTCACCTTTTGCTTGCAAGCCGGCTGGATTTATAAATGTCGCCAATTGTATCGCTCCCACTTGTGTGGGTGCTGATGCACCTGGTGTGGTGACAGAAACCGTGCCATCACGACCAATTGTTAAGCTTTGTGCATTAGCCGGAATGGTAATCGCAGGTTGTAATGGAAAACCGCTTGATGTGACAAGTTGACCTTGGCTATCAGTTTGAAATGAGCCATCGCGCGTGTAGGCTGTGCTGCCATCAGGTAATAACACTTGAAAGAAGCCAGCACCTTGAATGGCTGCATCTTTATCATTGCTGGTGAGCTGTAAATTACCTTGCGTAAAAATGCGTTCAGTGGCAACGGGTCTAACGCCAGTACCAAGTTGCAAGCCAGAAGGCAATTGTGTTTGCTGTGAAGATTGTGCACCAGGCTGGCGAATGGTTTGGTAAATCAAGTCTTCAAATACCGCACGTGAGCGTTTAAAGCCACTGGTGCTGACGTTTGCCAAGTTGTTGGCAATCACGTCCATTTGCGTTTGTTGCGCGTCTAGCCCTGTTTTTGAAATCCATAGTGAACGCATCATGTTGTAATTCCTTTCAGAAATCTGTCATTAAGTGCATATTAACGTAAGCGCACTCAACTCATATTGAGGAGTTGACTGGCTTTATTGGCGTTATTCTCAGCGCTCTGTACTAATTTCATTTGCATTTCAAATTGGCGCGCAAGGCTAATCATCGTGACCATCGCATCCACCACATTAACGTTGCTGCTTTCTAATGCACCATTCACTACTTGAACGTTGGCATCTGCTTCTGCAGGAGTGCCATTTTTGGTAACAAACAAGCCATCATCAGCGCGCTTTAAATTGCTTTCTTCTGGATTTACCAGTTTTAATCGGCCAAGTGCGTTGGAAGGGCCAGGCAGTGTTGAATTTGAAACTGAAGAAATCGTACCGTCTTTACCAATAGAAATCGTAATATCTGGCGGAATGCTAATTGGGCCACCATCGCCCATGACCGTTAAGCCATTGGCCGTTTGTAGCACGCCATTTTCACTGATTTTAAGTGAGCCGTTGCGCGTATAACCTTCTGAACCATCTGCGCGCTGTACAACCAACCAGCCATTACCATGCACCGCCACATCCAGATCTCGGCCAGTTTGCTGAAGTGCGCCAGGGTTAAAGTCCGCACCTACGGTTGCGTCCACCACAAATGCACGCGTAGGCAAACCTGTGCTCAACACTGGCACAGCGCGAAATGAATCTACCTGTGCCTTAAAGCCGGTAGAAGTGACGTTTGCAAGGTTATGTGCAGTTGTGGCTTGCTGCTCAAGTATATGTTTTGCGCCAGTCATCGCGGTATAAATCATGCGGTCCATCTAGGCTCTCCTAACATGCTATTAAGCTAAATTGCTATTAAGTAAGTGCATTCAGTCAATGTTGCTTAAATTAGCGTAAATTCACCAGTGTTTGCAGCACTTGGTCTTGTGTTTTAATGGTTTGTGCATTGGCTTGGTACACACGTTGTGCGGTAATCATGTTGACTAACTCAGCCGTCAAGTCAACGTTGGAATCTTCAACCGCAGACGATTGCAACACACCCATAGAGCCAGTATTAGGTGTGCCAATTAGAGGGACGCCAGAATCTGCACTTTCAACCCAAGCGTTGCCCCCCAATGATTGCAAGCCATTTGGATTGACAAAATTAGCCAGCACTACTTGCCCCAATGTTTTTGATTGGCCATTAGTGTATCGGCCCACAATGGTGCCATCTTTACCCGTATTAAAGCTGGCTAATCGGCCTGAAGTAAAGCCGTCTTGTGACAGACTATTGATGCTGAAGTTAGAGCCAAATTGCGTGCTACCTGCGAAGTCCATGGTTAATGCGACTGCATTGGCCCCTGTAGTGGGTGCAAAGTTAACAGTAGGGGTTGCAGGCACGATGGTCGGCGCAACTCCTGTGCCAGAAAATGTCATGGTCGCGGTTGAGGCTGGCAGCGCTGGTGTTGAAATGCCGTCAGCGGTTGTAAATACGCTCCATGTGCCAGGCGCAGTTTTAACAAAAAAGTTCTGCACGGTATGCTCGTTGCCTAAGCTGTCAAACACCGTCACAGCGGTTGAATTATGATAGGTTGTTGGGTCAGACGGATCAAAACCAGCAGCCGGTAGGGCAGTTTTTCTTGAATCCAGATTCACCACACCTTTATATTCTGTACTCGCAGAAGGTTGCAAATCCGCAGTGTTGATGTTGATTTCAGATGGCGCGCCAGTTGAAAGTACCCCATTGGCATCTGCCGTATAACCCGTCAAACGTTTATTTTCGGCATCTACAATGTAACCGAATTTATCCATTTGAAATTGACCATTACGTGAATAGGTCACCGCACCATTATTACTCATGCGGAAAAAACCACCACCGTTGATGGCAATATCTAAGGTATTACTTGTGCTGGTAATATTACCTTGAGTGTATTGTTGTGATACGTTGGCAAGCTTAGTACCAATACCGATTTGCGATGCACCGCCGCCTGTGAGTGAGTTGGCATAAACATCGGCAAACTCTGCGCGCGATTGTTTAAAACCAACGGTGTTGGCGTTAGAAACGTTGTTGCCAATCACTTCTAATGTTTTAGATGCTGCATTTAATCCACTTAAACCTTGTTGAAAACTCATGTGATTCTCCTAATCTTTAATTCGATAAACCGCTAAATTATGTTGGTAAAAATATGTTAAAAAAACTTTAAAATATCTCTTTGACTTCACTGGTGCTCACTGAGCTTAAGTTGCTTAAATTCAAGGTCACGCCATTGCTGCTGTTTGATAAGCTTTTTACTTCAGCAAAGCTCAGGCGAGTGGCTTGTACAGGTTGCCCGCCAACGGTAGCGTTAATGTCAAATTGATAGGTGCCATTGGCTGCAATCGTGCCGTCATTGGTATGGCCATCCCAAATCAGCGGCACTGAGCCAGCCGTTTGCGCACCAAAATCCAATGTTCTAATCGTGTTGCCAGCGGTATCTTTTATGTCGATTGATAACTTATCGGCGCCAACAGGTAGTTCAACACCAAAGTAACCTCCCTCACCATCGGTTGTGAGAGTTTTACCTTCTACTAGCACGCCGTGGCCGATCATGTTGGCCGCTTGATATGATTGCCCCATCTGTAGGCTCGTCATTAGCGATTCAACGGTGCTGTTAAGTTTGTTGATGCCGCTCACCGTCGAAAGTTGTGCCATCTGGCTTGTTACCTGCGCGTTATCCATCGGGTTCAACGGGTCTTGATTTTTCATCTGCGTAACCAGCAAAGTCATAAAGCGGTCTTGTGCCTCTTGTGTAGAGTCGGTTTTAGACTTTTTGCCATTGACACTATCTAATAGCGCTTGTGAAGCAGTGTTGGTGTTTTGTACGGTGGTGGCCATGAGAGTCCTTTATTTGTAGTGACTAAATTTAACGTTAAAATGTAGTTAAGATTGACCAATGCTCAGCGTTTTGAGTAACATGGCTTTGGCTGCATTCATGGTTTCTACGTTGTTTTGATATGCGCGTGAGGCCGAAATCATATTCACCATTTCTTCTGTTACATTCACGTTTGGCATGGTGACGTAGCCTTGTTCATTGGCTAGCGGATGTTTTGGATCAAACACTATTTTGGCAGGTGAGGTATCTTCAACAACTTTAGTGACTTTTACCGCTTGAGCTTCAGGGCTGGCGCTTGGTATGGCACTAAACACCACTTGCTTTGCTTTGTAAGGCATACCATTGGCGCTGGTGGCGCTATCGGCATTGGCCAAATTACTGGCAACCGCATTGAGGCGTTGTGACTGTGCGCTCATGGCAGAACCTGAAATATTAAAAACGTTAAAAAGTGACATAGCGACCTCCTGTTATTGGTCTAAATTCAAAATTTTTACTGGCCCTGAATAGCGGCCAGCATTTTTTTAAGTTGGCCATTAAGCATGGTTAAACTGGCCTCGTAGCGAATGCCGTTATCAACAAACTGGTTACGTTCAACATCCATATCAACGCTGTTGCCATCAACACTGCCTTGCGAAATGGGCCGATACATCGCCTCACCAGGCCCACTTGCTTGCTGTAACCCCACCATTGGCAGTGCATTCAAATGTAGCTCAGAGGTTTTTGCGATGCTTTTTGCCGCCGTTAATCCTTGCATCGCAGCGTTCTGCCCCATGGCCTGTTGCATGGCTGTTTTAAAGTCTAAGTCGCGCGCTTTAAAGTTTGGCGTATCAGCATTGGCAATATTGGCGGCAATCAGCTCTTGGCGCTGTCCACGCACTCTTAGCGCAGTTTGGTGAAAATTTAATTCAGCATCTAATTTGTTTAACATCATTGGCATCTTTTCTCAAAAGGTACTGTTAAACCTTAAGTTGAAATTAAAAAGGTTGAAATTTAAAGGGTTGAACTTTGCAAACTCAACCATAAAATTTTCCTTTATCTATGTGTGCCAGTTTATAGAAGATGCCAAGTTTTAATTGTTGAAGTAAAAGGGGAAAAACCACCTTATTCTTGATTTTGTTATAGACGTGCTTACGTAAAATGGTCACCATCGAATCAATGTAGAAGAGGCCTATTGTGAATACGCGCCAATTGCAGTTTAAAACCAACGCTTTTCCACGCACGCGCGTTAGCCAATATTGGCTTTGTGCCGTTTTTGGTGCGGGGATGCTGTTTTCTGCACTGATTGTTGCAGATGAAGTTAAAGTGGCTGTTGTAAAACCAGCGGCTGGTTTAACCGCATCAAAACAAAGTTTGGCGGTTGTAAAATCCAAAGTGGCTGAATTTTTAACCATGCAAACCATAGGCTACCCGGGTGAAGTCAGTGTTCAAGTGGGTGCAATTGACCCCAATTTAAGACTGGCCGCTTGTGATGATCTACAGCTATTTTTGCCCAATGGCAGTCGTGCCTGGGGCAAAACCAGTGTGGGCGTGCAGTGCCAAGCGCCAAGTAAATGGAGCATTTATGTGCAGAGCACGGTAAAAGTTGTGGGCAATTATTTAGTGGCTGCGGCGCCCTTGGCGCAGGGTCAAGTTTTATCAGATTATGACGTAATGGTAGTGAAGGGCGATTTAACGCATTTGCCAGCCGGCGTGTTTACGGAGCAAACGCAAGCCATTGGTCGCAGTGTACAAATATCCATGACCGCTGGCACCGTGCTTAGGCAAGAAATGCTCAAAGTGACGCCTGTCGTGCTGCAAGGTCAAACAGTCAAGCTATTTACATCAGGCAGCGGCTTTTCAATTTCGGCTGAAGGTCAAGCGCTTGCAAAAGCCAATGAAGGCCAAGTAATACAGGTGAAAGTGGCAAGCGGTAAAGTGATTTCAGGCATTGCGCGGCAAGGCGGGCAAGTTGAAGTGGCGTTTTAATGATATTTATAAGATGCGTTTTAGCTAAATGAAGAGACCATAAAAAAATATTACAAACCATTAAAGTTCGCTTAAACTATGCCGTTAAGAACACTATGGATACCAAAGAGTTGGTATTTAGAATGAAAAATAAGGATCAATGCCATGAACATTAATGACTCAATTAAAAGCAAAGCGGGTATTACTGCTGATAAAACACAGCTTGAAAAGCCCGCTGCAAAACCTGCGCAAACCACTACAGGTGTAGCCGCGCCAGTCGCTGCGGGTGAGAGCGTTACGCTATCATCACTATCAGCACAGGTAAAATCATTTGAAGCGGAAGCCTCTGCTGGCGTGTTTGATGCAGAAAAAGTACAAGCGATTAAATCAGCAATTTCGAGCGGCCAATTTAAAGTGGACTCTGAAAAAGTGGCTGACGGTTTAATCCAAACAGTGCAAGATTTAATTTCAGCCAAAAAATAATGCGCACCTTAAGTGTCAGTTTAAGCATCGTATTATTTTAGGTATTATTTAAGAAACGGTGAAAAAAATGAACGCCTCAAAACCATTTCAAATTTCGTTTGAACAAGACGTAACCTTAGTCAATCGGCTGCTAGAAGAACTCACCACAGAGCAAGCCGCTTTGGTAAAAGGCGATATTGCAACGGTAGAAGCGATTATTGACCGCAAATTTTTACTGCTGCAACAACTTAGCACGGTAGCCAAAAACCGCTACGAGCAATTGTCTTTGTATGGCTTTCAAGCCAATGAATCTGGCATGGTGGCTTGGATTAAACAGCAAGCGAATACGAACATGCAAAAGGCGTGGGATCAGTTTCAAAAAACCTTGACCACCACCAAAGAAACCAACCGATTAAATGGCATTTTAATCAACAAACATTTTAGCCGTAACCAGCAAATGTTATCGCAACTGCAAGGCAAACCTGAAGCCGGCAGCATGTACGGCAAAAACGGCCAAGCCAGAACATCACAAGCAAACCAATCTGTATTAATGGCGTAGTTCAATTTGCACGCTTGCCCGTGCAAAAAATGCGCCATTTATTTTGCAGAAAAAATCACTTTTTCTCACAAAAAATTGCATCAATCTTTTTGACTGCCCTGTGAGCCTTTATTTATAAGGCTCGCAGGGCATTAATTTTTTCTCGAGCTTTAAACGTGCAATTTAACTGCGTTAAATTGCCTTAAATTGGCATGGCGTATTTTTTGTAATTTATTACGCTGAATGTGTGAAATATCTTGAGGAGAAATATGCAAGCTATTGCACCCTACATGCTAGGCGTACCGTTTCAATGATGGGTTAGCACGCATTGACTCGACCACCACAACCGAAAGCAAGTATTAGTACCACTAAGAATATAAAAAACCAGAAAAACCAAGTGATGAGCAACTGCTCACGATAAAGTAAAGTTTTACGACGCTTTACATAATTCTTAAACGAATCAGTTTTTACGCCATGTATCCATTGCTGATCACTTAACCAAGCCATGTACAAGCGAACTGGCAAGCTTCGATTTTCAGGGTTAAATTTTCGAAGGTTAAAACAAGCCAATAGAATCGCGATAATGGCAGCTAATAAAAACAACCATATATTTCTCGGAAGAAGAGCTCAGTCCATAAGTTGCTAACTGCAATTGAGCGGATGCTTGAGTCCGTTTAGTAATATTGAAAATACTGATGTGAGCATATTGGTTTGCTTTTTAAATCTTAAGCTTATGTGTTGTTTTTCACACATCATAATAAATCAAAAGTACGGGCGCAGTTAAATCTTTAACTCACCAAAACTAATATGTATAAAAAGAGTTGTTATGTTTTTGCCAAAAGCACGTAGCTGATTTAAGTTGGGTTTTTTGTTTCGTACAAAATCATAATGGAGACGCGGCGATTTTTGGCGCGGCCTTCGGCGGTTTCATTTTCACTAATGGGTTGCGTTGCGCCAAAGCCAGTGGCGCTGAGTCTGTTTTCGGCAATGCCATAACTATTGAGCATGCGTACTACGCTGCTGGCACGCACGGCAGAGAGTTCCCAATTTGAGTAAAACGCCGCGCTGTGCATGGGTGCGTTGTCGGTATGGCCTTCAATTTGCATAAAGTAGGGCGTGGCTTTGAGTTTATCGGCAATTTGCTGCATGAGTGGTTTGGCCTGCTCTGAAAGGTCTGCTGAGCCGGTTTCAAACAGTAGTGAGTCGTTAATATCTATGCGCACACCGCGATTATTCTGCACCACCGTCACTTTGCCAGCACCGATGAGTGGCGAGAGTTGGCTTGATAGATCCAGCCCCGTTTTCACCATGGCCTCACGTTCTTTGCGCTGTTTTTCAGCATAAATATGTGAAAGCGGTAATGGCTTAATGAGTGAACTGTCTTGATGGATTTTGTTTTCAGGAGTGGATTCTTTTTTCAGAATTATTTTGCCGCCATTCGCTTGCCCCATAAATGCTGAACCCATGGCTGAGGTGAGTTGATCGTATTTACTTTGGTTAACCGATGAAATAGCGTACATCACCACAAAAAAGGCAAACAGCAGGGTAATAAAATCCGCGTATGAAACCAGCCAGCGTTCGGGGTTTTCATCATCGTCATCTATCGGCTTTCTTCTGATCATTTTAGTGGGCTATCGCTATAAAAAATTAGTAATCAATGTTTGTATTGGGTGTATTTAAAAACAGCTTATTTGCTACTTAAAACTCCCGAGGATTTTTTGTTGCCCTGCGAGCCTTTATTTACAAGGCTCGCAGGGCATCGAAAAAGGTTGTATATAAATTAAGGCCTTTTTAACCGTTATCGCATGTATGAAAGTAAGCGTTCTGCTACCACGTTGGGATGGTCGCCTTTAGCTATTGAAACCCAAGCATTAAGCAGCATTTCACGACGCATCATTTCAAACTGAATCACGTTTTTAAGTTTATTGGCAATCGGTAAAAATACTAAATTGGCCAGCCCTACACCATAAATCGTTGCCACAAATGCCACTGCAATACCGCTGCCTAATTTGCTGGGGTCAGATAGATTTTCCATCACATGAATTAACCCTAAAACCGCGCCCAAAATGCCCACGGTGGGCGCGTAACCGCCAGCGGCAGACCAGATTTTGGCCGAGTTGCGTAATTCAACCTCATGAAAATGCATGTCAATGGCGACAATTTCACGAATTTTTTCCGGTGGCGTGCCGTCAATCATGAGCTGCATGCCTTTTTTAATGAAAGGCTCAGTTTCTTTTTGCATATAAGACTCCAGCATGAACAGACCTTCTTTGCGCGCATAGGTACTCCAGAGATTGATGCGCTTGGCTAAGTCTTGCCGGTCATCGACTGGCATGTTGAATACTTGCGAGAGCATTTTGACGCCTTCGATAAAGTTCTTAGGCCGTGTTTGTAGAATCACTGCACCAAAGGTGCCGCACATCACAATTAAAAATGCGGCAGGCTGAACGAGCGAGCCAATGTGGCCGCCTTCAATCGATTGGCCTAATAAAATGCCTAAAACGGCAATCGCTAGGCCAATTAAACTGTTCCAGTCCATGATTTCTCTCTTAGTGTTGCGCGCAGCCTAGCCACGGCTTGGCTATGCAACTGGCACACGCGGGATTCTGAAACACTCATGACTGCGCCAATTTCTTTTAAGTTAAGCTCTTGTTCGTAATACAGGCCAAGGAGCATTTTTTCGCGGTCTGGCAGTGAGTCAATGGCGTCAATTAAAGCGTCTCTAAAGTCGCCTTCCAGCATGGCTTTGATGGGGTCACCTTTGTCATCGGTTTGAAAACGATCTAAAAAGTGTTCACCCGCTTCTGCCTCGTGAAAATCTTCGTAATACACCAGTTGGTGGCCGGTGCAGTCGCCCAGCATGTCATAGTATTCATCCAGCGGCAGCTGCAGTTTTTTGGCAACTTCATTTTCTGTCGGCGGGCGGCCTAGCTGTTGCTCAAGCTGGCTAATGGCTGTTTCAACATCACGCATATTTTTGCGAATGCTTCTGGGTAGCCAGTCGGCGCTACGAAGCTCATCCAGCATATTGCCGCGAATTCGCTGTGTGGCGTATGTTTCAAACTGCGCGCCGTGCGTGTCTTCATAACGGTTAATCGCGTCGAGTAAGCCCATCATGCCGGCTTGTATCAAATCATCAATTTCAACATTGGGCGGTAATTTTGCCTTGAGCTGATAGGCGATTTTTTTGACAAGCGTCGCGTGCGTGCTGAGCAACTCGTCTTTTTGGTCTTTTTTGCCTTTTGCAGTGTACATATGAATCACAATCTTATCGATAGGCTTGTTTAAAGGGTGCTGCATGGTCTAACTGAACATCTAATTTTTTGGCGATGCTTGTAAATGCAGCGGAAGCTTTTGCTAACGGAAAAGCGTCAATCACGGTTCTGCCAAGTTTTGTGGCAAGGCTTAATTTTTCGTCCGTGGGAATTGCGCCAAAAAATTCCAGCTCTATTTGCAAGTAGCGCTTGGCCACTTGCGCAATATTGCGAAACACAACCTGGGCTTGTTCTTCATTGGCATCATCAACAATAATGCCAAAGCTACGGCGGCCAAGCTGGTTGCAAATCAGTTTAATCAGCGCGTACGCCTGTTTAATTGACTCAGGTTTTCTTGAAAGCTGAATGATGATTTCGCTCTCGTTTAAAATAGGCAGCGCTAATTTGCCGGCATCATTCACAGAAGCATCCACCAAAACGATGTCAAATTGCGTTGCCAATTGTTTTACTAATTGGTTGGCATGTTGTTCATTGGTTTGAACCACGTGAGCTGAAGTTAAGTGCGCTGGCTGGTTTTTTTGCATCAGCTTGGCTAATGAAAACCCATATGGCGACACTTTCACAGCACTTTGTAATGCAGTTTTGTTTTGATAAGAATCATTATTTTGGCAAATATCATAAAGTGAAGCCGCTTTGTTGAGCGCATATTGCGACTCGCGCGAGTACGCAGAGGCGTGCATAATCAGCACTTGGCTGCCTTGCGTTTGAATTGAGGCCGCTAGATTGGTCATCATGCGCGGCAATGTTGCCTCAAGCCCTGCAGATAGTATGGACACCACCCGTGGCTTGGGTGAAGACATAATCCTTCTTAAGCCAGCGGCTTGGTCATTTTGAAAGTTACGCATAATGGGCCTCCGCAGTTTGATTTGCGCTGCTAATGGTGTTGCCCATCACCAGCGGCAATTCATCGGCTAAAAACTTAAACGGTAAGTACTGCAAGCTTTCATGATTAAGCGCGTCTTGAATCAACTGCTCTTTATTGGCGATTAAAATATCTTCTGGCACGCGTTGGCCGTTGGTGGCGTAATGAAGTTTGAGTTTTTCACGAATAATCACATCAAGTGCGTTGCCAATGGTGGCAGCTTCATCAATTTTTGTCATGATGCAGCCATCTAAGCCTTTGCCTTTATAGGCTTTTACCACGTTGGCTAAAGTTTCGCCGGTGCTGGTGGCATTTAGGCAAAGTAAGCGTTTAATCGGCGTATCCGTGTTCGATAACATGGCAATTTGCTCACCCACCATTTGGTCACGCTGGCTCACGCCGACGGTGTCAATTAAAACCGTGTGCTTGCCTTTGAGTTCATTTAAGGCAATTTGCAAGTCAGCCTCATCTTTTACGGTATGCACCATTACGCCTAATATTTTGCCGTAAATACGCAGTTGTTCATGGCCGCCAATACGGTAAGCATCTGTAGTGATTAAACCCAAATTATGCGTGCCGTGCTTCATTACATAGCGGGCTGCCAATTTCGCCACAGTCGTGGTTTTACCAACACCTGTGGGGCCAATTAGTGCAAATACGCCGCCGTGCCCCAGCATTTCCGCTTCATCTTCTACTGAATGTAAGTTTCTTGTGAGTACAGATTTTAGCCAAGCAATGGCTTTACCGTAATCAAGATTCGCTGGTAGTTTTTCCGCTAATTGTCTTGAAAGTGCAGCACTAAAGCCAGCAGATAACAGCGTACTCAAAATTTGTGCTTTGATAGGCTCACGTTGCTGAATGCTCGCCCATGACAATGTGGTGAGTTGGGATTCAATTGAGCTACGCATGGTGCGCATTTCATTCAGAATGGCCGTCATTTCATGATTGGGTGCAGCAGGCGCATGGTGCAGCGTCGCAATGCTCAAATCAATGTGGTTGTTTTGCGCAGATTTAGGCGTAGCGCGCACTTCAGTTTGAATTGGCGTGTGATTGCCTCTAACATGATCAAAGTCATGATGGCTCACCTTGCTCAAGCTATTAGGCTGATTTTTTTTATTCAGCATTTCAAGCAAGGTAATCGGTTCAATCTCTTGCATGGCTTGGTTAGCATCTTGTGTGTAAGACGATGCTGGCACCACACTTTTTGCAGCAGGTGCATCATTAAAGTTGTAATTGTTCATGGCGAGCGCGTTCATTTCATCTTCTTGAACGGCGATAATTTCATTGCCGCCTTCAATCGCACGGTTTGAAATAATCACGGCATTTTCACCTAGTGTTTTGCGCACCATGTTGAGTGCCTCACGCGAGTTTTTGCCAAAGAATCGTTTTAAGTTCATGCTGAACCTCCAATAAGATTTGTAACGCGAATAATTTTAGAATCAGGTAATTCTTCATGTGAAAGCACACGAAGATGTGGCACAGAGCGGCGTAGGAATTTTGCCAAAGCCGCGCGAATAGGCGCCGAAACCAACAGCACTGGCGACATGCCCATTTGTTCTTGCTGTTTTGCAGCAGATTCTGCTTGGCGCGCAAGCGTTTCAGCCATGTTGGGCTCAATCGCCGCGCTAGTGCTGTTAGACTGCACCGCTTGGGTAAGTAAGCGTTCAAGACCATTGTCTAATGTAATCACCGACACTTCATTACCACTAGGGAATAACTGCTGCACAATGGCGCGGCCAAGTTTAATACGGACTTGTGCGGTGAGTTCGTTAGCATCTTGAGTTTGGCTGGCAAACTCTGCCAATGTTTCAATAATGGTGCGCATATCACGAATATGTACGCCTTCAGTAAGTAGGTTTTGCAAGACTTTTTGCACCATCGATAACGGCAAGAGTTTAGGCACGAGATCTTCTATCAGTTTGGGAGATTCTTTTCCAACATGGTCTAATAATTGTTGGGCTTCTTGACGGCCTAATAAGTCAGCGGCGTGGCTGGAAATCACATGGTTCAAATGGGTGGCAATCACAGTGCCAGCATCCACAACGGTGTAACCCATGTTTTGTGCTTCGTCGCGCGTGTTGTTGTCAATCCATACTGCTGGTAGGCCAAAAGCTGGGTCGGTAGTGATTTGCCCCGCTAACGGGCCAGTCACCATGCCAGGATCAATGGCTAAATACTGGCCAAAGTGTGATTCACCGCTGGCAATCTCCACGCCTTTAAGCGTAATGCGATAGTTTGAAGGCTTCAATTCTAAGTTGTCGCGTATATGTACGGTAGGCGCTAAAAAGCCAACTTCTTGCGCAAATTTTTTGCGAATGCCTTTAATGCGTTTTAGTAAATCGCCGCCTTGTGCTTTGTCCACAAGCGGAATCAAACGATAGCCCACTTCTAAGCCTACCAAATCCACTGGCAGTACATCATCCCAGCTGGCTTCTTCAGTTTCAGTTACTACTTCGGTTTTTTCAGGTTGCACAGGCTCAACCTCTGCCGCTTGTTGCTTTTTGCTCACAGAGTAAGCGAGGCCTGCGAGCAGGGTGGCTAAGAACAGAAAGGCTAGATTTGGCATGCCAGGAATCAACCCCATGCCACCGACAATGGCCGCCGTAACGTAAATCACATTGGGGTTGGTAAAAAGTTGTGTGACTAATTGCCCGCCAATATCTTCTTTATTGGCCACGCGTGAAACCACCACACCTGCCGCCACTGAAATGATGAGCGAAGGAATCTGTGCCACCAAGCCATCACCAATCGCCAGTAAGGTGTAATTTTTAATGGCATCTGCAAAAGCCATTTCATGCTGCACCATGCCTACGATTAAGCCACCAATAATATTGATGACGGTCACTAAAATACCCGCAATCGCATCACCACGCACATATTTACTGGCACCGTCCATGGCGCCATAGAACTCTGATTCTTGGCTTACTTCAGCGCGGCGGCTACGTGCTTCATCTTCACCAATCAGCCCGGCATTTAAGTCAGCATCAATCGCCATTTGTTTACCTGGCATGGCATCTAAGGTAAAACGTGCGCCAACTTCAGCAATACGGCCAGCACCTTTGGTGACGACGGTAAAGTTGATGATGGTTAAAATCACAAATACCACAATACCCACCGTGTAATTGCCGCCAATCAAAAAGTGCCCAAACGCTTCAATGACTTTGCCCGCTGCATCAGGGCCCGTGTGGCCTTCTGTCAGCACTACGCGGGTTGATGCCACATTGAGTGAAAGGCGCAACATGGTGGTTACTAATAACACGGTTGGAAAGGCAATAAAATCAAGCGCCTTTTTGGTTTGCAGGCCAATGAGCAAAACCATAATGGATAACGCGATGTTAAAGCTAAATAACGCATCCAATATTAACGCTGGTAGCGGCAATATCATCATGGATAACAGCAATACAATAATTAGCGGTGCTGCGACCGTACGGTTGCCAAGCATGCTCATCCAAGCAGGTAGTTTGAATCCGTTCATGATGCAAATACCTCTTCATCAGTCAGTGTATATGGCGCTGGTAGTAAACTGTGCGGATCTAACGCATCTGGCACAGGGAGTGCTTTTGGCACGACAGGTCGGAAACCACCTTCTTTATTGAAAGTACGTAGTTGAAACACATAAGCAAGTACTTCAGCTACTGCTGAATAAAGTGCTTCAGGAATTTCAGTATTGAGTTCAGTATGCGCGTAAATGGCACGTGCAAGTTTAGGTGATTCTAATGTCACGATATTGTGTTCTTTGGCGATTTCACGAATTTTTAATGCAGTCGCGTCAGCCCCTTTGGCAATCACCACCGGGGCGCGATTTCCATGCTCTTGATACTGAATCGCCACCGCATAGTGCGTTGGGTTGGTAATCACCACATCGGCTTTTGGCACTTCAGACATCATTCTGCGCCTTGCCATTTCACGTTGTAGTTGACGTACGCGTGCTTTAATTTCAGGGTTACCGTCTGATTCTTTGGCTTCTTTACGTACTTCTTCTTTGGTCATTTTTAATTTTTCAGCGTATTGGTAGAGTTGAAAAGGCACATCAATCGCAGCAATTAAAATTAAAGCCCCTACCACAGCTAAAAAACCGGTGAGTAATAGTTGTCCTGCTTGTGACACGCCAGTTGCGATTGGAAAAGTAGAAAGTAACAACATTGGTTCCATTTCACTTGATACCACCATATAAGCCACGGTTGATACTAATAACGCTTTAGCAATAGATTTCACCAGTTCGACTACTGAGTTTTTTGAAAACATATTACCCAAGCCTTTGGCCGGGTTTAAGCGGTTAAACTGGGGGGCAAGGGCTTTGCCGCTCATTACCCAACCGCCAATGAGGGCAGGGGAAGCAATCGCCACTACCAGTAGCACTAAAGCTAATGGCGCAAAATCAATCAACAAATTAAGAATGATGTCTGAAATTTTCATTAATAATTTCGCATGGTCATAGACTTCAGCACGGTTAAAACTTAAACCTTGTTGCATACTCGTTTTTAAAGCGCCATTTAATTGGCTACCCATCATCCAAAAACTCAAGCCAGCTGCAAAAAGCACAGTCACTGTGGCCAGCTCACGTGAGCGTGGCACATCACCTTCCTCGCGAGCGGTTTCTAACCGCTTGGGCGAGGCCTGTTCTGTCTTTTCTAAATCGCTGTCTTCAGCCATTTGTTTAAGTCCTGTTGGTTAATCATTTGCCAGATATTTCGTATTCTTAAGGTATCAGTGGCAGCATATTCAATTATTTATAAAATCATTTTTTGATTTCACAGCACCATTATTCAGTAGTCCAGCACATTTTCATCTGCAGAATAAAAGGGTGAAAATAAGTCTTTCTTGAATTGAGCTGGCTGAAAAATGCGATGCTTGAGCTTATTTTTAAACTTTTTTTAAAAATAAATACCAATAAGAACAATTAGTTATAAAAAATATGAAAATATTTTTAATTTTTTACTAAAGTTTTTAAAAGTGTTGTCGTAAAGAATTTTAAGTTGAAATTTATTTTGAATAGATTGCTTGTATGGCCGGTAATGATTACGGCAAAAATACAACAATATTTAGAAAGCGATTAAATTAATTCGATCAGTGAGCGCATTAAACAACAGCATTTGCCACTAAGGTGAGCAATGTAAAAATTTATAAGTGATTGAAAAATATCATATTATTATAGCCTCTGTAGGTGTTTGTAAGACAAACACCTACAGAGGCCTGTCCGTTTCTCTCATAAAATAAACCGCCAAACGCTCATTGTTAAGCCCCCGCAATCGGTTCAAAGTACGCCTAACGCAACAGATGTACTTTTAAATGAACCAAAAACATACGTCAGGGGAAATAAAATGAATGAAGCAGAAATGATGTCAGAAATTAGAGATGCAAATCTTAACTATTTAATGTTATCTCAACAAATGATTCGCACAGACAAAGCAACGGCAATTTTTCGTTTAGGCATTAGCAAAGATATTGCTGATCTATTAGAAGGCTTAAGCAATTTGCAACTACTTAAATTAAGTAGCAGTAACATGATGTTAGCTAGATTCCGTTTTGATGACAGCGCCATCTTAGGCATGCTCACCAACTACACCAAAGACAGCACACAAGCGCACTTACACAAAGCGGTGTTAATGTCTGGCCAATCAGCAGAAGTAATGGCGTAAGTTATCCAAGTGATTTTTTAAATCAAGATTAAACACATCAGGTAGGGGTAGTATCATGACTAAAAAAAGTATTGTGAATGAATCAGAGCAAATCCAGTTGGCCATTCAAATGATTAAGCTGGGCGCACGATTACAACTTTTAGAGTCGCAAACCACGCTATCTCGCGAACGTTTAATTAAGCTTTATAAAGAATTAAAAGGCGTTTCGCCACCCAAAGGTATGTTGCCGTTTTCAACCGATTGGTTTTTAACTTGGCAGCCAAATATTCACTCTTCTATTTTTTATAATATCTACAAGTTTATGATTACGTATACCGAAACTTCCGGTATTCAAGCCATCATTCGTGCTTATAGTTTGTACCGCGAGCAGGTGATGACAGAAAGTTCAGACCCAGACGCTGAACCAGTATTGTCTCTTACCCGTGCCTGGACACTGGTACGTTTTGTTGAAAGCAAAATGCTAACCATGAAAGCCTGCAGTTGTTGTGGTGGTGAATTTGTCATTAATAAGTATGACCTAAATCAAAATTATGTGTGTAATTTATGTCACGTGCCTTCACGCGCGGGCAAAACTAAAAAGGCTAAAGAGCTTACTTATAAACTTGTTTCAATCGCGGCTTAGGTGGCACAGGGATGCCTAATCACGGGATGCCAAAAACACAAGGGCAGTCGCTTGTGTGGCCGTCCAATGATCTCGCGCAGCAGCCCCGCATCAAGCCTGCCACCTTAGCGTTACTGTTGCAACTGGCTTCGGTTGCCGGTGTATTTGGCATTATTTGGGTGAGTCATTTTGTTGCACAGCAATTTTTTCACTCAGTTCTGACCTTTTCAATGTGGAGTCTGTGTTTTTTACAGGCCACTTTAAGCGCTAGTCTTGCAGTTATCTTTAAGCAGGCACCTTGGTGGCGTTGGATTCATTTTGCCTTTCCATTTGCGGTGTTTGTGATGTTGCAGTGGCAAATTCCCAATGAATTCTACCTTATCAGTTTTATTGTGACCGCCAGCCTGTTTTGGACAACCTTTCGCACGCAAGTGCCATTTTATCCATCGCGGCCAGCGGTTTGGTATGAGGTGGTCAAGCTTATTCCAATACAGCCATCTACCAAGCTTATTGATATTGGCAGCGGCTTGGGCGATATGTCAATGGTTGTGGCAAAATCGCGCCCAAATTGCCAGGCAGAAGGTATTGAAATTGCGCCATTACCTTGGTTAGTGAGTCAAGTGCGTGCGCGGCTCAAGCGTTCAACCGCACGTTTTCAACTTGGGAATTACAACGAACTTAATTTTGCAGATTACGACATCGTGTTTGCTTATTTGTCGCCAGCGGTCATGCAGGCATTGTGGCAAAAAGCGCACCTTGAAATGCGCCCAAATAGCCTGCTGATTAGTCTTGAGTTTGAAATTAAAGACTGGCCGCCAAGTTTTATGATCATGCCTAAAGATGGTTCACCAAAACTGTATGTTTGGCGTATGCCTTAACTGAAAGTGCGGCATCGTCACGCTGTCATTTTTAGTCTGATTTTAAGCTTCAAAAACCTTCAAAAACCTTCAAATTTCCGCCTTAAATTCCACGAGAGATTTTTACTGCCCTGCAAGCCTTATAAATAAAGGCTCCCAGAGCATCGCTAAAGGTTTGTAACTAAAAGCCGTAAATACATGAGTAGTTTATTCCCTGAATTTAACCCCCAAAATAGGCCTTTATTCTACGAATTGAATTGCACTGACGCTTGTTATTCTATTAACACGTAATAAAAAATCAGCAAAGCTTCACACTATATTTTTAAGAAATTGGAGTCGGAATTATGTTTATCATCATCGGGTACATTGTGATATGCGGTGCGGTGTTTGGCGGCTACGCCATGGCAGGCGGCCACTTGGGGGGCTTATGGCAGCCGCTTGAGGTGGTGATGATTTTTGGCGGTGCGCTCGGGGCTTTTGTGGTGGGTAACGACAGCAAAGCGCTTAAAGCGACAGTCAAAGTACTCCCCAGCTTGTTTAAAGGCTCAAAATACAATAAAGCCTTGTATATGGATTTACTTGCGCTGTTGTTTGAAATTCTTACCAAAATTCGTAAAGACGGCATGATGTCGATTGAAAACGACATTGAAAACCCAGAAGCCAGCCCACTTTTCAGTAAATATCCCAAAATTACTGCTGATCACCATGTCACTGATTTTATTACCGATTATTTACGCCTCATGGTGTCTGGCAATATGGATGCCTTTCAAGTTGAAAACCTCATGGATAATGAAATAGAAACGCATCATATGGAAGGCCATGTGCCAGCGCATTGTATTGCCAAACTGGGCGATGGTTTGCCGGCATTCGGTATTGTGGCTGCGGTGATGGGCGTGGTGCACACCATGGAAAGTTTGCATTTACCACCCAATGAACTCGGCGTGCTGATTGGCCACGCGCTGGTGGGTACGTTCTTAGGTATTTTGCTGGCTTATGGTTTTGTGGGACCACTTTCGGGCTTGGCTGAACAAAAGCTGGAAGAAGGCACCAAGATGTTCCAAACCGTCAAAGTGACGTTGCTGGCAAGCCTGAACGGCTATGCCCCTGCCATTGCCGTTGAGTTTGGCCGAAAAGTACTTTATTCAACCGAGCGCCCAGGTTTTGCCGAGCTAGAAGAACACGTCAAACAAGCTAAAAACAAATAATTACGGCTAAATATCAGGACTGAATGCGGAGCGACTCATGGCTGAAGAACTTAAAAAAACCATTATTGTAAAAAAGATTAAAAAAGGCGGCGGTGGCCACCATGGCGGTGCTTGGAAAATTGCCTATGCTGACTTTGTAACCGCGATGATGGCGTTCTTTTTATTGATGTGGTTATTAGGCTCAACCTCTAAAGCGCAAAAAGCCGGTATTTCAGATTATTTTAAAACGCCATTGATGGTCGCGATAAAAAATACCGGTGGCCCAGCGGTTGGTGCGAGTGATTCCATCATGAAAGATACCGGCGGAAAAGACATCACCAAAAAACAAGGACAAGTAAAACCCGACGATGGCTCTAAAGGAAAAGAAAAATCGGTCGATATTAAAGAAGCAGAAGAAGCAATGAAAAAAGCCGAAACTGCCAAGCTTGAAGAGCTTAAAGAAAAAATGGAAAAAGCCATTTCTGACAGCCCTGAACTAAGCAAGTTTAAAAATCAATTATTGATGGATTTAACTTCTGAAGGGCTACGTGTGCAGATTGTGGATGAGCAAAACCGCCCGATGTTTAACTCATCTAAGGCCGACATGCAGCCATACGCCAAAAAAATCTTGCAAGAGATTGGCAAGGTGTTAAACGGGGTGAACAACAAAGTCAGTTTGTCTGGCCATACCGATGCCGTACCGTATGCAGGCGGTGAAGCAGGCTACAGCAACTGGGAATTATCCAGTGATCGCGCCAACGCCTCGCGGCGCGAGATGATTTCGGGTGGCATGGATGAGAGCAAGATTGTACGTGTGGTGGGTTTAGGGTCGGCCTCTTTGTTTGATAAAGACAACCCGTTTAACCCCACCAATCGTCGTATTAGCATCATTGTGATGAATAAGCAGGCTGAAGAAAATGCGTTAAAAGATAGTGCTGAAGTAAACCTGCCATCTAACGCGCAATCGCCAGAAATAGATGAAGCAGTCGCAAAAGAGTAACGACTAAACAACCAAGCACCTTTTGGAATATGAATGTATGGAAATGAAAACATTACCAATCACTGAATTAAGAAGCTTACTTGCTGCAGTCTCAGACCACGGCAAGCAACATCTGGTTGAAGTAGAAGCTGACTTATTGCAAACCACTTTTTTGCTCAGTGAAGCCATTGAAAAACTAGGTGCCAGCTTTATGGCCGTGCATGAGGCTGTTACCGAGCAGCAGGTTATTAATTCTCTGATGGAACAGCATCAGTTTGACTCAATTGAGACCAAAAAACTTGAGGCTTTTAAACAAAAAATAGGCAATGAAGTTAATGCGGCGGTCACCGGTTTGCAGTTTCAAGATTTAACCAGCCAGTTAATTACGCGCACGATTAAACGGGTGAACGGATTAAAAGATTTATTGCATGAGCTGGAAACACACGGCAATGAAATTGACCCCAGCCATGAACATGCAGCTATTGCAAAATTTTTAGAAGAAATTAGCCATAGCTTACATGCGGGCAGCCATGCACTTTCAGGTGGATTAAGGCGCTCGGTAGATCAGCACGACATGGTAACCGGTGATATTGAGCTTTTTTAATAAACGATTTGTAGGTAAATGGCTAAACATTTTAGATTTTATGCCGATAAGTAATACGGATAGCGATAAATTTAACTTAATAAAATACATTAATTAAGTAACTTAACTAACTAATTAACATGACAAAGTGAGTATATTAAATGGCGAAAACAATTTTAGCAGTGGATGACTCAGGTTCACTTAGACAAATGGTGGCATTTAGTCTCAAAGCCGCTGGTTACGATGTGGTGCAAGCGGTGGACGGTCAGGATGGCTTAGATAAAGCCAAAGAAAAAACCGTAGACCTGGTACTAACAGACCAAAACATGCCGATCATGGACGGGCTAACACTGATTAAAAATTTGCGTGGCTTAGGCTCGTATCAAAAAGTGCCAATTTTAATGCTGACCACTGAATCAAGCGATGAAATGAAAGCAAAAGGTAAGGCAGCAGGCGCTAACGGTTGGTTAGTGAAGCCGTTTGACCCAAAACGCCTGATTGAGGTTGTACAGAAGGTGATTGGTTAAACATTACAGGGTATTAAGCACGGATCTAGACGTGCTAACTAGCATATATGGAGTACAACAATGTCAATTGATATGAGTCAGTTTTACGAGGTCTTCTTTGATGAGGCAGAAGAGCTGTTAGCTGAAGCTGAGCGTTTATTGCTAGGCATCGATATGGAAAACCCAGATGCAGAAGATTTAAATGCAATCTTTCGAGCAGCCCATTCTATTAAAGGTGGTGCGGCCACATTCGGCTTTATGGACATGACTGAAATCACCCATGTGCTAGAAAATCTGCTCGATAAAATCCGCAAAAATGAAATGGAATTGACGGCAGAGCATGTTGATGCATTCTTAGCTGCTAAAGATGTATTAAAAATGGAGTTAGATGGACATCGTCTTGCTACCGCGGTGGATGAAGAGCAAGTGGCTGATGTAAAAATGATGCTGAAATCTCTTTCAGAGGCGGGCGGTTTAGCTATTGCGCCAGCGCCAAGCCAGCCTGCACCAGCAAGCGAACCAAAAACGGCTTCAGTAGACGTTGCCAATTCAGTGCCTGTAAAAATTGAATCGATTGTAAACGCTCCCGCAGCAACTGCAACGGATGGCTTAACGCACTTTAATATCGTACTCCCTGAAATATCAGATAAAGACGCAAGCAACTTACAAGAAGAGTTAAGCCTCTTGGGAGAAGTTGCTACCAGCAAAAATGCACAGGGCCGTTATGTGTTAAATCTGGCGACTGATTCCACACAAGCTGACATAGTTTCTATTTGTTCTTTTATTGTAGAGCCTGAAGATTTAGTGATTACGTTGGCTTCTGCTGGCACTGTAGCGCCAGCAACGTTAGAAACAGCTACCCCAGTAGCAGATGATGGTTATGGTTTTTTTGATGATGACATTCCAACGTTTGCTTCTGCAGGTTCAAGTGCCACAGTAGTAAATTCGGCAACTGCACCAAACACAGCTGCATCAGTCAACAAAACAAGTAAATCAAATGAAGGTAATAAAGAGACTGTTAAAATTCATGAAGAAGTCGGTTACGGTTTATTTGCAACAGAAGGCAAAGAAAATGAAGAAGAAGGTTACGGCTTCTTTGCACCATTTCAACCACATCCAGATGCCACGGTCGCAACACTGATTGGTGATGATACGGCACTCACTGAAGCGAACTCTGGCAAAGCGCCAGTTGAAAAAGTAGAAGTTACTCAAACAGAGACTAATGCTACAGCGGTAGCCAGTGCAGCCGCAGAAAAAAGAAACGCAACCCGTCGCGAATCAGATAAAGCCCCAGCAACTACGGAAACCTCATCCATTCGTGTGGGTGTAGAAAAGGTTGACCAACTCATTAACCTTGTGGGCGAACTCGTGATTACCCAGGCAATGATTGAGCAACGCATTAGCGCGCTTGATCCGGTACAGCATGAATCGCTCATCAACAGCGTAGGGCAACTTACACGCAACACCCGTGACCTACAAGAATCTGTCATGTCGATTCGTATGATGCCGATGGATTTTGTATTTTCACGCTTCCCACGTATGGTGCGCGATTTAGCTGGTAAGTTAAGTAAAAAGGTCGATTTTGTTACCGTTGGTGCAGCAACTGAATTAGACAAAGGCCTCATTGAACGTATTGTTGACCCATTGACCCATTTAGTGCGCAATAGTGTAGACCACGGCATTGAAACACCTGAAAAACGTCGCGCTGCTGGTAAGTCAGAAACTGGCACGCTCACACTTTCAGCCTCGCATAAAGGTGGCAGTATTGTCATTGAAGTGACTGACGATGGCGCAGGGCTCAATCGTAACAAGTTACTTGAAAAGGCTGCTAAAAATGGCTTATCAGTAAGCGAAAATATGACAGACGCTGAAGTGTTTAATCTCATATTTGCACCAGGTTTTTCTACTGCGGAAGTGGTCACCGATGTGTCTGGTCGTGGTGTGGGGATGGACGTTGTGAAACGTAACATTACTGCCATGAATGGCGCGGTAGAAATTCGCTCGGCCCTTGGCTTTGGCACAACGATTTCAATCGCACTGCCACTCACGCTGGCTATTTTAGATGGCATGTCCGTGTCATTAGGTAATAGTGTTTATGTTATCCCGCTTAATTTGATTGTTGAAACGCTACAACCACGCGCTGAGGACATTAAAACCGTGACGGGTGAAGGCCGCATGGTACATGTGCGCGGTGAATATTTGCCTATTATTGCACTGCATAGTTTATTTAATCATCACACCGATATTACCGATCCAACGCAAGGCGTGTTGGTGTTGATTGAAGCTGAGGGTAAAAAATCCGCCCTTTTTGTAGACCGTTTAGTCGGTCAGCAGCAAGTAGTAATTAAGAGCTTAGAAACAAACTACCGCAAGGTGCAGGGCGTATCTGGCGCCACCATTATGGGTGATGGTTCAGTGGCTTTAATTCTTGATGTGCCAGCCATTATCCAAATGGGCCAAACAGCGAATTACATCACAGGGGCAATTCCATATGCTAATTACCAAAATAAAGCAGTGGAAACACAACTCATCTAAACATAGCGCTAAAAGTTAAAAAATTAAGGAGTCATCACAATGAGCATGAATACAGAAACCGTTGCTAACACCTCAAACAATAAATTAAAAGTTGCGGGTGGCGAGTACCTCACCTTTGTTTTAGGTGATGAGCAATATGGCCTAGAAATTTTAAAAGTACAAGAAATTCGCGGTTACGACACTGTCACGCAAATTGCCAATACGCCAGATTTTATTAAAGGCGTGGTGAATTTACGCGGCAAAATTGTGCCGATTGTGGATTTACGCATCAAGTTTAAGCTTGGCAAAGTGGAATACGATGAATTTACCGTGGTGATTATTTTAAATCTGGGTGGCCGTGTGGTGGGCATCGTGGTGGATGGCGTTTCAGGCGTGAAAGCGCTCAAAGAAGAGCAAATTCGCGATGTGCCTGCGCTAGTCTCAAATATTGATACCAAATATATTGTCGGCCTTGCTACGGTTGAAGAGCAGATGTTTATTTTGGTGGATATTGAACAATTGATGAGTAGCCAAGAAATGGCGCTCATGGACGCAGTTGCTGTTCATTAATTTTTAAACGATTACGATTAAGAAAGAAAAGGTCATTCTATGTTTGCTTCTATTATTAATAAACTAGCCAGCGGCACACAAGCCACTAAAAAAATCATTGATGAAGTCACGGAGTTTCGTGCCCTAAAAGCTGAGATTAACAAAGCACGCTGTGTGCTTGAATTTGATGCAAAAGGCACGATTACAGCCATCAATCAGAATGCTCTAAAAGCATTAGGTTTGAGTGAATCAGATGTGTTGAATGAACATCACCGCGTATTAGTGGGGACTACTGAAAGTGCGCGCCCAGAATATGAAGATTTCTGGGAAAACTTGCATGGTGGTACTACTCAAACAGGCAAATTCAAATTTAAAAACAAAAAAGGTGAAGATGTTTGGTTTCAGGGCTACTACGCCCCCGTGATTAACAGTAAACATCAACTTATTAAAGTGGTGAGTTATTTAACAGACATTACATCTGAGCTCACAAAAGCGCTAGTGCTACAAGGGGAAGATGAAGCGCTTAATCAAACCTTTGGTGTGATGGAATGTGATATGTCAGGCAACATTACTGAATGTAATGATTTATTCATGCAACCGCTGGGTTATAGAAGAGAAGAGTTAGTGGGTCATCATGTCGGTATTTTGCTACCCCCTGAAGTCGCGCAAAGTGCAGAATACAAAAAAATGTGGGAAGAACTCAACGCAGGTAATAGCCAAACCAGACAAATCCGCCGCATTGCTAAAGACCGTAAAGAATATTGGTTTCAATCGACTTATGTGCCGATCAGTGATGAGGCCCGTAAACCCTACAAAGTAGTCGTGTATTCATACTGCATTACTGCTGAAAAAATCAAAAATGCCGATTTTGAAGGTCAATTGAAAGCGATCAGCAAGTTACAAGGTGTGATTGAGTTTGATTTGGTTGGCAACATTTTGAAAGTGAATGACAACTTTGTTAACGTCACTGGCTATAGCGAGAGTGAAATAGTTGGCAAACATCATAGTATATTTGTAGATGCTACTCATAAATCTAGCAGTGAATATAAAGCCTTTTGGGAAAAGCTAGGTCGTGGTGAAGCTCATGAAGGAGTATTTAAACGCATTGGTAAAGGGGGTAAAGAAATATGGTTGCAGGCGACTTATAACCCGATTATCGGTATTGATGGAAAACCGACCAAGGTCGTTAAATATGCTACAGACGTTACTAAGTATAAGTTGGAAGAAATTGAAAACACTGGTCAATTAGCTTCAATTAACCGTGCAATGGGTGCAATTGAGTTCTCGATGGACGGCAAAGTGACCAAGGTGAATGAAAACTTTGCTAATTTGACTGGCTATAGCGAGAAGGAGATTGTCGGCAATCATCACAGTATGTTTGTTGAGGCTACCTACAAAAATAGTACTGAATATAAAGCATTTTGGGATAAATTAAACCGCGGTGAATTCGATGCTGGCCAATACTTGCGAATTGGCAAAGGCGGTAAAGAAGTTTGGCTACAAGCCACTTATAACCCGATTCTCGACTTGAATGGTAAACCCTTTAAGGTTGTTAAGTTTGCGACAGATATTACAGAGCAAAAGAATAACGCTGTTTCACTTCAAAATGCGGTTTCAGAAACTCAAGAAGTTATCGAAGCTGCAAAGTCAGGGGATTTAACCAGCCGTGTTCCGTTAGAAGGTAAAACGGGCGCAATTGCTTTGCTTTGTGATGGTGTAAATGCCCTGATGGACAAAATGACGGAAATCATTGTTCAGGTACGAGATGCTGGTGAAACCATTAACACAGCTGCAGGTGAAATCTCTTCAGGCAACACTGATTTATCAAGCCGCACAGAACAGCAAGCTTCAAGCCTAGAAGAAACAGCTTCTAGTATGGAAGAGTTGGCAAGCACTGTAAAACAAAATGCTGAGAACGCTAAACAAGCCAACCAGTTGGCTGCAGCTGCTTCAGGGGTTGCAATTAAAGGGGGTGAAGTTGTCGGCCAAGTGGTCTCAACCATGAGTTCCATCAACGAAAGTGCCAAAAAGATTGAAGACATTATTTCAGTCATTGACGGCATTGCCTTCCAAACCAATATTTTGGCGCTTAATGCCGCAGTTGAAGCGGCCCGAGCAGGTGAACAAGGCCGGGGCTTTGCGGTGGTAGCGGGTGAAGTACGTAATCTGGCCCAACGTTCAGCCAGTGCTGCTAAAGAGATTAAAGAACTCATTACGGACTCTGTCAGCAAAACGGCAGAAGGCACCGTGCAAGTTGAAAATGCTGGTAAAACCATGCAAGAGATTGTGAGTTCAGTGCAACGCGTGACTGACATTATGGGTGAAATTGCTGCAGCATCTAGCGAACAAAGTGCCGGCATTGACCAAGTGAATAACGCCATTACCAGCATGGATGAAGTGACTCAACAAAATGCCGCACTAGTAGAAGAAGCGGCTGCGGCTGCTGAATCACTGGTTGAGCAAGCAGTGACATTAATGGATACCGTGAACGAGTTTAAGTTAAATGGTGGCAACCAAGTGACTAATAATCGCCGCGCTAGCAACAGCCCAATGCGGAGTGCTGCGCCGAGCCGACCTGTAGTCACAAGATCAGTCGCAAGTCGTCCAGTAGCAAAGCCAGTGTCACGTCCAGCGCCAGTAAAAGCCATTGCAAAAACTGGCACGGATGATGGTGATTGGGAAGAGTTTTAAACAGGTGAGCAAGGCTTTTGCTATGAATAGATTCTAGCTGTTCAATAAAGTATTAATAGGATAAAAAAATGAATTTTATTAAATCAATGACGGTTGCTCAAAAGTTGTTCGCAATCATCGCCATTGCTGTCACCGTAGCAACAGTTCAGGCAGGTATTGGCTTATTTGAGTTAAGTAAAAGTAGAGATAGCCTGAAAACGGTCTATGAAGACCGAATGGTGCCACTTGAGCAGTTGGACAGTATTGCAATCAATATGCTTAAAAACCGTACGCATATCAATGCTGCATTAAATGAAACGCATACTGTCATTGGGCCAGATAAAAAACCAATATTGGCACTAGATACTCAAAATGCATTAAAAGAAGCGCAGTATATTGAAAGAAAAATTGAAGAAATCAGTAAGACCTGGGCCGTTTATATGGCCACGAATCTAACCCCAGAAGAAAAGCTTTTGGCTGAAAAATTTTCAGATAGCCGAGGTGAATTTGTAACAAAAATATTAAAGCCCGCCATTGTAAAATTGCAATCTGGGAATTATCAAGAGTTAGCGCAGATCAATGCAAAAACCCAAGATTTATTTATGTTGGCTGAAAAAGACTTATTGGCCTTAAAAACATTGCAGTTAGATATTGCTGCTAAGGAATATCAATCAGCTGCTTCAAGTTTTGAGAACATTCGCTTACTCACTTTTGCAGGTCTAGCTTTTGCTGTAATTTTGATGATGGTCGTTGGTTACGCGATTTCACGTTCAATTACAAAAGCACTTGGTGGCGAACCTGGTGCAATGTATGACGCAGCTAACCGTATTGCGGCAGGTAATCTAGATTTTAAAATTAACCTTGCCGCCAATGATAGCACCAGTGCAATGGCCGCCATGAGTAATATGCAAAGTAATATTAAGCAGTTAGTGGCCGATGCTTCGATGTTATCAACCGCAGCCAAAGAGGGGCGACTAGCCACCCGTGCAGATGCAAATCGACATCTGGGCGACTACCGTAAAGTGGTTGCTGGGGTGAATGAAACCTTAGATGCAGTGATTGGGCCATTAAATGTTGCTGCGAATTACGTTGATCGAATTTCTAAAGGGGATATTCCAGCCAAAATTACAGATAACTATAACGGTGATTTCAACGCGATTAAACAGAATTTAAATACCTGTATTGACGCTGTGAACAATATGGTGACCGAGGCTGTTAGCCTTGAAAAGTCTGCAATAGATGGGCAACTGAACACACGTGCAGATGCAAATAAATATCAGGGTGATTTCCGTAAAGTGATTGAAGGATTTAATAAATCTCTTGATGCCATTGTTACGCCATTGACTATGGCTGCTGGCTATGTTGAAAAACTCGCAAAAGGAGATATGCCTGCCAAAATTACCGATAGTTATAACGGTGATTTTAATGTGATTAAAAATAATTTGAATACCTGTATTGATGCGATTTCTTTATTGGTGTTTGATGCAAACAAACTTGCACAAGCGGCGCAAGATAACAAATTAGACGAACGTGCAGATGCAAAAAAACACTTTGGCGATTACCGCAAAGTCATTGAGGGTGTAAATGGTACGCTAGATACAGTGATGGCGAAAAATGCTTCTGATGCCGCACAAAAAGCTAAAGAAGCGCAAGCACTTCAAAGTGCAGTTGAAGAAACGCAAGAAGTCATTGAATCAGCTAAAACAGGAGACTTATCCAACCGTGTTTCATTAGCTGGTAAAGCTGGCGCGATTGCTTCCCTTTGTGACGGCGTAAATGCCCTGATGGATAAAATGACTGAAGTGGTAGTGCAAGTACGTGAAGCAGGTGAAACCATCAATACTGCCGCTGGGGAGATTTCTTCAGGTAATACTGACCTGTCTAGCCGCACAGAACAACAAGCCTCAAGCCTTGAAGAAACAGCAGCGAGCATGGAAGAACTCGCCTCAACTGTTAAAAACAATGCAGAAAACGCCAAGCAAGCCAATCAACTTGCGGCCAGTGCTTCAAGCGTGGCGATAAAAGGTGGTGAGGTCGTTGGTCAAGTGGTTGCTACTATGAGCTCCATCAACGAAAGCGCTAAAAAGATTGAAGACATTATTTCAGTCATTGACGGCATTGCCTTCCAAACTAATATTCTTGCGCTAAACGCTGCCGTTGAAGCAGCCCGTGCCGGTGAGCAAGGTCGCGGTTTTGCAGTGGTGGCGGGTGAAGTGCGTAACCTAGCCCAACGCTCAGCCAGTGCGGCTAAAGAGATTAAAGAACTCATTACAGATTCAGTCAGCAAAACCGCTGAAGGCACCGTGCAAGTTGAAGATGCCGGAAAAACCATGCAAGAAATTGTAAGCTCAGTACAACGCGTCACGGATATTATGGGTGAAATTACCGCGGCATCTATTGAGCAAAGTGCGGGTATTGACCAAGTAAACAGTGCCATCACCAGCATGGATGAAGTGACGCAACAAAATGCCGCACTAGTAGAAGAAGCGGCTGCGGCTGCTGAATCACTGGTTGAGCAAGCAGTGACATTAATGGATACCGTGAACGAGTTTAAGTTAAATGGTGGCAACCAAGTGACTAATAATCGCCGCGCAAGTAACAGCCCAATGCGTAGACCAAATGCAACGGTGAGTAAAGCGGCTGGCCTTGCAAAACCAGAAACAAAATTTTCATTTTCAGATGCCACGCAAGCACACATTAAATGGAAAAACCGTTTAGTGAACTATGTGTCAGGAAACTCTGATGAGCATTTAGAAGTTGAAAAAGTATGCCGAGACGACCAATGCCCACTAGGGGGTTGGATACATGGCGAAGCACGTAAACATGCGCATTTACGTGAGTATAAAGAACTCAAAACAGCCCATGCCGAATTTCACCAAAGTGTTGGCGACATTGTGCAACACGTACACGATAACAAACAAGCCGAAGCGCGAAAATTATTAGGGGCTGATTTTTCAAGAACCTCTAAACGTACCATTGCGGCTATTCAAGAGATTGAATCTGTTGTAAACGCAAATAGTGCAAACCATCTTAAAACGGTTAGAAAAAATGGTACCGATGATGGTGAATGGGAAGCGTTTTAGTTTATTGATAATGTAGGGGGGGTGAAGATGAGCAAACACTTTTCAGAATGGGCAAAGCTTATGGTAGAAGCAATGAAAATATGGTCATCTTCAATGATTGGCTATGAGTTCTAATTTATATTTACTTGATGATGTTTGAATAAAAAATGCACACCAACAAACATAAAGTCGTTGTGGCCGCCGCCGCAGGTATTAACTTGGTGATTGGTGTGCTGTATGCGTGGAGCATTTTTAAAGAAGCCATTGTTGCTTCAATAAACACTGGCGGCCCCAATGCTTTTCATTGGAATCTAGCCTCAATCAATGATCCGTATGCCTTATGTTGCCTAATTTTTGCAATTGTGATGGTGCCAGCAGGGCGTATGCAAGATTCTATTGGGCCAAAAAAAGTTGCTTTATTAGGCGGCTTGCTCGGTGCTATTGGGTTTGTGCTCATTGCAAATTCAGTTAATTATTGGGTTTGGATGTTTGGTTTTGGTGGTTTAGTTGGCGCTGGTATTGGTTTTGCTTATGCTTCTACAACACCTGCAGCATTAAAATGGTTTGCACCGAATAAAAGCGGCTTGGTCACAGGCATTGTGGTTTCAGGCTTCGCGCTGGCTTCGGTATATGTTGCACCGCTCGCGAGTCATCTTGTGATTGTGTATGGCTTAAATAAAGCGATGCTTTTCTTTGCGTTGCAATTTTTCTTACTGATTTCACTGTTTTCATTTTTATTACATACGCCGCCACATGGCTATATGCCACCAGGCTTTGAAGAAAGACGCGCCGCTCGTAACGATAGAAAACGTGATGCGATGTCACACCTTGATGAAGACGTGCTTTCCCCTTTGCATGTGTTGAAAGAATCAAGGTTTTGGGTGTTATGGGTGTTGCTTTTTATTGGCGCGGGTGCTGGCCTTATGGTGATTGGTAATTTAAAACCACTTGCCAAATTGAGTATGGGTGAATTGGCGTATCTCGCGATTGTAATTTTAGCGGTGGGCGATGCAGCAGGGCGCATTTTAACAGGCGCACTTTCTAACCGCTTTGGTCGTCGAAACGTTTTAAGTGCAGCCTTTTTATTGCAAATGTTACTGATGTTTGGTGCGTTTTTTCTATCACAATCGGGCAGCGCGGTATGGATAGTACTGGCAGCAACTTTTATTGGGATGAGCTACGGTGCAAATTTAGTGCTTTTTCCAAATTACGTAAAAGACTTCTGGGGCATGAGGCACTTTGGTGCAATCTACGGCATGTTGTTTACAGCTTGGGGCGTTGGTGGCTTTGTCATGATTAAAGTGGCTGAAAACTTGACGGTGAATTCTGGATCTAGTTTTCAATCGTTTATGGTGGCAGGGTGTTTAATGCTAGTGGCTTTTATGCTGACTTTTCGTGTGGATAATCGCAAAGACATTGAACGTGCAGCCATGCGTAGGGCGAAAACTCAGAATTTGGTGCAACAGAAAAATCTTTCTGAGATAACGCCAGTTGCTTGAGTTGATGATAAAAAATTGACCAAAATTTCTATTAAAAAAAGTAAATATTTGTAAAAAATTGCCGTAATAAAAGTTGAACAGCTTTGTGAAATAACGCGTGAATGACGCGCCGAGATTCTCAATATTGAAATAGAAAAATGACTAAAACACCAAAAGTGTAAAAGTTAAAAGTGGGTAACACCAAAAAAGGAAATAAAAATGAAAATTAATATGCCCGTAACGCAAAATCAGGTTGAGTTGAAAGATAACTCACAAATTGTTTCAAAGACCGACTTAAAAGGCCGGATTACTTTTGTAAACAGAGAGTTTATTGATGTGAGTGGTTTTACAGAAGCCGAACTCATAGGGCAAAGCCATAATATTGTGCGCCACCCAGACATGCCACCTGAAGCGTTTGAAGATTTATGGTCTACCGTTAAAAACGGCAAACCTTGGATTGGCATTGTTAAAAACCGTTGCAAAAATGGTGATTATTATTGGGTTGAGGCAGTAGTTGCGCCAGTGGTTGAAAATGGCCAACCATCAGGTTTTATTTCAGTACGCAAAAAAGCTTCACGCCAGCAAATTGAAGGCGCGATGCGTTTTCACCGTAAAATAAAAGAAGGCCAAAGCTGGGCGGAAACGCAGTTAGATAAGTTACGCGCATTTAAGCGAAAATTTAGTTTAAGAGCACGCATTATTTCAATTTTTTTAACCGTGGTGTTCACGACAGGTTTTGTAGGATTTATTGGTCTAAAAGGTATTGAAGATACCAATCAAGCAGTGCATTCACTTTATGAAAACCGCGTGGTTGCGATTGAGCAGCTTAAACGTGTGGCAGATATGTATGCCGTGAATATTGTGGATACCTCACACAAGGTGCGAAATGGCAATATGACGTGGGCTGAAGGTGAAGCCAATGTGGAAGTTGCACTAAAAGAAATTGATACGCAGTGGAAAGCCTACCATGCTAAAACATTGGAGGCTGAAGAGCAAAAAATGGCAGCAGATATTGAATCGTTATTTGCCAATGCCAACGCAAGTGTTGCCACGTTACAAGCTATTTTACGTGCGCACGATGATAAACGCCTTGCTGAATTTACTGCAAAAGAACTCTATCCTGCGATTGATCCAATTTCTGACCGCGTAAATGCGCTGACGAATCTTCAAACAAAAATTTCAGGCCAAGTATTTGCCGAAGCAGAAGAAGATTTTCAGTTGCACTTTAAAGGTGGAATGCTGTTTTTAGTGTTAGGGATTTTGATAACAGGGTATTTAGGCAGATTATTATTTCAGGCGATTATGCCACGTGTGCATGATGCCGTGCGTTACTTGCTATTAAGTGCGCAGGGTGTAGACCATGAATCTGTTGCACGTACAGGCCATCGTGATGAGCTAACGGATGTAATGGATGCCTACCGTGCATTAAAAACACGCCTTGACTTTGACCATGCTGAAACGCTGGCAGGGGTAAATCGTATTAAATCAGCCTTGGAAAACTCATCCATGGCAGTGACAGTTTCAAATGAACATAATGCATTGATTTACATGAATAAAGCAGCAAAGACGTTATTCAGTAAAATGAGTCGTGGTATTGCAGTTAGTCACCCTGGCTTTACCGTTGAAAAAATGATGGGCACCAAGGTTGGGCAATATCTTGAAAATGAGACTGACCGTGAAAACTTTGCGCAACCGCTTTCAGGCAGTAAACAAATTAGCACTGTCAATGCTGGGCTGCATTTGGACTTGCTACTCAATCCCGTTTACGATGAAGAAAACGGTAACTATTTAGGCCGTATGACGCAATGGAATGATCGTACGGCAGAAGTATTAGCTGAGCATGAGGTTGCTAGACTTGTGAGTGAGGCTGTTGCAGGCAATCTTGCACAGCGTGTAGATACTTCATCTTTGCCAGAAGGCTTTATTCTTGATACTGGAAAGGGTATCAACAATATGCTGGATGCTGTGATTGGCCCATTGAATGTGGCTGCCAGTTATGTTGAGCGTATTGCGCATGGCGATATACCAGAAAAGATTACTGATAATTATAATGGTGACTTTAATGCGATAAAAAATAACCTCAATACATGTATTGATGCAGTAAATGCGTTGGTAAAAGACGCAGCAACGCTTTCGAAGGCGGCAGTAGAAGGTCGCCTAGAAACCCGTGCAGATGCGGCTCAACATCAAGGAGATTTCCGTAAGGTAGTAGAAGGTGTAAATGAAACGCTTGATGCTGTGATTGGTCCTCTGAATGTTGCGGCAAACTGTGTTGAGCGTATTTCTCAAGGGGATATTCCAAATAACATTACCGATCACTATAACGGTGATTTTAATACCATTAAAAACAATTTGAACACTTGTATTGATGCTGTAAATGCAATGGTAGCAGACGCTGAAATGCTGTCTGAAGCCGCACGCGAGGGCCGTGTTTCAGTACGTGCCGATGCAAATGCACACCAAGGTGACTTCCGTAAAATTGTAGAAGGGGTGAACGAAACCCTCGAAATGATCGTAGGCCCCATCGGCACCGTTAAAGTTGCAGTAGAAACCATCAACACCGCCGCCAAAGAAATCTCGCAAGGCAACGCAGACCTAAGCCGTCGTACTGAAGAACAAGCTGCCAACCTCGAGAAAACGGCCGCCAGCATGGAAGAATTGTCTTCAACCGTTAAACAAAATGCCGACAACGCCAAACAAGCCAACCAACTGGCCAGTGCTGCCTCAGGCGTAGCCGTCAAAGGTGGCGACGTCGTCGCACAAGTCGTCACCACCATGGCTGACATCAACCAAAGCGCCCAAAAGATTGAAGACATTATTTCTGTCATTGACGGCATTGCCTTCCAAACCAACATTCTGGCGCTGAACGCCGCAGTAGAAGCCGCCCGTGCTGGCGAACAAGGCCGCGGCTTTGCCGTGGTAGCCGGCGAAGTGCGTAACCTTGCCCAACGCTCAGCCAGTGCCGCCAAAGAGATTAAAGAACTCATTACGGATTCAGTCAACAAAACCGCAGAAGGCACCCAACAAGTGGAAAATGCGGGTCACACCATGCAAGAGATTGTTACCTCCGTCAAACGCGTCTCAGACATCATTGGTGAAATTGCAGCAGCTTCACAAGAACAAAGTGCCGGCATTGAACAAGTGAACGAAGCCATCATGAAAATGGACGACGTCACCCAACAAAACACCGCCTTGGTTGAAGAAGCCGCTGCCGCTGCTGAATCCATGCTCGAACAAGCTGACGAACTCATGAACGCCGTCAGCGTCTTCCAACTGGACAATGAAACACAGCAACGCCGCCCCACAACCGAGCGTCGCAGCAAACCCAACCCAATGCGCGCCAACACCGCCAGCCTTAAATCTGTACCAGCCAAAACGGTGAAAGTGGCCACCGTTAAAACCGGCACCGATGACGGCGAATGGGAGGAGTTTTAAGGCAGTCAAACCCACCAAAATCAGGCTCAATTTACCCGCAACCTTTTTTGATGCCCTGCAAGCCAAGTAAATAAAGGCTCGCAGGGCAGTGTTTTTTGCTCGGGAGTTTTTGCGTAGTTAAATTGAGCTGTTTGATAAAGGGTAATACAAAAATTTACATCTAATGAATTACGCCTAATTAATGGTTTTATTGTGGTAATCAGCTTAGTACTTAGCAGCGTATTATCAATTTAATTACCGATTTCTGGTGCATGAATGAACATTTCTAAAACAAATCAATATTTATGGATAGTGCTGACTGGCTGCATTTTTGTGGGCGAGCTCATCATTATGTGGATATTGCATGCCTTGCCCGCGTTAAGCCCATGGCTAGAGTCATTCGTTGATGCAACTTTGCTTTCTATTTTTGTTGCAGTGCTGATGTATATTTTTGTGTTCCGTAATATGAAAAAAACCGCTGCAGATAAATTTAAAGCAGAAGAGCAGTTGCGCCTTATTTCTGTTGCGTTTGAAATGCAAGAAGCCATTATGATTACCGATGCCAATGCCAACATATTGCGTGTGAATCGTGCTTTTGAAAAAATCACAGGATATTCCGAGCATGAAGTCATCGGAAAAAATCCAAGCATTTTGAGCTCTGGTCTGCACGACCATGCGTTTTATGCAAAGTTATGGAGTGACTTGCTGAATCATGGCATTTGGAAAGGAGAAATGTGGGATAGAGGCAAAAATGGTGAAATATATTCTAAGATTGCCACGATTTCTGCCGTCAAGAACGATAAAAATGAAACCGTGCAGTATATCGCAGCTTTTACCGATAACACAGCCCATAAAAAAGCTGAAAATGAGATTTACCGCCTCGCTTTTTATGATGCGCTAACAGGCTTGCCAAACCGCCGATTGTTGCTTGATCGCTTAAGTGTTGCGCTCTCAGCCTCTACGCGAAATCAGCAATATGGTGCGTTAATCTTTTTGGATTTAGATAATTTTAAAACGCTCAATGACACCCTTGGCCACTACTATGGCGACATGCTGCTGGTTGAGGTGGCCAAGCGACTTAAAGTGACTGTGCGTGAAATGGACACCGTTGCCCGATTAGGCGGTGATGAATTTGTGGTGCTGCTTGAAGATTTAGATGCGGATTTGCAAGAAGCCAGCCGAAAAGTTGCGCAGATTGCAGAGAAATTGCGCATCAAAATCGCTACGCCTTACCAGCTCAATGAAAATACTCGCCATAGCAGCCCTAGCATTGGGGTGTGCATGTTTTATGGCAATCAAGTGAGTGTGGACGACTTGCTAAAATACGCCGATATGGCGATGTATCAAGCTAAAAACGCAGGTAGAAATCGCGTACGATTTTTTGACCCGCATATGCAGCAAGTCGTTGAAACGCGGGCTTTGATGGAAGCTGATTTGCGCAGTGCAATCACTGATAAACAACTCAGCCTTTATTACTGTTGAATTGCATTAATAATTGACCCACCAATTGCATTTAAAATTGACCCACCCTTAGTAGTTAATTTAGCACAAATTTATAGGGTTGGTATGGTGATATTTTTCTCCTTCTGATTGTTAGCAGT